>ENA-OQAA01000009-OQAA01000009.1-human-gut-metagenome-genome-assembly--contig:-NODE-9-length-113648-cov-6.771743_pt1 | contig 113648 bp, 108 predicted proteins | sample MGYA00242489_ERZ504515 | MGnify/ENA primary metagenome ERZ504515 (study PRJEB26092, sample SAMD00036237) | human gut metagenome | host: Homo sapiens | study: EMG produced TPA metagenomics assembly of... | reverse complement strand
TGCTGTACGAGTGGATAATTCGCAGCAGAAAAATTGTCGCTGGTACACCGGTACAGGTATCTATCGGCATGTGTGGCTGACAGCGATGAATGCTGTTCATATAGAGCATTGGGGATAGCTATAACTACTCCTGAGGTAAGTGAGGAGAGAGCTGTTGTACAAATAAAAACTATTTTGAGAAATGAAACTTCTTCTGACAGACAGATTACCTTGACAACAAAGTTGACTAAAGGAAATGATGAAGCCGGAAAAGGAGAAATAAAAGTGGATTTGCCTGCCAATGGAATAAAGGAAATAACACAAAAAATTTCTGTGTTGTATCCTGCTTTGTGGAGTCCTGAGACCCCTCATTTATATAATGCACACTTTCTAGTGACTGAAGCGGGTGATGTAATAGATAGTACAACGGAATCTTTTGGTATTCGGACGGTTACTTATTCGGCTGAACAAGGATTATTCTTGAATGGCAAGAGAATTATTTTAAATGGTGGATGTTTACATCATGACAACGGTTGTCTGGGGGCAGCGGCTTATGATCGTGCCGAAGAACGGAAAGTAGAATTAATGAAGGCTGCGGGATTTAATGCGGTACGTACTTCGCATAATATTCCTTCAGAAGAGTTCCTCCATGCTTGTGACCGTCTCGGATTATTGGTTATAGATGAAACCTTTGACGGTTGGCGTGACAGTAAGAATCAATATGACTATTCTATTCTTTTTGATCAATGGTGGCAACGGGATATTGAATCCATGGTTCTTCGTGACCGCAATCATCCTTCTATTTTTTGTTGGAGTATTGGTAATGAAGTAATTGAGCGTAAAAAATTGGAAGTGGTCACTACAGCTCGGAAGTTGGCCGATTATGTACATAAGTTTGATCCCAGTCGTCCGGTAACTTCTGCTTTAGCTGCTTGGGATAATGACTGGGAAATATATGATCCATTGGCTGCCATACATGAAATAGTGGGATATAATTATTTGCTGCATCGAGCGCCGGTTGATCATCAGCGTGTACCTTCCCGTGTCATTATGCAAACCGAATCTTACCCACGAGATGCTTTTGCCAATTGGTCGTTGGTAAATGGTCATGATTATATTATTGGTGATTTTGTTTGGACGGCTATTGATTATTTAGGTGAATCGGGTATCGGGCGATTTTATTATGCAGGTGACTCGGAAGGTGAACACTATCAACGTAACCATTATCCTTGGCATGGGGCTATTGTGGAGATATTGATTTGACAGGTTGGAGGAAACCTATATCACATTATCGTGACTTGTTGTATAATCCTGATAAGAAACTTTACTTGGCTGTAAAAGAGCCGGATAATTATTATGGTAAGGTGAAGGAAACCTTATGGTCTGTCTGGCCTACTTGGGAAAGCTGGAATTGGCCGGGACATGAAGGAAAAGAAATAGAGGTGGAGATTTATTCCCGATATTCCAAAGTACGTCTGTATTTGAATGATAAGCTGATAGGCGAGCAATTCACAGGACAGGAACAGCAATTCAAAGCAGTCTTTCCTGTTTCATACGAGCCAGGAATATTGAAGGCGGTAGGTGTGGAATCCGAGATAGAAATAGAGAAAACGATCTTACAGACTGCCGGAAAACCTGTGAAAATTCAATTAACGGCCGATCGTACAAAAATAAAGGCAAATGGTCAGGATTTGAGTTTTATCACAGTAGAAATATTAGATAAGGAAGGCATTCTGGAGCCGAATGCTGATAATCAATTAACTTTTGAAGTGAAAGGGGCAGGTACTATAGTGGCTGTGGGAAATGCTGATTTGAAAGACACGGATAGCTATATCGGTTATCAGCGGAAAGCATGGAAAGGGCGTGCTATAGTGGTAGTAAAAAGTACACGGAAAGAAGGTAAGATAATGTTGAAAGTGACTTCTCCCGGATTGGTTCCGGCTACTGTATCCATTCGTACAAGTAAATAATAATAACCTTTGTTTAATTCTAAATATAATAGTATGAAAACATTTCGTTTTGTTTTATTGCTGTTTTTGGTATTGAGTATATCCAATACAGCTTGGGCGCAAAACCAGACTGTAAAAGGTAGGGTGATGGACTCTAAATTAAAAGAACCTCTTATGGGGGTTTCTATTTTGGAAATAGGTACTTCAAATGGTACTGTAACTGATTTGGATGGTAACTTTACGCTTTCTGTTCCTAAAGGAGTTGTATTGCGTATTTCTTATGTGGGATATTTAGTTCAGGAAGTTCCGATAAATGGAAAAACATATCTGGATATATTTTTGAAGGAAGATACTGAATTATTAGATGAGGTGGTGATTGTGGGGTATGGGGCCCAAAAGAAAGCTACATTATCCGGCTCTGTAACGAGTGTAGGTGGTGAGAAGCTGGCAAAAACTCCAGTGACGAATGTATCACAAGGATTAGCCGGACGTTTACCGGGCGTGGTCGCTGTTTCCAACACTTCAGAACCAGGATATGATGGTGCTACTATTACTGTTCGTGGGGTTAATACCTTTGGAAAAGCTGATCCGTTAGTAGTTGTTGATGGAGTACCCGGACGTTCTTTGGAGCGTATTGATCCAAGTACTATTGAAACGATGTCTGTATTAAAAGATGCTTCAGCAGCTATTTATGGTGCTCAAGCTGCCAATGGAGTTATTTTGATTACAACAAAACGAGGAAAAGCAGGCAAGCCGAGAGTAGGTTTTACTTATAATTATGGAATAGCTGCTCCTACTGTAATACCGGAAATGACCAATGCTGTGGAATATGCTACTTTGATGAATGAAATAGATAAGTATGCCGGTAATAAGGGCCGCTATACGGTAGATGATCTTAGATTATATGCTGATGGTTCCGATCCTTGGGGACATCCGGATACGGACTGGTTTAATGAAACATTGAAATCATGGTCTCCACAAACTTATGCCAATGCTACTATTGATGGTGGTACAGAGAATGTGAAATATTTTGTTAGCGTATCAGCCAAAGGACAAGATGCATTTTATCGTCATAGTGGGTCAAATTACCATCAGTATGACTTGAAGATGAATCTTGATATGAAAATTAATAAATATGTTGATACTTATGTCAATGTAACAGGAAGAATGGAAGATCGGAAATATCCAACCCGTTCTGCAGAGAATATTTTCCGTATGCTGATGCGATCTAAACCTAATTCACCGGCTTATTGGCCTGACGGCCGTCCGGGACCCGACATTGAATTTGGTGATAATCCGGTAGTTATATGTACCAATCAAACTGGTTATGAACGTGATAAGCGTTATGTGTTAAATGGGGATTTCGGAGTTAATATCAAGGTGCCTTATGTGGAGGGATTGACTTTGAAGGCTACTGCGTCACTTGATAAGACGTTCCGTTTTCGTAAAATATGGCAAAAACCTTGGTATTTGTATTCATGGGATGGGACTTCGATGGATGAAAATGGCCAGCCCCTATTGGTGGAAGGAAAGAAAGGGTTTAGTGATCCTCGTCTGACAGAATCAATGGAAGATAATTTGGGGGTATTATTGAGTGGTATCGCTAGTTATAGCCATACATTTGCTCAAGATCATGATGTAAATATTCTAGCAGGTGTAGAACGTATCACGGATAAGGGGGATTCATTTGAAGCTTATCGTCGTTATTTTCTTTCTGCCGCTATTGACCAGCTTTTTGCTGGTGGTCAGGATGAAATGAATAATACAGGTACAGGGTATGAGGAAGCCCGTTTAAATTATTTTGGTCGTGTGAACTATGCTTATAAGTCTAAATATTTGGCAGAGTTTGTTTGGCGTTATCAAGGTTCCTATATTTTTGATCGTTCTAATAAATTCGGATTCTTTCCAGGTATTTCATTAGGATATGTAATATCTGAAGAAGATTTTTTCAAAAAGAAATTGCCCTTTATTAGTTTTGCCAAAGTACGGGCATCATGGGGACAGACAGGAAATGATTTGATTGATCCTTATCAGTATTTGGCTTCCTATACTTTCAATGATTTGATGTATTTGACTAATAATGGTACAACGATGAACCAAGCATTGAAAGAAGGAGTAGCTCCTAATCAAAATGTGACTTGGGAAACAGCTACACAAAAGAATATAGGTCTTGATTTACAATTTTTGAATGGAGATTTGGCATTTACTATTGACTATTTTCATAATAAACGCAGTGATATTTTATGGAAACGAAATGCTTCTGTTCCGGGCACTTCCGGATTGGTACTTCCTGATGAAAACTTAGGGAAAGTACAAAATCAAGGGGTAGATTTCAATATTGATTATCGTAGAAATTTCAAAGATTTTCGGTTGGGTATAAACTTGAATGGGGTTTATGCTAAAAATAAAATTCTTTTTTGGGATGAGGCACCTGGTACTCCAGAATGGCAGAAGTCCACAGGCAAACCTATCGATTCGGGACTTTATTATGAAGCTATCGGCATATTTAAAGATCAGGTAGCTGTAGATGCGTATCCTCATTGGGCCGGTGCACGTCCGGGGGATATTATTTTCAAAGATGTAAATGGGGACAATGTGATAGATGGCAATGATCGTGTTCGTAATGATAAGAGTCGTACTCCACGATTTACAGGTGGATTGAATGTAGATTTAGGATATAAGGATTTTGACCTTTCATTTTTACTACAAGGTGCTATGGGAGGAGTTTTTTATCAAACGACAGAGTCGGGGGATTTTGCCAATTTCTTAAAAAGTTTTTATGATAATCGTTGGACAGAGGAAAACCCAGATGCCGATTTTCCTCGTACTTATAATCGAAGTAATGAATATTTTATAAATCAGCAGAATACATTCTGGTTGCATAAAACTGATTATATACGTTTGAAGAATATAGAATTGGGATATACTGTACCATCTATATGGAGTAAGAAAATAGGTGTGGAACATTTACGTGTTTATATTAATGCTTATAACCTGCTGACAATTAGTCCTGATATGAAGGATTATGATCCCGAAAACACAAGCGGATCGGGATATAATTATCCGTTGAATAAAGTGATAAATTTTGGAGTAAACCTTACTTTTTAAATAAAATGAAAAATATGAAACGTTTATATGGATTATTTGTATTGCTATGTCTTATGCTAACAGCATGCAATGATGATTTTTTGGATGTGGATCCAGTAGACCGTTATTCAGATGCAGTTGTCTGGACGGATGAATCATTAATAACTTCTTTTGTTAATAATATTTACGAGGGACAGAAATGGGGATTTCATACCGTAATGCTTTCTTCTTTGTGCGATGAGTCAATGGAGGTTTGGGCATGGGAGAGCCAGCCAGTAGTGATGAGTGAATTGAGTCCTAGTTATCAAGGTATTCTTGCTCCTAATTTTTGGATTATAACCTTCCATAATATAACTTGGACCAATCTTTATAAAAATATCCGTGCCTGTAATATCTTTTTTGAAAATGCAGAGAAATATGCTTTAGAAGGAGATGTTGTCGATAAATTGAAAGGTGAAGTGCATTATTTACGTGCTTATTTTTATTATTGGTTGTTGAGCCAATGGGGTGGTGTCCCTTTGATTGAGAAATCTTTTACTCCTTCTGATGATTTACTCGTAGCTCGTAATACGTTTGAAGAAACGGTAGATTTTATTGTGAAAGATTTAGATGAAGCAGCTTCTATTTTGCCTTTGAACGGAGATAAAGCCCGTGCAACAAAAGGTGCTGCTATGGCTTTGAAAGCCCGTGTCCTGCTTTATGCGGCTAGTGACTTATTTGTTTCTCAGTCTTTATGGGCATCCGGTTATGAGCATCCTGAACTTATAGGGTATGTGGGAGGTGATCGTACGGAACGTTGGCAACGGGCCAAAAAGGCTGCTAAAGCTGTTATGGATTTAGGTATATATCATCTGTATGGTGAAAATGGAGGATGGAAAAATAGAGAGGAAGCTACTCAAAACTATGCTGATATTTTCTTATGTCATAATTCGGATGAAGATATTATGGTACAATATTATGATTATGTAAATCATAATAGCAGTGATTTTCAATTGCCTCGTGTTGGTTTGTTCAATAGTCCCAATGGTTTTCATGGTTGGGGCGGAAATACTCCTACTGGACAATTAGTTGATTCTTATGAAATGGCAGATGGCAGCAAATTTAGTTGGGATAATCCACAACAAGCAGCTTACCCTTATCAAAATCGAGATCCTCGCTTCTATGCTTCTATTATGTATAATGGTTCTTATTGGCGTCAACGTCCGGATGATACAGTAGGTAGTGATCCTGAAGGAATAGTACAAACTGCTTATTATCAGCAGTCAGATGGAAGTTATACACCAGGTTTAGACACTCGCCAAGGCCCTATTGAAGATTGGAATGGTTCTTATACAGGATATTATATGCGTAAGTTTTAGATCCTTCAGTTAATCATCAGTATGATAAACAACCTTATCCTTGGCGTCAGATACGTTATGCTGAAGTTTTGTTGAATTATGCTGAAGCATGCATAGAATTAGGTGAAGATGCTGAAGCCCGTAAGTATATCAATATGATTCGTACAAGAGCGGGAATGCCTGACATACCAGATTCTGAAATGGGAGATGTCTTGAAAGAACATTATCGTAATGAACGTAAAATAGAATTAGCTTATGAACAACATCGTTATTTTGATATCCGCCGTTGGATGATTGCACCTGAAGTGATTAAGAATGTTCAAGGAATAGATATTCGCTATCCTTATGGAGTTACAGAGCCTAATTATTCCATTATTGATGTGCAGGAGAGGAAATGGAATGATAAGTCTTATTTACTCCCTATTTATTTGGATGAAATGCAGAAAAATGATTTATTGATACAAAATCCATTATATTAAAAAATCATAGATAAGCCCGTAGCTTAATGATGGCTACGGGCTTTATTAAAAAGAATGATTTTTATTCCACTCCCAAATCCTTATAAGTTCTCGGAGCCGGAACGGGAGGTAATGGTTTGCGATCCTTTAACTCTTGTAGAATTACCTCAATGGCTTTATTCAACTGCTGGTCTTCACCTAACTGTTCTTTTACCGGGTCATTATCAATCAGAATATCGGGATCTACTCCATGGTTCTCCACTATCCATTGACCGGTCTTTGCATCATAATTGGTAAAGAACGGAACACGTACATCCGTACCATCCATATAAGGCAACGGGCCACTGATACCGATAATGCCACCCCATGTACGAGTACCGATAACTTTACCGATTTTATTTGCCTTAAAACTCCATGGGAACAAGTCACCGTCCGAAGCCGAGTATTTATTGATTAGCAATACTTTCGGACCCACTAGTGTTGCATCAGGAATGGTACCGATTTTGGTTGATCCACGACGCATGGTCAGGCGATAGGGTTCACGAAGCAAACGTTCGATAATCATTGGAGATACATTACCACCTCCATTGGCACGGTCATCAATAATCAAGGCTTCTTTATCGAGTTGGGGATAGAAGTAGCGGGCGAATTCATTCAGACCGTCCGGTCCCATATCGGGAATATAGACGTAACCTACACGACCATTAGTTGCTTCTTCCACTTTTTTGATATTATTCTGTACCCAGTTATAATGATACAATGGGTATTCATTGTCTAATGGTTTAATGACCACTTTACGTACTCCTTTACTTGATGCGGTACGGTTTATGCTTAGTTCAGTCAATACATTGGCTTTGCCTGCCAGCAGACTGTAAATGTTATCAACAGTAGCTGTTGAGATGCCATCAATAGCTGTGATATAATCTCCTTCTTTTACTCCGATACCCGGTTCTGTAAGGGGAGAACGCAGTTTCTGACTGTAAATTGCACCCGGTAGGATTTTGTCAATACGGTAGAAGCCACTCTTGTCACGACTCAGTTCAGCTCCCAGTAATCCCATTGGAATACGTTCGGGACCTTTTATTTCACCCGGATTCACATAAGCGTGTCCGCAAGCCAGCTCGGCAATCATCTCACCGATGATATAGTTCAAGTCCAGACGGGTTTTTGCATGAGGAACTAATACAGCATATTTTTCTTTAATCGCATTCCAGTCTACTCCATGCATATTTTCCAGATAGAATCCGTCACGGAAAGCCCGCCATGTTTCATCGAATATCTGAGCCCATTCTTGACTGTAATCAATGGGAGCAACCATATCGCTTAAGTTAATATTCTCTTCCAATGAGGCTTTAGTGCATGGAAAATCACAGATATACAGATTATTTCCTTTAAAGAACAATGCTTTCTTATGATTGGCAGCTACATCCATATATGCTCCTTCGGCTACGATTTCTTCTTTTTGTTTAGCCAAATCATATACTTTGGTACTTCTACCACTGGCATACCACACTTTTTTACCGTCTGAATAGAAATTATCGTAGTTACCTGCTTGTAAAGGTAATTTAATCAGTCTTCCGGGCAAGCCTTCCGGATCTATTTTAACTGTATTATTTGTGGCTTCCGGTTTTTTATTGGCCGCATCGGTAGTCTGTTGTTCTATGCTGACCATTTCATCCGAAGGTAATAAAGGTGACGGTGTGTCATTGGCGAGCATGGCCATATAGACTCCTCCCATACGATTATAGGCATGATTCCATTCTGTCTGGCTGTAGATGGGATTAAAATCTCTTTCGGAACTGAATATGAGGTATTTTCCATCCGTGCTGAAGACAGGTGAAGAAGAACTGTACCATTTTTCGGTCACCGGATATTCCTTACCTGAAGTCAGATGGTATACATAAATGACACTCATGTTATTAGCTCCGGATTTAGTATAGGTAATCCATTGGCTGTCTGGTGAATAGTTCACTTCATAGAACTCTCCTTCCGGATTCTGCATGACAGTCCGTTTCGCTTTTGAGGCAATATCAACTTCTACGATACGGTTTTTACGGTCGGTATAAAGTATTTTCTTGCTGTCCGGGCTCCACATCAGTTGGCGGATATAAGTATCATTGTTTTGGGTCAGTTGGATGGGATCACCCCCTTCGACAGATTGTAGCCAGATTTCAGTTTCACCGGTACGGTCACTGATATAGGCTATTTGTTTACCGTTCGGACTCCATTCTCCTTCCCGTTCATTGGCTCCCGGGGTGCGGGTGATATCACGGGTTACCCCTTTTTCGGCAGGGATATCGAATACTTCTCCGCGAGCAGTTACTACCAGACGGTGGCCATCCGGTGAAAGGCTGGCGGCAGTCAGGTTATCTGCTACCCGTTTCATTTCTTTTCGGGCATAGATATTGTCTGAAGTCAGCGTGATGGAGATTTTTTCTGATTTGCGCGTTTTAGGATCCAGTTTATAGAGGTATCCTCCATGTTCATAGACAATAATTTGTCCGTTACTGCTGGGGAATTTTACATCATAATCCGTATAGTTAGTTACTTTTTCAGTTTGTTTGGTCCGGATATTATAAACAAAGATATTCATGGTGCGATCCCGATCGGAAATAAAGTAGATTTCCTCTCCTATCCACATAGGGATAATATCTTGTGCAATATTATTGGTGATATTCTCTACTTTCTTAGCAGCCGGATCATAAATCCAAATGTCATCTGCCATGCCACCGCGATAATATTTCCAATTACGGAATTCTCGCATAACCCGGTTGTAAGCCAGCTTTTTTCCATCGGGGGAATAGCTGCAAAAACCTCCTTCGGGTAATGGAATCACTTCGGGCATTCCTCCGTTTTTCGATATGCTCCATAGTTTGCCATCAAAACCGTCACTGATACGATTGCGGTAGACTATGTTTTTTCCATCCGGCGTCCAAGTCATTACTATGTTATTGGGACCCATTCGATCTCCTAAGTCATCCCGGTTGTTTGTTGCTGTGTAGGTAAGTCGTTGGGGTTCGCCTCCGTCAGTTGGAATCAGATATACTTCAGTGTTACCGTCATATTGACCGGTGAAAGCAATTGATTTTCCATCCGGAGAAAAACGTGCGAACATTTCATAACCGATATGGGAAGTCAGCTTTTGTGCTTCTCCTCCATTCAAAGGTGCTTTGTACAGATCTCCGGCGTAAGAAAAGACAATGTCGGAGCCATTGGTAGCGGGAAAACGGAGTAATCTAGCCTCATCGGCATGTCCGGTGAAAGCTGTTCCTGCCAGTAACAGGGAGAATAATAGCTTTTTGTTCATTTTATTTAGGGTTTGATTTTCGTCGGAAACAAAGTTAGGTATTATTCTTCAGATTATGAGCTGGAACTTATTTCTTTTTTCAGTTGATTATTACTAGAGTTTTTTAATAAGAAATAGTTTTATTGGCATGATGTTTTTAAGAAATGCTATATTTGCAATATTAATAGTCTTAATAAAGATGGATGCAAGTATAGTAGATAAAGATTTGATTGAAAGAATAAACAAAGGAGAAGAAAAAGCTTTTGAGGTTTTATATAATAGCTATTTTGTCTATCTCTGTGCTTGTGCTAATTCTTATATCTTTAACCCTGTGGAAGCACAAGATATAGTTAATGAAACTTTTGCTAAAATATGGTATAGGCGTGGTGAGTTATCTTTTCCTATTCATGCTTATTTGATACGTGCTATTCAGAACGGGTGTTTGAATTACCTCCGTTCGCTTCACAGCCGTGAAAGAATTATAGATGAATACCGTGAAGCATTACTTGAGTATCAAGAAGAATTTTGTGCTTCCGAGTGTTCGCCTTTGCAAGAAATGGAATTAGCTGATTTGGAAAAATCAGTCCAAAATATAGTGTCTTCCTTGCCTGATAAATGCAGGTTCATTTTTGAGCAATATCTTTATTCCAATCTGACTCCTCAAGAGATTGCAGATAAAAATAATATTTCAGTCAATACAGTCAGAGTACATGTAAAAAATGCCATGGATAAAATAAGAGAAAAGGTGGGATCTAGAGTAGGGATTCTATTATTTTTTCTTTTCTAAAAAAAGAATGAAAAAAATCTGTTTTTGGCTTAAATGTTTTGTCTGTTGCTTGTGTATTATCTATAGTAGATAATTCCAAAGATATAAAATGAACAGCCAAATAGATGAATTTGAACGAATAATGCTGGATTATCTGAAAGGCGAAATCTCGTCTGAAGATATGCAGAAACTAACTATATTACTGAAAAGAGAGAATGCTTGTCGCGAAAAATATCGTGAAATAGCCCGTTCTTATGCATTGGCATCCTCTTCTTGGTTTGCACGCAGGAAAGAGCAAAACTTTGAGCAATTGTGTGATACATTGAATTTCTATTCTTCTCGTAAACATTCTTTTTTCCGTAAAATAAGCGTTTGGAGAAGCGTTGCTATATGGACTTTACTGATTGGTTGTAGTATAACATTCTTTTATTTATATCATTCGTCTAGTCCAGAAGTTCTTACTCCTTCTTATTGTCAGATTGAGGTTCCCCAGGGGGCCAGTTCGAAATTATTATTGCCTGATAGTACCATTGTTTTTCTGAATGGGGGGACGGTTTTAAAGTATGATGTTTCTTTGCAGCAGCGGACTGACCGGAAAGTTTTTCTTTCAGGTGAGGCTTATTTCAAAGTTTCTAGAAATATGCTCAAGCCTTTTATTGTTCATACGGGGGAATTGAATATAAAAGTATTAGGTACAACATTTAATGTGGCTTCTTATCCTGATGATGCGGAAATAAAAGTGAGCCTTGTGGAAGGTAGTGTGAATGTTTACACTACTTCAGATGCTAAAAAGAATATTCTTCTTTCTCCTGATGAGCAAGCTGTTTATAATAAAAATGATAAGGTATTGTCTATGAGAAAGATAGATGCGGTATCTCAAGCAGCATGGACTACAGGAAGACTGGTATTTGTTAATGAAAAGTTATTTGATATTTTGAAAACAATCGGGAAAAAATATGATGTACAGATACTTGTGCAGTCTCGGAAAGTGTATACTGAATATTTTTCAGGAAGTATAGATACGAATCTGACTTTGGATGAAATTCTTTCTTATTTAGATGTGGATAATAAGTTTATGTGGAGAAAGAAAGGAAAAACAATAGTTATTACAGACCGGTAACTGATAGATAAAAAGTACTGTGAAAAGTACATGCTTAAATAATTGTTAACTAAAAATTCTAAGTATGAAAAAAAACTTTTGTAAAGTTCGTAGGGGGCATTGCCTCTCTCTTGTATGGATAGTTTCATTTCTACTATGGGGAAATGTCACTATGGCCGCATTGCCTATTCAGGAGGCAAAACTTTCTATACAACAGCGTTCAGTGGCTTTGAGTCGGGTTTTTTATGAGATTGAAAAACAGACCGGCTACTCTTTCCTTGTTCGTAATAATGATATTAATATGAATGAGAAAGTATCTATTGATGTTAAAAATAAAAGTGTGGAAGAGGTGCTTGAGATGTTGTTTGTAGGGAAAAATATCCGTTATAAAGTGGAAGGGGAGCATATTTCTGTTTATAAACCCCAGCAATCAAGACAAAATGCAATTACCGGATTGGTTATGGATGTGGCAAAAGAACCAGTTATTGGTGCTTCTGTTGTGGTAATGGGATCTACTAACGGGTGTATCACAGATTTTGATGGAAAATTTTCTTTAGAAGTTTCTGAATTTCCTGTGAAGTTACAAATCAGTTATATTGGTTATAAATCTCAAGAGGTAACTGTACGTGATACAAAAACTATTCAGGTGGTATTACGTGAGGACACTGAAACTTTAGATGAAGTGGTGGTAGTGGGATACGGTTCGCAGAAAAAAGCAAACCTGACAGGAGCCGTTGCCTCGGTCAAGATGGATGAAGTGATAGGCAATCGTCCTTTGTCACAAGCTGCTGATGCATTGCAAGGTACGGTTCCCGGCTTGTTTGTGTCTAGTGATGGCAATGCTCCAGGTAAAAGTAAGTCATTCCAGATTCGTGGCGCTTATTCTGTAGGTATTAAAAATGATGATGGTTCTTATGGTAGTGCTATCAAGCCTTTGATTTTGATTGACAATGTGGAAGGAGACTTGGATATGGTTAATCCTGAGGATATTGAAACGGTTACAGTGTTGAAAGATGCTGCTTCAGCTGCCATTTATGGTGCCCGTGCTGCCGGTGGTGTAATTTTGGTTACTACCAAACGTCCGAAAGGAGAAACTTCTTTCCAACTGAATTATAATAATAACTTTGCCTTTGCAACTGCCATGAATTTGCCAGAACAGGCACCGTTGATGGAATATTTGCAGGCCTATTCTGATGCAGCCGGAGATCAATTCTGGACAATGGGTTCGCCTAGTGTAAGCAAATGGATGGGATATTTGGAGCAATATCGTAATAATCCGTCTTCTATTCCTACTGTCGGCGATGGTATCTTTAAAGATACGGATGGGGCTGTTTATTATATGAATGAAAAGGACTTGGTGAAGAACATGCTTGAGACTAGTTTCCAGCATACACATAATATATCAATGACAGGTGGTACTGATAAGCTCCGTTATCGTCTTTCTGCCGGATTTATTGATAATGACGGTGTGCTGATTACTGACAAGGATAAATACAGACGAATGAATGTCAGTGGATTTATATCTGCCAATGTTACAAAATGGTTTACTCAGGAAGCCACTTTTAGCTATGCACATAGTAAAAGAATGGAGCCAAAGTCTGCTTTGGGCGCTGTTTACAGTACTCGTCTTGCTTCTTTCTATCCGGAAGCAATATGCCGGAAGGTATTTCTGCTGCAGGCGATGGATTACCTTTCTTTACTCCGTCCAATCAGATACGTTGGTCCAATCCAGAAAAAACATTGTATGACAATCCTCGTATTTTCCTGAAGTCTATATTGAAGCCATTAAAGGGATTTGAAATAGCATTTGAATATACTTCGACAAGAATATATATGATTATAGCTGGTATACGGGAAGTGTGGTATATACTACTGTGCAAGGTGGTAAAGACACGACTCCGACCAATGACTATCTACAAAAAAAGAAAAGATATACCGACTATAACTCAATCAACTTGTATGGTACTTATGATTTCTCATTGGGTAATCATAAGTTTAAGGTAATGGCAGGTTTCAATCAGGAATCCAGTTATCAGGAAACAATGGAGGCTTTATCCTATGGACAAGCTGTTATTGAGGTGCCTTCATTGGGTTCGGGTACATCTACATTGAAAGCTACGGACAAGTATAATGAGTTTTCTGTTCGCGGCGGATTCTTCCGTGTGAATTACAACTATCAGGATAAATATTTACTGGAAGTAAACGGACGCTATGACGGTTCTTCTAAGTTTCCTAAAGAATCACGTTACGGTTTCTTCCCCTCTGTTTCGGCCGGTTGGAACATTGCACAGGAAAAATTCATGGAAAGTACTCAGAATTGGTTAGGTTCTTTGAAGCTACGTGCTTCTTATGGTATGATTGGTAACCAGAACGTGCCTGCTTATTCGTTTATTCCAACTATGGCGGTGAATAATAAATACAATGGTTGGATATCCAATGGTAATTATGTAACCGCTATTACTTCTATTCCTTCATTGGTAAGTCGTAACTTTACTTGGGAAAAGGTAGGGACATTAGACATCGGTATTGATTTCTCTATGTTCAGTAATCGCTTCACAGGTACTTTTGACTGGTATCAGCGTAATACGAACGGCATGCTTGCTCCGGGTGTGCAATTGCCTGCTGTAGTAGGTGCGGATGCTCCTTATCAGAATACGGCAGATATGCGTACACGTGGCTGGGAACTGAGTTTCAATTGGCGCGACCAGATTGGAAAGGTGAGCTACCGAGTCGGTTTTAACCTGTCCGACAGCAAGTCAAAGATTGTGAAGTATGACAGTAACTCATCCTACATATTAAGCAGCCAAAAGACGAATGCGCTGACGGGTGGAACATATACATTTTGGGAGTTTTATAAAGGTAAGGAATTAGGCGAAATCTGGGGATATGAAACAGATGGTTATTATACCGTAGACGATTTTGTCGATACTTCTTCATGGAAATTAAAGGATGGCGTTCCAAGCATAGATGGCTATAATCCTCGTCCGGGTGATGTGAAGTTCAAGAACTTAATGGATGATGAAAGAGGAACAAATATGATTTCCAGCGGCAACAATACGTTGAATAATCCGGGCGACCGTAAAGTGATTGGTAATGAAACTCCTCGTTATCTTTATGGTATTAATTTAGGATTAAACTATAAAGGTTTTGATTTGAGTGCCTTTTTGCAAGGAACCGGTAAACGCGATAAATGGATTGCCAATACATTGACTTTCCCATTATATTCTGACTTTAAGTTTATTCCTTTATATAAAGGTTTGGGTGATTACTGGCAACCGGTAGATGCTGCCAATGGTGATTACACAGCAGTTAATCCTAATGCTGAGTTCCCACGTATTTATGGCAACTATGGTAACCAAGCTCTAATTACCGCCAGTCAGACAAGTACTTGTCCGATGCTTCTTATCTGCGTATCAAGAATGTTACTTTGTCATATACATTCCCCAAAGCATGGATTACCAAAATATCTTTGTCGCAGTTACGTGCTTTTGTCAGTGTAGAAAATCTGGCAACGTTCTCATCATTGCCAAAGGGTATCGACCCGGAAACGCTGAAATGGGATTATCCCGCATTCCGCACAGTATCCTTTGGGCTTAATCTTACATTATAAACCTTAAATTAGTACGAGTATATGAAAAGATTATTTATAAGTTTAGCAATTCTCGCAGGAATCAGCCTCTCTAGTTGTAATGATAGTTTCTTGGAAAAGACTCCTGTTACAGACTTGACGGAGAATAATGCATTCAATTCCTACGATAACTTCAAGGCTTTTATGTGGCCTTGTTATGAGATGTTTACAAATAATACTATTCGCACTTCCTTACAAGGATTCGGACAAGACGGACAGTATAAGGGCGATATGGCAGCAGGATACTTTCAGCAAAAATATGAAAGTGGCTACAATGAATTTGCTTATCAGACAGTTGCCAGTGTAGCATCCGGTAATGGCTGGGATTTTAAATCATTTATCCGCCGTGTCAATATCATGCTTTCACACATTGATAATTCTAGTATGACAGAGGCTCAGAAAGACCATTGGCGTGCAGTAGGATATTTTTTTCATTCTTTTTGGTATATGGAATTGATAGATCGTTTTGGCGATGTGCCTTGGGTGGACCAGGTATTGCAGGAAGATTCTCCCGAAGCTTATGGACCTCGTGTGGATAGAAAAACCGTAGCCGACAAGGTATTGGAACGTCTGCAATGGGCGGAACAGAATATTGGAAATTTCACATCACAGGATGGGGACAATACGATTAACCAAGATTGTGTACGTGCCGTTATTTCGCGTTTCGGATTACGTGAAGGTACATGGAGGAAATATCATGAATTGGGTGATGCTGAAAAATATCTGCAAGAGTGTGTACGCGCATCCGAGTTATTAATGGCCGCTTATCCTACTCTTTACACAGGAACAGACGGTCAACCCGGTGCCGGATATGGTGAAATGTGGACAACAGAGGATTTGGGACAAGTTCCAGGTATCATTCTCTATAAATCTTATGTGAAGGATATAAATCCTATGGGCATGAGTTATATTGAACATACTTCTTCACACTATGTGGAGATGAACCAGAATACGGTAGATCTTTATTTGATGAAGAATGGCAAGCCGATTTTGGCTGACGGATCGGGCTACCATGGAAATAAGGACATGTATGCGGTATTTCGTGACCGTGACCCGCGTTTGTATCACACGGTTATACCTCCTTATAAAGTAAAATCTGGAAAAGGCGACTATCCTACCTGGTCGTATACAGACAATCCGGCAGACCGTGAATATATTGATATTATGGGAGCAAATGAAAGTTGCAGTAACCCGGGTGTTGGTATGAAACGTTTGCCTGGGCAGAACTGGAGTGCATCACTTGTACCTGAAATACCAAGATTAGGTACTGGAGCATTTGTGACTTGCCGTTCAGGCTACTATGTATGGAAGAATTGGGATAACTGGGAAACCAGCTTTAATAATGGTAATTTGAATACAGCTGACAAACCTATTTTTAAAATTGAAGAAGTCCTGTTGAATGAAGCTGAAGCCAAATTTGAATTGGGAGTATTTGACCAAGGGGTTGCAGACAAAACAATCAATAAGTTGCGTGATCGTGCCGGTGTAGTCAAAATGGTGGTTGCTGACATTAATGATAGTTTTGATCCTAACCGTGGAAAATACTATCCTAAAGGTAATGAAAGTGGTATTTTGGTTGATCCTGTCTTATGGGAAATTCGTCGCGAACGTATTATAGAATTGATGGGTGAGGGATTTGGTATTTATGATATCCGTCGTTGGCGTATGGCTCCGTGGTTCCTCAATCGACCTGCAACTGGTCTTTGGATGAGTAAAGAAGAGGCAATGAAAAATAATATGACTTTATATAATCCTGAAACTGGTTATTCTGATGGAACTGACGGTTCATTGACGGAAGGTAATTTGTATCTTTTCAATGATCCTCTAAAAGAAGGTAAAGGTTGGTTAGATAAATATTATTTGTATCAAGTACCGACTACCGAAATATTATTGAACCCAGAACTGGAACAGAATCCTGTTGGTAATTTATAGTGTGATACGAATGAGGCTGTCTCAAATGCGGAATAACGTATGGAGACAGTCTTGTTTGGTTTTTTAAACTTAAAAAAATCGAAATAAAATGAGATTTCAGAAAATAGGATTGACTACTGTAGTGTTGTGTACCGTAGGAATACAACAGAGCTTTTCTATCGATATAGTTACAAAAGAAAAACCTAATATCGTGTTTATTTTGGCTGATGATTTAGGTTGGACGGATTTGGGTGTAATGGGCAGTGATTATTATGAAACTCCTAATATAGACCGTCTTGCTGCAGAAGGCATATTGTTTGACAATGCTTACGCTGCAGCCGCCAATTCAGCACCTAGCCGTGCTTGTATGATGACAGGAATGTACACGCCACGCCATGGAGTATATACAGTTAGTCCTCCCGACCGTGGTGATCGTACCAAACGTAAATATATAGCTATTCCCAATGTAGAAGATGTCTGTGCCGACTTTGTGACTATGGCCGAGGCTTTGCAAGAACAGGGTTATCAGTGTGGTCATATCGGAAAGTGGCATTTGGGGGATGATGAGGACGGTACAGGACCCTTGTCACAGGGATTTATATGGAATGTGGGCGGTAATAGAGCAGGAGCTCCCTATTCTTATTTTTATCCCTATTGTCTGCCTGATAAAAGTAAATGTCATGTGGGATTAGAAGAAGGTATATTGGGTGAATATCTTACTGATCGGTTGACTGAAGAAGCTGTTTCTTTTATAAAATCTCATAGTGAAGGTCCTTTTTTCTTACATTTGTCCCATCATGCCGTACATACGGTTTTGCAAGCACCTGATTCATTGATAAATAAATATCGTAATAAAACTCCCGGTAAATATCATAAGAATCCTATATATGCTGCAATGATTGAAAAACTAGATGATAGTGTTGGTAGGATATGCCAAGTTATTAAGACATTAGGAATAGCAGATCGTACAATAGTCATTTTTTATTCAGATAATGGAGGTTCGGAACCAGTGACAGACAATTATCCGTTAAATGGAGGAAAGGGAATGCCTTATGAAGGTGGGAGCCGTGTGCCGTTGATTATAAGGTGGACTGGTAAAATAGAAGGAGGCATCCGTTCATCTGTTCCAATAACAGGAGTTGATTTTTATCCAACTTTTGTTACTTTGGCACAGGGTAAGATTCCTGCTAACTTAGATGGAAAAGATATTTTTACGCTTATAAATAATAATGAGACGGAACGTGATCTTTTCTGGCATTTTCCGGCTTATTTGGAGTCTTATTTAAACGGGGGAAGAGATTTCCGTGCAAAACCTTATTCCAGTATTCGTTCAGGTGATTGGAAATTGATATATCATTATGAAGATAAGTCTATGGAACTGTTTAATTTGAAGAATGATCTGGGAGAATCACAAGATCTATCAGGTTCAAATCCTGTAAAGCGAGGAGAACTTTATCAGAAACTGATGAAGTGGATTCAAGAAACTCATGCTCCTATTCCTGTGAAATTGAATCCTTATTATCAAGAGTAGGTGAATGATATTTTTTCTTCTATAGCTTTGCAGCCTAGGATATTTTCTCTAAATTGCCGATGTTTATAGCAGGAGTAGTAATTATTAAATTCAGTAAAAAACAGAATATATGAAAAATCGAAACCTCTTTCTTTTAACCAGTGGATTAGCATTTCCTCTATTAGGCGCTTATGCTCAGAAAACTCCTAAACCGAACATCATCTATATTATGTGTGATGATATGGGTTATGGTGATTTAGGGTGTTATGGCCAGCCCTACATCAGTACACCGAATATTGATAATATGGCTAAAGAAGGTATGCGTTTTACACAAGCGTATGCCGGTAGTCCGGTGAGTGCTCCATCACGTGCGTCATTTATGACCGGACAACATTCCGGACATTGTGAAGTACGTGGGAACAAAGAGTACTGGCGCGATGCCCCTGTTGTGATGTATGGAAATAATAAGGAATATGCCGTGGTGGGGCAACATCCATACGATCCCGGTCATGTGATTATACCTGAAATAATGAAAGATAACGGTTATACTACCGGTATGTTTGGTAAATGGGCAGGGGGCTATGAGGGATCTGTGTCTACGCCGGACAAACGGGGTATTGATGAATATTATGGTTATATTTGTCAGTTTCAGGCTCATTTATATTATCCGAATTTCCTGAACCGGTATAGTAAATCGGCTGGTGATACGGCAGTGGTTCGTGTAGTGATGGATGAGAATATCAACTATCCTATGTTTGGTAAGGACTATTTCAAACGTCCGCAATATTCTGCGGATATGATCCATGAAGAAGCAATGAAATGGTTGGATAAACAGGATGGCAAGCAACCTTTCTTTGGTATTTTTACTTATACGCTTCCTCATGCAGAGCTGGCGCAGCCCGAAGATTCTATTCTGACAGGTTATCAAAAGAAGTTTTTTGAAGATAAAACTTGGGGTGGACAGGAAGGATCAAGATATAATCCGTCGGTACACACCCATGCGCAGTTTGCCGGCATGATTACTCGCTTGGATTATTATGTAGGAGAAGTTTTGAACAAATTAAAGGAGAAAGGACTGGACGAAAATACCATTGTGATTTTTACCAGTGATAACGGCCCCCATGAAGAAGGGGGAGCTGACCCTACCTTCTTTGGTCGTGATGGCAAACTTCGTGGATTGAAACGTCAATGTTATGAAGGGGGGATTCGTATTCCGTTCATTGTGCGTTGGCCGGGTAAAGTACCCGAAGGAACGGTTAATGATCATCAGTTAGCTTTCTATGACTTGATGCCTACATTTTGTGACTTGGCAGGTGTGAAGAATTATGTGAAGAAGTACACTAACAAGAAAAAAGACATGGATTATTTTGATGGTATTTCTTTTGCTCCGACTTTGTTAGGACAGGAAGGACAGAAGAAACATGATTTCTTGTATTGGGAATTTGATGAAACCGATCAGATTGGTGTACGTATGGGAGACTGGAAGATGGTAGTGAAAAAAGGGACTCCTTTCCTTTACAATCTTGCTACAGATATTCATGAAGACCATGATATCGCTGCCGGACATCCGGATATTGTGAAACAAATGAAAGAGATTATCAGAACACAGCATACTCCGAATCCTCATTTCTCTGTGACTTTGCCTTCATTTGAATAAATAGATTTTTTATTCTGATATTCCTCAATCTATTCATTTAGATTGGGGAATATTTTTTATGTTCCATAAACCTGCTATCTTTGCCTCGCAAATTTAAAAATATTCCGATGAGAATTTAAAACATTCATTTCCATACAACTATTTGTTTTTACGTTGGGACAGCAGGCGAAATAATTTCGTTTGTTGCGCAATAGTTGTCTTCTTATTCCAACTACGAACTTTTCAGTATTCATATTTAAAATTCTTAGAAAGAGTATGTGTATACATGTACAGTCCATTACTTACATGCATCCGGATAAAGATGTGCTTTTTAGTAATGTCAGTTTTACTATCAGTAAAGGGCAAAAAGTAGCCTCATCGGAAACAACGGTTCGGGAAAATCTACCTTGATGCGATTGATAACTAAAGAGCTATTACCTTCTGAAGGACAAATTATATGTCCGGATATCCCCTATTCTATTCCACAGCATTTTGGTCAGTTTAATCATTTGACAGTAGCCGGGGCATTGGGAATAGAAAGAAGTTATATGCACTTCATGCCATTTTACAGGGAGATGCTTCGATAGAGCATTTTACGGCTTTGGCGGATGATTGGGAAATAGAAGAGAAAGCGGTTGCTGCTTTGAATGAATGGGGGTTGGTAGGAGTACCTCTTTCCTATCCCATGCATTTGTTGAGTGGCGGTGAGAAAACAAAAGTTTTTCTAGCAGGAATTACTATATACTCTCCTGCTTTTATTTTGATGGATGAGCCTACCAATCATTTGGATGACGAAAGCCGTATCCGGCTGTACCGTTTTATAACTACTGCTGCAGCAGGGATACTGGTTGTCAGCCATGACCGGACATTACTCAATTTACTTTCTTCTACCTATGAGCTTACTGCAAAAGGTGTCACTTATTATGCTGGAAATTACGATTTCTATAAAGAACAGAAGAAATTGGCTGTAGAAGCTCTGCAAACCCGGTTGGAGGAGAATGAAAAGCAATTACAAAAAGCCCGGAAGCAGGCACGTGAGGTAATGGAGCGTCAACAAAAGCATGATGTGCGAGGTAAAAAACAAAATGTGAAGAAAGGAGTCGGAAAGATGGCAATGCATACATTCAGGGATCAGGCTGAGAAAAGTGCTGTCCGTTTAGGAGATGTTCATGCTGATAAGATCCGTGTTTTGGCAGGAGAAACAGTAGAACTGCGTAAAGCTTTACCTGATATGAAGACGATGAAAGTAAATTTCAATTCATCTTCTTTGCATATCGGTAAGATACTTATCGTAGCTTCAAGTGTGAATTATTCGTATGGAGAAAATCCTTTGTGGTCTTCTCCTCTTGAGTTTACCATCAAAAGTGGTGACCGTATTCATTTGAAAGGAAGTAATGGTAGTGGTAAAACAACTTTATTGAGGTTGATAACCGGAAGTCTTGCTCCTACTCAAGGTTCTTTGATACAGGCAGAAGGGCTGACGTACGTTTATCTTGATCAGGAATATTCTACAATTCGTAATGATTTGTCGGTATTAGAACAACTTGCTTTATTCAATAGTGAATTGTATGATAATGAATTGAGAACGATTCTCAACCGTTTTTTGTTTCCTGTTTCCACATGGAACAAGAAGTGTAGCTATCTGAGTGGAGGTGAGAAGATGAAACTTTCTCTCTGTTGTCTTATGGTGAGTGCACAGGCCCCCGATGTTTTTATTGTGGATGAACCTACTAATAATATTGATATTCTGAGTATGGAGATCTTGACCGAAACTTTGAAGGATTATCAAGGCACTTTGTTGGTGGTGAGTCATGACAACTATTTTGTGCAACAAATAAAGGCAGATAAGCAGATTGAGTTATTCTGATGTTTTATTTTATCAAGTGCGCATTTTTGTTTTAAATATAGAGTTTGACAAAAATGCCGCAGACTTGATTTATTTTATTCGGAGTTATTATTGCAGTGTCAGCGTCTTTACTTGTAATTCAGCATCTTTAGAATTACCCCCTACCATTATATCGAAGTTTCCGGCTATGGTGCGCATGGTATTTGTCTGCGCGTCCCACCATTCCAATTGTTTGGGTGTTAACTCTAATTCTACATTGACTGTTTTTCCTGCAGGAATTTGTACACGTTTGAAAGCACGCAGCGTTTTAGCCGGTCCTTCCGTATCTTCTTGTTTTTTCAGATATACCTGTACTACTTCTTCCCCGTCACGATTACCAGTATTGGTTACAGGAATAACCATTTTGGCAGTTTCCCCTACTTTAATCGTTTGCTCCAGTTTGATGTTATCATAGTTAAAAGTGGTATAACTCAAACCATAACCGAACGGGAAAAGAGGATCACCTTTAAAATAACGGTAAGTGCGTCCTGTCATATTATAATCTTCAAAGTCAGGCAATTGCGCTATATTCCGGTAAAAAGTAACGGGCAGTCGTCCTGCAGGATTGTAATCTCCAAACAAGACTTCGGCGGCAGCTTTACCTCCGGATTGTCCCGGATACCATGCTTGTAAAATGGCCTGACAATATTTGGTTTCGGGCTCCATAGCAATGGGTGATCCGGAAAAATTAACGAAAATAACTTTTTTCCCGGCATCACAGAGTGCTTTTATTAATTCACGCTGAACAGCTGGAAGCTCGATGTCAGTACGGTCTCCTTTGCGGAATCCCGGTAAATTGACACCCATCTCCTCTCCTTCCAAACTTGGAGATATACCGCCTGCAAATATAACTATATCAGCATCTTTCACTTTTGCTACCGTATTCTTAATGTTGACTTCTTCTTTAAACCCAAGATCAAAATTCAACTGTGCGTCTCCACTAAAGTATTGGAAGCGGATTTCTATATCGTATGGCTTGCCGGCTTCTGCATGCATGGCGTAAGCTTGTCCCCTGCCCCCATGTTTGTTGGTGAATTTCTTTACTTCTTCACCATTTATCAATAATTGTGTAGCTCCACAACTATAAAAGTTGAAAATAACCTCTCCTGTTTCTTGGGGGGTGAACACACTTTGATAGATGGCCGAGAAATCGGTCAGGTTCACACCGGGGGCAAATACGGTGGCTCCCGAGGTACAAAGGCGGAACGGGGTGGTGAGTTGTGCGGTGGCTGCCGTATTTCCTTCATATTCCTTGTTGTTCCAATAGCGGGCGGAGAACCCTGGACCTTCTTTAGAAGTACACTGGCTGAAAACGCTTCTGATTAATGAGCGTTCTACCCAGCTGCAACCTTGTTCATAGATCAGTTTGTCATTCTCTCCCATGGCTGAGCGGATACCTTCCAATAAGGTGATCGTATGTTTGGGAGTACCGTTATAATTACCCCATTGCATCACAGAGTCATTTGCGTTAGGTCCCATGACGGCGATGGTTTGTCCACCGCGTTTCAGTGGCAGGATATTATTTTTGTTCAGTAACAGCGTCATTGATTTGCGTGCTATATCTAGTGACAGGGAATCATGTTCTGCCGAGCAAACCACAGAATAAGGAATTTTAGTCCATTCCACTTTACTGGGATCGTCCATTTCACCCAATTCAAAGCGTGCTTTTAATAATCGTTTTACGGATACATCAATATCCTTTTCACTGATTAATCCTTTTTTAGCGCTTTCTACTAATGCTTTATAACTAGAACCACATTCCAGATCCGTACCGCTTAATACTGCGGCGGCAGAGGCCGATTCAGCGTCCGGATGTGTTTTATGTCCTTTTTCCCGATAGAAATCGTCAATGGCGCCACAGTCTGAGAGTACAATACCTTCATATCCCCATTCCTGACGGAGAATTTGCATCAGCAGGCGGTCGCTTCCGCAACAAGGATCTCCTTCCAGACGATTGTAGGCACACATTACTTCTTTTACTTTTCCTTCCTTTACCAAGCTTCGAAAGGAACCAGATAAGTTTCATGCAAGTCACGTGGTTTTATATTTTCGGCATTGAATTCGTGCCGGTTCCATTCCGGTCCCGAGTGAACGGCAAAGTGCTTGGCGCAAGCGTGTATTTTATCGTATTTTTGATTTGCATCCGTGCATTGTAGTCCTTTCACTACATTTACCCCCATGACACTTGTCAGATAAGGATCTTCCCCATACGTTTCAATACCTCTCCCCCATCTGGATCGCGATAAATATTGACGGTGGGTGTCCACATAGTCAGACCTTGATAACGCTCGTAGCTTCCTGCAGCCGAGTAAGCTGTATTTTTGGCCCGCGCCTCATCCGATACTGCCGTATAAATGGTATGTATGGCGTCGGGTTCAAAGGAAGCGGCCATTCCTATGGGTTGTGGAAAGACTGTAGCCAGTCCGCTTCGTGCCACTCCGTGCAAGGCCTCATTCCACCAATTATAAGGTTTGATGCCCAATCTTTCGACAGGTTTGGAGTTGTCCATCATTAAAGCTACTTTTTCTTCTAATGTAAGTTGCTGCAATAAATCTTCTGCCCGTTCTTCAGGAGATAAATTACTGTTTTTATAAGCCGGTTGGTTACCGCAACCGCTCAGAATCACAAGGGAAGCAAATAAATATAGAATTCTGTTTCTCATAGTAAAATAGTAAAAATGATTAGTTACATGGCAAAAATAGAATAATTATGAGAATAGTCCGTGTATTTTTTGACTAAAATGGTGGGAGATATTGTTTTTTGTACGAAAAGGTGAGGAATATATAAAAAAACTCCGGTCAGGTATATAGGCTGACCGGAGATGTATTGAAAACAGCAAATAATGACTATTTATATTCTGCCCAGTCTATCAAGCGCATATCCCTTTCTTGGCCAGTGTATCATGCATAGCCAGTGCGGCAGAAATACAATGAGGAGTCTGTCCTTTGGAAGACATTTTTACATAGTCCCAAAGAATGTTCTTATAGTCTGGATGTGCACAGTTTTCGATGATGGCTTGGGCGCGTTCTACCGGGCTCTTTCCTCGTAAATCGGCAACACCTTGTTCGGTAATGATAATATTGACATCGTGTTCGCTGTGATCTTCATGAGAAACCATAGGAACGATGGCACTGATTTTTCCTTCTTTTGCCACAGACGGACAAGTAAAGATGGAAATATAGGCATTGCGGGTAAAGTCACCAGAACCACCGATGCCGTTCATCATCTTAGTGCCGCTGATGTGAGTAGAGTTTACATTGCCATAAATGTCTGCTTCGATAGCAGTATTGATAGAGATAACACCGAGGCGGCGTATAACTTCCGGGTTATTTGAGATTTCGGATGGACGCATTACCAGTTTGTCACGGAAGAAGTCGATGTCATCATAAATTCCTTGCAGACATTCGTTTGTGACAGTCAATGAACAAGTACTTCCAAATTTCACACGTCCTTGACGAATCAGATCCACTACTGCATCTTGCAGTACTTCGGTATACATTTCAAAAGCAGGGATTGTCTTGTCTCGTCCCAAAGCGCCCAATACGGCATTGGCGATGTTTCCTACCCCACTCTGCAATGGCAGGAAGCTTGCAGGAATAATGCCTCGTTTCATATCAGCAGCCAGGAAGTCGGCAACGTTTTGTCCGATTTGGTCGGTGATAGGATCCGGTGCGGTGAATGAACGGGCCTGGTCAGGTGTGTTCACTTCCACTACTCCGATGATTTTCTTCGGATCTACCTGTACGTAAGGTAAACCGATGCGGTCACTGGGCTTGAAGATGGGAATTTCACGGCGGTAAGGCGGATCAAGCGGTTCATAAACATCATGCAGCCCCATACCGTTTTTACTGTGGGCGGCGTTCAGCTCGATAATTACTTTATCTGCCAGACGTGCGATGGTTGGAGCGATACCTCCGGCAGCTGTCAGGTATACTTTGCCGTCGGGTGTGATTTCGCATGCTTCCAGAATGGCAACATCTACTTTGCCCATGAAGCCATAACGTACTTCCTGTGCCATTTGTGACAAGTGGATGTCATTATATGCTATTTCACCGTTATTCACGGCTTTACGAAAATCGGGGTTGGTTGTGTAGGGAGCACGGTAACGGATTGCTTTTACTCTGGACAAGATCCCGTCTGTAGCATCCCCTGTAGAGGCGCCGGTAAAAATACTAATTTGGAAAGGATTACCTTTGGCATGTTCTTCTTCTGCTATTTTGGCGACTTCGGGGGTTACGGCTTTGGGTGTTCCTGCTGGAGTAAAGCCACTAAGTCCAATATTGTAGCCATGCTTGATGTAGCTGGCTGCTTCGGCTGCGGAAATAATATTAAATCCCATGATATTCAATGTGTTATTCTTTATTAGTATAGTTGTTATTAATATTTTCGATTAAAAATTTCTGAATAAATGAAAGCACGCCGCGCCTCTTCTTTAGTACTCAGTTTTATAGGAGTCCGGTTTTCCCTCTTATTTTCTGCCAGAGGTGGAGCGACCGCTTTTCTGATTATTGACTGGTTCTGCATACGGGAGGACTGAGGTTTGCGAACCGCCGGAGCTGGAGAAACAGACACCTTTTCTTCCATGCTTTCCTGCTCTATTTCAGGAAACATATCTGCAAGCACTTCCTTGGGGGAAGGTGTTTTCTTCTCTTTGCCGGCTTTTGAGATTTGTTGTACGATAGCCACAACAATGATTACTATAAATATGAGAACCTGAATGATATCCATACTTTCCTTATTATATAATGAATGCTCAAAGTTAGAAAAATATTTCATAACCAACTCTATAAAAGGACATAAAAAAAGGAAGAGAACTTCACAGTTGTCTTCCCCTATTTTTTTAACCTAAACCTTAACTATGAAAAAATCTAATGTTTTTCGGAAGCAAATATGCGAATTATAATAATACGTTGGTAACGTTAACGGTCTTTTTTGTTCACTGGTTATAATTATTTAACAGTTAAATGCATAAATCTCTTATAATATCCAATTTTCGGCTCTTTTATTCGTTTAATTTGTCGGTAACTCCGTATCTTTGCCTACGAAACCATAAAACAGAGAAAATATGAAAGAAACAACAGGAGCAGACTTTAAATCTGCAACTGATTCCGAGAACAAAAAATTGTTTATTGAAACCTACGGATGCCAGATGAATGTTGCTGATAGTGAAGTGATTGCTTCTATTATGCAAATGGCAGGCTACCATGTATGCGAAACATTGGATGAAGCGGACGCTGTATTTATGAATACCTGTTCTATTCGCGACAATGCAGAACAAAAGATTCTGAACCGTCTGGAGTTTTTCCATTCTATGAAGAAAAACAAACGTCGGAATCTGATTGTCGGTGTGTTGGGCTGCATGGCAGAACGTGTAAAAGATGATTTGATCGAGAACCATCATGTAGATCTTGTCGTAGGACCGGATGCCTATCTCACTTTGCCCGATTTGGTTGCTTCGGTTGAAGCGGGGGAGAAAGCCATTAATGTGGAGCTTTCTACTACAGAAACCTATCGTGAGGTAATTCCGTCCCGTATTTGCGGCAATCATATCTCCGGGTTTGTATCCATTATGCGTGGTTGCAATAATTTCTGTCATTATTGTATTGTGCCGTATACCCGTGGGCGTGAGCGCAGCCGTGATGTGGAAAGTATTCTGAATGAGGTGCGTGACTTGGCAGCCAAAGGTTATAAAGAAGTAACGTTGCTAGGACAGAATGTAAATTCTTATCGTTTTGAGAAAGAGGGTGAAATAATTACTTTCCCGATGCTGCTCCGCACAGTGGCCGAAGCGGTTCCGGACATGCGTGTTCGTTTTACCACTTCACATCCCAAGGATATGAGTGATGAAACCTTGCAAGTCATTGTGGAAACGCCTAATGTATGCAAGCATATTCATTTACCGGTACAGAGCGGCAGTTCGCGTATATTGAAGCTGATGAACCGCAAATATACCCGTGAGTGGTATTTGGAAAGGGTAGCGGCTATTCGCCGTATCATTCCCGATTGTGGTCTGAGTACTGATATTTTCTCCGGCTATCATTCGGAAACGGAAGAAGACCATCAGGAATCTCTATCCTTGATGCGTGAATGTGCGTATGATTCCGCCTTTATGTTTAAATATTCCGAACGTCCCGGAACATATGCTTCCAAACATCTGCCGGATGACGTACCCGAAGAGGTTAAGATACGTCGGCTGAATGAAATCATTGAATTGCAGAACCGTCTTTCTGCTGAAAGTAATGCCCGTGATGTGGGTAAGACCTTCGAAGTGATGGTAGAAGGTGTTTCCAAGCGTTCCAGAGAACAGCTTTTTGGCCGTACACAGCAAAACAAGGTGGTAGTCTTTGATCGTGGGAATCATCGTATCGGTGATTTTGTCCATGTACGCATTACTGAAGCCAGTTCGGCTACATTGAAAGGAGAAGAGGTGTTCTGATGGGGAAAAAAGAAGAATATAAGGAAAAGAACTTGCAATATTTGCAAGTTCTTTCTACACAGGAAGGTATTTGTTCTTTACCTTGTAATATGTTTTATAAAGTATTGCAGACAGGTACGGGTACAGTTTCACCTACGATCCGCAGTATTGTCACCGTTCATTATCGGGGTAGTCTGATAAACGGGAAAGAGTTTGATAACTCCTATGACCGTAACTGTCCCGAAGCTTTCCGGCTGTGTGATGTCATAGAGGGATGGCAGCTGGCGCTTCAACGTATGCATGTAGGAGATAAATGGGTGGTTTATATTCCTTATACTATGGGGTATGGTAGCCGTACAAGCGGGCCGATTCCTGCTTTCTCTACATTAATATTTGAAGTGGAACTGCTGGGCATTGCATAATGCCTCCGGTTATCGGTTATGCAGCCTGTCATTCATCCGGTCTTCGTAACCGTCACGATATTTCTTTTCGGGCATAACAATCCATAAGATTATATAGACAATAATGCCCGAAAAGGCTGTGAAAACCGTGGCAAATGAATAGATAATGCGCACTATCGTAACATCCCAGCCAAAATAATCAGCCAGTCCCGCACATACTCCGGCTAGCATTCTGTTGTTGGAACGGGTCAGTTTTTTATTTTCCATTTCTGTCTCTTTTGAAGTTATCTGCACAAATGTAGGAAAAGTAAAAACGAATTATTAACTTATACTCTTAAAAGTACTTAAAGGATAGTTCTTCTCATTCAATTTATTTGTTATTTTGCAGCAAATTAGGGCAAAAAGTGGATATACTCAAAATAAATACTTGTCCGTTGTGCGGCGGAAAACATTTGGGACATGCAATCACTTGTACGGATCACTATGCTTCGGGTGAACAATTCAATTTGGTTCGCTGCGATGATTGTGGCTTTATTTTTACACAAGGTGCACCCGTGGAAGCGAGATAGGGCGATATTATGAGACTCCCGATTATATTTCACACACTGATATCCGCAAGGGGCTGATGAACCGTGTATACCATGAGGTACGCAAGTATATGCTGTCACGCAAAGCCAAGCTGATAAAACGGACATCCGGTTTGAGTAAAGGTACTTTGTTAGACATTGGTACCGGTACCGGATATTTCAGTAATACAATGAAGGAGCGCGGATGGCGGGTGAAAGCTATAGAGAAAAGTCCGCAGGCGCGTGCGTTTGCCAAAGAGCATTTTGAACTGGATGTAGATACGGAGGATGCTTTGGCGGGATATGCCGATCATTCTTTTGATGCCATTACTCTATGGCATGTGATGGAGCATCTGGAACATCTGAATGAAACGTGGGAAAAATTATTCAAACTTTTGAAAGAGAGGGGAGTATTGATAGTGGCTGTGCCTAATCCCAGTTCGTATGATGCGGAAAAATATAAGGAATGGTGGGCAGCATACGATGTGCCCCGTCATTTATGGCATTTTACACCTTCCGTCATGCAACAATTCGGCGTCAAGCATGGTTTTAAATTAGCGGAACAGCATCCGATGCCTTTTGATGCTTTTTATGTATCCATGTTGACGGAAAGATATAAAGGCAGCCGTTTGTCCTTTTTGAAGGGAATGTGGACGGGCCTGTTGGCCTGGTTCAGTTCACTGGCGAAAAAAGAACGCAGTAGTTCAATGATTTATGTATTCAGAAAGAAGTGATTATGGGAAAAAAATCAGGGTCCTTTTTCGATATGCAGTTCATTACCTCCAGCATCAGTACAATGCTGGTGTTGCTCTTGTTGGGGATGGTGGTATTCTTTGTGCTGTCTGCCAATAACTTATCCAAGTATGTACGCGAGAACATCAGTTTCTCCGTACTCATCAGCGATGATATGAAAGAAGCGGACGCTTTGAAATTCCAGAAAAAATTGAATGAGGAACCTTTTGTGAAAGAAACTTCCTATATATCGAAGGAGCAGGCGTTGAAAGAGCAGAGCGAAGCGATGGGTACAGACCCGGCTGAATTCTTGGGATATAATCCTTTTACAGCTTCTATTGAAATAAAACTGAATGCCGATTATGCCAATTCGGACAGCATTTCTTGGATAGAGCAGAAAATTATGCAGAACAAGAAAGTTATGGAAATCAACTATCCTCAGGATTTACTGGATGCAGTGAACAGCAATATACGGAAAATCAGTTTTTTGCTATTGGGACTGGCTGCGCTGCTTACCCTTATTTCTTTTGCGCTGATTAATAACACCATCCGTCTGGCCATTTATTCCAAACGTTTTCTGATTCATACCATGAAACTGGTAGGGGCAAGCTGGGGATTTATCCGTCGTCCTTTTTTGGTGCGGAATATATGGATAGGGATACTGGCCGCTGCCATGGCAGATGCGGCATTGATAGGAATGGCCTATGCGTTGGTAAGATATGAACCCGAATTGATTGAGATTATTACCCTATGACCATGCTTATGGTAATGGGTTCTGTTTTTGTGTTTGGTGTGGTTATTACCTTTATGTGTGCATATATATCAATCAACAAATACTTGCGCATGAAAGCTAGTGCGTTGTATTACATTTAATAATAAAAGGATATGGATAGACAAAAATTCGCCTTTGATAAAACTAATTTTATATTGCTTGCCATAGGTATGGCAGTGATTATTGTCGGTTTTCTGCTGATGACAGGACCTAGTTCGACAGAAGGATATTTTGAGCCGGATATTTTTAGTGTACGTCGCATCAAAGTGGCGCCCGCAGTATGTTTCTTTGGCTTTATATTTATGATTTATGGCATTGTCCGCAAGCCAAAGGACAAGACAGAAGTGGTTAACTCTTGATTTTTTTAATTTTTAATTCTCAATTTTTATTTAAAGAATGGAATGGTTTGAGGCATTGATCCTTGGTTTGCTCCAAGGATTGACAGAGTATTTGCCGGTCAGCAGTAGTGGTCATCTGGCTATCGGTTCGGCATTGTTTGGCATACAAGGGGAAGATAATCTGACTTTTACCATAGCAGTGCATGTGGCTACGGTACTCAGTACTTTGGTTATATTATGGAAAGAAATAGGCTGGATATTCCGTGGCTTGTTCAAGTTTGAGATGAATGCGGAGACAAAATATGTGATCAATATCCTGGTATCCATGATTCCTATCGGCATTGTGGGTGTGTTTTTTAAAGATTATGTGGAAGAAATTTTCGGTTCCGGCTTGCTCATTGTAGGTTGTATGCTGTTATTGACAGCTTTGCTTCTTACTTTCTCTTATTATGCAAAACCTCGTTTGAAAGAGAACATCAGCATGAAGGATGCGTTTATTATAGGTCTGGCACAGGCTTGTGCCGTGATGCCGGGATTATCCCGTTCGGGTACTACCATTGCTACCGGTTTGTTGTTGGGAGACAACAAGGCGAAACTGGCTCAGTTCTCTTTTCTGATGGTGATTCCTCCTATATTGGGTGAGGCGTTGCTGGATGGTATGAAGATTGTAAAAGGAGCTGCAGCCGGCACATCAGATATATCTGTATTGTCATTGATTGTAGGTTTTCTGGCAGCTTTCATATCGGGCTGTGTAGCTTGTAAGTGGATGATTAATATTGTGAAGAAAGGTAAGTTGATTTATTTTGCTATCTATTGTGCCATAGCCGGTGCCGTTACGATAGCGTGCACATTGATGTAATTGGATGAATTTTAAAGAAGGAGAAGTATTATACTTTGATAAACCGCTGAAATGGACCTCATTTGCAGTGGTAAACAAGATAAGATACCATATTTGCCGCAAACTGGGCGTGAAGAAAATAAAAGTGGGACATGCCGGGACATTAGACCCGCTGGCTACCGGGGTGATGATTATTTGTACAGGCAAGGCAACGAAACGCATCGAAGAGTTCCAGTATCATACCAAAGAATACATTGCCACCTTGCAGTTAGGGGCTACCACACCTTCATTCGACCTGGAGAAGGAGATAGATGCTACCTATCCTACAGAACATATCACCCGCGAGTTGGTAGAGGAAGCCTTGCAGCGTTTTATCGGCAGGATAGAACAGATTCCGCCTGTTTTCTCGGCTTGTAAGGTAGATGGTAAACGCGCTTACGATTTGGCTCGAAAAGGTGAGGATGTGGAGTTGAAAGCCAAGACGTTGATTATAGACGAGATAGAGTTGCTGGAATGTAATCTGCCTGAGATTAAAATCAGGGTAGTGTGCAGCAAGGGCACTTATATCCGTGCATTGGCCCGTGATATTGGCGAAGCTTTGAATAGCGGTGCTCATTTGACAGGGCTGATACGTACGGGTGGGGGATGTGAGACTGGAAGACTGTTTGTCGGTGGAAAGTTTTCCGGAATGGCTTGACCAACAAGAGATTGAAGAAGTTATAAACGAATAAGGAGAGATAAGATGAAACTGTCGCAATTTAAATTTAAACTGCCGGAGGATAAAATAGCTTTGCATCCGGCTAAGTATAGAGATGAGTCGCGCCTGATGGTTGTTCACAAATCAACAGGTAAGATTGAACACAAGGTATTCAAGGATATCCTGGACTATTTTGATGATAAAGATGTGTTTATCTTTAATGATACGAAAGTTTTCCCTGCGCGTTTGTATGGAAATAAGGAAAAGACCGGTGCCCGTATCGAGGTATTTTTGTTGCGCGAGCTGAATGAGGAACTTCGCTTGTGGGATGTGCTGGTAGATCCTGCCCGTAAGATCCGTATCGGTAACAAGCTTTATTTTGGTGACGATGATTCCATGGTGGCCGAAGTGATTGACAACACCACTTCCCGCGGACGTACCCTGCGTTTCCTGTATGACGGCTCTCACGACGAGTTCAAGAAAGCATTGTATGCGTTGGGAGAGGCTCCGCTGCCCAGTTTCATCCGTCGTCCGGTAGAAGAGGAAGATACCGAACGTTTCCAGACTATCTTTGCCAAGAACGAAGGGGCTGTGACAGCTCCCACTGCCGGACTTCATTTCAGCCGCGAGTTGATGAAGCGTATGGAAATCAAAGGTATAGACTTTGCTTTTGTGACGATGCATGCCGGACTGGGTAATTTCCGCGAGATTGATGTGGAGGACCTTACCAAGCATAAGATGGATTCGGAGCAGATGTATGTCAATGCGGATGCGTGCCGTATTGTGAATAATGCCAAGGATGAAGGAAAGAATATTTGTGCGGTAGGAACGACAGTGATGCGCACGATAGAGACTGCGGTAGGTACGGATGGTCATCTGAAAGAATTTGACGGATGGACCAATAAGTTCATTTTCCCTCCTTATGATTTCTCGGTAGCCAACAGCATGGTTACTAACTTTCACCTGCCTCTCTCCACTTTGCTGATGCTGGTAGCTGCTACGGTGGTTATGATCTGGTGATGGAGGCTTATCACACAGCATTGAAGGAAGATTACCGTTTCGGTACTTATGGCGATGCTATGTTGATTTTGGATAAGTAATACCGGTTGGAGCAGCGTATGAGGGTTTATTTGGGACTTGGAACCAATCTGGGTGATAAAGAATCAAATCTGCATGTTGCTGTCCGGAAGATAAATGAGCGGATAGGGGAGGTTACTGCCCTTTCCGCTTTTTATGTTACCGCCCCTTGGGGGTTTTCTTCTGAAAATTCTTTTCTGAATGCCGCCTGTTGCGTGGAGAGTGTGCTTCCTCCCTTGGATATATTGCGGGAAACACAGGAGATAGAGCGTGAATTAGGCCGGATGAAGAAGTCGGCGGGAGGTAATTATAGTGACCGCCTGATTGATATAGATATTTTGTTGTACGGTGATTTAATACTGCATACGCCGGAATTGGAAATCCTCATCCCTTGATGACTGAACGGAGGTTTGTTATGGACCCGCTGGCGGAGATTGCATCGGATGTGGTGCATCCGGTATTGGGAAAAAGGCTGGGGGAGCTTTAAACCTGTAAGAGTATATTAATTAAAAGAGGACGGAAAATTCTTCAAATCCGTCATTGTGGTGTAGATAGCTGATTGATAGTGTATTGTTATGAAGGATTCGTAATAGAATCCTTCATAAATGTTTCAGATGAATCAATGTTTATAATGTTATTATATTTTGTCATGGATATAATATCTATGCTCATATTTGTTTCTGTTAAATCATTACAAGAATAAGATGTTAGTAATAATAGGAATAAGTATATTTTTCTATAAGAGGTTTTCATAGTCATTAGATATAAATATATTAGTAAAAATAGTGCTGATTGTTAATACTTATCAAATAACAATCAGCACATGGAATATTAGATCTTAATTTGGGAAATGAACATGGAGTTATCGGCTGCATTAGCACCAGAGAAAGAAATAGGGACTCCATATATTTCTTTACTATATACTCCTCCTTTTATTATAAAATCTTGAAATGCAGGAAATCCAGTAACAACTTTAGCTGCGTCCTCTCCGTTACCACCTATAATATAAATATAGATCTGAGCACGTTTTAGCATTTCTTTTGTCTTTGAGTCTAGTGATAGTTCTCCGTTTACTATTCCTGCATTGAATGCTGCTCGAATTGATACAGAAATTTCACTATATGATTCTTCAGATTCTACTATCATTACTCCTTTTCGTCCCATATTCACAGAATTCACATATACAGGTTTTTGATTTAGATATTTTTGGCGTTCTGTTTCATTGAGAAATATGTTTCCATCATCTGGGATATCCATAGCTACATTAAAATAGATTTGGCTGAAATCAACAAATAAAGCGGTATTACTTTGTTTTTTATCACTCTCAACAGAAGTTGTAATTGAAAAAAGCTGTCCTATTTTTATATTAGCTCCAAAAGCCATATTTACCTCTTTGTAATAATTAAATTCTTTCATTTTATATGAGAAAACTTGCGATTGTTTTCCACTAAAATCTTTACCTGCATCTGTGATAGCGTCTATAACTGCATCATTAAATGAGGTAAACTTAGGTTTTATTACTCTTGATTTGATAGGCAATGAGAATGCAATTCTGATTTCTGGTTTTAAAGCATTTGGATATGCAACAGAACGGTATTCTCCGGTATTAATAGATTCAGCTTGTAAAACAGAGCCTAAATATGTATAAGCAGGGTTCAAGCTTGCTATTTCATAAAATTCTTGGGTGGATCTTGATAGATACTGTTGTAATGTTAAATCTACCTCTTTACCATCTCTAATTTCATATATTCCATCATAGTAAAGAGAACTTAGTGGAGCAATGTTTGCTGTATTATTTGCTTTCGAAGAAATTTCATCTAAATCTTCGTTTTCACAAGAAAACATTACAAGGAAAACAATTGCAAAATAAAAATACTTTTTCATAGGATTAAATTTTTAATAGATTATTTGATAGAATGGGCTGTTGAGCAGCGAATATTCACGAGTGTATTCAGTTGCATTCCACATTCGCATAGGTTCGTTAGGTTCCATAGGCATGGAACCTGTACTTTCGTAATATGATGAATTATAGCCAACATATATTTTTGATTTAAAATCAATGTTTCTCATTATAATTCTCTCTGTCTTATCTGTACAATTTGCATTTATCATAGGCCAGTTTTTATAATTGGGTTCATAGTTGCATTTATTTTCAAACATACTTATATTGAAGATAATATCTATATAGGGTTGGGAAGGTTTTGTCTTTTCTCTATCTTTATAAAAATACAAATAAAGTTGGCTTGACGAATGATAATCGCTTTTGTTGGAATAATCAGGTAAGTATGAATTATTTTCACGACTTGGCTTTACATATAAAGGTTCTATATGGATAGTATTGATAAATTCAGTTTCAACCAATCCATGTGAATTGGCATAGGAGAAAGAACATGTAATAGGTACACCATAGCTTGTTTCTGTGAATTTTGAATTATATATTAAATTTAGGAAATGGCTATATCCTTTAAATGTTTGTACGGCCAGATTGCTATCTCCCCCTATAATTAGCACTTTGAATTCTGTATTTTCAAAGAATTTTTCTTCTTCTTTATTCAGAGTAGTTGTTTTCTTACTGAAGATTCTATCAAATTCTTTTTTTATACACGTTTCTGCGAATTCGTATGATTCGTCTGTTTCAAAGGCAATGATTCCCAGTCTTCCATAAGTCAATGAATTCACATAAACAGGCTCATATTCACTTTTTCCTTGAATAGGTTGGTCACTTAAAGGAGCAATATCCATGTTGACGGTGAAACTTGATTGGAAGAATTTAACATACATTCCTGTTGACTTTTGTATTTTATCCCTGTATTCTGTTGAACTTTCACTTTTTGAAGAAAATAGTTTTCTTGTATTAATATTTGTTCCGAATGCGGTTTTAATTTCATCGTAAAAGCTAAATCTCTTGTAACTGAACATGAATTTCTGATTCTGTTCGAAATTTCCATCGGTTACCATCTCAACCACATAATCACTTAATTTAGAGAAAGTGGGTGCTTCTATAGTTCTGCTAGTGGGTTTGGGTGTATTGTGTGCCAATGTCATTGATACTGTTATGGGTTTTCTGTTGCTGATAAATACCGGTATATAATTTTGGTTTGAAATGCTATTTCCTTCTAAAATGGATCCTGGAAATATGTAATTTCTTCCATATAAAACGGTTGCTTCTGTACTTTTCACAATATATTGTTTATTGAAAAATGCATCATCTTCCGGTGAAAGTGATCTTGATGTTTTGTCTTCCAGATTCTTATTATATTGATTTATCCAATTCTGATATAGAGAATCTCCTGGATATGTATATAAAGAGTCTATTTTAACAATATCTTTATATTTTATAAGACTGACATTAGGGGTAATATGGCTAATTCTGTTGCTTCATTGCATGAGCAGATTAGCGTTACGCCTAGAAGTATGTGTAAAATAGAACGGATGCTTTTCATAATGATGATTATTTATTGTACATTGAAATAGTTAACAAATACAGAATTATCTTTTATGTTAGAGGCGGAAAATGATATAGGTCCTCCGAAATCATCGGGTGTAACTGTTGAAGATAAATAAGTAAGTATGCTTGTAAAAGGATTGTCTGGGTTGATATCTTTTATTCCTTTGTTTCCAATAGTCATCAATCTGATATTAGAATTGGCTAATATTGCTAGTTCTTTTTGACTAACTTCCTTAGACTTCAGTAAATTGTCAATAGTTTCTTGTAATTTGTCATAATCAATATTACTTTCAATAACTAGTATAACTTTTCTGCCAAATTGTATTGAGTTTATAAATGCAAGCTTGTCTAATTGTTGCAAAACTTGTGGATCAGTGCTTAGTGATTCCGGCATATCCATTATAATGCTGAAAAAACTTTGATTTATATCTATCAATATAATATTCTTTTGAGGCTTATAATCGGGTGTGATGCCTAATAGTTGCTGAAGGTTAATATTTTGTCCCCAATTGACAGCTAATTCTTGGTATGATTTTATCTTTTTAATTACGAATGAAAAAGAATAGTTACTTTTCAAAACATCGTTTGTTTTTAACGCTTCATGAATAGCTTTCATCATGTTATTATAGGAAGGAGTGATTGTTTGTGACTTTATAGGAATGGTGTACCCCATGTTTATAGGATTCATTGATATTTTCAGGAACTTATATGTGTCTTGATTGATGCTGTTGGCTTCCAATATTGCTCCTATGAATATTTCATTGGGGCATTTTGCCACAAACTTATCTGCACTATATTGCTCTTCTTGGCTATAAGCAAGTTTAGCAATCATCAAAAATACGATGGTGTATATTATTTTAGTTTTCATTTCTTTGTATTTAGGTTTTATACTCATATTTATTCAAAGGTATATTTTCTTTTCAGCCATATAATGGAAAGGAAATCTTGATTCATTAGTTCTGAATAAGAGATTAGATTATACTCTTGTCCTATTGCCATAAATGTACGTTGGTCATTATTGTTTTTTATTATATAGAATCCTATATTGAGTATTACTCTTCTATTTTCGTCTTTTTCTCCACAGTATTCCCATTTATCTATTGGCTTCTGGTATATGAATAATTTTTTATCTTGCCATTTTAGTTTATACTTTTCTACTATATTATTGGTTTTTACAATGGAAAGGGAGTCCCTATCGAATTGTAATTCATGGGGGCAAGACCGTTGGATTCGTTCTCCGAAATATGCAGTTTCTGTTTCTGTTAGGTCTTGAATATCGTTTTTATTGAGTATTTCTTTAAATTCTACTTTTTCAGAAAACTTTAGTTTCAATATGTAAGAAGTGTCTTCCGGTGTGGGAAGAATAGGAGAGGGATCGTCCTTGTCTGCGCAAGAACTAAACATAAGTGTTCCTATTGAAAGGAGAAAGGACATGCCTACAATAAGTAGAGTGCTTTTTTTCTTTTTCATAATATTGGACTTTAGTTTTCGTATATAAATTCTCCTGCCAATATTCCCTTTTCATCGGTGATTGTCAGTTCATATATTCCTGCCGGAATATTCTCTAAAGAAGTTGATAAAGAAGAATTGGAGTGGGTATATAGAGGTTTCTATATACTACATATCCTTCTTTTGATTTAATCTCGATGGTTACCGCTTCCCAGTCCTGTGCGAATTCGATGGTTAATTCTTTATTGCAGTCGTCAAAGAAAGCTTTTACCGGAATGAATGACTCTACTGGAATTCTATGGTTGCCATGTTTTATAAATTCTATATTTCGTTTTTTAGCGCATAGTAATAGAGGAATAATTAAGGCTATCAAAGCCAAACTCATTTTTAATTTGTTCATAATCGTTTTACGTTTTAGTTTTGTGCAAACTTAGGTATTATAGGATTATGAATGACAAAAAGAGGGAGTTATAGTATATACAAGATTTATTGATTATCAGTGAGTTATAAAAATTATTATATACAGTGATGTATATGTAGTGTTTTATAATTCACTGAAAATAAGACCAGTATGAGAACTATTTATTTTAAGAGGTTTTTGATGATGTAATCTCGTAAAAACGTTTCTTTATTGTGCTTTAGTTGGACCTCTTGATAAATTCTCGTTCGTTTCATTCGTACAGAAGCCGGATTGATGCCGAGCAATTTGGCTTCATCATTTGCGTCAAATCCAAAGATATGGAGATAGCAATATTGATATTCTGATTCTGTCAGGTTGGGAAATGCCTCTTTTAGTAGGGAGTAGAATTGGGGATATATCTTGTCTACTTCCGTCATTATGGAATGCCATGTTTTGTCAGTAGGGAGTTGGGAGTCCTCAAGCCTATTTTTTTTAGTCAAAGAAATAAGCTTCTTGCCAACTGTGGATGTTTCCAGATTTTGCTTTTGCAGCCGGTCGTATTTATAGGATATTACTTCTATTTCCTGTTGTAGTTTGTGGGCATTATTCTCTTTGTCTGCCAATGCTTTTTGCAAAACCTGCTTTTTTTCTTCTAGTGCTGCAGATAAGTGAAGGAGCTCTATTTTCATCTTATCTAGAATTGTTTGCTGGTAATAGATTTTGGCTTTGCTTCTCTGCCGGTAAATGATATATCCTGCAACTGATAGTAAGAATAAGGAGATGGCAATAATGATGATGATTGTATTCCTTTGCTGTGTAATCTTTAATAGTTCGTTCTCTTCCCGTATCTTGGCGTTGTTATACTTTTTTTCTATTTCCAATACTTTTGTCTCATTTTGAACTAATGTCAGTGAATCGAGCATGTCGGAACAGATTTCTTTGTAATGGAGTGCTTCCTTGTATTTTCCTTCTGCCTTATAAAGCAGGTAGTAAGCTTGATTGAAGTAATAAGCGATATCATTGTGTTTGGTTATCGTTTCAATCCATTCGTGTGCTTTTGCCAGTTGGTTGTCTTTTATATATATGTGTAATAGGGAGATAGAATCCTTATAGCTTTCTTTGCTGCCCGTTTCAATGGCTTTTAAGAAATATCTTTCGGCATTCTTGTATTTTTCTTGTGCCTCATATATCACTCCAAAAGCATTGGCTACATCAGCTGTTAAATCTTTGTTATGCAGTAGTTGTGAGATGGAATCAGCCTTTTGAAGTAAGGGTATGGTGCAATTAAAAGAATCAGTGAGTGTACATTCACACGCTAAATCTTTTAAGGCGTATGCATAGCTTTTGTAGTTCCTTGCTTTCTTGAAGAAGTTACTGGCCTCTTTTCTTTTCTCCAGACGTTCACTGGTTATATCTCTAAAACCATACAAATCTGCCATATAGGCACAAATATACCCTGCCACATTATAGGCCTGATGTCCTTTGGCCAGTTGCAGCGCATCGGCATATATTTGCATTGCTTTATCATACTCCCCATCTTCTACATAAGCACGGCCCAGATACAAGTCTATTTGCGCCTGTTCTTCTGCCGTGCCGTGTTCGGTGAACCATTGTTGTGCCCGTTGCCATTGGTAGATAGGGAGTAATCCGGTGGCTGCTTCGTCCGTTACTTTACCGCATAGCATACACCAGTGGGCAAAGTCCTTATCAGTCAGTTCATCGGGGGCTTGTATGCTGTCCAGTAGCACAGAAGCACTATCGGCATACATGGGAATCAGTTCCTCTACAGATTGTAATAGCGGAAGTATGCTTGTCTCTTTTCTGCATCCGGGGAGGATGAGAATGAATAGTAGTCCTGTCAAAAGTAAAGCTTTCATAAGAATGTGTTCAGATTTTGCAAATATAGTCATAAATCCGGGCAACTTGTATCTGATAGAGGGAAAAGTCAGTTTTTTATGCTTTCCGTGGCTTCTCCTTTGGAAGTGAGGTGGGAAAGCATGAAAGCTCTTTGTCTTGTCAGTGAAATCTGTCTGTTGTTTTTTGTTCTTCTGCCTTTTCATCAAGTTTTATCACTAAAGTGAAGAAACTGTATCACTTTAGTGATGAAGTTTGATTACCTTAGTGATGAAAGATCATCACTAAGGTGAAACGATTAAATGAAAAGGCAGAGATTGGGAGAAAATACCGATGGAACCACTCAAGTTACAGGAACGGAATTCATTTTGTTTGCGCCATTTATAACGGTTGTAATGTTGTGCTTTCTATTGAAATATCCTATGACAAAATGATGAAGAATTTATGAATAAATCAATCATGGTAAATAATTGGTTATCAACACTTAATAAGTAAATGAAGAATTTGAAGGAAATAATCAGCCAACTGGATACTGTAACTCCTTGTGTTTTGAATCCGTTGTTTTTACGCCACAAATCTTCTGGTCCATTTGCATGCATACATCCCTCTGACCACCAGGTAGCTGATGAGAAAGGCTGTTACGGCCATGCAAATAATGTGTATTATGGCAGGAATCCCCTGAGGCAACAGCGAGGCGAACAAGTCATATCCCATTTGCACGAAGACGAAATGACACAGATAAATGCCGAAGGTCATGGATGCCACTTTTGAAAGAACAGGCGAAGAAGGTATTTTAAGCTTCTGTATGCAGACAAAAACAGGAAATGTCATCATAAATACATTGATGCCGCCGAAAAGCCATACTATTTCCAGATAGGCGTAGTTTCCCGGAAAATATTCCTGCATGATGAGGTAGCCGCCGAAAGTGATGGCGTACCCTGCCATAAACATAGGGATACCGATAGCCAGGGTTTTTCTCCAACTCCATTGCAGCGGGTATTTTACCAGATAATGGGCCAGTATCAGATAGCCGATAAATCCGGAAACATAATAAAATGAACCGAATGCATTCCAGTCGCACACTCCCAGGATATCCATATTGCCCCAGTTGCCGATATATCCCAGTGCGGGAGCGGCCATCTTTATGTAGGGAAGAAATAAGGAGATGCCCCAGATGGAAAGAAATAGCTTGATATCTTTCCGGGTAGCACGCTCCAGCCATGCATGGAAGATGGGGATGATGAAGTAGAGTCCCACCAGCATATACAGATACCACAGAGGAGTGGTGTCATAGTTGAAATTGAAAATGAACGTCCAAATCTTCGTGATAGTCTTTTCCAGGGTGAAGGCGGACATGTCTATGGTAGGATTGTCTGTCGTGGTGATGTAATTCAGATAGATGAAATACAATACAGGCAGCATGACCGACCAGAAGATAAGCGGGACAACAATGCGGCCGATCCGCTTTTTGTAAAATTCACTCATGCCGTTTCGTACAGGAAACAGCAGCACTCCTGTCATCATCACAAACAAGGGCACGCAACAGCGTACGGCACTTCCCAATGCGCACCCTTGCAGAAAAGTAGGACGGTCTGTGTCAAAACGTGCCACAAAAGGGTCACAGCAATGGGCGAATACAACTAAAAAACAGGCGGTGACGCGTAGCAAGTCTATCCATCCGATGTTCTCTCTTTTATTTATTTCCATATTTTCTGTTGGGTTTATTTTTGTTCAAGCACTATTACTAAAGGACGGTGATCTGATGCTACCGGTTCATTTACTACCTGTGCGGAGGTTACTGTGAAGCCTTTCATGTTCTGTTTCAGTGCTGTAATATAATCAATGGTTTCTGTAGGGGCGGGAGCCGGAAATGTATGCTGGTTTACGTCAGAAAGTATCTGAAAATCCTGTTGCAAGTATTTTATGAATGCGGATTCGGGTTCGGCATTCAGGTCGCCGGCCAGGAAAAAAGGTTTTTTATGAGCGGCGGCAAAGTCTTTTATAAGCTCCAGTGAGGCCATGCGGTCTTCTTCGGTGAGAGACAGATGGGTGCAACAATAAATGTAGTTGTCGAACTCTGCCATAATCAGCGCACGTGCTTCTTCCCGTCCGGGAAGTGTCATGGTTTTCAGGCTGACGGGAATTTCTTTGGTGAGAAGTCCGATACCATATTTTCCTCCGTCGTAATCAATGGCAGGGGCAAAGTAAGCGTGCATTTGCGTACGTCCGGCTATCTCGCCCAGTACGTATTTTTGTCCGCTGCGGTGGGTCATGCTGTCTAGTTCCTGCAAGGCTACCACTTCGGGGTGGATATGATTGATTACATCGGCTATGCGTTGGAAGTCGCATACATCATCCATTCCGTTTGCATTTTTAATGTTATAGGTCATTAGCCGTAAGGAATTTTGTGATTGTGCCGACAGGGCAAAAAGAAGGATAAAAAGTAAGGGCAATGTCTTTTTCATATATTCATCAGGTTTTGATTGTTTAAATTCTCTCCAAAGATAGATAAATTCTTATTGTCATTTTCATATTCTTGTCTGAAAAGTATGTATTGATAAATACTTTTATATAATTATTTTTTCATTTTGCTCCTTTATAATTATATCAAAGGGATTATCTGTCAGTTTACTTTTTATCCATGCGCAAAAATCAAAGGTTTTTAATAACGGCCTTTCATATTTGTCTTCTTCTATTTTTTGTATATTTTGTTGATAGTAACTCCAAAGCTTATTTCTATACTGTTTGCTTTTGGGTAATGGATAGGATTGAATGAATTTAAAAAGAAGCTTCTCTGTGATATATTGTTTTGTTTCGAAAGAAGAACTCCTTTTAATTGACTTTATTTCATTCTCAAAATAATCATAATTCCCTAATTCAGCTTGTAAAATAAGATTGACTAGTCTTGCTATTCTGTAAGTAGGGAATATATAGAGGGATTTACCGGAACTTAATATCTTCTTCATATTTTTACGTGCTTCTTTTAGGTCTTTCAGACCTATATATAGAATAACCAGACTTAGATATAATTGTAACTGCAAATTCAATTCTAATAATGAAATCTTTTTGAAGATGGGCTCCTCATTTTGTTGTTGTAATTCTTGTGCGGATTTGAAGTTCCCTGTATTGAATAAGCTGTAAAATTCATACAGGTAGATGTAGACCTGTACTGTTAGCCTGAATTCTGCTGAATAATCTCCCTTTTCCATTTCTTTTAGTCTGGAAATGAAGAAGGGCATCTCCTTGTATAATCCGACGGACTGTAAACTGTCCAGTACTCCCAAGATAGCATTCAGATAATACAAAGGAGGATTTAGAATCATGTGTTTGTTTTCATCGAAGAGCAAGATCAAATCTTGATATAAGCGTATGGCTGCCTTGTAATTACCGGAATTGAGGAAATAGGTGGACTGGAAAAGTAGATGTAGTTTTTCTGTTTCAAAGCCTTTATATGAGGAGTTGGCAATGAGATTCAGCTCACTTAGCACCAGATCGTTTAAGTTCTCTTTTTGCTTGTCGGACCGGATGCAGCCTTTGTAGGTGAACCGGTATTTAAGTATGTCATATAATTGGGTATGAAGATTGGCACTGCGGGTATACCTCATTATTTCATTTATCTTCATTTGTTTGTCCACCACCTGTTTTTCGCTCATACCCGTAAAGTCATACATACTGAGATATTTTAGTTCTGTGCGGCGTATCAATAGTATCAATGAGTCATTTTCATAATGGATAGCTAGTTTTTCCGCTTTCTCAAGTTCCGATAAGGCTTCATTTAGCAGTTCTCTTTCAAATAAGATACCGGCTTTTGAAATATAATCAAAAATTTGAGTCTGGATATCCTGTTGCTTATTCAGGTGAACTAAACAATTAAGTACTACTTTATATAGATGCTTGACTGCCATATCGAAACTTTTTCCTTTTTGTTTTATACAGAATTGCTTGTAGATATCGTCTATAGAGGTATTGTTCTCTAATAATTCAAAGAGAATAAGATAGCCTTTTTCTCCATTTTGCAGATTGCTGTATAGCTTTAAATATCGTTTTTCTGCTTTTGATAGGGATTTAATCAGAGCAAGTAGTGAGATGGCTTTATTCATAAAGTATGTAATATATGTCTTTTCAAATATAGGTATTATCTATGAATATACAAGTGGTGAAAGTATTAAATAAGTGTATGTTTTTATGTTATAATAATAATCCTAAAAGGATATTCTTTTATTGATTGAATATATAATCATTTGATAAATAGTAAATTATATATTGTTAAAAGTAAGATAATTCTATATGTGTAATGATGGCTAGCGGCACTTTATGGCTCAAGAAGTTTTTTGTGCTCAGAAATATAGAAAAAGAAAAGGGCGTCTATGTGATTTATTATGTTAGTTACCAATAATATATGATATAGTGTAGTATAGAAAAATTAGATAAATAACCTGTTTGGGATTATCAAAACAGGTAAATAATGGATGTTGTTTTATGATTCTATCCATCTATATTTGCAATGCGTCGAAGTAATAATTATCTATATCCGGAAATAGAAATTAGATTTTGATGCATAAACCTTTATTAATTAAGATCTATTATGAAACACAGACTTTCTAATTTATCGAAAATCTATCGAGATGACATTTGTCGTAAGATGAATATTCTGCCGATAGTGTTATGTATGTTTTGTATGGGCAATGCATACTCGTTGATGGCCGCAACACCATCAGTCAGTGAAACTCTTCAGCAAAACAGGAAGATCAAGGGTAGAGTGGTGGATGTAAACAATGAACCTATGATTGGTGTAAGTGTGTTGGAAAAAGGGACAACCAACGGAGTTATCACTGATTTTGACGGAAACTTCACATTGGATGTCCGAGGAAATTCAGCTGTTCTCGTATGTTCTTATATCGGTTATATTACTGCTGAAATCCAGGTTGGAAACCAGACGGACATTCACGTACAAATGTCTGAGGATGTAAAAACAATAGACGAAGTCGTTGTCATTGGTTATGGTACCACAACTAAGAAGGAGTTGACAGGCTCTGTTACTTCTATTGGCAGGGATGATTTTAAAGCCGGTAATATAAGTAATCCTATCCAGCTGCTACAAGGGCAGATTGCAGGATTGAATATTGCTCGTCCGGATGGAGCGGATCCTACGGGGGGATTTGAAATTCAGCTACGTGGTTTGACTACGATGAAAGGAGGATCGGGGCCGCTAATTGTGATTGACGGCGTTGAAGGTGGAAATCTTGCCAATTTGAATGCCAATGATATTGAATCCATTGATGTATTGAAAGATGGTTCGGCAGCTGCTATCTATGGTACCCGTGGTACCAACGGCGTTATTCTTGTCACTACCCGCAAAGGAAAGCCCGGACACTCTTTGATTGAGTTTTCCAGTTATTGGACTACTCAAAGTGTTACAAGAAAGCCGGAATTTCTTTCTGCTGATGAGTTCCGTTCTACTTTGAAGGAATATCTCCCCAATCAGGCTGCTACATTGGATTATGGAGCATCAACGGATTGGTTTGATGAGGTCACTCGTGACACTCCCCTTAGTCAGTATTATAGTCTTGCAGCATCAGGAGGCTCGGAAAAACTGACTTATCGTGGAAATATTTCCTGGCATGATGATAAAGGTATTGTGCGTAATTCGGGAAACAAACAATTAAGAATGCGTTTCAATGTGTCACAAACTGCTTTAAATGACCGGTTAAAGCTGGATTACAATATCTCTTATTCTACTGCCAAAAAGAATTTTTCAGGATATGAAGTGATGAAGCAGGCGGTAACACGCAATCCTACGGAACCGGTATATGATACAGAAGGGAGAACTCCGATTTCCGGCGGTTACTATTATAATGATGGTCCGTTTAAGTATTACAATCCGGTTGCCATGCAAAATGAATCGACTAATGAGACATTAGACCGTGAGTTCTCGGGAAGTGTACATGCGTCATTAAAGATTATTGATCCTTTGAAAATCAATGCTTTGGCTTCATTGGTAGAAACCAATACTCGGAATGGGTATTACCAGACCCAATATTATCCAATTGATTTCGGTACTAATGGCCGGGCTACCAGCACGAATTCTCTATCAAGCAGCAAGCAGTTTGAAGTGAATGCAGATTTTAACCACTCTTTTGGCGACCATAAAATTCAGGCTATTGCTGGTTATTCGTACTATGATTATTGGAATGAACGTTATTATGGTATGAATTATGGATATGATACTGATATTTTTTCATTCTATAATATGGGGGCAGGTTCTGCGTTGTCTGCAGGTAAAGCATCACTTACCAGTAATAAGCAGTCCAATAAACTAATTTCATTTTTCGGTCGTGTCATGTATAATTTCAGCGATAAATATTTGCTTTCTGCTTCTGTACGTTATGAAGGGTCAAGCCGTTTCGGGGCAAATAACAAGTGGGGTACCTTCCCGGCTGTCAGCTTGGGTGGCGCATTACGCAAGAAGAGTTCATGAAAAAGTTCAGATGGCTGGATGACTTAAAATTGCGTGCTGGATTCGGTGTTACCGGTAATCAGGATATTGATAATTACCAGTCTTTGTCATTGCTTACATTCGGTTCTCGCTTTTTGTATGATGGAAAGTGGACTAGTACGGTTTACCCGAATAGTAATCCTAATCCAGACTTGAAATGGGAGAAAAAAGAGGAATTCAATGTGGGACTTGATTTTAGTGTGCTGAAGGGACGTTTGATAGGAACCATTGATTATTATGTACGTCATACAAAGGATTTGCTGAATTCATATACAGTTCCTGTTCCCCCCAATTTGTATGATACGATGTTCGCCAATGTAGGTCAGATAAATAATTCGGGTATTGAAATTTCGTTGGGCGCATCTCCGGTTGTGACTAAAGATTTTACTTGGAATCTGAACCTGACATTTGCTCGTAATACCAATAAACTGGCTAGTTTCTCCAATAATGAATATGCTATGGTACAGATGAATACCGGTTATTTCAGTGAAGACTTGAAGACGTATACACAACGTATTGTAGAAGATGAGCCTATCGGTAATTTCTATGGCCCTAAATGGTTGGGATTTGATGCAAACGGAGATAATATTTTTGAAGATTTGGATGATGACGGGAAATTATCGGATGGAGACAACCAGGTAATTGGTAACGCTTATCCTGATTTTACTTTCTCTATTCAGAATTCATTTTCTTATAAAAATTTTGATTTGAGTTTCTTATTCCGTGGCTCAGTAGGAAATGATGTATTGAATATGAGTCGGTTGTATTATGAAGGATTCAGCTATTTTGGTAGTAATAATATTCTGAAATCGACCTTAGACCATCCCGAATATAAAGGTGGAGCCATTTATTCTTCACGCTTTATTGAAGACGGTTCTTTTGTGAAGCTTGATAACCTTACGTTGGGATATAATGTGCCTTTGAAAGGTAAGGTTATTTCTAAGATGAGGATTTATGTGACCGGTCAGAATCTGCTGACTTTGACCAAATATAAAGGCATGGATCCAGAAGTTCATTTGGCAGGTTTGGAACCGGGTATCGAATGGTATACTTTTTATCCCCGGACTAAAACTTATCTGCTGGGCTTAAATATAACATTCTGATAATTGATGGATTAACCTGTTAAATTGTATCTCATGAAAAAAATAGTTATATCTGCTTTGTTGGCTGTATGTACCGGCAATTGTTTCCAGTCTTGTACCAATCTGGATGAAGACGTTTATTCATATATTCAAACTGATGATTTCTTTAAGAACGAGCAGGAGATGGTGATGAATATTGGACGGATTTATGATTATATGAAACAATATACTCATTATTTTAATATGTGGGGGGCACTGACTATCAGTGCTGATGAGCCATTTGTCCGTTCCGCGAGGGCAATCTTTGGTGGGATAATGGCGTGTGGATTGATTTGCACTCCCATAACTTCCATTCGCATGTGAATAACAATGCTTGGGATTTTATTTTTGGAGGGGTGGCCTTATGCAATCAGATTCTTTACATGATTGAGGAATCTCCAGTGGATTTTGCTTCCAAACCCAATTTGATTGCCGAAGTAAAAGTAATGCGTGCGTGGTTCTATATGAATGGCATTGATTTATTCGGCAACATACCTTTTACTGATAATTTTAAAGATGAGGGATTACCACCACAAAAAGACCGCCAATTCTTGTTCCCGTGGATTGAAAAGGAACTAAAGGAAAACGTAGAAGCCCTTCCGGCTATACCGGCTACCAGTAACTATGGACGACCGACTCAGGCTATGGCATATACAGTATTAGCCAAGCTCTATATTAATGCGGAGGAATGGATTGGTAAAGAGATGTGGCAGGAAACAGTAGATGTTTGCGCGAAGGTAAGAAAACTGGGTATGACACTGGAGTCTGATTATTTTGCCAATTTCAAAGTTAATAACGAGAATTCAAAGGAGAACATTATGGTAGTGGTATATGATAATGTCCAAACTTCGGGTGATTGGACTTATAATTTCAAGCTACATCAGGAAACCTTGTATACTCTGAGCCAACAAACATTTGGTATTGTTGATTTTTGTTGGGATGGTTTTTGTGTCACTGAGTCATTGTATAATAGCTATGATGAGAATGATGTACGTAGAAAATCATGGTTGGCAGGCCCGCAATATGATAAAAGCGGTAATCCGCTGATGTATCGTGGCGAGCCGTTCAGTTATAACGTCAGTGTTACTTCTTTGTATGATCCACAGAATCCGGCTAAAACGGAAGATGGTGCACGTTGTGCAAAATATGAATATGAAGATGGTTTGCAGGGCTCTATGAGTAATGATTTTGTGATTTATCGTTATGCTGATGTGTTAATGATGGAAGGTGAGGCATTGGTACGTATGGGAAAAGCAACCGAAGCGCTTCCGTTATTTAATGAAGTAAGGCGGCGGGCAGGTGTAGCTGAATATACAGCAAGTCAATTGACCCTGGATGAAATCTTAGCAGAAAGAGGGCGTGAATTTGCATGGGAGGGATTGCGTAGGCAAGACCAGATTCGTTTCGGAACATGGGGAAAAGCCTGGGATTTTAAAGAACCCTCAGAGGATTACAAAAAACTGTTCCCGATACCGTATTGGGCGTTACTTTCTAATCCTACCCTACAACAAGAACCTGGATATACTAATTAAAAAAAATATATGATATGAAACAACAAAAAATATTGGTTGTGGGCAGTGCAAATACTGATATGGTGATTCAAACAGATCATCTTCCAGTATTAGGGGAAACAATTTTAGGTGGAACTTTTTTTATGAATCCGGGTGGAAAAGGGGCTAATCAGGCTGTTGCCATTGCTCGGTTGGGGGGAAAGATTACTTTCATATGCAAAACTGGTAGAGATGTTTTTGGTCATCAATCACATCAATTATTTGAGGATGAAGGGATTGATACTTCGTATATTTTCTCGGATTCCAAATATCCTTCCGGTATAGCTATGATTACGGTTGATCATAAAGCTGAAAATTGTATAACTGTCGCTCCCGGTGCCAATATGAATCTTACTCCTACTGACTTGGCAAAGGCCAGGTCTGCTATTGATGAGGCGGATATTATTCTGTTGCAATTGGAAATTCCGATGGAAACGGTTGAATATGTAGCCAAAGTTGCCAAAAAGCAGAATAAAAAAGTTATTTTAAATCCTGCTCCTGCCCAACCTTTGTCCGAAGAACTATTAAGTGCTCTTTATCTTATTACTCCTAATGAAACGGAAGCAGAACTTATTTGTGGACAGAAAATCACGGATATTGATTCGGTTACCAAGGCTGCTAATTTGATAAAAGCTAAAGGGGTGAAGAACGTAATAATTACGATGGGATCGAAAGGAGCGTTTGTTTGTACTGACACTATTTGTGAATTGGTTCCGTCCTATAAAGTGAAGGCTGTAGATACAACGGGGGCAGGCGATATTTTTAATGGAGCATTGGTGCTTGCTATTTCCGAAGGTCGTGATTGGATAGAGGCAACTCGCTTTGCTTGTAAGACATCGGCAATTGCCGTGACAAGAGTAGGTGCACAGTCATCAGCACCTTATAGAAATGAAGTGGATGTGTTTAACCCTGAAAAATGAAAAACAACATGAAAAAGAATGTACTATTATGCACTTGGTTATTTTTATCAGCATTGGCTGGTATGGCTTGTACAGATAAGCAAAACCGGGCGGTTCCTGTTGAAGTAACAATGACCAAGGCTAAGTTATTTGATAAGATTAAAGGAGGATGGGCTGGTCAAACAATAGGTTGCACGTATGGTGGTCCTACAGAGTTCAGATATCCGGGGACAATGATACAAGATTATATTCCTATCAATTGGCCGGATGGGTATATTAAATGGTATTATGAAAATGAACCGGGTTTGTATGATGATGTTTATATGGATCTGACCTTTGTGGATGTATTTGACCGTTTGGGATTGGATGCTCCGGTCGATTCATTTGCTGTGGCTTTTGCCAACGCAGGTTATGTGCTGTGGCATGCCAATCAGGCTGCACGTTACAATATTCTGAATGGTATTATGCCTCCCGAATCTGGTCATTGGAAGTATAATCCCCATGCTGACGATATTGACTATCAGATAGAAGCTGATTACGCAGGTTTGATGAGCCCTGGCATGCCCAATACAGCATCTGAAATTTCTGATAAAATAGGTCATATTATGAATTATGGCGATGGTTGGTATGGTGGTGTTTATGTGGGGGCTATGTATACACTGGCTTTTGTTTCCGATGATATAGAGTATATTGTAACTGAGGCTTTGAAAACAATTCCACAACAGAGTCTATATTATCAGTGTATTAATGATGTTATTCAATGGTATAGGCAATATCCTGATGACTGGAAGCAGACTTGGCTGGAATGTGAAAAGAAATATAGTGAAGACAAGGCTTGCCCTGAAGGTATCTTTGTTCCATTTAATATTGATGCCACGATTAATAGCGCTTATATTGTAATAGGTTTACTGTACGGGCAAGGTGATTTTGCCAAGACAATGGATATTGCTACCCGTTGCGGGCAGGATTCGGATTGTAATCCGGCATCAGCTACAGGTATATTGGGAACTATGCTGGGATATAGTCATATTCCGGAATATTGGATGTCTAATCTGAAAGAGGTGGAAGATATGGATTTTGCATATACTACCATTTCATTAAATAAAGCTTATAAAATGAGTTTTGACCAGGCTTTACAGGTTATAGAACGTAATGGCGGCAAAGTAGAAGCGGAGAGCGTAACAATAAAAACTCAAGCTCCTACCGCAGTCCGTTACGAAAAATCATTTGAAGGACTTTATCCGGTTGAAGTGGTTGCTTATGGGCGTGGTCAGGGAAAGACTTTAAAAGAGGTTGGAGATCTCACTTTTGAGGGGACCGGACTGATTTTAGCTGGAAATGTCAGGGCGAAAGATGAGAGTTATGTGGCAGTGATAGAAGCTTTTGTTGACGATCAGTTGGTAGAAACTATAAAATTGCCTGCATCTTATCGGGTACGACGCCATGAGTTGTTCTGGATATATGGTTTGCCTAAAGGAAAACATACAGTTTCCTTTAAATGGTTGAATCCTGTCGAGGATGCGGATATACGTTGTAGTAAGACTATTATATTCTCGGATGCTCCACGCATAAACCAGCGTTAATTATTGAATCCATTAACCATTTAAGACACTAATCTTATGTTTATTATACAAGATTATTCCATAGCAATATTATTTTGCTTTGTGACAATGCTTTGTTGGGGATCTTGGGGAAATACTCAGAAACTGGCGGCAAAAACATGGCGTTATGAGTTCTTTTATTGGGACTATGTATTAGGATTGTTACTTTTTTCTATTATTTCAGCTTTTACTTTGGGAAGTATAGGTGAGGAAGGGCGTGGTTTTGTTGCAGACCTGACGCAAGCGGATACAGGCAATATCTTCAGCGCATTTTTGGGAGGAGTAATATTTAATGCCTCCAATATCCTTCTTTCTGCTGCTATTGCTCTTTGTGGCATGTCTGTAGCATTTCCGCTGGGAGTAGGATTGGCATTGGTGCTGGGGGTACTGATCAATTATTTTGGTGCAGCTAAAGGAGAGCCACTTTATATTTTTGTCGGTGTTTTATTGATTACTGTTGCCATTATACTAAACGGCTTTGCTTATAAGAAAGCACAGACAGGACAGAAAAATCTTACGACGAAAGGCATCTTTATATCCATAGCGGCAGGGTGATAATGTCTTTTTTCTATCGTTTTGTGGCAGCTTCCATGGATCTGAGCAATTTTGCTTTGCCTGAAGTTGGGAAGTTGACCCCTTATACTGCTGTATTTGTTTTTGCGCTGGGAGTCTTTTTAAGTAATTTTATTTTCAATACTGTTGCTATGAAGCATCCGGTAGAAGGTAAACCGGTTTCTATGAAAGACTATTTCAAAGGGACAATGACTACGCATATGGTAGGCATACTAGGTGGTGTTGTTTGGTGTGTAGGACAGTCTTTCAGTATGATAGCCTCGGAAAAAGCTGGTGCGGCCATTTCTTATGGACTTGGACAAGGGGCAACTTTAGTTTCGGCCTTATGGGGAATTTTGATTTGGAGAGAATTTAAAGGTGCTCCAAAGGTTTCGAATCAATTGAATATTGCGATGTTTTTTCTATTTATTATAGGATTGGGATTTTTAATATATGCCGGAGCATAGGTTGGGTAAAATTTAGGTTAGGTTGTAAAATAGGTTGGTTGAAAGTAGGAGGGTGTTCAAATTGGGGATACCCTCCTTTACCGTTTCCCTTTATTTCTTTCCTGCCGGAGAAGCCTGTGTCATACGGATACTGCTTACCACACCTGCGGCAATGGCAAAGAATATGGCTAATAACAAACAAGCCTGCGCCCGATGTCCTTCGGCGAATATACGGAACAACAAAGCAACCAATGTGGTCCCCAAAGTCTGACCTAACAGACGCGCCGTACCTAGCATACCGCTGGCTCCACCGCTTCTATGAGTGGGTGCGGAAGAAACAATGGTTACATTATTGGGCGTCTGGAACAGCCCGAAGCCCATACCACAGAGTGCCATTCGCCAGATGATATTCCATTCTGCCGGATGGGTGGGAAGCAAATAGAGTGTGAATAGGCCGGTAGCGAAGATAGTCATGCCGATACCTCCTAGCAATCCGGGATGTACTTTCTCTACCAGTCTGCCTGCAAGTGGTGCGGTCAAGATGGTAGCCAATGGCCAGGGGGTAAGTAACAAACCGATCTCTACGGCGCTGTATCCCAATATATTCTGCATAAAAAAAGGTAAGGAAACCATAGCCAGCATCTGGGCGGTGAATGAGGTGATGGAAGTACCGATAGAAAGAGCGAAAATAGGAATCTTCAGCAAATCTACAGGCAGGATAGGGGTTGTTTCCTTCAGTTGGCGACGGATGAAATAAGTGCCGATTATGATTAACAATACCAATTGTATGGCAATGAATTTTCTGTTCTCAGCGTGTGCAAAACCTTCCAAAGTATAAATTAACAAGCCGAAAGTCAATGCGTTGGCTATTGCACTGATTCTATCAAACTTATGTTTTACATCTGAAGCCGGATTATGCGGTAATAACCGATGCCCGATTACTAATGCAGCCAATCCCAAAGGTATATTAATTACGAATAACCAATGCCAGCTTCCCAATGTCAGGATACTGCCTGCGATGGACGGGCCTGCAGCAGCCGAAACAGCTACCACCATGGCATTTACCCCCATTCCGCGTCCTAGTATCTGCGGCGGGTAAATTAAACGGATAAGGGCGGTATTGACACTCATCACACAGGCTGCACCGAAACCTTGAATGATACGGGAAACGGTCAGCATCCAGAAAGAGTCCGAGAGGGCGCAGGCCGCAGAGGCACCCACAAAAATGGAGATACCGGTCAGGAATATTCGTCTGTAACCATAAATATCACCTAATGAGGCAAATGATAGTAAGGTCATGGTAATCACCAATTGGTAGGCATTAATAATCCAGATGGCATTGGCGGGGGTGACATCGAAATCGTGTGCCAGCGTGGGTAATGCGATATTCATAATGGTTCCGTCCAGTACGGACATCATGATAGCCAGCAGTACGGCTACCACCGCAAAATATTGTTTAGGTATAAATGCGATCTTTTCTTTGCTCATGATGCAAAATTAACGGAAATCGGCCAGATTAGGTTTAATTTCTTCTAAATAATTACGATTCCAATGTTAAAGAACCGGGAATTTATAGAATGGTTAAGGAATAATGCTTATCTTTGCAGCCGTTAAAAACAGTGGAGAGATTTGAGTAGCTTGCAACCACAGAAAAAAATGCTAAAAAATACATTGACTTTCTTATTTACATCTATCTACTCTGATAACTTCCCAAGGTGGTTAACGAATTAACTTTTAATTTTTAATTCTTAATTTTCAAATTAGAATGGGATATTTATTCACATCCGAATCGGTGTCTGAAGGACACCCCGACAAAGTGGCCGATCAAATATCGGACGCTGTGCTTGACAAACTGTTGGCGTTTGACCCCAGTTCGAAAGTAGCTTGCGAAACCCTGGTGACTACCGGACAGGTGGTACTGGCTGGAGAAGTGAAAACCAAGGCGTATGTAGATTTGCAGCGCATTGCACGTGAAGTGATTAACCGTATCGGCTATACCAAGAGCGAATATATGTTCGAAGGAAACTCGTGCGGCGTATTCTCTGCCATTCACGAACAAAGTGCGGACATTAACCGTGGCGTGGAACGCGAGGACCTATGAATCAAGGGGCAGGCGACCAGGGAATGATGTTTGGTTATGCTACCAATGAAACGGAAAATTATATGCCGCTGTCGCTGGACTTGGCTCATAAACTGTTGATGGTATTGGCCGAAATCCGTCGTGAAGGGAAAGTGATGACTTATCTCCGTCCCGACGCCAAGAGCCAGGTTACTATTGAATACGATGATAACGGCAAACCGGTACGCATTGATACGATTGTGGTTTCTACCCAGCATGACGAGTTTGTAACTCCGGCTGATTCTTCCAAAGAAGCTCAGTTGAAGGCTGACGAAGAGATGTTGGCTAAGATTCGTCAGGATGTGATTGAAATCCTGATGCCACGTGTCATTGCCGAAATTCATAATGAAGAAGTATTGGCTTTGTTCAATGACCAGATAGTTTATCATGTGAACCCTACAGGTAAGTTTGTGATCGGCGGTCCTCATGGAGATACCGGTTTGACAGGCCGTAAGATTATTGTGGATACATACGGTGGAAAAGGTGCTCACGGTGGTGGGGCGTTCTCAGGAAAGGACCCCAGTAAGGTAGACCGTAGTGCTGCTTATGCAGCACGCCATATCGCAAAGAATATGGTTGCTGCCGGTGTTGCCGATGAAATGCTGGTGCAGGTGTCATACGCCATTGGTGTGGCCCGTCCTATCAATATCTATGTAAATACGTACGGCCGCAGCAATGTGAAACTGAGCGACGGAGAGATTGCTAAGAAAATAGACCAACTGTTCGATCTGCGTCCGAAAGCCATTGAAGAGCGTTTGAAACTGCGTAATCCTATTTATGAGGAAACAGCTTCTTACGGTCACATGGGACGTGAGCCGAAAGTAGTGACCAAGACATACGAATCCATGTATCATGAAGCAAAGACGCTGGAAGTGGAACTATTCACTTGGGAGAAGTTGGATTATGTGGATAAGATAAAGGAAGCGTTCGGTTTGTAAGAAACGGATTCGAATATGGTGATGTATACGGGCGAATTCAATTCGTTCCTGCGGCAATGAGCATCATTGACTGACAGGGGAGGATTGGATCCGCCCGAAAACATAAGGATTTATATGAATGATATAAAGAATGTATGTGTATATAGTGCCTCCAGCACAAAGATAGCAAAGGTGTATTTTGATGTAGCGGAAGAATTAGGACGTCTTTTGGCTGAAAAGAAGATCAATCTGATTAACGGGGCAGGCTGTATCGGCTGATGGCGGCTACTTCAGATGCAACATTGGAGGCGGGCGGTACGGTGACAGGGGTAATCCCTCATTTTATGGTGGAGCAGGGATGGCACCATACAGGGCTGACCCGATTGATTGAGACAGAAACCATGCACGAGCGCAAACGGATGATGGCCGATTTGTCCGATGGCGTCATTGCATTGCCCGGAGGTTGCGGCACATTGGAGGAATTGCTTGAAATCATCACCTGGAAGCAGCTGGGACTTTACCTAAATCCGATAATCATCTTGAATATCAATGGATTCTATGACTCTTTGCTTGAAATGCTGCAAAGGGCGGTGGACGAGAACTTTATGCGTAAAGAACATGCTGCTATCTGGAAAGTGGCTTCAACAGCCGAAGAAGCAATAAATTTGCTTTATACAACGCCTGTTTGGAGCAAAGAAATACGTAAATTTGCAGCGATATGAGTGAAACCTGCCATCCCGGAATAGCGTATATTCTCCAACTTTATACGGAAGAGCAGAGCCGTGTTGATACGGCTTTGACACACAACGTGTGTCATACGTCCAAGGAAGACGGATGAGAGGAATGGAGTTGCCCTATCAACTGCGTTCGGACTGGATGGTGACCAGCGTGTTGTTTCTTTGTTTTATTCTGGTATCATACGTGCTGGCACATGGCAAGAAACACCTTGAACAGCAATTTAAGAATTTTGCTTTGTCTAAAGAGCGTGCCAGTTTGTTTGATGATACTACTGCATCTGATGTGCGTTATACATTGGTGCTGATATTGCAAACCTGTATATTATCCGGTTTTTGTGTGTACGATTATTTTTCTGATCACGACCTGCTCCTTTTCCGTACGGTTCCTCATTATTTATTGCTAAGTATTTACATTGGTTATATAGTTTTTTTCTTTGTCATCAAATGGATTCTTTATAGCTTTGTAAATTGGATTTTCTTTAACAAAACACGCAATATTATTTGGCTGGAATCTTACTTTAATGTTGTAATTGGGGCCGGATTTTTACTTTTTCCAATTGTACTTTTGATTGTGTATTTCGATCTGTCACCACAAATTGCTCCTTATTTTATCGGTTTTGTTATAATAATTGCTAAAATTCTGCTGTTTTATAAGTGCTTTAGTAACTTTTTCAACAAATTTCATGGCGCTTTCCATTTAATTCTGTACTTTTGTGCCCTTGAAATACTCCCTGATTTTGTTCTGTGGAAAGGGATTATCTTAGCGAACAACATTTTGGTTTTAAATTTTTAGTACATTGAAAATAAAAAAAGTCCTCGTATCTCAGCCGAAGCCGACTTCTGAAAAGTCGCCATATTATGATATTGCTGAGAAGTACGGTGTGAAAATTGATTTCCGCCCGTTCATCAAAGTTGAGAGCTTGTCGGCCAAAGAGTTCAGACAGCAAAAAGTCTCTATTCTTGATCATACCGCTGTGATTTTTACATCGCGGCACGCTATTGACCATTTCTTCAATCTGTGTGCAGAATTGCGTGTTACTGTGCCCGAAACAATGAAATATTTCTGTACGTCCGAAACCATTGCTTTGTACATTCAGAAATATGTTCAGTATCGCAAGCGTAAAGTATTCTTCGGCGCGACCGGTAAATTCGCAGATTTGGTGCCTTCTATCGTAAAGCACAATACGGAAAAATATTTGGTGCCGATGTCTGATGTACACAATGATGAGATCAAAACTTTATTGGATAAAAATAAAATTCAGCATACGGAGGTAGTAATGTATCGTACGGTAAGTATGATTTTACTCCCGAGGAAGAGTTCGATTACGATATGCTGTTGTTTTTCAGTCCTGCAGGAATCAATTCTTTGATGAAGAATTTTCCGGAGTTCGACCAAAAGGAAATTGCGATAGGGTGTTTTGGTCCTGCTACTGCTAAAGCGGTAAAGGATGCCGGATTGCGGTTGGATTTGGAAGCTCCTACTGTAGAGGCTCCGTCCATGACTGCGGCATTGGATATGTTTATCCGCGAGCGCAATAAAGATTAATTTTTAGTTTATATCCCAAAACCGGGGGTTTTGTATCAATAAAGTTGTAACTTTGTGATTCGAAACCTCGGTTTCTTTATTTTAATAAAAGAAAGAAGATTATGGTAGAATATACACTCGGTAAAAAAGAGCGTTTGAATAGTAAGACATTGATTGAGCGTCTTTTTAGGTGGAAGCAAGTCTTTTCCGGCTTTTCCGCTACGTGTGGTGTATATGTCGGTAGAGCCTGTGGAGGAAGATATGGCGGCAGCTTCTATTCTGATTAGTGTGCCCAAGAAGCGGTTTAAACGTGCGGTAAAGCGTAATTTGGTGAAACGTCAGGTACGTGAGGCTTATCGGAAGAACAAGCATTTGTTGCTGGATGCGCTAGCTTCCCGGAACAAAAGACTGATTATCGCCTTTATATGGCTGGATAACCATATTCATTCTTCTGCAGAAGTGGAGGAGAAAGTGAAGAAGTTGCTGTTTCATATAGTGGAAAGATTGGAATGAAAAAGATACTTTCCTATCTGTTGCTGTTGCCCGTTTATTTCTATCGGGGGTACATTTCTCCGATGACTCCTCCTTCATGCCGTTTTGTACCTACCTGTTCGGAATACGCTATTGAGGCTATTAAAAAACACGGACCTTTTAAGGGATTATACCTGGCGGTTCGTCGGATATTGCGTTGTCATCCGTGGGGTGGGTCGGGCTATGATCCGGTTCCGTAAAATCTGTTGTTCCTATGTTGCTGGATATTCATACACATCATAAAGAGGGCATTCCGGGAGAAAATATTCTCAATGTAGAACCCGGACTATTTGAGCCTGCGGAAGGCTGCTACTATTCCATAGGTATTCATCCGTGGAAGGTTTTGGAAACTGAGCCGGAGGATTGGAAACGGCTGGAGGATGCGGCTGGCCATCCATCTGTTTTGGCAATAGGGAGGCAGGTCTGGATAAGTTGGCTTCGGCTGATATCTTGCTGCAAAAAGAGGTGCTAATCCGACAAATTTTATTGAGTGAGTCAGTAGGAAAGCCGTTGGTGATTCATTGTGTGAAGGCGTTTAATGAGCTGATTGAGTTGAAAAAGCGGTATCGGCCGCAGATGCCCTGGGTGGTACACGGTTTCCGTAATAATTTGAATATTGCCTGTCGGCTGATGCAAGAAGACATTTATTTCTCCTTGGGGGAAAAGTATCAGCTGATGTGCTGCAGAATGTGCCTTTAGAGCGTTTATTGGCCGAAACAGATGAAAGTCCGCTGGATATCCGCACGGTTATCGGGCAAATGGCAGAGGCGAAAGATGTGGCAGTCTCCTTGTTGTGTGATAGAATAAGTGAAAACACACGGAAAATCTTTTTTCAGCGATAAGAGTTGTTTCTTCAGATAAAGAGTCGTACTTTTGTGGCATTAAAGTATAAATCAAACATTTAAATAGATAATCATTCGATGAATTTTGTAGAAGAATTAACATGGCGTGGAATGGTGCACACGATGATGCCGGGCACCGAGGAGTTATTGGCTAAAGAACAAGTAACAGCTTATCTGGGTATTGATCCTACGGCTGATTCTTTGCATATCGGTCACCTGTGTGGTGTGATGATGCTGCGTCATTTCCAGCGTTGCGGTCACAAGCCGTTGGCATTGGTGGGCGGTGCGACCGGTATGATTGGTGACCCTTCCGGCAAATCGCAGGAACGTAATCTGCTGACTGAAGAAACATTGCGTCACAATGTGGCTTGTATCAAGAAACAGTTGGCTAAGTTCCTTGACTTTGAGAGCGATGCTCCTAACAAAGCCGAATTGGTGAACAATTACGACTGGATGAAGGACTTTACTTTCCTTGATTTCGCCCGTGAGATAGGTAAGCATATCACCGTAAATTATATGATGGCTAAGGATTCTGTACAGAAACGTTTGAACGGTGAGGCTCGTGACGGTTTGTCATTTACAGAATTTACTTACCAGCTGTTGCAGGGATACGATTTCTTGCATCTTTATGAAACAAAGGGCTGCAAACTTCAGATGGGTGGTTCGGACCAATGGGGTAATATTACTACCGGGGCCGAGCTGATTCGTCGTACCAATGGCGGTGAAGTGTTTGCATTGACTTGTCCGTTGATTACAAAAGCTGATGGTGGTAAGTTCGGTAAGACTGAATCTGGTAATATTTGGTTGGACCCCCGTTATACTTCTCCTTATAAGTTCTATCAGTTCTGGTTGAATGTAAGTGACGAGGATGCCGCACGTTATATAAAGATTTTCACGTCACTGAGTCAGGAAGAAGTGGAAGCATTGACAGCAGAACATGCTGAAGCTCCGCATCTGCGTGTATTGCAGAAGCGTCTGGCTAAGGAAGTGACTGTGATGGTTCATTCGGAAGAAGATTATAATGCGGCTGTTGAGGCATCAGGCATTCTGTTTGGTAACGCCACTTCCGAAGCATTGAAAAAACTGGATGAAGACACGTTGCTGGCAGTGTTCGAAGGTGTTCCTCAGTTTGAAGTGTCCAAGGATGTATTGGCCGAAGGGGTGAAAGCAGTAGACCTGTTTGTTGATAATGCCGCTGTTTTCGCTTCAAAAGGTGAAATGCGTAAGCTTGTACAGGGCGGTGGTGTTTCGTTGAATAAGGAGAAATTAAATGCCTTTGACCAGGTAATTACAACTGCTGATCTGCTGGACGAAAAATACCTGCTGGTTCAGCGCGGGAAGAAGAATTATTATTTGGTGATTGCCAAATAAGAAAAAAGAGAATTTCTTTTATAGATAAAAATAAAAGCCGGAAGGAGAAATGATAGGTTTTCTTCTTCCGGTTTTTTGTATCTTTTTTCTCCTTATTTCCCGTCTATCTCTTTCAACAACTCGTCTACCGCAGCTTTCAACTGGGTATCTTCACCTTTCACTACTGTTTCCGGTGAGTTAGCCACTTTGATATCCGGCTCCAGTTGTGAGTTTTCCAGATAGCTTCCATCCGGCAAGCGATAGCCGATAACAGGAATGCCGAATACCAGTGTCGGATCTTGCAATGTTTCCCAAGATACGCTGGTCATGGTTCCCGGTACAGGCATACCTACCAGTTTGCCTATTTTTGATGGCTATATACCCATGGAGTGCCATGTGCGTTGCTGTAGTTAGCCTCGCACTGCACCATGATACTCGGTTTGTTCCAACGGCGGCTGGGCATATCGCAAGCTTCACGTCCACGAACTACTTGTGTAAAGTATTTCTTTCCGCTGAATAGAATCTCGATATCCTCGTGCAGGCGTCCTCCGCCATTGAAACGGGTATCGATGACGATACCTTCACGGTTATTGTACTTGCCCAGAATATCTGAATAAACGGAACGGAAGCTGTCATCTCCCATGGATTCAATGTGCACGTATCCCAAACGGCCGTTCGACCATTTGTCTACATCGGCTGCCCGTTGTTTTACCCAGCGTGCGTAAAGTAAGTCATTCAAAACGCCATTGCTGATAGGAACAACTACTTCTTCCCAACGTTCTTTGGTCTGCGGGTTATAAAGCGTAACCAGTGTTTTCTTTCTGGCTTTACCGTTCAACAGAACAGAGTAATCGCTTTCGGGAGTGATTTCCTGACCGTCGATCTTTTCAATGATATCTCCGGCTTTCACTTTGGAACGGGCGTGGTCGAAGGGGCCTTTTTCCACTACCTCAGAAATCAACAGACCTTTGCCATTATGATTCCAGTCATACAATAATCCTAAGGTAGCGGTGGCATCTCCTTTCAGGCGCGGACGGTAACGTCCTCCTGTGTGTGAAACGTTCAGTTCGCCCAGATATTCGCTCAACAACTCCGCAAAGTCATAATTATTATTGATATGCGGCAGGAACTTGCGATAGGCTTTGGTCATAGTATCCCAGTCTATTCCGTGCATGTTCAGGTTGTAGAAGCGTTTTTGTTCTTGTTTGTATACGTGGTTGAACATATAGTCACGTTCGGCTGCGAGGTCCATCTTCACGTGGGCTTGATAGCTGATGGGTTTCAAGCTTTCAGAATTAGTACCCATTTTCTGCATCGTGTTGCTACCTAGCAAGAATAAGTTCTTTCCATCCTTGTCCATTTCCATGTTGGCCCATCCGGCATCCATTTTATGGAGTAACTTGGTGTCTTTCTTGCGCAGATTCATTTTCCACAGGTCATAGCCGCCTTCGAAGGCAGAGAGGTAATATAAGGTTTCACCGTCTTTTGTGATAATGGCGCTCCCCAAATCGGAAGAGTTGGGAGTAAGGCGTACGATGCGGTCCTCGATGTTGTTCAGTTCCACCACGATGTCCTTTACTTTTTCCTCTTTCTTCTCTTCGGATTTTTCTTTGTTATCACCTTTCTTTTTACCGTTTTTCTTGGTTTCGGTTGTGTTCTTTTGTTCTTTTTCCAGTTCTTTTTGCAATTCGTAATCTTCTTTGCTCAGGCGGAACTTGTCATACGCATCTTGGTTCATAAATACCAGCATCACATCGTTTAGTGATCCCCATGAAGCATGGGCACGCATACCATAACGTTCGGTAATGAATAAAATGGCATTACCATCTAGTACCCAGCGGGGGGAGCCACTGGTATAGCCGCTATTGGTCAGATTGATAATTTTTCCTCCTTGTGCATTCACCATACCTATATCGGAATATGGATCATGCCGGTTTCCGATAAATTCCAATGTGAACCATTTGCCATCCGGTGACCATGAATAGTCAAAGCCACCGCCGGTGCTGAACCAGGTGGAGCCGTCAGTGACCTGACGTACCTTTTTGGTTTCCAGATTAAGCACCATCAACCGGTTACGGTCTTCTATAAAGGCTAGTTCCTTCCCGTCCGGCGAGAATTGCGGATAGGTACGTTCTGTCTTGTCCGAAGGCAGGAGTACTTCTTCTTCAATGGTAGTCGCATTGGGGAAGTTAGCTTCCTCCTTACGTGCAATCTTGGCCATGTAAAGTTCCCAGTTTCCGTTGCGTTCACTGGCGTACGCTAAAGTACGGTTGTCCGGTGAGAAAGTAAGTCCTGCTTCACGGGCAGGGGTATGTGTGATTTGCTTGGTAGTATTATAATCGGCAGAAGTGACGAATACTTCACCTCGTACAATGAAAGCAATTTGTTTGCCGTCCGGTGATACGGTAGCTGAGGTCGCTCCATTACTGAAATTCAGATCCGCTATTGTATTTTGGTCATCACGGGTGATATCGATCTTGACTTTCTGCGGTTTATCTCCTTGTTTTTGAGTGTATATTTCTCCATCATACGTATAACAGAGAGTGCCGTTGCTACCCATTGACAGGAAGCGGACCGGATGAGTCTTGAAGTTGGTGACCGTTTCCAATGATTGAGGACTACTTATTGGAAAGGAATATACGTTGAATGTACCGCCGTTTCGTTCGCTCAGGAAATAAACGGTTTGTCCGTCGGGTGCAAATACAGGGTTACGGTCTTCGCCTGCATGGGCGGTCAGGTTGGTATGCTTGCCGTTTTCCGAATTATATAACCATACGTCACGGGTGATGGACGAGGTGTGGTGTTTGCGCCATTCGTCTTCAAAACCTTTGCGGTCTTGGTAGAGAAATGTTTTTCCTGATTTGTCAAAGCAGACCATTTCTGCGGGAGTACCCAGCACCTGTTCGGTACGTCCGCCGGTTACAGGGACTTTGTATAGTTCTGTCATAGCTGAGGTAGGGAACAAGGCACTGTTGGCAGGGTCTTGGATGGAGGCCGAGAACAGGATATAGTTGCCGTCGGTGGTGAAGGTTGACGGTATTTCGGAAGCCGAATGGGTGGTAAGACGCCGGGCTGCTCCGCCATCGGCCGACATGACAAACAGGTCGAAATTACCATTGCGGTCACTGGCGAAGGCAATTTGTTTACTATCCGGTGACCAGATGGGGTTACACTCATATGAGGCTTGCGTAGTGAGTTGGGTGGCAGTTCCTCCGTTGGAGGGTACTTTATAGATATCTCCTTTATAACAGAATGCAATTTCCGTGCCGTCGGGGGAAATTTGCACGTCACGCAGCCATAAAGGTGTAGCTGCATAACTGCTTGCTGCAACAAGGCTTAAAGCAAGGCAAGTTAGAAGTTTTTTCATGTATTTATTTCTTTTAGTTTGTACGCAAAGTTAAGCATTTGCACTTTATTGCAAAAAAAAGTGCGAAAATATTTGGACTATATTGCAGGAAAAACGTATCTTTGCACCGCTTTCCAAGGAAAGCACATAATGATTGGACTATGGTGTAATGGTAGCACAACAGGTTTTGGTTCTGTTTGTCCAAGTTCGAATCTTGGTAGTCCAACAATTTTCAATCCGAAATGAAACAAAAGCCCGTTAAACATATAGTTTGACGGGTTTTTTTCGTATCCGGTCGTCACAGTTTTAAAAATAGCCCTATAATCAGGGCCCAATTGGATGCCAACAATTTGCTCTCATTGCTTTGGGTGACTTGTCTGAGTAAGAACAAAGATACAAAAATAAAAGTCTAAGTGTTTAAGATATTGTTTTTATAAAAAAGTTAGAGCCATTCTCCTTTTATACTACAGATTTATTTTTGAAATTTCTCCTGTTTCTGTTGTTTGATTCATATTTGCTTTTCTCTTCTATATTTAAAGAATGCGGTATCTGTCTATATTAAAGTAAAAATAAGAATGAATAGGGTACTGAATATCGGGAATATGACAAATAAAAATAGTTACAATATCTACATATCTCTTGGCAAGAGATCTATAAAGTATATTGCAAAAATACGTAAATTACTGGTAATAAGCAATAAAAAACAACGATAATTCTATATTAAAGAAATAAAAAGTTATGATAATCAAAGTTTATATATGTATTTGGTGAAGGATATTTATTTTATAACTATCTGTATTTCAGTGTATTAATCATGAAGAGTATATCTCTTGCCAAGAGATATATCGTAACGTAGCATGAATTGATATAAATTATAGATATAATGAAGTTAAAAAATTATGCAATCTTGCTTTCTTTCCTGCTTGGTGGAAGTGCATTTGTGAAGGCGCAGGATATCGCGTTGAAGAGCAATATCCTTTATGACGCCTCAGGCACTATCAATTTGGGTGCTGAGGTTGGTCTTGCCCCCAGATGGACGCTTGATGTATCAGGCAACTATAATGGGTGGGTCCGTTCGCATGGTCGTACGTGGAAACATTGGATGTTGCAACCTGAGGCACGTTATTGGTTCTGTGATCGTTTTACCGGTCATTTTGTGGGCGTTCATGCTCACGGTGGACAATACAATGTGGGTAACCTGAAGAATGACATTTCGTTTTTGGGTAGTGATTTGTCCAAACTTTCTGATCGTCGTTATCAAGGATGGTTTGTAGGTGCCGGTATTGCTTACGGTTATTCGTGGATTCTTTCCCGCTACTGGAACGTGGAGGCCGAAATCGGTGTGGGTTATGCCTATACCCGTTTCGATGCCTATCCCTGTGCCGATTGCGGCACCAAACTGATTGATGGCAAATCCCATCACTATGTAGGCCCTACAAAGGTCGCACTAAACCTGATCTACGTATTTTAAAAGATACTGCTTATGAAGAAATTACTATGTATACTTCTTTTGTTATTTTGCATAATAGGAATAAACAGCCAGACTATTCTGACGTTGGGACGTGTAAAAGTAGACGGTCTGAATATTGCTCGTAGCGGTGAGAATCTGCTTGTGTCAATGAATATTGATGTGGCAGGTATTGATATGCCGTCTTCCCGTGAAGTATCTTTTGCTCCTGTGCTCCGTGCGGAGAATAATGAATTGTTTCTTTCTCCTGTAGTGCTGGCAGGTCGTAACCGTTATTATTTCCATTTACGCAATGATGCTGCTCCAGGTGTGGGTATTTCACTGTTTCGTGCCGGTCATGACCGGGTAATTCATTATAGCGCCATGGTGCCATATGCTGAATGGATGGCCGACGCTACTCTTGAGCTTGGCGATGAGGTGTGTGGTTGTTTGTGCGAGGTACTTTTGTCCGACCGTTCGCCGTTGACTACGCTGGATTTTCACCCGAAGATTTTCTCTCCGATCTTTGTTTATTGTGTTCCGAAAGCAGAGGAGCTGAAAACTCGTGAACTGAAAGGTTCCGCTTATATTGATTTTCCAGTGAACCGCACGGAAATTTACGAGGATTACCGTCGTAATCCGATAGAACTTGCTAAGATCCGTGCCACGATAGACACCGTGCGCAATGATGCTGATACCCGCATCACTTCTATCCGCATTAAGGGCTATGCTTCTCCTGAGGGTAGTTATGCCAATAACACCCGCCTTGCCCAAGGACGTACGGAAACATTGAAGGATTATGTACAGCGTTTGTATAATTTCCCGTCTGGTGTCATGGCTACAGACTACGAGCCTGAGGACTGGGCAGGACTGGAGCGTTATTTGAAAACTTGTACACTTCCGGATCGTTATGGCATTTTGGAGTTGGTGCACAGCGGTGGTGATCCGGATGCACGTGAACAGAAAATCAAGGCGCGTTATCCCCGGGACTATCAGTTTCTGCTTCGTGAGGTCTATCCCGGTCTTCGTCACTCGGACTATACGGTGGAATATGTAGTCCGTGCTTATACTGATATAGAAGAGGCGCGTCGCATTTGGCGTACTGCCCCGGGTAAGTTGAGTTTGAATGAATTTTATCGTGTGGCGGAGAGCTATCCGGCAGGCAGTGACGAGTATAATGAGGTGTTCGAAACCATGGTTCGTCTCTATCCTGATGATGCTACGGCAAATCTGAACGCTTCCAATGTGGCGATGTCTCGCGGTGATCTTGTTTCGGCGCGTAAGTATGTGGCAAAGGCAGGCGGCACGCCTGAGGCGGTATATGCGCGCGGTGTACTTGCCGGACTGGACAAAGACTATGTACAGGCACGCCGCTTGTTGTCGCAGGCACAAAGCATGGGTGTGAAAGAGGCTGCCGATGCACTGGAACAGATTAACAAAATTGATAAGAAGTAATAATAAGAAAATAAGGAATCAATATGAAAAAGTTTAGTAAGATTTTGATGTCCGGGCTTGCAGCATTGTGTTTGTGGGCATGCTCAGATGAGGCAAATGTGTCTCAGCCGGCCAATGCTGAGAATGATGTATATGTGGAATTCGGGGTGCAACTGATGCAGGGAAGCAGTTCAAGGAGCACGACAACAGATGGCGAGGATGGAAACGGAAGCAATTCTACTGGCGGTGCTGAAGTGGGCAAGAATTATGAGAATAGTGTCAAGGAGATATTGTTGGTGCTGACAAAGGCTGACGGATCTCTCATTGTCAGTCAACGTCTGGATGTGGAACCTAAAGAGGATGGAAAATACCCCAGACTTGTGACAACTTTGGACAGAAGTGCATTGGAGACATACAAAACAGGAGAGATTTACGCTTATGCTTTCTGTAATCCCATTTCTTCTATCAATATCAATGATCTGACCCATAGTATTCATACGCTGTCGGATGAACCTGAATTATTAACAGACAACGATGAAATCTGGAAAAAAGACGCTTTCCTGATGTCTAACCACAATTTGGTGAAAGTGGCAAATTCTACCCCGAATACGATTTGGAACTGGGAACAATATACTGAGTCCAATCGTCTTTCTCTGGGTACCATCTCGGTGGAACGTGCTTGCGCACGTTTTGATTTCAAAGCGAGCAGCTATCCCACTACAGAGGCTACTAACACTTATGTGCTGGAGAGCACCAATGGCGTCAAAGTCCTGCTGACTGATATGGTAATGGTCAATATCAGCAAGAGTTTCTATCATCTGCGCCGGGTGTCTGCTAACGGACTTGCGGATGATATAGACTTGTGTGGACAGGAAACTTCAAACAACTATGTGGTGGACACGGATGCAAGGGAAAAGAACGGTAATGTCGGAGAAACTTATAAAGGTAACTATTTTTATAATAACTTTTTTGCTAGATCGGCAGCTGAATGGGAAAATAAATTCACAAAGATATCTTCTTTGACCGAAGAAGACAATGACGAATCTTGGAACACAGGCAATCGCAACGGATACAAAATTTGGCGTTATGCAACCGAGAATACCATCCCTGCTCCTAACAGTAATCAGAAAAACGGTATCTCTACCGGTGTGATTTTCAAGGGAAAACTACAATTTAACAAGTCAACTTATGGCGTAACCGGTGATCAGCCATTTTTGTATATAACAATGTGTTGTATGGTACTTGGGAGAAAGTGAAAGATGTGGCTAATGCTGCCAACGCAGATGAGAGCCTGAGAGCCGCTTATGCAAATAGGGGAAACACCCGCTGCCGATGCTGAATTTGGCAAAGCAGGATTCACTGTTTTACGCCCGAACGGAAGCGGTGACTATGAAATGTATTATTGCTATTGGAACCGTCATAATGACAATAATGATCCTAACCTGATGGGACCGATGGAGTTCGCTGTGGTGCGCAACAATGTGTACAAACTGATGGTGAACAAAATTAACGGCTATGGCCATCCTACCTCGCCGGGTCCTAAAGATGATCCCGATCCGTTCGATCCGAACAATCCGGATGAACGAAATGACCTCTACATCGAAGTAACCGTAGAAGTGCGTCCTTGGGTGGTCCGCATAAATGACATAGAGTTCTAAATAAGTACTTATTATACCCTATTAAACAATGAATAAGACAACAAGATTCATACATACATTAAGATTGCCGGGCATGGTGCTTTGCACCGTGCTGGCGGTAGCTGCATTGTTGTCCTCCTGCCATGGCATATACAATGATCTGGAACCCTGCTCGCAAGGTGTCCGTTTGCGTTTTGTCTATGACTATAATATGGAGTATGCCAATGCATTCCATTCGCAGGTGGACTGTCTGGCTCTGTTGGTCTATGACGAACAGGGCAACTACCTGGTTACTTATATCGGTACAGGTGACGAACTGAAAGATGAGAATTACCGCATGACCCTCGATTTGGAGAAAGGTAGTTATCATTTCATTGCATACGGCGGGCTGACTTGTCCGAAAACCTCTTTTTCGTTCAAGGCGGTTCCCGGCATCGGTTCAATCATGCAGGATTTGCGTGTAGAGATGCATAATGCCGGACGTGTTTCGGAAACCGATCTGCATCCCTTGTTCCACGGCTCGCTGGACATGAGTGTGGACAATGCGCTTACGAGGAAGCGACTGTGTACCTGATGAAGAACACCAACAACATCCGTGTGGTGCTTCAGCAGATGAACGGCGGCGAGGTGGACGACAAGAACTTTACTTTCCGTATTACGGATGACAACACCTTGTTTGCTCCCGATAACAGTCTGATAAGCAATGGCGGACAAGTCTATGCTCCATGGACACAAGGGCAACGTACAGTGGGAGTGACAGAAGAAGGTGATGAAACAGTGACAGTGGCATACGCCGAGTTTTCTACCTCGCGACTGGTTGCCGGCAATCATACGCGCCTGACCATCACCCGTAATAGTGACAATGCGCAGGTACTGAACATTCCGCTGAACGAGTATCTGCTGCTACTGAAGAGTGATCACTTCGACAAAATGGGTGATCAGGAATTCCTGGACCGTGAAAATAACTGGTCATTGATATTTTTCTTGGATAATAATCACAATTGGATACGTACCCATATTGTTGTCAATGACTGGATAGTAAGAATTAATGATGCAGAATTATGAGAATAAAGGATTGGGGATATACCGTGGTCGTGCTGGGCGTCTGCTTCCTCCTGATGTGCGGATGTGACAGCAGAAGTGATGAGGGCTTTCGTTATCTAACGGGCCTGATGCGGTCTATCTGGATATCAATGTCGCCCTGAGAGATGCTTCCGCATCCGGACGTTCTGTTTCCGGACGTGCGGAGGAAGAAATGTATGGTGAGGTGACGGAAGCCGAGAAGATGCATACGCTGCGTGTCATTCTGGTTCGTCCGGATGGCAGGGTGGAACATAATGTCTATCTTGATTTGAAGAATGCTTCTGTGAGCGACCGGTATGGAAAAATCCGCCTGAAGGTGCAGGGCAATGAGGAAAAGACTATTTACCTGCTGGGTAACGAGGGGAGTGCTTCGGTGGAACTTCCCGCTGTGGAGGGTGAGGTGTCTCGGGTATCCAAAGCTTGGGGCGACTTTAAACCCGGAGACAAATTTCTTGCCAAGGAGCAGATGGCAGGGCTTGTGTTGTCGTTTGACAATGTGGGGGCTTTCGATAAAACTCACCCGCTACCTATGAGCGAATGTCATACGGTGATGCTGGATGACGAAGGTCTGGAACCTGACAATGGGGAGCAGGGACAGACCGGTGAAGAGGGTGAGAAAGTGGTACTGAAAAAGAAGGAGATCACATTGAAACTTACCCGTGCTGCCGTAAAATTCACGTATGAGATAACGAACAAGAGTAGCCGGGATTACTGGTTGAGTGTAATCAGAATAGATAAGTCGGCTTCCCATGAATATCTTCTGCCTAATGGTATGACGTACGATGATGCGGAAAATGTGACTGATTTCCAAGTACCGGCAGCTAAATATACACCGTTTAATCAGCTATACAAGGAGAATAAGAAATTGACAGCAAAATCAACGGAGCCGGTCAAACTACCTTCATTCTACCTGTCGGAAGGAAAGTATGAGAATGCCAATGACACATATTCAGATAATACGAATGGCAATAATTATAAGACTTCCTACAAGACCGCTATTACGCTGGATACAAAGGATAATAGTGGTGAGGTGTTAGGCGACAGGGCCGGAAACACTTCCTTCGGGGAGTTCACCTTGGAAAGTTTCTTTCCGAATCTTTCTGCTTTGCCTCGCAATACCCATGTGGTGGTGCGCATCACCATCAATGATGCGAATGACATATCATGGCAGGTGGATTTGCGTCCATACGGCGAAGTGGTACTTGAACCTGAATTTGGAATATAATGAAAATAAGGAGAAGAGAATGATGAAAAATAAAGCGATGCGTTGTGTTTGGTTGGTATGCGGTCTGTTGATGCTTGCCGTTACCTCGTGCAAGGACGATCTGCTGTACACGGACGGGGAACCTATTCCCGAAGGAGAAACCACAATAATAGCACAGGTGGACTTCCGGCCACTGGTGGAGGGGCTTGCGGGCAAATCGCGTACGGCGGGTGATGCTATCAAGTCCATTCAGGATTTGTGTGTGTTGTTGTATGACACGGAAGGAAATTTTGTAGAGGGACATTCGTTGGAATCGATAAGCAATGCAAACCCGACTGATGGACAGTTTTATGTGAATGAGGTAACACGCAAGGATGGGGATGCACCTGATGGTGGCACTATAGCCGAAACGAAAACCCCACAAGCGAATCTCAAATTGACCATTCCTTACGGACGTTATTACATCTATGCGGTAGCCAATATGGGAGAGGACTTTAAGAAGGCGGTTCAGGCGCATGGGAAGGAAAATGGTGCTGCAGAGGAGGTTGCAAAGTATAAGACAGCTATTGCAACGAAAGAAGGATTAAAAAGCATTTCTCTTACTTGGGATGTTGCTGATGTGGCTAAGAACAGTCAGATGTTCGGTCATTTCACCATAGTGGGGCAAGAGAATAACAGTGAATTGATCACTATCAATAAAAAGGGCATGAAGTTGCATTCCTGGATACGCCGTGCAGCTTCCAAGGTAACGATTGCATACGATGGCAGTAAACTGGAAGAGGGTGTTTTCATTTATTTGAAATCGGTGACCATAAAGGACATCCCGCAGAATTGTTGTCTGGGACAGGATAATCCTGCAGTTCCGGAAAACTATCAACCGAAGGATAGGGACGAAGGAGTAAAGCTTGATTTGATAAAAAATGGTGAAACCATAAAATATTATGAAGGTGACACCGAGCCGACTATAAGTGATTTTAAGGAAACATACGAAGCCCGTATTACGAAGGGGAAACCTCTATTCGGCAGTAAAGAACAGGGTGAAAACGCATATCATCCCAAAAAGTTGGCGGATGTGCATACCGAAATTACCAACGCTCTTTATTTTTATGAGAATATGCAGGGTAAGGGTAAAGAAGGTACTCCTAGTGATAAACGTCAGGTGGTTGCAAATACCCTTAATAAGACCGAACCGACCTATCCTAACGGAGGTCAAGAGAACAATGAAGCATGGAAAGATGCCAAGCCATACGGAACCTATATAGAAGTGGATGCTTTTTATGTTTCTATCAATGATAAGAAAGTGGGTAGAGGTCCTATCAAGTACCGCTTTATGTTAGGAAAAGATGTGATAACCGATTATAATGCGGAGCGTAACCATCACTACAAACTGACTTTGAAGTTCAAGGGATATGCCAATGATGCAGACTGGCATATAGAGTATGAAGAACCGGAGCCGGGTATCGAGGTTCCGAATCCTTATTATATCTCTTATCTTTATAACCGTACGATGAATCTTCCGGTAAAGATTAATACGGGAGGAGGTACACTTACGTCTTTAAAAGCTGAGATTCTCACGAATAATTGGGCACCGTATGGAACACTTCCTTTGGCGAAAGGTGGGTTGGATTATGCCAGACAATATGATTATGCTGAAAATCCAAGTAACTCATCGCTAAATCAACCATGGAATGGATTTCTTTCACTTCGTAAAACTGCTGCCAGAGTTCTAGCTTGTAATCAAGAAGGGAATGCTAAGGATCAGGTACCCTCCGGTCTACCAGAAGGAGCAATGGTAAATATCAGTAGCAATAAGGACTATTATGAGACAACAAATAAAGGAGTTCGTAAATATGTAGTGGGAAATGGAACACATGAGGAAGCAGACGGTAATTACAGTATAACTGAAAATGACGATCATTTACTTGCTTCTATTCCTTTATATACTCGCGCCAAACAGATGCATATTAAAACGGGTTATACAGGAAATAATCCGTATGTGGCTTATCAGCGGCATGCAAAAGTTAAAATTACCGCTACGGTAAAAGTGTCAGACATAGAACATACACTTGAAGAAACTGTTGATATATATCAAGTACGAAGACTTGTGAATCCCAAAGGCATTTATAGAAGCAATAACAAAAATGAACCTTTTCATGTAACTTTATTGCGATTGCCAAGGGAAAATGCAACAGAGTTTATTCCTTTTTCATCCGAAGGACCTTGGAAAGCGTATGTTGTAAATGCACAAACAGAGGCTGATAGAGGAGATCCCCCTTATACAGATCCTAATCGTGGATTTATCAGTCTTTCTGTTTCAGATACAGAAAATACAAGTCAGGATGAAAAGGGGGTTATACATGGTGTTACTGGTTCGGATATTAAATTTGATATTAATTTTAATGGAACAATAGCAGCGGATGCCCCCAATAGGAATGCGATAGTGCGTGTGGAATATCATAATTATACCTGCGAACATCTTATTTTCGTGCACCAAGGAAACCGGCCGCAGAAGTTGTTATCCGACAAGCCGGCATGGCATGTGTCGAATCTGGTCAGCAAGAATAGGGAAGCTTCTAATCCGTTGGATGAAGGCTCTTTGTTTAAATATAAAAATCTTGATCAGCCTATTGCTGCAAAGAATCAGTATTCCAGTAAGATTCCAATGATAGATGTAACCTCCAAGGATTTCCCTGATCCTGTATCAAATCAGAATAGGTATGAATTGGTAGGTGGTGAAATCAAGAAGTGGATGGAGATAACAAATCAGCCTGCAAATAATAAAGAGGCTTCTTGGGGGCTTGACTTGACGAGTACTCGTATTGCTCAAATAGAGGATTATGAGGCATTGTTTGAAAACGAAATGATTGCGCAAGGTTATGGTGTGCTTTATGGGGATGAATCTACGGAACCCAAAACAAACATTGTGGATGCATACGGATATCAAGAAGATCAAGCATATTACTTCGGTGGAAGTGCTATAAAAGACCGTGGAATACGTGGATGCTTTGTTTATAATAGAAATACGGGTAATCATATCTTTCTTCCGGTGGGGGCTTCCGGATATGGTCATAGAAAAGCTAAAGAAGGAAATGGAGTTCTGCGTTATTCTTGCGGGCAAACTCAGATATTCCCAACGAATCCTAATGGATTCTATACTGATGCATCTACCGCTCCGTTATTTTATGACCTCTATATGCGGCCCGGTGCTATTTATTGGACAGAGGATGTTACTGGAACAGGAACATGGGGAACGACTGTAGGTTGGGATATTAATTATTTTACATTTGACTTTAACAGAATATATGAGGCTAATGTGTTTAATGGAAATAACAGTGACGCCTGCTTCATCCGTTGCGTAGAAGATCCAAATTAGTTTCTTTTTAGGCAAATATAAACAGGACAATCGATCCAAAGTTGCTGGAACTTGGATTCGATTGTCCTGTATGTTGTTCATGTACGTGCGTGAATGTTTGCAAATATTTCTGGTGACGCTCTTCTCTTAAAGTTTCATTTTCTGCTGCCACTGCTACCACCCTATGTGTAGGGTGTTCTTGAAAACTACCGGGATTAACGATGCAGCACATTTACAATTTCCACCACATACATCTTGTGAAAACCACCGTGCGATTCCCCGTACCATCGGTCTGTAATGCTCTTGTCGATAAAGTTTCTGGGCTTGATCAGGTCGGCATACAATTTCTTGCATTCAAAAGTCAGCCGCGCCTGCTCAAAAATAATGCTCCCGTTCTCGGTGAACAAGGGAGATAGTCCTGTCGCTTTTACTTTATCCATGTCACGTCCCGATTTGGAACCGCATATTTTATGCACTTCTTTATGCTCTTCACCTAGAAAAGAGAGAGTGAGATAGTCATTCTGCTCTATAAAGTCGAATGTATAACGCTCGGGGCGGATAAAGATAAAGGCTACCGGACGGTTCCATAGAAATCCTGTACCTCCCCAGTTTGCCGTCATAGTGTTGAATTTGTCTTTGGTACCGGCAGTTACCAACATCCATTCCTTGCTGATTGTTTCGAACAGATTGTCAGTCAGTTCGTTTACTTTTATTTCTTTCATTGTTTCCGTATTTTTAGCTAGTACAAAGATATAATTTTTTCTTTTACTGTTTCAGATTAAATTTGCTAATTATTATCTTTGCGAGAAATATTAATTTAAAAAAAGAAAGGACGATACAGTGGTAAATGATGTAGTTTTAACCCCGATGATGAAGCAGTTTTTTGAGTTGAAGGCAAAGCATCCCGATGCGATTATGCTATTCAGGTGCGGGGATTTTTATGAAACTTATTCAGAAGACGCTATTGTTGCCTCAGAGATTTTGGGTATTACGCTGACCAAGCGGGCCAATGGACAGGCAAAGAGCGTAGAAATGGCCGGCTTTCCTTTCCATGCATTGGACACGTATTTGCCCAAGCTGGTACGTGCCGGCAAGCGGGTGGCCATTTGTGACCAATTGGAAGATCCCAAGATGACTAAGAAATTGGTGAAGCGCGGTATCACCGAATTGGTGACCCCGGGTGTAGCCATCAATGACAATGTTCTTTCTTACAAAGAAAATAATTTTCTGGCTGCCGTTCATTTTGGGAAAGCTAGTTGTGGTGTGGCCTTCCTTGATATCTCTACCGGTGAATTCCTTACCGCAGAGGGGCCTTTTGACTATATAGACAAGTTATTAAATAATTTCGCCCCCAAAGAGGTGCTTTTCGAACGTGGTAAACGGGGGATGTTTGAAGGAAATTTCGGAAGCAAGTTTTTTACTTTTGAGTTGGATGACTGGGTGTTTAATGAAAGTTCCTCGCGCGAGAAGCTGTTGAAGCACTTTGAGACCAAGAACTTAAAAGGTTTCGGGGTGGAGCATCTTAAGAATGGTATTGTAGCTTCGGGCGCTATTTTGCAATACCTCAATATGACGCAGCATTATCAGATCGGTCATATTACTTCTCTTTCCCGTATAGAGGAAGACCGTTATGTGCGTCTGGATAAGTTCACGGTACGGAGCTTGGAACTCATAGGTAGCATGAATGAGGGCGGAACCAGTCTGCTGGATGTGATCGACCGCACTATCAGTCCTATGGGAGCCCGTCTGCTAAAACGCTGGGTAGTCTTTCCGTTGAAAGATGAGAAGCCTGTCAATGAGCGTCTGGATGTAGTGGAATACTTCTTCCGCGAGCCGGATTTCAAAGAGTTCATAGAAGAGAAACTACATCTGATAGGAGATTTGGAACGTATTGTTTCGAAAGCTGCCGTAGGACGAATCTCTCCACGCGAGGTGGTGCAACTTAAAGTAGCTTTGCAAGCCATCGAGCCGATTAAGAATGCCTGTTTGAATGCGGATAACGGGAGTCTCCGCCGTATTGGGGAACAACTGAATTTATGTCTGTCTATCCGTGAAAAGATAGCGAAAGAGGTTAAGAATGATCCTCCTTTGCTGGTGAATAAAGGTGGTGTGATAGCAGACGGGGTGAATGCAGAACTGGATGAACTACGGCAGATAGCTTTTTCCGGCAAGGATTATCTGCTTAAAGTACAGCAACGTGAAAGTGAGCTGACCGGCATTCCCAGCTTGAAAATTGCTTATAACAATGTGTTTGGTTACTATATTGAGGTGCGTAACACGCATAAGGACAAGGTACCTGCCGACTGGATCCGTAAACAGACACTGGTGAATGCGGAACGCTATATTACTCAGGAACTGAAAGAATACGAAGAAAAGATCTTGGGTGCCGAAGATAAGATTTTAGTACTTGAAACAAAGCTCTATAACGAATTGGTGATCGCTTTGGCAGAGTTTATTCCCGCCATTCAGATTAATGCCAATCAGATTGCCCGTTTGGACTGCCTGCTGGCTTTTGCGAATGTGGCGAGAGAGAACAATTATATCCGTCCTGTTGTGGAGGACAGTGAGGTGATTGACATCAGGCAAGGCCGTCATCCTGTCATCGAGAAGCAGCTTCCGGTAGGGGAGAAGTATATTGCCAATGATGTCTTTCTGGACTCGGAAACCCAGCAAATCATTATCATTACCGGTCCCAATATGGCGGGTAAGTCGGCTTTGCTACGCCAGACTGCGCTGATTACCTTGTTGGCGCAGATGGGTAGTTTTGTTCCTGCCGAAAGTGCGCGGATCGGTATGGTGGATAAAATATTCACCCGTGTGGGAGCCAGCGATAATATTTCTGTGGGCGAATCTACCTTTATGGTTGAAATGAATGAGGCGGCAAATATTTTGAACAACCTTTCTAGCCGCAGTTTGGTGCTGTTTGATGAGTTGGGGCGCGGAACCTCCACTTATGATGGTATTTCCATTGCTTGGGCTATTGTGGAGCATATTCACGAGCATCCTAAAGCCAAGGCACGTACACTGTTTGCCACTCATTATCATGAGTTGAACGAGATGGAGAAATCTTTCAAGCGCATCAAGAATTATAATGTATCTGTGAAGGAGATAGATAATAAAGTGATTTTCTGCGCAAACTGGAACGTGGCGGCAGCGAACATTCTTTCGGTATTCATGTGGCAAAGATGGCAGGTATGCCGAAAAGTATTGTGAAGCGTGCCAATGATATTCTGCATCAACTGGAAACGGACAACCGCCAGCAGGGCATTGCCAAGCCTACGGCTGAGATAGCGTCCGGCCGGAGCGGAATGCAGCTCAGCTTCTTCCAGTTGGATGATCCGGTATTGGGCAGATACGGGATGAGATTCTGAATTTGGATGTCAATAATCTGACCCCTCTTGAAGCATTGAATAAGCTGAATGATATCAAGAAGATAGTAAAAGGCAAATAAATGCTTCATTTTTCATTAACCATTAATTACTAACCATTAATTACTAACCATTAATCATTATCATGAAACACCTACTAACCTTATGGATGTTGGCCTTGTGTCTATGTGTTTCGGCCAAGGAAACATGTCCGAAAGTAATTCCCGCCCTGCAAGAGTGAAGGGGGAAGTGGAAAACTCGTATTGCCTGCTGAAGGCAGTATTGTTGTAGCTCCTGCCGATGAGGCGGCACTGAAAAGTGTGGCGACTGTGCTGGCACAGGACTTGAAAGACCTGTTGGATTGGAACTACACCATTAGGACCGGGAAACCGGGAAAGAATGATATTTATCTTTCATTGATGAAACCCGACAAACAATTGGGAGAGGAAGGTATGTGCTGACTGCTGGACGCTATGCCGGTATCGAAGCGCCGGCTCGTCAGGGAGCCTTTTGGGGAACCCGGAGTTTGTTGCAGATTCTTTATAATGAAAAAGGACAGTTGCCCAAAGGAGTTGCCCGTGACTGGCCGCAATATCCCAGTCGTGGCTTCATGCTGGATGTGGGCCGCAAGTTCTTCACAATGGATTTCCTGCGGCAATATGTCAAAATACTATCGTTCTATAAACTGAATGAATTTCAGATCCATCTCAATGACAATGGTTTTGTACAGTTCTTTGATAACGACTGGAACAAGACCTACGCTGCTTTCCGCCTGGAGAGTGAGCGTTTTCCGGGCTGACCGCCAAGGATGGTTCTTATACCAAGAAAGAATTCACCGACCTGCAACGTCTGGGCATGGAATATGGTGTGAATGTGATTCCGGAGATTGATATTCCGGCTCATTCATTGGCCTTTACACATTATAAACCCGAGATAGGCAGTGATAAATATGGAATGGATCATTTGGATTTATACAAGGAGGAAACCTATCGTTTTGTAGATTCTTTGCTGGATGAGTATCTTTCTGGCGAGAAACCGGTTTTCATAGGTCCCGATGTACATATCGGTACAGACGAGTACAATGCCAAGGAAGCTGAAAAATTCCGCTATTTTACAGACCGGTATCTGAAGTATATAGAGAAATACGGGAAGAATGTCCGTATGTGGGGAGCACTGCGCTGGTTGAAAGGAAACACTCCGGTGAAAGCAGATAATGTGACTATCAATGCCTGGTCATACGACTGGATTGATCCTAATGCTTCTTTGAAAGACGGATATAAGATTATCAATACGTGTGATGCTTATCTTTATATTGTTCCGGCTGCCGGATATTATCGTGATTTCCTGGACACGAAATGGCTGTATGAGCAATGGCGTGTGGGTAAAGTGAATCCTAAGGAAGAGTTGCCTGAAGGAACTCCGGGACTGTTGGGAGGTATGTTTGCCGTATGGAATGACCATTGTGGCAACGGTGTGTCACAACAGGATGTGCATTTCCGTACATTCCCAGCCGCCCAGGTACTGGCCGAGAAAATGTGGAGAGGTAAGAATGAAATGGTTTCTTACGAAGAATTTGAGAAATTGTGCAAACAGATGCCTGAAGCTCCCGGTATCAACCTGCTGGGGCGTGTGCAGGGTGAGGTAGTCTTTCCGGGGCAGAATGAAGAACTGTCTTTGAACGGTACGGACAGCATTGCCACTATGTTGCCGGAAATAGGCTATCCATACGCGGTAGAATTTGAAATAAATCCGGACAAAGAACAAAATATCAACGGTATTTTGTTTAAAGGCCTCATTCCACCGTATATGCCAATTGGGAAAATAAGGGAAAGCTGGCTTTCAGCCGTGACGGCTATACGTTTGTATTCCACGCTGCTACACTGCCTGCCGGAGCATGGACGAAGGTACGCATAGAGGGAGACCACAAAGGTACTACTCTTTACATAAACGGTGAGAAAGCGGAACGTTTGGAAGGACGTGTCAAACAGTTTTACAACTATACTCATAAACGTAAGGACAAGATGTATATGCAGGAAACTTTGGTGTTTCCCATGCGGCAGATAGGGGATGTGCAGAATGGGTTCAGAGGGAAGTTGCGGAATATAAATTGCATGCAATAAAAGATATTTCTTTCTCTTGCTGTGTAGGGGCAGGTTTTAGACCTGTCCCTATGCCCAATAGGAGTGAAATTTCTCCGAATGTTATCTTTAATAGTGTTATATTGTTTATTATCAATGTTTTATATGCGATAAATGTTATCTGTTTTATTTTCATGAAAAGGGCTTTATACCTTACTTTGCATTATTAAACTTAAGCAACAAACCCGATGAAAATAAAACAAATTCTACTTTGCATGCTTTTAGCCTGCTTTATTCTTCCCGCTTCCGCACAGAATAGCTGGGGTATTGTAGGAGGCGGACTTTTTTCTAAATCTTTGTCCAGGGATGCACGCTTCAGCCTAGGCGGTTATGCCGGAGGAATGTATGACGTTCATGTTAAAAACTCATGGTATGTACAGCCACAATTATTATTTACTTATGAAGAATTCAGATCCAAGACAAGGCTTGGTACCGATTCCTTTTTTAGTAAATTCAATTTGGAGCTTCCTATCCTTGCTTCTTATAATGTCGCTTTAAATAACAAATGGAATTTGCGCATCAATGCGGGACCGTATCTGTCCTATGCTATGTTTGGCAGGGATAAATCCATTGACTACGCCTATGGCAACGGAATGCACTCTAGTTTGGGCTGGTGGCATCAGGATTTTCCAGATCATTTTACTTACGGTGGAAGGACCGGGGTTTCATTGGAATCCGAGCATTTCATTTACACTATCGATGGTAAATGTTCTCTTCGTAAGAGGCCTTTCGGGCGGAATGTCAGTTTATCGGCCGGTGTAGGATATAAGTTCTGAGTTTTCTGTATCTTTGTCGCCGGAGAATAAAAATAGAGTTGCATGTATGTTTATATAAAACAGCCGGGTATTGTTTGCCTTCTATGTTGGCTTTGTCTTTCCTGTACTTTGCAGCGCACGGAACATCCTGCTTTGCGGCAAGCAGGATACTTGATGGAAGAACATGCCGACAGTGCGTTTTCATTATTGAAATCCATCTCTTCCCTGATCGGTATGACCCCGGAAGACAAGGCCGATTACGCTTTGCTGCTGGCTGAGGCTGCGGATAAAAATGGTTATTCACTGCTTCCTTGTGACTCATTATTGAATTTAGCCCTCCATGTATACCATGAAGAAGCCAAAGAACATGCTATAGCTCTTCTGTATAAGGGTAAAGTGCAACAGGAAATGGAAAACTATGCCGATGCCCTGAAAAGTTACCGTATGGCGCTTGAAATCCTTTCCGCCTATCCATGTGAATTCTATTGGAAGGGGTTTGTATATAATATGTTGGGTGGGCTGTATGGCAAACAGAACTTGTACGCACAGGCCAAAGATATGTATGTCAAGGCTTGTTATAATGATTCGCTGGCACGGCATAACCGTCATTTCATCAGTTCACTCAGCAATCTGGGGGTAGCTTATATCGGCTATGGAAATATAGACTCCGCTTTTATCTGCCAGCAACGCGCTTTGCAGCTTTCTCTTTCTACTGATAGTTTCCTTTTGCATTCTCTTTATGGAAATATAGGGGATTTATGCGGACGTACAGGACGGACCAGTATAGCTATTACTTGTCTGAAAAGGGCATACGATGCTTGTCGTCTTAGAGAAGACAGCTTGCAGTGTCTTTGGAATCTAGGGGAATTTTATTATAATAACGGGCAGCTTGATTCGGCTCTTTATTATTTGAACCGGAGCAAGGAAGCTGTCGATATTCATATCCGGTATCTCTCTTTCTTTGACTTGTATGCCATAGCTAAGCAGCAGGGAAATGTGGAGAAAGCTTTGGAATATCTGGAAATCAGCACCGAGTTGGAAGATTCCATCTATTCCACCAATGTGGCCACGGAACTGGAGAAGAAGACCTATCGCTGGAATGCGACGCGCAAGTAAGGAAAGAACAGTTCAAGGCTAAACGGAGGATATACACCATTGCGATGATAGCTGTGGTGTTGCTGCTGGTCATTGTGATTATTTATCAACAGATACTGAAGAACAAGAAGATACAGCAATCCAACTATAAATATCTGTTGCAGAAGCTGAAACAGAACCTGATGGATATGCAGCAGAATATTGCTCAACATGAAGAGGTGATAGCCGAATTGAAACAGAAACAAGAAAGCCGTGCCGAGGAAATAGAAGAGAAGGAACGGGCTATAGAGGCCATGAAGATGGAGAAAGAGAAATTGCGCAACTGGTTGTTCCGGCAAAGTGCCCTCTATACGAAAATAGACAAACTGGCCAACCAGCAAAAGCATCACAAAGAGCGTATTGCAGTGCTCACCAATGCTGAGCAACGCCAACTCAGAGTGATTATAGGACAGATTTATGCTGATTACATAGAGCAACTGCATACCCGGTATCCCAAGTTGAACGAAGATGATGTCCTTTTGCTATGTCTGCAATTGGCGGATTTATCTCCTTTTGCCATCGCTTTATGCTTTGGTAATAATGATACACAGATTGTAGCGCAACGCAAATATCGTATGAAAAGTAAGATGGAATAACTGTGTGTTACAGAATTTGCATAATGTTTTTTTAATAGATGTTTGTATATCAGGTTATAAAGGCATTTTGCTATCTTTGTGCATAGAAAGCTAAAAGACAAAATTACTATGCGTTCATTTATTATATATTTAAATTTCGTCAGTTTGCTGGCTGTCTGTTTGTTTGCCTGTAACCACCATTCTTCCAATCCGATGTTACAGCAAGTAGATTCATTGTTGGAAATGAAGCCGGACAGTGCATTGACTATTTTAAAAAATATATCTGTTTTAGAGGATTTGCCGGAAGTAGACAAGGCATACTATGCTTTGTTGCTGGCTGAGGCTACGGACAAGAACAAACTACCCTTATTACCTTGCGATTCCTTATTGAATTTCGCCTTGGATTATTATGGAGATGATGATAGGGAGAAGGCTGTGGCATTGATGTATAAGGGAAGGCTGCTGGCGCAGATGAATGATGAAATGTCGGCGATAGAGCATAATTTGAAAGCGTTGGAAGTGTTGCAGAATTATCCGCAAGATTTAAAATGTAGAAGATTGATTTATAGTATGTTAGGGGTATGGTATGGTGATTGTGAATTGTACGACAAGGCGTTGGAAATACAAAATCAAGCTCTTCTTTATTCTTTTAGTGCTAAAGATACTGCTATTGCCTATCATAACATTGGATATATTTATGGTATGAGGGATATGCAGGATTCTGCTATAACTTATCAGAGAAAGTCTGTGGAATATGCTATGCGTTCTAAAGATACAAGCATGATACTCACTTCTTGGCACAATTTAAGTCTGTATTATGGACGATTTGAAAACATCGATTCTGCCGTGGTTTATGCCTATAAAGTTTTGCAAAATATATCTGATGAAAATAAAATATTTAGCGGTTATTTCTATAATATAGGTGATTTGTACATTGGTTTAGGACAATATGATTCTGCTAGGTATTATTTAGAGAAAAGCCTGCTCTTTTCTCCATCCCTTTCTATGTCTTACTGGTCACTTGCCGTAATGGAAGCTAAGCTAGGAAATTTCAAGTCCGCCTATCACTATCTAGATACTTTTGTCATGGTTCAGGATTCATTGGATGCTAGTGAGCGATTGTCTGAAGTGCAGCATATAGTCTATAAAAATCAGACAGCATTGGAAGTAAAGGATGAGCAAATAAAATCTAGAAAGGTTATAGGGCGTATTGTTTTTTCAGCCATTATTATTTGCTTTGTCGTTGCTTTGATTTACCAACGTTGGATAAATAAGAAAAATAACCAGCAGGCACTCTATCGGCAAGCATTACAATATGCTGATGAGAAACAGAATGTGATGCAGCAGCGCATAGAAGAAAATGAATCCGCTCTTGCACTGTTACAGGATAGGGAAAACCAAAATCTTGATGAAATTGCCCAAAAAGAGCAATTGATAACTCAATTGAAGAAAGAAAAGTTGGCACTTCGTACATGGTTATTTCAGCAGACTTCTATATACAAAAAGGTGATGTCATTGTCTGACCAGCAGCAGGTGAATAAGAAAATCCGTAAGGTGATGGCAGCTGCTGAATTGGACAAACTGAAGAAAACGACCTTTGAAATCTATGCTGATTATATTTCTCCTTTGCAAGCACAATACTCCCAACTGACGGAGGATGACTTGTTGGTCCTTTGCCTGCAAGAAGCGGGTATTTCTCCGTTGGCCATTTCTTTATGTTTCGGACATACGGATACGGTAGCCCTCAATCAAAGGAAATCGCGTCTAAAAAAGAAAATGTCAGAGTGATAAACTGAAATATATTGTTTATCAGTGTTTTATAGAAATATTATGTCACAGCAAATAGTTGTACGTTCTTTCCTTTCCCTCTAATTTTGCGGCATCATTTTTAAACAAAAAGAAGTATGAAAGCAAAGTTATTATTGATGTTATTTTTAGTTTCCTTGAGTTTGGGAGTTTTTGCTTCGGAGCATCACCAAAAGAAGCCTCATGCAGTTTGCAAAGTTTATGAAAAGGTGGCTACTAGAATTCCTTTTATTTTTCAGTACAAGCCGAAGATATAAATGACTGCTTGTATCTCACATTTCAATTCTCATTAAATGATGCTGATATTACTATGCTAGATAAGGATGGTAATGAAAAGGTGTAGTTATGAATAACGCATTTGAAAAAACAGCTGTACTTCCTAAGTGTAATAAAGGAAGTGCTTACTCGACTCAGATAAATTTAAGTTTTTAAGTAATTCCAATTAAGGCTGTATGATAATATTTTAGTTGATAATCTAAGGTTATTGATAATGTGAAGTTCATATCTGAATCTTATTTTATTGCTCATGTTATGATAAAATATGTTATATGGTTGATTTTTAGTGTTGTATAGGTGAGTGATGTTATATGGATAGAGCTTTATGCTTATATCTTCTTTCTAATTTTGCAACATCAAATAAAAAAATAAGTATGAAGACTAAAATGATTGTAGTGGTGGTGTTGGCTGCCATGTGTGTATTGCCTTTGTCTGCACAGGTAAAAGTTGGTGTGGAAGGTGGAATGAACCTGTCTCATTATCTGGTTTCCGGTTCTGACGGATATAAAGCCGAACAGGTAGGTGGAATGAAGCCCGGCTTTCAATTGGGGGTGACTGTGGACTACGAGATAGGAAAGCATTGGATGTTAATGTCCGGTTTGTCTTGGTTGCAGAATAGAAGTACCATGAAAATGATGGATCACATGGTTACTTATTTTCCTAAGACAGAGATAAAGATGAATAATCTGATTTTGCCGTTAAAAATGGGATATAATATTCGGGTTTCGGATAAACTCAGCCTCATTCCGTCGGTTGGAGTTTATGCTTCTTACGGATTTGGTGCTGGAAACTGTTCTTTGGATGTTATTCACCAAGAGGGGGATAATATAACTACCGAGCCTGCAAAATGGAAGCCCTTGGATGGTTTTTCCTATAAAGCCGGGGAGCCCAATAATAGTGCTAATCTTCAGGCTTTCCGCCGTTGGGATTATGGGGGCATTGTTGGAATGAAGGCTGTTATTGCCGATCATTATACGATAAGTTTTGATTATAGGGTCGGAATAAAAAAGATACAGGCACAAAATGGTTTGCGGAATTCAACTTTCCAGTTCTCTGTGGGCTATCGTTTCTAAACTGATTTAATTAAACTGGCAATCTGTCAAAATGATAATGCCGGTGTATGAGGGTGTCCTGTTTCAAAGGATACAGTTTGTGTATTTTCATCGTATTCTCGTGCATCGGCATTTTGACAGATTGTCTTCTTTTTCTGGTTATTTATTCTTTTATGGATATATGTGAACGTATATGTAGGGAAATGCATACATACGTGTCCGACAGGGATCTTTATGCCTTTTGAGACCCCTCTATTTATTGAGCCAGCTCTTTCAATATCTCCTCTATTTTCTGAAAGAGTTGTCCTATGTGCGCTCCGTCCACAAAAGCATGGTTTACAGTGAAAGCGATGGGCATTACCAGTCTTCCTTCGCGTGGCACTACTTTGCCGGCATTCATCAGCGGATAGTCTAATGGATGGTCGGGAGCCATTTGTGTATAGGTGAGTGAAGTGAAATAAAGCTGAGGCGTGGCACTCAGTTGGATAATATCAAAATCTCCCTGTTCTTTAATGACTTTTTCGGCTCCATACGGGTCACCCTCTTCGGGGATGTTATGGACGATGTGATATGCTTCGGCATAAAACCGTTCAAAATCTGCATGGTAAGGGATGCGGACTGTGTAGAAAGTCTTGCCGGGTACAGCGATAGGTGATATGATGTCCACCTGATCGTGATAGACCACCTGTCCGTTTTTATCTGTACGGAAACGGAATTCTTTCACTTCATTGGCAGCACGTAGCACAGCATACAGGTAATACAGGAAAAAAGAGCGCTTGGCGGCTTTTGCAGCTGGAAATGCTTCAGTGCAATCCACTTCACTGGTAATGGATATCCATGAATTATGGAAGTTGCGGAAAAAATTATAATTGTCCCGGCGTTCCCAAGTTTCAATATCTATTATATGTTTCATTTATTTTACGGGTTTAAAAGAATGGTACATGAAGTGCGCTCCCAGCAGTATGAACGGAATGCTGAGCATTGCCCCATGTTCAGCATCATACTGTCTTCAAAGGCTTCCTGGCTGGCTTTTATAAACTCCACAAGGAAGCGGAAGGTGAATATGGTAGTGAGGCAGTAGCCGAAATAGAAACCGGGGTATAGCGTGGTTTTGTACTTTTTATACAACCGCAAGCCTATGATAAAAATCAGAAGATAGGCGATGGCTTCGTAGAGTTGTGCCGGGTGGCGGGGTTGCATATCTTCGTGCGGAAAAATGAACGCCCAAGGAACATGAGTTACCGTACCTACTATTTCACCATTCATCAGGTTACCTAAACGGATAAAACAACCTGCCAGCGGGGTGGCGATGGCTATATTGTCTAGTACAGTCAGGAACTTCAATTTTACACGGCGTGAATAGATCCATAAGGCGAGCATTAGTCCGATGGTTCCTCCATGGCTGGCAAGACCTTGATAACCGGTCCATTTTATCCCAGAATCGGTAATCTTGACGGGCAACAGCATTTCTACAGGGTGAGAGAGCCAATAGCCTGGTTCATAGAACAGACAATGTCCCAGGCGAGCACCGATAACAATACCCAGCAGGCAGTAAACGAACAGGGAATCAAATTTTTCGTAAGGAATTTTTTGGTCTTGGTAGAGTTTGTATATCACCCAGTAGGCCAATGAAAGCCCTGTAACGAACAATACGGAGTAATAACGGATGGAAATGCCGAAAATGGAAAAGATTTCTATATCGGGATTCCAAAGAATGGCTGACAGTGTATTCATATCTTGAATTTTTGTGCAACTTTGCGGTAAGTGGGCATATCCACATCCATCTTTTCGCCCAGTGCGATCATATCAAACAATAGTCCTTGTATTTCGGACTCATGTCCTTTGGCTATATCTTTTTGCATGGATGCGGTACTGTCCGGGTCTAATTTGTCAATCACTTTTAAGTTGTATTCTATCGGGTCTTCCGCATAGGTAATTCCCATTTTGCGGCCTATTTCAGAACTTTCCTTGGACAGACCGATGAAAGTGTCGCGTTCTGCTCCGGGATGTTGCAGAGGACCCATTGGGACATCATGGTAGGCACCTGTGCAGGCCATAGCCGAGATGAATGACCATTTGATGAAGGTGTCGCGATTGATATCATCCGAAATATCGGCTTTGATCCCTGCTTTTCTTAGTACATCGGCAATGGTTTCCAGACGTTCCGGAGCCACACCCTGTTGGGGACGTGCGCCGAAAACCAGTCGGAATATTTTGCCCATTTGTGTGATTTCACCCGGTCCGGAGACGAAACCTACGATGTAGATGCATCCGTCTAGTACTGTTACATGTGAAACAAGTTGCCCGATACGGGGACCTGTACCGTAAACATTCAGGATGGGGATAATCAAGGTATCTTTATCCGAGGCTTTTTCCAACAGATCTTTGATGGAATCTAGGGAGTAGCCCTTTACGCATACAAAAATTACGTTGGCTTTCTCGTTGTATTCCTCGGCTGTGCAGGCTTGTACAGGCAGAAAGTGATTACCTTTCAAGTCTGATCTTAGGTGAAGTCCTTTTTCACGAATGGCTTCCAGATGCTTGCCACGGGCAATGCATGTTACATCTTTTCCTGCTAAAGCAAGGAAACCGGCGATGCTTCCTCCAACGCCGCCGGTTCCCACGATTAAATATTTTTCCATGTTAGTTGTATTTTGTTTTAGGAAACAAAACACTGACTTATCAGTCTGCCATTAGTTTTGCTGGTTCCCTGATGTTTTTTCATTCATAGCATGGCTGTGATAAGTCTTTTGCGTTTTGATTTACCTACGGTTTATACATTGAAGCGGAAGTGCATGATGTCACCGTCCTGCACTACGTATTCTTTACCTTCCACGCCCATTTTTCCAGCCTCTTTCACGGCGGCTTCCGAACCATATTTAATGTAGTCCTCGTACTTGATCACCTCGGCGCGGATAAATCCTTTCTCGAAATCGGTGTGGATGACCCCTGCGCATTGGGGTGCTTTCCATCCTTTGCGGTAGGTCCAGGCTTTTACCTCCATTTCTCCGGCGGTGATGAAGGTTTCCAGTTCCAGCAGGTGGTAAGCCGATTTGATCAGACGATTTACACCTGATTCTTCCAGACCGACTTCCTGAAGGAACATTTGGCGGTCTTCATAGGTTTCGAGTTCTGCGATATCGGCTTCGGTTTTGGCGGCTACGACTAGAATTTCTGCATTCTCTTCTTTTACGGCTTCGCGTACTTGTTCTACATATTTATTGCCGGTAGCAGCGCTTGCTTCGTCCACGTTGCATACGTACATCACTGGTTTGCTGGTTAGCAAGAACAGTTCTTTTGCGATTTTCTGTTCGTCTTTGCTGTCAAATTGTACGGTACGCGCAGATTTGCCTTGTTCCAATGCGTCTTTGTATTTAACAAGGATGTCGTACATTTGTTTAGCTTGTTTGTCACCGCCCGTCTGTGCCTGTTTTTGTACTTTTTGGATACGGCTTTCAATGGTCTCCAAATCTTTCAGCTGGAGTTCGGTGTCAATGATTTCTTTGTCACGGACCGGATCTACACTACCGTCTACATGAGTCACATTTTCATCATCAAAACAGCGGAGTACGTGCAGAATAGCATCTGTTTCACGGATATTTGCCAGAAACTTGTTTCCCAACCCTTCACCTTTGCTAGCTCCTTTTACAAGTCCTGCAATGTCAACAATTTCTACAGTAGTGGGAACGATACGTCCCGGATGAACCAGTTCGGCAAGTTTGGTCAGGCGTTCATCAGGAACGGTGATGACACCTACATTCGGTTCGATGGTACAGAAAGGGAAGTTGGCTGCTTGAGCCTTTGCATTCGATAAACAATTAAAAAGTGTCGACTTTCCTACGTTTGGAAGACCGACAATGCCACATTGTAAAGCCATTATCTATTTGTTTTTTTGATTATTATCTATCTATTTGTTTGCAAAGATAACCATTCTTTTTGTATCAGGCTTCATATTGAAGTCAGATTTGGCTTTTTTATATGCGAAAAGACTGCCCGTCACGAAACAAAAAGGGCAACCGTCACGGTTGCCCTTTCGTAGAGTTTTTATGAAAAGTGTTAGATTGTTAGAATAGATTTATTTGTCCATAGTTACGGTCATTTCGGGTACTAATATATATTCTTTCTTTTTAGAGTTCCATTTGTAATATTCAGTAGTCATACTTTTGTTGCCATAAGTATAACGAATGCAGAGGTCATTTTCCCAGCGATTTTTGTTACTGTTCCATTTTTGCGCCTCGTCCTCTGTGCGTTGGTTGTTGGCATCATACTTGTAATTGTGCTTCATATAATTAGTAAGCATGGTGCCTTCCATTTTAAAAATCGTTTCCGAAACAATTACTCCATTTACTTCTTCTGCATTGTAAATCAGGTTGTCACCCGGATTTCCTGCAAAAACTGTAAGGTTAGCAATAAATAAAATTGCTACAACGAGCATTCCTTTCAAAAAATTGATCTTCTTCATGATATTGATATGTTAGATTGTTACTTTCATATTGTTTTTAAAAACGGTGCAAATGTACGAAAGAAAATTGAATCTCCTAACATTTCTGCTAAAAAATGATTATATTTTTGCAAAATGTCACTGATTAAACAAATATTAATAATTGTATAAGATCTATTTATTACAATTATCTTGTGTTTGTGTTTTTCATTTACGTTTGGGATGGCAAATGAAAAGCTCAATGGATTGGAAAAGACCATTGAGCTTTTATGATATAAATACCTTATATATAGTACTATATATCTTGCGAATAGTTGGTTTCTATATGCTTTAATGCGCTTCAAGCCAGTTGCTTCCCCAACCGCAGTCTGCGCGTAAAGGTACTTGCATATGGTAGGCATTTTCCATCTCTTCAATCACAATTTTCTGTACTTTTTCCTTTTCTTCGGGTAGAACGCTGAAATTTAACTCATCATGTACCTGAAGTATCATTTTGGACTTTATATTTTCAGATTGAAAGCGCTGGTATATGCGTACCATAGCTGCCTTGATAATATCGGCTGCACTTCCCTGGATAGGAGCATTGATGGCATTTCGTTCGGCATATCCGCGCACAACCGAATTTCTGGAATTGATATCCGGAAGATATCGTTTACGGCCGAATATGGTTTCAATATATCCTTGCCTGCGGGCAAGTCGATGCTTTTGTCCATATATTCCTTTATTTGGGGATAAGTTTCGAAATAGCCGTCTATTAGTTCTTTTGCCTCTTTGCGGTCTACATTCATACGTTCTGCCAGTCCGAATACGCTGATGCCGTAGATGATACCGAAATTAGCTGTTTTTGCTTTACTGCGTTGTTCGCGGGTAACTTTGTCTATACTTATCTTATATACTTTTGCTGCGGTGGCGGCATGAATGTCATCTCCTTCCTTGAAAGCCTCTATCATATTGGCGTCTCCGCTAAGGTGTGCCATAATGCGTAACTCAATCTGTGAATAGTCGGCGGAGAAAAATTCGCAACCATCATCGGGAATGAAGGCCTTACGGATTTCCTTGCCGTCTTCGTTGCGGATGGGGATGTTCTGAAGGTTCGGGTTGCTGGAACTGAGCCGGCCGGTAGCAGTGACCGTTTGATTGAACGAAGTATGAATTTTACCTGTTTCTTTATTAATCAATAGGGGCAGAGCATCAATATAAGTACCGAGAAGCTTCTTCAGACCGCGGTGTTCCAATATCTTGCCTACTATTTCGTGTTTCCCTCGCAGGCTTTCCAATACTTCTTCACTGGTGACATATTGTCCGGTTTTGGTTTTCTTGGCTTTCTCCACGATACGCAGCTTGTCAAACAGCACTTCACCTACCTGTTTGGGTGAGGCTATGTTGAAATCCGTACCTGCCAGTTGGTGCACTTCTTCTTCTATTTGGTTCATGCGGGCGGTGAAATGTTCCGAGGTCTGTTTTAAGGCTTCAGTGTCTACACGCACGCCGTTGCGTTCTATATAAGCAAGTACGGGGACCAGGGGCATTTCTATTTCGTAGAAGAGTTTTTCCGCATCGTTGGTTTTCAATTCCTGTTCCAAGATGTTTTTCAATTTCAGTGTGACATCAGCATCCTCGCACGCGTACTTATAGATAGCTTCGGGGGAGAGATCGCGCATATTCTTCTGACCTTTGCCTTTGGGACCAATCAGTTCTTCGATGTGGATAGTCTGATAATGCAGGTAGATTTCGGCAAGGTAGTCCATATTGTGGCGCAATTCCGGTTGTAGTACATAATGTGCCACCATGGTATCGAACAGGGGACCGCGCACTTCAGTTCCGTAGTTGCCCAATACCAGCATATCGTATTTTATATTTTGTCCTACTTTCAACGCTCCTTCTTTTTCGAAAGCCGGCCGGAACTCATTAACTATTTTTTGCGCTTCGGTCCGATCGGCAGGTACAGGGACATAAAATGCTTGATTTTCGGCATAGCTGAAGCTCATTCCCACGAGTTCTGCGGTGATGGGATCGGTTCCTGTTGTTTCTGTGTCTAGACTGAAAATTTCTTTTGTAAGTAAGTTTTGTAATAATTCAGATCTTTTCTCTTCTGTATCAATGAGTTGATAGTCGTATTTTAAATTATCTAAACATGCTAGATTCGAATATTTCTCACTTTCCGTCCCTCCGTTGGTAAATTCTGCAAAGAGATTGCCTTGAGGGGAAGACGGAGAAGCGGGCGATTTGCCATTCGAAGCCGGTTCACCGAAAAGGGAGAGTTGTCCCGAACCGTCCGGCATGTTTCCCTGCCGGGCGCTTCCTTCCGGTGTGCGGTTTCGTCCTTGCAGATCGTTTCCGGTCGCATCGGTGTATGTTCCGGCGAAGGCGGATTTCTTGTTTCGGTTGAAAACGCGGTCGATGAGGGTACGGAACTCCATCTCTTCAAAAATCTTCCGTAGTTCCTCTTCATTTGGTTCTTCTCTTTTCAGTTCGTCCATGTTCAATGTGATGGGGACATCAATTTTGATAGTTGCCAGAAACTTGGAGAACTCAATCATTTTCCGGTTGGCTTCCACTTTGGTTTTCAAGGCTCCTTTCAGTTCGGCAGAGTGGGAGAGAAGATTCTCGATGCTGCCATATTGCGCGATTAACTTTTGTGCTGTTTTCTCGCCCACTCCCGGACAACCGGGAATGTTGTCGGAACTATCGCCCATCAGTCCCAGCATATCAATGACTTGTGCGGGTGACTGGATATCGAACTTTGCCTTTACCTCTTCTATGCCCATCACTTCAAAACCGCCTGTATGCTTGGGACGGTACATGAAGACATTTCCGCCCACCAGTTGACCATAGTCTTTGTCTGGTGTCATCATATAAGTAGTGATCCCTCGTTTGCCGGCTTCGGTGGCCAGTGTACCGATCACGTCGTCAGCCTCGTATCCCGGTACTTCCAGAATAGGAATACGATAGGCCCGGATAATATCCTTTATAATGGGTACGGACAAACGGATTACTTCGGGTGTTTCTTCACGTTGTGCCTTATACTGTTCATAGGCCTCGTGCCGGAAGGTGGGACCGGCGGGATCAAATGCCACACCGATGTGCGTAGGATTTTCTTTCTTCAAGACCTCTTCCAGTGTATTGACAAATCCCAGTACGGCTGAAGTGTTGAAACCCTTGGAGTTAATGCGCGGGCTTTTGATGAAAGCGTAATACGCGCGGTATATTAATGCATAAGCATCTAATAGAAAAAGTTTGTCCATTCTTAAAAATCTTTAGTTTTTTCATTGTAAAAGTACAAAAAAATACCGTATTCCGTCTTTTATTACTACTTTTGTGCACAAATTAACCTGCATGGACAAATTACAGCAAATCAAATTGCCTATTGACAAGGAGTTTGAGGAATTTAGAAGGTTGTTTGACTCTTCGCTCCAAAGTTCCAATTCTTTACTTAGTGAGGTGTTATCCTATATTAAGCAGAGAAATGGCAAGATGATGCGTCCCATATTGGCGTTGTTGATTGCTAAACTATTCGGTGAAATCAATGATTCTACGCTTCATGCGGCCTTTCATTGGAGTTGCTCCATACGGCCAGCCTGGTGCACGATGATGTGGTGGATGAGAGTGACAAGCGCCGTGGGCAGTCTTCGGTAAATGCTATCTATAATAATAAGGTGTCGGTTCTGGTAGGCGACTATATGCTGGCAACCAGCCTGAAGCATTCTGCCATGACCCGCGAGATTACAATTGTAGATTTGGTGGCTTGTTTGGGACAGAACTTATCTGAAGGCGAGATTATTCAATTGGCGAATATTAATGCTTCTGAGTTCTCGGAAGAAGTGTATTATGATGTCATTCGTAAAAAGACGGCTGCATTGTTTACTGCCAGTGCGGAAGCGGGGGCTATTTCGGTTCATGCATCCGATGAAATGGTGAAAAATGCTCGTCTGTTTGGCGAAATGATTGGTATTGCTTTCCAGATAAAGGATGATATCTTTGACTATTATTCTTCTGATGAGATAGGTAAACCTACCGGAAACGATATGCGTGAAGGGAAGCTGACATTGCCGGCTTTGTATGTGTTAAATACGTTTGATGATGAGGAGATGCGGAAACTGGCGTTATGTATCCGGTCATTAGACGCTTCGGATGAAGATATTGCCCGTTTCATCGAATATACTAAGGTGAAGGGAGGGATAGAGTATGCCAGACAGGCAATGGTGGATTATCGTAATAAAGCGTTGGCTTTACTTCCACAATCAGCCGGTCAAGCTGTAAAAGATGCTTTGACTGCTTATATTGATTATGTGATTGAAAGAGATAAATAGTACGATTGTTGAAGATATGTACCTCAAAAAGTTCGGGCGTGATCCTTTATACGATAAGGACCACGCCCGAGCTTTGAGGTACGCCTTTCTTTGGTAGTTTAAAATAACCGGAATAGATAAGGCTCATTCCGGTCACTTTAAATGTGGTTGTTATTTAAATAGTGAAACGGTTCTTTGTTTAGAAGAACTTGGTTTCCTGACCTACAATTTCTGAGAGAAGCAGATTGGCCAGGCGGCTTGTTCCTAAGCGGAATAGCTCGTTTGTCAGCCATTCTTCACCTAACACTTCTTTTACAATGGTATAGTAAACCAAAGCATCGTGTACGGTATTAATTCCTCCGGCGGGTTTGAATCCTACTTTGCGGCCTGTTGTCATATAGTATTCTTTGATAGCCTCGCACATCACCAAGGCGGCTTCAGGAGTAGCGGCGGGGTTTTCCTTTCCGGTAGAGGTCTTGATGAAATCGGCTCCGGAATACATCGATAGAATGGACGCTTTTTTGATGTTGGATGCGCTCCCCAGTGCTCCAGTTTCTAGAATTACTTTCAGGTGGTGCTCACCACATACAGCTTTTAATTCTTCTATTTCATCGCACATTCCTTCGTAATCCCCACTCAGGAACTTGCCTACCGGGATAACGATATCTATTTCATCAGCTCCGGTATGGAGAGCCATGGCTGTTTCGGCTACCTTTACTTCAGTAAATGTTTGTGATGAAGGGAAACCACCCGATACACAGGCTATGTTTACATGGTCTGCCTCCAAGGTGTCGTTGACTACTTCTGCCATATTAGGATATACACAGATTGCGGCTACATTGTCCAGATCAGGGTACTTGTCAACAAATTCATTTACTTTTCCGGTGAATTTCATTACACTTTCATCCGAATCAGTGCACTTTAAAGTGGTCAGGTCAATGCAATGGAACAGGAATTTCTTTACGTCCGGTGTATTGTTTTCTGCTACATGTTTTTCGATGAGTAGGGCAGTTTTCGCTTTTACATCCTCATCGCGCAAACGGATGTTATACTTGGCAAGTGCTTCCTCGTACTTACTGTGCTCGGGTCCATGATCGTGGTCATGACGATGTTCATGTCCACCTTCGAATTCGTGATTATGTTCCATAATTCTTTATAATTTGGGGTTGTTTTTATGTCTGTCTTTATCTCTATTTGTTTTCTTCTCCAAGTTTTGACGGAAGGCTTCGGTCAGGTTTACTCCGGTCTGGTTGGCCAGACAGATAAGGACCCACAATACGTCTGCCATTTCATCGGCAAGGTTGTCTTTCTCTCCTTGTTTGAAAGATTGGTCTCCATATTTACGTGCCATCACACGTGCCAGTTCGCCTACTTCCTCGGTCAGGACGGTCATATTGGTCAGTTCGCTGAAGTAACGTACACCATACGTTTTAATCCAGCTGTCCACCTCTTTTTGTGCTTCTTCCAGTGTCATTATTCTTTGTTTTTAGTGTCCATACATATAGTAACAGGCCCGTTGTTCAGAAGTTCAACTTTCATGTCTGCTCCGAATTCTCCGGTTCCTACTTCTTTGCCTAAACCGATGCTTAGTTCCCGGCAGAAATAATCGTAGAGAGGAATGGCTATATCGTGTTTTGCGGCACGGATGTAGGAGGGACGGTTCCCTTTCTTTGTAGATGCGTGCAATGTGAACTGGCTGATAACCAGAATGTTGCCTTCTACCTCCCGAATGGATTTATTCATCACTCCGTTTTCATCGTCAAAGACTCTCAATCCTATTATCTTTTTGCATAACCAGTCAGCATCTTCTTGTGTATCAGCTTCTTCGATACCAACCAATATCATGAATCCTTCTTTTATCGCCGATTTGCATACACCTTCTATGGTAACAGAGGCGTGGCTTACTCGTTGAATAACTACTCTCATATTTATATCCTTTATTTATTATTAGAAAATGCTTGCCGTTTACCGATATTATGTCCGCCTACTATGGTGGGTGGAAACATTGCCGACCTCTTGGCTTGACAGTTATGAGGGCGGCATATCCTTGCAATGGATGTATGCAAAGGTAGGAAATCCCTTTTATTCTGTGAGGTTTTCTTTGATATTTTTAGCGGCTGCTTCACCTACCACGGCTGCAATCTCTTCCAGTGAGGCTTGCTTGATGCGGCTGACGCTTTTGAATGTTTTCAGCAGGGCGGTCTTTCTTTTCTCACCTATTCCTTTGATGTTGTCTAAAGCGGATGCCACCTGGCTCTTGCTGCGCTTGTCCCGATGGAAGGTGATGGCGAAGCGGTGTACTTCGTTCTGTATATTCTCCAACAGATGGAACAAGGGAGTGCTTTGTTTTACACCGATGGTCAGCGGAGGAAAACTGTATAGCAATTCCGAGGTGCGGTGCTTGCGGTCTTTGGCCAGTCCGGCTATGGGGATATCCAAATGAAGTTCGTCTTCTATCACTTCTCTCACTACTTCCATTTGCCCCTTTCCACCGTCGGTAATGATGAGGTCGGGCAGGGGGGAACCTTCCTCTATGGCGCGGCTATACCGGCGGCGTACCACCTCTTTCATAGAGGCGTAATCGTCGGGCCCGGTCACTGTCTTGATGATGTATTTCCGGTAATCCTTCTTGCTTGGTTTTGCCTTTTTGAAGACTACACAGGCGGCCACTGCGTCCGAACCCTGAATGTTGGAGTTGTCGAAACATTCAATGTGGTTCGGCATCTTCTTCATATGTAGCTGCTCTTGGATTTCTTTCATCAGACGGACGCTTCTTTGTTCTGGATTTAACTTTTCCGCCTGTTTCAAACGGTCTACTTTATACTGCTTCACGTTCATTACGGAGAGGTCCAGCAAATGCTTCTTTTCTCCTCGTTGGGGAACGGTGAAGGTGACGTTGTTCATTTCCATATCCACTTCAAAAGGTACGATGATTTCGCGGGAAGTGCTCTTATATCGTTCACGCATCTCAATAATGCCCAATTGTAGAAGTTCTTCTTTCGTTTCGTTCAGACGTTTCTTGTATTCGAAGGTGAAGGCTTGGTTGATGCATCCGTTAGTGATATGCAGATAGTTGATATAGGCTGAATTTTCTTCCATTTCAATGGAGAATACATCCACATTATGGATGATGGAGTTGACCACTTCGCTCTTGGAGCGATAGTTTTCTATCAAGTCATATTTCTCTTTTATTTTCTGTGCTTCCTCAAATTTCATTTCGGCGGCAAGCGCTTGCATTTCCTCCATCAGCAGGTCACTTACAATTTGTGTATCTCCTTTCAGGATATCTTTGATTTCACCGATATTCTTCATGTATTCCTCATGCGATTGTTGTCCGATACATGGCCCTTTACAATTTTTTATATGGTATTCCAGGCACACGTTGAACTTGCCGGCACGAATGTTCTCTGGACTCAGGTTGAGTTTGCAAGTGCGGATGGGATAGAGCTTTTTTATCAAGTCCATCACGGCAAGCATGGAGGGCATGTGGCTGTACGGACCATAGTAGGAGGAGCCGTTACGGATGATTTTCCGGGTCTTGAAGATGCGTGGAAAATACTCATTGCTTACACAAATGGAAGGGTAGGTCTTATCATCTTTCAGCAATACGTTGTAGCGCGGTTTGTATTTCTTTATCAGATTATTCTCTAACAAAAGGGCGTCTTCCTCTGTCTTTACCACGATATAACGGGATGTCTGCAATCTTGCTGACCAGCAGGCGTGTCTTGCCGTTGGGGTGCTCTCTGTTGAAGTAAGAAGAGACTCTTCGTTTCAAGTTTTTTGCTTTTCCAACGTAGATAATGGTTCCTTCGGAGTTAGGTATTGGTAAATGCCCGGGCTGTCGGGCAGGTTTAGTACGATTCCTTTCAGATAGTCATTGGTTGTAATCTCTTCTTTTTCCATAAGTGTATATTGGTATTACCTGATTATATGTTAACGTAAGCTCGATATAAAAATACCTCGTTGCTGAATTTTGAGTTAAATGACAAACGATTGTTTTCCGGACAAATGAGCGCTTCCGTAGGGGTGGCCCCATGTGTTCGCCCCTACGGTGGAAACATCTCAAAATAGCATTTCGTGGTATGATTGTAGGTAATCATCTTATAAATCTTCAAGCTGTAAGATATATAATGTTACAGCTTGAAGATATATATCTTTCGGCTTCATCGTCCATATCTTTTCGTTGTCCATCCATTGTTGTCTTTCTATAGTGACTCGGGACGGACTTTGCTTTTTTACGGGCAGATTGTGCGGCGTTATAAAGTAAGCAGCGTATCCACCGTGATATTTTCGGGGAATGCCTTTCTGCCGTTCAGACCTCCCAACTCGATAATGAAGTTGATGAAGATCTTTTTGGCACCACATCTTTGTACTAACCGATGAGTGGCCGCCATGGTTCCACCGGTAGCCAATAAATCATCGTGCAGCAGAACTACATCGTTTTCATTGATGGCATCCTTATGTATTTGAATGGTATCGGTTCCGTACTCTTTAGCATACGTTTCTTCTACAACCTCTGCAGGGAGTTTGCCCGGCTTGCGTGCCATTACGAATCCGGCTCCTAAACGTGCCGCCAGAGCACCGCCCATAATGAAGCCGCGCGACTCTATACCTACTACTTTGGTGATACCTTTGTCCTTGTACATTTCATATAAAGTGTCCAGCATTTCCTGCAAGCACTCGGCATTTTTGAACAAGGTTGTCACATCATAAAACAGAATTCCCGGAATGGGGAAATCTGGAATTTCTCTTAAGTTTGCTTTAAGCGTTTCTTTGCTCATAACCAGTGTTTTATTGTTAGTCTATTAAATTACTTGTTTCACGTGAAACATACCTTGTTTCACCGCCCCAGCAGAACTAGTAGGACGTTGATGTCGCTAGGAGAGATACCCGGTATGCGGCTGGCTTGGGCCAATGTTTCGGGATCTATCTTCATCAGTTTCTGCCGGGCTTCGGTAGAGAGCGAATTCAATGAGTTGTAGTCGAACTTGCCTTTGATGCGGATGGCTTCCAAGCGATGTATCTTTTCTGCGATCATTCGTTCGCGGTCAATATACCCTGATATTTGATCAGTACTTCGGCGGCTTCAATCACTTCTTCTTTACGGTCGGTAATTTGGTCCAGCATGGCTTTGAAAGCCGGAATGTGCCCGGCTATATTTTCGATGGTAATCTGCGGACGGTTCAGCAGGTCGATTAGTTTGCAGCCGTGTGTCAGACGGGCAGTACCCAAACTTTCCAAAGCATCATTGATTAATGCGGCTTTAATGGAGAAGGTCTTGGCAAAGTCGATGATTTGGTTCACGGCTTCCCGTTTGCTGCAAAGATGTTCGTAACGGTCTTGTTTTACCAGACCTAGTTTGTAGGCACGTTCAGTGAGGCGCATATCTGCATCGTCTTGTCGGAGCAGGATGCGGTATTCGGCACGGGAGGTGAACATACGATAAGGTTCGTCCACACCTTTTGTAACCAGATCGTCAATTAAGACACCGATGTAGGCCTCGTCCCGTCCAGTGTGAACGGTTCGCCACCGTGGCAGTTGATGTGTGCGTTGATACCGGCAATGATTCCCTGTCCGCCTGCTTCTTCGTAACCGGTGGTCCCGTTTACTTGTCCGGCAAGGAACAGGTTCTTTATTATTTTCGATTCCAACGTATGTTTCAGTTGGGTGGGGTCGAAGTAATCGTATTCGATAGCGTATCCCGGACGATAAACTACCAAGTCTTTAAATGCAGGTACTTTCTTCAATGCCGCCAACTGTATGTCCATGGGCAGTGAAGAAGAGAACCCGTTCAGGTAAAGTTCTTGTGTGGTTTCTCCTTCGGGTTCCAGGAAAAGCTGATGTTGCGGTTTGTCGGGGAAGGTTACGATTTTGGTTTCTATGCTGGGACAATAACGCGGTCCGATGCTTTGGATTTGTCCGTTGAAAAGGGGAGAGTCGGGCAGACCTTTGCGCAGTACCTCGTGCACCTCTTCGTTGGTAAAGCAGGTCCAGCATTGCAGTTGTTTCAGCTTGCGCGGTTCGCTCATGAACGAAAAGCGGTGGAAGTCGTTTTCTCCGTCCTGTGTTTCCATCAGCTCATAGTGTACGCTGCGTCCGTCTATGCGGACAGGCGTACCGGTCTTCATACGTCCGGCGGTGATTCCGTGGCGGGTGATTGATTCGGTCAGATGGTAGGAAGCTGGTTCGGCCATGCGTCCTCCTGCCAGTTGTTTATGCCCGATGTGCATCAGTCCGTTCAGGAAGGTTCCTGCGGTGAGCACGATACATTTTGCATGGAAAGTCACTCCCCAGCAAGTCATGACTCCGGTCGCTTCACCGTTTTCCACGATTAGTTCTTCTACAGTATCTTGCCAAATGTGCAGATTAGGAGTGTTCTCCAGAATCTCGCGCCATGCCCAGATAAACTTGCTGCGGTCACACTGGCACGGGGGCTCCACATAGCGGGACCTTTGGAACGGTTGAGCATACGGAACTGTATGGCTGTACGGTCTGTAACCAGTCCCATATAGCCACCTAATGCGTCTATCTCTCTTACGATTTGTCCCTTGGCAATTCCACCTACGGCAGGGTTACAACTCATTTGCCCGATTTTGTTCATATCCATGGTAATCAGGCAGGTCTTCGAACCCATGTTGCTGCGGCCGCAGCTGCCTCACAGCCTGCGTGTCCGGCGCCTATTACAATAACGTCGTACTTAAAATCCATTGATTTATTTCTTTTTACCGATTGCAAAATTACGAATTTTACTCTGTAAAGCGGTGATAATACGGTTAAAAAGAATGTGTGGCGACAGAAATCTGCTTCTGCCGCCACATCATACAAACACTATTTCTAAAGTAAACTATTTCCTGTTATTTCTTGTCCGGAGCAGGAGGGGTGTCGGACGGGCGTTTCTTTCCGTCCTTGTCTACCGGTTCAAACTCCTCTTTCTCCGGCTCATTCTGTGCGTTTTCTTTCGAGGAAGGATTGACAATGTTCTGATAGGTATCATGAATGGGAAGCTTGTCTAGGATACCCAGTGCAGGAGCTACTTTGCTGACGACGTTCTGCAAGAAATTAGATGTCGTGCCGTTGCCGCCGTCAAAAACAGTAATATTCCCCAGTTGAATATGTTCAAATGCCTTAACCTGTTCCGAAGCGATTTCCTTCCATTGGTCAACCATCTTGTATTGGATGGCGATTTCAGGATTGCGTTCGGCAGCTTTCACCATGCCTCGAAGCCTTCTGCTTCGGCCAGCAAGGACTTCTTCTTACCTTCCGCTTCTGCCTCCAGCTTCATCTGGATGGCCTTGGCTTCCGCCTGTGCTTTTGCCAGGATAGCTTCCGCTTCTGCATTTGCCTTACGTTTTATTTGCTCAGCCAATGCGTCCGCATCCAAGATAGCTTGCTGTTTGGCTATTTCGGCAGGAACAATCTTATCCGCTTTTAAGGCCTGTTCTACTTTGCGGGCTTTCGCTTCTTCTATCTCACGCTGTGCGTTTTCCTGTGCAGTGAGGACAGCAGCTTGCGTTCTGGCCTGTGCTTCACCGGCTTTTCTAGAGCTTCCGCCTTGGTAACTTCCAGTTCCGCATTACTTTCGGCAACCTCTTTGGCAGCGTTATTTTGCCCGATGGCCGATTTCTTTTGTGCTTCCGCCTGCTTTATCTCCATATCGGACTGGAGCTCTGCAGTACGACTCTCCTGTTCGGTACGCGCCTGTTCCTTGTTCACTTCCATAGAGGCGCTGGCTTTGGCGATACGTGATTCTTTTTCGGCGTTTTCTTCCGCTACTTTCGATTCACGTTCCTTGTCGGCTATGGCTACTTTAATCTCCTCGTCACGTTGCGTATCGGCCAGTTGAGTGTTCTTGTCGCGGTTGGTTTCCGCTACTTTGGTGGCGCGCTCTTTTTGCTGTTCTGCAATCTTGATGGCCCCTAGTTTCTGCTGTTCTTCAATGTTGGCTAAGGCTTCATTCTTGGCTTTCGCTTCGGCTTCTTTTCCCAGATTGACGATATAGTCAGCTTCATCACGGATGTCGCTGATGTTGATGTTCATCAGGTAAAGGCCGAATTTCTTCAATTCGGAGTCGATGTTCTTGCGGCAGTTTTCAAGGAATGTATCACGGTCGCTGTTCAGTTGTTCGATAGTCATATCGGCGATGACCAGACGCATTTGTCCGTAAACAACGTCTTTAATCAGTTCCTGTTGTGCCTCGATGTTCAGTCCCAGCAAGCGTTCGGCCGCATTCTGCATGACTTCGGGCTCTGTGCTTACGGCCACAGTGATGGTAGTGGGCACATCTACGCGGATGTTTTGTTTGGAGATGGCGCCGGTCAGTTTGCAGTCAATCTGCATGGGTTTCATGTTCAGGAAAGAGTATCCCTGGATGATGGGCCATACAAAAGCGGCTCCTCCGTGATACAGTTTAGCCGATTTCTTATCGCCGGTCTTACCATATACTACCAATACCTCGTCGCTCTTGCACTTGCGGTAACGACTTAAAATCCCGACGATGGTCAGGACGATGACAGCTACCAGAATAGCTGCATAAATGAGAATCTGCTCATCCATAAATGATTGCGTTTTTAGGGTTTATTTAATCAATATAATAGATTCCTTCCTTGTAATTCTTCAGTGTGAGGATATCGCCTTCCTGATAGCTTTTACCCTGTATGCTCCGCACGGTAAGTTCTCTTTGTGCACCATTGATGGCGATATAGACCACGTATTCTGTTCCTGCCTGTCCTTGTTCCTGACAGCGGGTATATATTTCGCATTTCCTGCCTATTAATTCTTCTCCCTGTTCGGGCTTATTTTCTTGTTTCAGCTTATAGCAGAGTTTATAAATCCAAGCTAGGACGAAAACAAAAAAGCTGCCGCTTATCACGCGCCCAGATAATGCAAGACAATGTAGGGAGCTGGCATAAATACATGAACCAACCGAAACCCATGCAGAAATGAATCAGCTTTGAAGGAGAGTACGCTGCTCATGTCTATATCGGCGTTGCCGTCGGCATTAACGTCTATGTCGGTGTCCATATTGCCGAAAAAGATGGATAAGATGAATTGCAGAAGAAAGATTCCCGTACTTACTAATGCAGCGAAAAAATATACGTTAGCTTCCATTTGAGTGATATATTTTGTGTTTATCTGTTTTTTCAATTTACAAAATAAAGCAATTAATCCGGAAAAGCAAGAAGATAAGGGAATAAATGTAGCTGCATGTATAGCTTTCGACGTTTTTATCCGTCCGGCGGAAAGTTTTCCCTAACTATTGGCATGTCTTTGAAAAGTTACGGGCAATCATTCGTGCGAACTATGCCCGTAACTTTTATAGGTTGTTCTACCTTGTATGTCCTGTTATAGGGAAACCAATGCCAGCGCCTTGTTCTCGGCAGCTTCCATAATCTCCCGTTCACCGGGCCCTTTGTCGTTGATGCCGCACAAGTGCAGGATACCATGAATAATCACCCGGTGAAGCTCGCGGTCGTAGGGTTGCTCAAACTGTTCCGCATTGGTGCGGACAGTATCCAGACTGATGAATAAATCACCGGAAATGCGATTACCTTCGCAATAGTCGAAAGTGATGATATCCGTGTAATAATCATGTTGCAGATACTGCTGGTTTACTTCCAGTATTTTATCGTCCGAGCAGAAGATATAAGCGATTTCTCCCACTCTTTTTCCATAGCAGGCGGCTACCTCTTTAATCCATTCGGTGGTTTCTTTCTTTTTGATATCGGGCATCTTTACCCCATCGGTTTGATAACTTATCATAGAATAACAAATTAGAAATGACAGGCAAAGATAGGTAAAGTATCTTGTTAGCGGTTCACTTTCGGGATATTTTCTAATAACTTTCTAATCTGGTCTGAGTTGATTATAATCGGTTTCACTTCTCATCGGGAAAAGGGCGTTGTACTTTTGTCACCCAAAAACAGAAAACAATGAAACAACGTGCTATTCTTTTCTTTTTTATAGGCATAATGACAGGAATACTGCAGGCACAGACCTTGACTCTGAAAGATGCCGGACAGCTTTTTCTGAAGCAGAACCTGTCTCTTATTGCAGCCCGGTATGATATGGACATTGCTCAGGCACAGGTATTGCAGGCCAGACTTTTTGAGAATCCCGTTATCTCGTTAGAGCAAAATGTGTACAATAGGCTGAATGGAAAATACTTTGACATGGGAAAGGACGGGGAGTCAGGAGTGGAGATAGAGCAGGTTATCAGTATTGCCGGGCAGCGTAGTAACCGTATCCGTCTGGAAAAAGTGAACAAGGAAATGGCCGGATATCAGTTTCAGGAAATCATGCGCACCTTGCATAGTGAGCTGAACGAACGATTTGTCGAGACTTATTTTCTGACTAGAAATATGGCTGTTTATGAAAAAGAAATAACTTCGTTGGAGCGCCTTCTGGCTGAGATGAAACTTCAACAACAGAAAGGAAACATTTCACTGATGGAAGCCTCGCGTCTGGAGGCCATGTTGCTTTCATTGAAGAAGGAAAGGAATGAGCAGGAGAATCAGCTGGTTGCCGCCCGGAGAGAATTGAACCTTCTTCTGAGCCTTCCTGCTGATGCGCGTCCTGAACTGCTACTGGATGAAAGTATGTTGAAACAGCTGGACTTGTCACAACTCTCTTATGCGGACTTGATGGCACGTATGACTGGACGTCCCGATTTAAAACTGGCCCGTACCTATATCCGTGCTTCGCAGGCGAACCTTAAACTTCAGAAGTCGCTGGCTTTTCCCGAAGTATCCTTTAAAGGGACTTATGACCGTGCCGGTAATTTTATCAATAATTACTTTGCTGTGGGGATCAGTTTCTCTGTTCCTATATTTAACCGTAATCAGGGTAATATAAAGTCGGCCCGCATCGAAATCATGAAAGCGGATAAGGAAAAGGAGTATGCCATGGGAAAAGCGGAGATGGAGCTTTTTACCGCTTATTCGCAGCTGGAGAAGGCGATGAATCTTTATCAGTCGGTGGATAGTGATTTGGAGCAGAACTTTGAGAAACTGATAGCGGGAGTGAATGAAACGTTCCGGAAACGTAGTATCAGTCTGTTGGAATTTATAGACTATTATGAGAGTTATAAAGAAACTTGTATACAGTTATATGACACACGTAAGGACTTGCTTCTGGCTATGGAGAATTTGAACCGAGTTATCGGACAAAATGTATTTAATTATTAATAACTTATCAATCAGAGAACAACAATGAATCAGAATATCTTTTTACTGGGCTTATTTTTTCCTCTTCTTTGTAACTGTTCGGCACCGGCTGAACAAACAGACACGACCAATGGGGGATCTTCCTGACAGACAGTTTGAAACAAGTAGTGACCATTGATACTGTAAGTATACAGGAGGTCACGATGGAACTTACCCTGAACGGTCGTGTTACTTTCAACCAAGAACAGGTGGCACGGGTGTATCCCATATTCGGGGGGACGGTGACGGAAGTCCATGCGGAAACGGGAGATTATGTGCAAAAAGGTGAGGTTCTGGCCGTAATCCGTAGCGGGGAAGTGGCCGACTATGAGAAACAGCAGAAAGATGCTGCCCAACAAGTGCTTACCGCCCGGCGTGCCATGGATGCGACTCAGGACATGTATGTTTCGGGCATAGCTTCGGAGCGCGATATGCTCCAGGCAAAGCAAGAACTGGCCGCAGCCGAGGCGGAGGATAAAAGGGTGAAGGAAGTTTTCTCCATTTATCATCTGTTGGGTAATTCCATTTATCAAGTGAAGTCTCCGGTAGCGGGATTTATTGTCAATAAAACATCAGCAAAGATATGCAGATACGTTCAGACCAGAGTGAGGAATTATTTACTGTATCGGGGTTGGAGAATGTCTGGGTGATGGCCGATGTCTATGAAAGTGATATCAGCAAAGTATGTGCAGGAGACAGGGTGGAGATTACTACACTGGCTTATCGGAACAGGAGTTTCGGAGGCACTATAGACAAAGTGTATCAGGTGCTGAATGACGAGAGTAAAACGATGAGCGTGCGCATAAAATTGCAAAATAAGGATTATCTGCTGAAGCCGGGTATGTTTACCAATGTAAAGGTGACTTGCAAGGCATCCGAGGAACGGATGGCACGGATAGACCCTCATTCGCTGGTTTTTGAGAATGGGAAGAATTATGTGGTAGCGGTAGACGGCGACGGCAGTCTTCAGGTGAAAGAGGTGGAGATTTACAAGCGGTCGGATAAGGAATGCTATCTCCGTTCCGGTGTTACCGGAGGCGATAAGATTCTTAACAAAAATGTTCTGTTGGTTTATAATGCTTTGAATGACGATTCTAAATAGAAGGAAAGTATGCATAAGTTTATTGATAATATAGTAGCTTTTTCACTGAAAAATAAATTTTTTATATTTTTCTGTACCACGATAGCGGTCATTGCAGGGGCGATATCTTTCAAACATACACCTGTAGATGCTTTTCCCGATGTGACGAACACGAAAGTGACCATAATCACCCAGTGGCCGGGGAGAAGTGCGGAAGAGGTGGAGAAATTCATCACTATCCCTGTTGAAATAGCGATGAATCCTGTTCAGAAGAAGACTGATATCCGTTCTACCACTCTTTTCGGTCTGTCTGTTATCAATGTGATGTTTGAGGACGATGTCGATGATTTCACAGCTCGCCAGCAGGTATATAACTTGTTGAATGATGCTGATTTACCGGAAGGGGTCACTCCTGAAGTACAGCCGCTTTATGGCCCGACGGGAGAGATTTACCGCTACACTTTGCGCAGTGGCAAGCGTGATGTGCGCGAATTGAAAACAATTCAGGACTGGGTGATAGACCGCAATCTCCGTGCTGTGCCGGGTGTGGCTGATATTGTGAGTTTCGGTGGCGAGGTAAAGACTTTCGAAGTCAGTGTGAATCCCCATCAACTGATAAATTACGGTATTACTTCATTGGAACTGTATGATGCTATTGCAAAGAGTAATATCAATGTCGGAGGAGATGTGATTACTAAGAGCTCACAGGCCTATGTGGTGCGTGGAATCGGATTAATCAATGATTTGGAGGAAATCCGGAATATTGTAGTGAAGAATATCAACGGTACGCCTGTATTGGTCCGTCATTTGGCGGATGTGCACGAATCCTGTTTGCCCAGACTGGGACAAGTAGGACGCATGGAGGAAGATGATGTGGTGCAAGGCATTATCGTCATGCGGAAAGGAGAAAATCCGGGTGAGGTGATTGCTGCCTTGAAGCATAAAATAGCAGAACTGAATACAGGGATTCTGCCCGAGGATGTGGAGATTGTTCCATTCTATGACCGTGAGAACTTAGTCAATCTGGCTGTTCATACGGTGACTCATAATCTTATTGAGGGTATATTGTTAGTTACGTTTATCGTTTTAATTTTTATGGCGGATTGGCGGACGACAGTGATTGTCGGCATCGTGATTCCGTTGGCGCTGCTCTTTGCCTTTATCTGCCTTAGAGCGATGGGAATGTCTGCCAATCTGCTTTCTATGGGAGCGATAGATTTCGGCATCATCATTGATGGCGCCGTGGTGATGGTAGAAGGGGTTTTTGTGGCGCTGGACAGAAAAGCGTACGAGGTGGGAATGCCTGCGTTCAACCGGATGTCGAAAATGGGGCTTATCCGGAGCACTGCCAAAGATAAGGCGAAAGCGGTGTTCTTCTCCAAATTGATTATTATCACAGCGTTGGTGCCTATATTCTCTTTTCAGAAAGTGGAAGGAAAGATGTTCTCTCCGTTGGCATATACATTGGGATTCGCACTGCTGGGGGCTTTGATCTTCACTTTGACACTGGTTCCTGTCCTGTCTTCTATGTTGCTGAAACGTGATGTCCGTGAGAGGAATAACTGTATCGTCCGTTTTATCAATGAAAAAGCTTCGTTGCTGTTCGACCGGTTTCATGCCCGTCGCAGTCTCACTATCGGACTCTCTACGGTGGTGGCGGTTTTCGGATTGTGGCTTTTTACTTTCTTGGGAACGGAGTTTCTTCCTCAGCTGAATGAAGGTTCCATTTATGTACGCGCCACGCTTCCGCAAAGCATCGCTTTGGATGAATCGGTGGAGCTGGCCAACACCATGCGTCGTAAACTGATGGCTTATCCCGAAGTGAGACAAGTGATGTCCCAAACCGGACGACCGAATGACGGAACAGATGCGACCGGTTTCTATAATATTGAATTTCATGTAGACATCTATCCCGAGAAAGAATGGGAGAGCAAACTGACCAAACTGGAACTGATTGATAAGATGCAGCAGGATTTATCCATTTATCCGGGCATCGACTTCAACTTCTCACAGCCTATATCGGATAATGTGGAGGAGGCGGCATCGGGGGTAAAGGGCTCTATTGCGGTGAAAGTGTTCGGCAAGGACTTATATGAGTCACAGAAACTTGCCGTACAGATTGATAAGATTTTGGGGACTGTGGAAGGTATTGAAGATTTGGGAGTAATCCGTAACATCGGCCAGCCTGAACTGCGTATCGAACTGGATGAACAGAAACTGGCACGATACGGGGTAGCGAAAGAAGATGTGCAGTCCATCATCGAGATGGCTATCGGCGGAAAATCGGCCTCTTTACTTTATGAAGATGAACGGAAGTTCAATATTATGGTGCGTTATAATCCGGAATTCCGTCAGAACGAAGATCAGATAGGCAAGATATTGGTTCCGGCCAGCGATGGAGCATGATACCTGTCAAGGAATTGGCGGATATCCGTACCATTACAGGACCCTTACTTATTTTCAGGGACAACCACACTCGTTTCTGTGCGGTCAAATTCTCCGTGCGGGGACGGGACATGGGAACGGCGGTGGCAGAGGCACAAAAGAAAGTAAATGCCGCGATCCATCTTCCTGAAGGATATTCTTTGAAATGGACGGGAGATTTTGAGAACCAGCAACGGGCGTCCAAGCGTTTGGCCCAGGTGGTTCCTGTGAGTATCGCTATTATCTTTGTCATTCTGTTTGTACTTTTTTCGAATGCCAGAGATGCAGGACTGGTGCTGCTGAATGTACCTTTTGCAGCCGTGGGAGGTATTGCCGCATTGTTGCTGACGGGATTTAATTTCTCAATTTCTGCGGGGATCGGTTTCATTGCTTTATTCGGTATCTGTATTCAGAATGGGGTGATTATGATTTCGGATATCAAGCATAATCTGCATACACGGCTATCCTTGCCGGATGCGGTGAAAACAGGAATGCGCTCGCGTATCCGTTCCATTGTAATGACGGCGGCCATGGCGGCTATCGGGTTGATGCCTGCTGCCATGAGTCATGGCATAGGTTCCGAATCACAGCGCCCGCTAGCTATTGTTATTATTGGCGGTTTGATAGGAGCACTTTTTTTGCCTTGTTCGTATTTCCGCTGATTGTGGAGTGGGTTTATAGCAAGATGTTGTATGATAAAGAAGGTAATCTGCTGCAAAGAAAATTATAATGATGTATATTTGCAACCGACAGAAAAACAGATTTGTTTATGGCAAAAATAATATTGGTAGAGGATGAGATAAATATTGCCTCGTTCATTGAAAGAGGGCTTCGTGAGTTCGGTCACGAGGTCTCTGTGGTGTACGATGGTAATGCGGGATGGGAACTGCTTCAGAATGAGTCTTTTGATTTGTTGATATTGGATATCATTATGCCGGGTATGAACGGGTTGGAACTGTGCCGCATGTACCGGCAGCGTTTCGGCTATCACTCTCCTGTTGTTATGCTGACTGCGCTTGGAACTACAGACGATATTGTGAAAGGACTGGATGCCGGAGCGGATGATTATCTGGTGAAACCGTTTAGCTTTCAGGAACTCGAGGCGCGTATCAAGGCTTTGCTCCGCCGGAGTAAGGAGGTTCCTGTACAGCAATTGGTTTGTGGGGATTTGATTTTGGACTGTACGTTGCGGCGTGCTCGCCGGGGAAACATGGATATTGATCTTACGGTAAAGGAATATCGGTTATTAGAGTATTTTTTGTTGCATCAAAGGGCGGTGCTTTCCCGGCTTACGCTATTACGTGATGTGTGGGATAAGAATTTTGACACCAATACGAATGTAGTGGATGTATATGTGAATTATTTGCGCGCCAAAATAGATAAAGGTTTTGAGGACAAGTTGATACATACAGTGGTGGGTGTGGGCTATATGATGACTGATTGAAAAGTATCTTTAGGATATAGAGAAACTTAAAAGAAAGGATAGACATGAAGATTGGACCTAAAATAGCTTTGTTTTATTCCCTCATTACGATGTGTGCCATTATCATGGTGATGAGCGTGTTCTATTTGTTCAGCTCTCGCTATATCAACCGTCTGTATGAGTCTTATTTGCGGGAGAAGGCATTTATCACTGCTCAGAAATATTGGGAAAAAGATGAAGTTGACGAACAGAGCTATCGGTTAATCCAGCAGAAATATGATGAGCTGCTGCCGCAAGCAAGGGAAGTATTATTGAATATGGACACGTTGGCACACGTCAAGGACACGTTGGGAAAATATCTCAATGCCAGTCAGCAGGAAAGACTTTTTCATGGTGACGGTACTCCGGTGACTTTTAAATATAAGAAAGAATTGGGTGCGGCTCTCTATTATCCGGATAATGAAGGATATTTTATTGTCTTTGTCTTCTCTGAAAACACTTATGGCAAGGAGATACAGGAGCATATTTTGCTACTTTCGGTTACTCTCGTTGTCATCAGTTCTATTTTTATTTTTTTTATCGGGCGTGTTTATTCTAACCGGATTCTTACTCCCCTGCAACATATCTTGAAAGAATTGAAGCGTATCCGCGCCAATAACCTGAATGTACGTCTGAGAAGCTATGGGAACAAGGATGAGCTGGATCAGCTGATTGTGTCACTGAATGGGATGCTGGATCGTATTGACACAGCGTTTAAATCCGAGAAATCATTTGTCAGCAACGCTTCCCATGAATTGAACAACCCGCTTACTGCTATTCAGGGGGAGTGCGAAATAGCCCTTCTGAAAGAGCGTAGCACTTCGGAATATATGGATTCTTTGGAACGTATCTCGGTAGAGAGCAAACGTATTTCTCTGCTGATAAAGTCTTTGCTGTTTTTATCCCGTCAGGATAAGGATATCCTAGCAAATACGGTAGAGGATGTTTGCCTGCCTCGGATGCTGAGGGAGCAGTATGTCGGCCGTCCTCGTATTCGTCTGTCTTCCACACTTAGGAGGAGAATGACTTTATTGTCCGTGCCAATCCTTATTTATTGGGAATAGCCCTTCAGAATGTAGTGGATAATGCTTGTAAATATTCGGATAAGGATGTGGAAATCAGCTTGTTCGAAAAGGAGGGCCGGAGAGTGGTGGAAATCAGGGACCAGGGTATTGGTATTCCTCAAGAAGAGGTAGAATTGATTTTTCAATCTTTCTATCGTGCTAGTAATACACGTTCTTACAAGGGGCAAGGCATCGGGCTAAGCCTTTCTTTGAAAATTATATCTACTTACGGCGGCCAAATGGGAATCCATTCGGAAGAGGGACATTTTACCACCGTAAGTATAACTTTTCCTCTGTCCCTAGCCGAAGAATAAATAACAGATAAGAATAGCCGCAATCACTCCGGCCAAATCGGCCAGTAGTCCGCAAGGAACGGCGTGGCGTGTCCTCACTACTCCTACGCTACCGAAATATACTGCCAGGATATAAAAGGTAGTGTCTGTGGAACCTTGAAAGATACAGGCCAGTCTGCCTACGAAAGAATCGGGACCGTATGTAGTCATGGCATCCACCATCAATCCGCGTGCTCCGCTTCCACTCAATGGTTTCATCAGTGCTGTGGGGAGTGCTCCTACGAAATCACTGTCGATACCGCATAGCTTTACGGCTCTGTCAATGCCGTCAATTAAATAGTCCATCGCACCCGATGCACGGAAGACACCGATGCCTACCAGTATGGCTACCAGGTAAGGAATGATGCGTACGGCAGTGTTGAATCCTTCTTTGGCCCCTTCAACAAAGGAGTCGTAGACATTGACTTTTTTTTCTGATCCCTGCTACAATGAAGCCGATGATGATAAGAAATAGAAAGACATTGGCAAAGGTAGTGGAGTAAATATCTATCTGGTTTCGTGACAAGATATTGAAGAAATAAA
>ENA-OQAA01000008-OQAA01000008.1-human-gut-metagenome-genome-assembly--contig:-NODE-8-length-123604-cov-3.502822_pt1 | contig 123604 bp, 157 predicted proteins | sample MGYA00242489_ERZ504515 | MGnify/ENA primary metagenome ERZ504515 (study PRJEB26092, sample SAMD00036237) | human gut metagenome | host: Homo sapiens | study: EMG produced TPA metagenomics assembly of... | reverse complement strand
TCCGGCGGGGCTTATTAAAGTGCCCCTAATCACAGAACTGCCATTCTGAATTTTTCAAAAAGTCGGCAGATTGGCACTTTGGGCAGACATATTCATTTTTGAATTACAGTTTGCGGAAACTCAAGTCTTTCTGATTTTCCTTCTTTATATAAGCCGAACGCCCCAGACAGCATTCTGCCAGTTTACCGGAGATATTTTAATACCCGTAGCAGCGCTGCTGGCATGTACAACTTGTCCGTTTCCAAGATATAAGACCACATGGTAAATAGCTCCTCCATCTGCGTAAAAAATCAAATCCCCTGTCTGAAGCTGTTCCAGGGACACTCTGGTTCCTGCCTGTGCCTGATCTGCTGCAACTCTTGGCAGAGAAATCCCAAAATTTCTGTATACACTCTGGACAAAGCCGGAGCAGTCTGCGCCGCTTGTCAGACTGGTTCCGCCCCAAACATAGGGATTGCCCACAAATTGCAGTGCAAAGTCGGCAATCTCCTGTCCTTTTCCGGCTGTATTCATTTCTACGTTTTCTACTTTGTATGCATAGACAGGTTCTTCTCTGCCTGTACGTCTTAAATAAGTTTCCTGATTCATACCTGTTTCCAGATATGATTTGTACACATACCCTTCTATTTCTTCTGACTCAATATAACACCACGCGCCCTCTTCCTTTTTGACCTCACAATATCCGTCTTTGGGAAGCCGGGCAATTACTGGGTATTCCATTCCCGCGCCTTCCCGGATATTTAAGCAAGTGGAAACTTCTGCATATGCCACCTGATTTTCTTCCGGCATTTCCTCCGGCGCACCGTAAACAGTTCCGGTAAAAGCCAAAATACCTGCCAGAATCCCTCCCATACCAAAAATCCGTTTATGCTGTAACCGCTGTTTTAATTTCTGCATCCTATACTCCTTTACAAAAGTTTTCTGTTAAAAAACGTAAAGAGGCTGCTGCAATGTCTGCCGGATTTTCCGGCGCGCTTTTTGCAGCAACCTCATCTTTTGTATTTGTTGTATGGTTTTTGTTATTTTGTATTTCCTGTGGTATGGAAACCGGAAAGCTCTTCCGGCTCTTCATCCAGAATGGAAAAAGCAATGTTGGTGGCATGATCTGCCACTCTTTCCAATCCTGAAATCAAATCAGAAAAAATCATACCAGCCTCAGGGGTACACTGATTCCTGGTCAGACGCTGTACATGGGATTCCTGCATATCCCGCTCCATCTGTCAATGCGGTCCTCCAGTTCCAGAATTTCCTGCAAGTGCTTCCGGTCATTTTGGGAAAACATATCCATGGAATACTGCATAATCCGGATAACACTGTCCAGCATCCTGGAAAGCTCACTTTGAGCCTCCTGGCTAAACTGAATGTTTTTTTCTTTTCTTGTCACAGCAGAATCTGCCACATTTTCCGCATGATCCCCGATTCTTTCAATATCATTGACTACGTGGAACAATCCGCCGATATTCTTAATATCATCAATAGGCAGACTACTCTGGTTAATGCTTACCAGATAGTTTGTAATGGCATGATTCATGTAATTTATATTTTTTTCTGTTTCATAGACCTTTTGAATCTCCTGCTCATCCAGAGTAATCAGGGCATTCATGGCTCTTGTAAGATTGGTAGCCGCCAGATTTGCCATGCGGTCCAGTTCTTTTGTCACTTCCACAACTGCTGTACTTGGTGAGAATACGCTGGAAGGGCCTATGTACTCCAACTGAAAGCCTTCTTTCTTCTTCTCTGTTCCCCTATCCGGAATAAACAGATAAGTAAGCTTTACAAGCCACTGTGCAAATGGGAACAAAATGATCAACTGGAAGACTTTAAAGAAGGTATGGGCATTTGCCACACATCTTCCTACGTTATTGCCGGAAATCTGACGGATTCCCGCTTCAATCCAATTTTCACCAACCAACAGAATCACAGCAATCACGATAGTTCCTATTACATTAAACAAGAAGTGAATCATTGCTGCGCGTTTTGCGTCTTTGTTGCCGCTGACACTTGCCAGAAGCGCTGTGGTACAGGAACCGATATTACATCCCAGAATAATGTAAAAACAAATCCACAGAGGAAGCAATCCTTGCTGTGCCATTAAAAGTACGATGCTGACCGTTACAGAAGAGCTCTGGATAATTGCAGTAACCACAAAACCAATCAAAATTCCTAAAAGGGGATTATTCAGTCCAGCAAGGAGATCCACTACAAAGGGGGACTCTTTCATCCCTTCCATGCTTCCTGACATTAGAGACAGACCCATGAAAAGCACACCAAAGCCCACAATGACTTCCCCAACCTGTTTGATTTTCTGATTCTTGCAGAACATGGTAACCACAACACCGCAAATGAGGAACACCGGCGCTGCCTGTGACAGATTAAAGGCCACAAGCTGGGACGTAATGGTAGTACCTACATTGGCTCCCATAATAATTCCAGCCGCCTGAACCAGGTTCATAAGGCTGCGTTTACAAAGCTGACTACCATAACCGTAGTGGCGCTGGAAGACTGTACAATAGCACAAAACAACATTCCAAACAGCATTCCGATAAATCGGTTCTTGGTAAAGAAAGCCAGGAACCCCCTCATCTTTGCTCCTGCTGCTTTCTCTATGCTGTCACTCATGACCGTCATACCATATAAAAACAGTCCAAGCCCTCCAACCAGCGACAATATGTTTTCTATACTCATGTTTTTCTCCTTCGTAATAAGACGGACAGGCTGCCACCCGTCCTTACTTTAAGCATAACGAATGTTCCCTGCTTGTCCATATTATTTTTCAAAAAAACTTCGACCTGTTTCTACATCCCTGTCCAACTGTTTCTTTAATTCTTCCAAAGATGCAAATTTTTTCTCTGGTCTTAAATATTTGTAAAAACGCACCTCAGCCTCTTGTCCGTATAAGTCCTCATTGCAGGCAAAGAGATAGGTCTCAACCCCCAAAAAGTTTTCTTTCACAGTTGGTTTATATCCTACATTGGTGATTCCCTGATAAACACGGTTTCCAATCAAAGACTGGGTAATATAAACCCATTTGGGGGAAGTTTTTTCACCTTTGGAGGAATGAGATTTGCAGTAGGAATCCCAATAGTTCTTCCAAGCTGCCGCCCGTGGACAATCTCTCCCCTGGTAAAGTAAGGATATCCAAGCAAGTCATTTACCTTTTCCATATTGCCTTTTTCCAGTTCTTCTCTTATATAGGTACTGCTGATATCTAGATTTCCATCTTTTTCCTTCTCCAGAACCTGTACCTGAAAGCCATAAATTTCCCCAAGTTCAGCCAGCATCCTGGGATTTCCCCTGCGTTCATAGCCAAACCGGAAATCCGGGCCAACTGCCACAAACCCGGTCTGAAGCCTGTCAACTAAATATTCCTTCACAAACTGCTCTGGCTCCATATGCATCAGTTCATCTGTAAAAGGACATTCTGCCAGAATATCCACGCCAAATGCTTCTGCCAGTTCTCTTCGTTCTTCATAGGTCAGAAGAAACTTAGGCGGCATATGCAGCATATGACTTCTTGGGGGAACATCAAAAGTAAACACCACGGTTCTCCACTGTTTCTGTTTATGCGCTTGTATACATTCGATTAATTTCTGATGGCCTCTGTGAAGTCCGTCAAATTTCCCCAGGGTTACTGCACTTTTCCAAGGAGCTTTTACATGAGGAATCTGTGTTGTATAAATCATAATTTCTCCTTATTATGCCGGAAATCCTCCGGGGTACAGAAAATCCGTTCCGGCTTATACTGGCGCGTCTCCTCCTGATACGCATAAATCCCAACAAAAACATGGGTACTGGTATACATCCTTACCCTTTGAAACCTCTGCTGCTTCCTGTCAGGAACCGGGTTTCCGTTTTCCAGTAATTTATCCAATCTGGCTCTGTTTCATAAGCCGGCAGATGAGAAAACATTTCTTCCACTGTAACAATCCGTTCCAAAATCCGTCCCTCTTTTGCCAGAGCTTCAATCTCTGAAAGTTTCAGACTGTCAGAAAGATGAAACCGGTCTACCTGGGTTCGAAGGAGTTTGTCCATACAACCTCCGCAGCCCAGTTTTTCCCCAATATCATAACACAAAGTACGGATATAAGTTCCTTTGGAACAGGTGACAGAAAAGGTTACATAGGGCAGTGAAATTTCCTGAAGCTGTATGTCATAAAAAGTTACCGGTCTTGGCTTACGCTCAATTTCTATGCCTTCTCTTGCCAGCTCATATAATTTCTTCCCCTGGACTTTCAGGCGCAGATACATGGAGGAATCTGCATCTGTTCTCCCAGAAAGCTCTCCATACATGCCCTGACTTCCTCGTCTGTACAGGAGACCAAAGTTTCCTTTAGAATCCTTCCTGACTTATCCTGGGTATCCGTTGTGATTCCCAGATGCAGCACTGCCTCATAGGTTTTTCGCTTATCTGTCAGCATGGAACAAAGCTTTGTTCCTTTTCCAAGACACACAGGAAGCACCCCTTCTGCATCCGGATCCAGAGTTCCTGTATGCCCGATTTTCTTCTGCTTTAAAATTCCGCGCAGTTTTGCTACCACATCATGAGATGTGTAGCCTTTTTCTTTATATACATTAATGATTCCGTTTAGCATGAATGTTTCTCACTCTTCTACTAATTGTTTTTCTATAATTTCCAGCAGATTATTCATGACATCATAAACTGACCCGTGGAAGGTACAGCCAGCCGCCAGAACATGACCGCCGCCTCCAAAATAAGATGCCACTTCATTGACATTCACCTTTCCTTTTGAGCGCAGACTCACTTTAAATTCCTGGGGCTTTACTTCATAAATGAAAATTGCCACTTCTACGCCTTTAATAATGCGAAGCTGCTGAACAATGCCATCTAAGTCCTTAGGCTCTACGTGATAGAAATCCATCATCTTCTTTTTCACAACTCCGATGACACATTTTCCATCCATAAGGAGAATACTCTCCATGAGACATCTGCCCAGAATCTGATTCTGCACATAGGTTTTCTCATAGAAGGATTCCTCCACAATTTTTGTAAACGGAATGCCCTTTTCCATGAGCTTTGCCGCAATACGCATGGTCTCCGGTGATGTACAGGAATATTGAAATACTCCGGTATCGTGAACCATTCCTGTATAAATAGCCTCTGCCACTGCTTTTGAAACCTTTTCTTCTTCTAAAAGTGTGTATAAACCTCACAGGTTGAACTGGCATCCGGACGGATTTCATTTACATCCCCAAGTCCCCGGTTGCTGATATGATGATCAATACACACCCTTTTTTTGGCAGTTTCGTAAGCTTCTTCTGCAACCCCAATGCGATTCTTATCGCTGACATCCAGGGTAATCAACAAATCATACACCTTTCCTGTCTGATAAACCGTTTTGATTTCCTCAAAACAGGACAGAAAGGAAAACTGCGCTCCCGGCTGTTCCAGATATACATCTGCTGCAATATCCGGATAATTTTCTTTCAAATAAAGGTACAATCCCATACAGGAACCAACGCAGTCACCATCCGGACGCACATGTCCGGCAATGGCAACTGTATTTATTCCCTTTAATTCATTGGCTATCTTCTCCATCTTCCTGCACCTCCTCTTTTCTGGTGACCTGGTCAATGAGTTTTGACATGGTAACACCATACTCGATGGATTCGTCCAGTATAAAACGAATTTCCGGAGTGTTTCTCAGGTTTATACTTTTTGCAAGCTGTCTGCGAATATAACCCTCTGCATTTTTCAGTCCTGCAATGGTATTCTTCTTCGCCTCGTCATCCCCTAAAACACTGATATATGCCCTGCAAGTTTTTAAATCCGGCGCAACCTCCACACCTGTTACAGAGGTCATAGGATGGATGCGGGGATCTTTAATGCCCTCCCGGATGAGATTTGCCAGCTCATGTTGAACCTCTGCATTCACCCGGGTGTTTTTAATACTGTTTTTTCTCATACTATCCTCTCTGTCTGTTCCTATCTTGGAACTTCTACCATGGTATATGCTTCTACGCGGTCTTCTTCCTTAATATCGTTGAAATCTTCAAACACAAGACCACATTCATATCCAGCCTTTACTTCTTTTACATCATCTTTGAAACGTTTCAGAGAAGCCAGAGCTCCTTCAAAAATCTGTTCTCCGTCTCTGGTAATACGAACCTGACAGTTTCTCTGGAATACACCGTCTAAAACATAGGAACCGGCAATATTGCCTACGCCGGAAGCCTTGAAAATCTGACGTACTTCTGCATGACCCAGAACTTTCTCTTCAAAGACAGGATCCAGCATACCTTTCATAGCAGCTTCCACATCTTCGATGGCCTGGTAAATAACTCTGTAAAGACGTAAATCTACACCTTCCTGTTCTGCCACAGATTTTGCAGTAGCATCCGGACGGACATTAAATCCAATGATAATGGCATTGGATGCACTTGCCAGCGTTACGTCAGACTCATTGATGGCTCCTACGCCCCATGAATGACTTTTACTACTACTTCTTCATTAGACAGTTTTACAAGACTCTGTTTTACCGCTTCCACGGAACCCTGAACGTCTGCTTTGACAATCAGAGGCAGCTCTTTCAGATTTCCTGCCTGAATCTGGCTGAACAAATCATCCAGAGACATTTTTGCTTTTGTTTCTTCCAGCAGACGGTTCTTATTCTCAGAAACAAAGGTAGCTGCAAAGTTCTTCGCTTCCTTGTCATTGTCTGTTACTACCAGGATTTCTCCTGCATTTGGCACATCACTTAATCCCAGGATTTCTACCGGAGTAGACGGACCTGCTTCTTTGACTCTTCTGCCCTTATCGTCAATCATTGCACGAACCCTGCCTGAGCATGCTCCTGCTGCAATAAAATCTCCAACTTTTAAAGTACCCTTCTGTACTAAGATGGTCGCAACCGGACCTTTTCCTTTATCCAGCTCCGCTTCGATTACCAGACCTCTTGCTTTTCTGTTTGGATTTGCTTTAAGCTCTGATACTTCTGCAGTAAGAAGAATCATTTCCAGAAGGTTGTCAATACCTTCTCCTGTATGAGCAGAAACCGGTGCAAATACGGTACTTCCGCCCCAGTCTTCCGGAATCAGTTCGTATTCTGATAATTCCTGTTTTACTCTCTCAATGTTTGCACTTGGCTTATCAATTTTGTTAATGGCAACAATAATTTCCACCCCTGCTGCCTTGGCATGGTTAATAGCTTCTACTGTCTGTGGCATCACACCATCATCTGCCGCTACCACTAAAATAGCAATGTCTGTAGCATTGGCACCACGCATACGCATAGCAGTAAACGCCTCATGTCCCGGTGTGTCCAGGAAGGTAATCTTCTGTCCGCCTACACTTACCATATAAGCGCCGATATGCTGTGTAATACCACCAGCCTCTCTGTCTGTTACATGGCTTTTTCTGATATAGTCCAAAAGAGAAGTTTTACCATGGTCAACGTGACCCATAACACAGACAACCGGTGGTCTGGTTACTAAGGTATCTTCCGGTTCTTCTTCTTCTCTTAACAGTTCTTCAATAACATCCACCTTTTCTTCCTGCTCGGCAATGATATCATAATCCATGGCAATTTCCTGGGCTTTTTCAAAGTCGATTTCATGGTTTACCGTAACCATGACGCCTTCCATAAATAATTTTTTCACAATTACAGATGGCTGCATCTTCATCTTATCTGCCAGTTCGCGGATGGTCATTTTTCCGGAAGTGTAATTTCCTTTACCTCTTCCTTCTTTTCTTCCTTTGGATGTGTAACAGGCTTCTGAAGCTGCATTGCTTTTGGAATTTTCTGAGTCTGACGCGTCCGCCCTGATTTGGACGTTTGCCCTGATTCTGGTACTCATCTCTTCTGTTATCTTTTTTCTTATTTTCTCTGTTTGCTTTGCGGCTGTCTTTCTCTACAAACTCCAGATTTGGTGCGTCAAACTTTCCGCCCTGTTCTCTTCTGGAATCTCCTGGCCTTCCTTCGTTTCTGCCTCCAAAACGGTTGTTGGAACGTTCCCCGTTATTCCCCTGGAAACGGTTATTCGAACGTTCTCCCTGACGTCCCTCTCCGTTATTATTGCCAAAACGATTTCCGGGACGCCCCTGCTGCTGACGATTCTGGCGGTTTTCTCCGTTTTGATTATTATAACGGTTTCCCTGACGGTTTTCTCCGTTATTATTATAGCGGCCTCCCTGGCGGTTTTCTCCGTTATTATTATAGCGGCCTCCCTGACGGTTTTCTCCGTTGTTGTTATAGCGGCCTCCCTGACGGTTCTCTCCGTTGTTGTTATAACGTCCCTGCTGCTGACGGTTCTGGCGGTTTTCCCCGTTGTGATTATTGTTTGAACGGTTGTTATTAGAACGATTATTTTTATTTTCTTGTCTCATAGAATCTTGCGTACCTCTGTTTTCGCCCTGACGGTTTCCCTGGCGTTTTTCTTCATTTTTCTGTTCTGTATTGGTATTTGCCTGGCGCTGGGGTTTCTGCTTACGCTCCTGGCCATGGCTTGCATTCTGAGGACGGAATACCTGAATTAACTTCTTCTTAGGCTTCTCCCCATCCCCGTTTTTTCCATTTTCTTCCTTGAACTGTGGCAGAACTTTTTTGAAATTTGCTCTTTACCATATCTGCGTGGGCATTTTCTACATTGCTCATGTGGCTTGTTAACTCTATGTGCTGAGATTTTAAGAAATCTAAAACCTCTTTGTTTGTTTTGTTTACTTCCTTTGCGAGTTCATAAACTCTGATTGTTGACATATATTGCCCTCCTTTTTGTCCTGATGTCCCATATCATCCAGCTTCTTTCTCATCGCCACAGCGAACTGTTCCTGTGTCACTGCTATACAGGCACGATACTCTTTTCCTATGGCTGTTCCCAATTCCTCCTTTGAACCAATGTTATAAAAAGGCACTTTATAATACGTACACATATCACGAAATTTTTTTCTGGTATTTTCTGACGCATCCTCTGCAATCAAAACCAGATAAGCGGTTCTGCCTTTCACTGCTTTTTCAGTAGCAAACTCACCGCTTACTACCTTTCCGGCCTTTGCTGCAAGACCGATAAGGGATAATTCTTTACGAATGTTCAAGATTCTCAAACTCCTTTTCCAGGTTTTCATACACAGACTTTGGAATTGCCATTTTCAGGAACGCTCCAGTCCTTTATTTTTTATTGCCTGCAAAAGACAGGATTTTTGAAAACACAGATAGGCACCTCTTCCGTTTTTTCTGCCCGTAGCATCCAGGATAATTTCATCCTCTGTGGTTTTCAGCACCCGCATCATTTCTTTTTTGCTTTTCATTTCTCCACATCCTACGCATTTGCGCATTGGAATTTTACGAACTGTACCCATATGTCCACCTTACTCTTCCGTTTGTTCTTCTGCCTGTTCTTCCATGGAGAACTCCGGTTCTTCCTGCAGTTGTTCCGCTTCTTCCCCACCTTGAGGTGCTTCATAAGCTTCCTCTTCATAGAGATTCAGTTCTCCTGCTTCTCTTGCCTGGGATTCGCTCTTAATATCAATCTTATATCCTGTAAGTCTGGCAGCCAGTCTTGCATTCTGTCCTTCCTTACCAATGGCAAGTGAAAGCTGGAAGTCCGGTACAATAACCATAGCGGTCTTTTCATCCGGATCAGCCAAAACAGAAATAACCTTTGCAGGACTTAACGCATTCTCAATCAGAAGCGCCGGATTATCACTCCAGTTAATAATATCAATTTTTTCTCCGCGCAGCTCTTCCACAATGGAATTTACCCTTGCGCCATTCATACCAACACAGGCACCTACAGGATCTACATCCGGATCATTGCTCCATACTGCAATCTTAGTACGGGAACCTGCCTCTCTGGCAATGCTCTTAATTTCTACTGTTCCGTCCTTTACCTCTGTAACCTCTGCCTCAAAAAGACGTTTTACCAGTTCCGGATGTGTTCTGGAAACCAGAATCTTAGGACCTTTCGGCGTATCTTTTACTTCCAGAATGTATAACTTAATTCTCTCTGTAGGCTGGAATACTTCTGTTTTTACCTGCTCGTTTTCTGTAAGCACTGCATCTGCTTTTCCAAGATTAATACTATAATTTCTTCCCATGCTTCTCTGGACAATACCAGTAACAATGTCTCTCTCTTTTCCGTAATACTGATTGAAAATCACTTTTCTCTCTTCTTCGCGGATTTTCTGAAGAATCACGTTCTTTGCATTCTGGGTAGCAATACGTCCGAACTGTTTTGATTTCACTTCCACGTTTACCACATCTCCCAGAGTGTACTGGGAATGCATCATTCTGGCATCTGCAAGGCTGATTTCTGTCACCGGGTCCTGCACCTCTTCCACTACTGTCTTCTCTGCAAACACGCTGAAATCACAGGTCTGTGGATTAATGTTTACTTTAATGTTATCTGCTTTCCCAAAATGGTTTTTGCATGCCTGAATCAGAGATTGCTCAATGGCCTCAAGCAGTGTGTCCTTGCTGATAGATTTTTCTTTTTCCAGAATATTCAGCGCTTCTAATAATTCTGTATTCATGTTTCACTTTCCTCCTAAATATACAAATCGTCTAAAGGTTCTTAAAAATCAAAGGCAAGACGAATCAGCGCAATATCTGACTTCTGGAAGGTCTTTTCCTCTCCCTCGCAATCAATCGTCACACTGTTTTCATCATATGCAGTTAAAATACCATAAAATTCCTTTTCCCGATTCACCGCCCGGTAGGTACGGATTTCCAGTTCTTTGCCCATGCTTCTTTTGTAGTCCTTCTCTTTTTTCAAAGGTCTGCCAAGTCCCGGTGAGCTCACTTCCATGATATATGCTTCTTCAATAAAATCCTCTTCATCCAGTTTCTGTGAAAAAGCCCTGCTGACAACCTCACAGTCATCCACAGTAATTCCCTGTGGCTTATCAATATAAGCTCTCAGATAATAATTACTTCCCTCTTTTACATACTCCACATCCACCAGTTCAAACCCATGTGCCTCCACAATGGGGGTAATCAGGGCTTCTGCTTTCTGTTCATAAGTCTCCCTTTTGCTCATGCTCTCACCTTCTTTCCAAAAATTGCCCTTTTGAGAAAGGGTACACAAACGATAAGAGTGGACCGTCTGGCCCACTCTTATGCTATCGTAATTATCAAGTTCTCTTTAAGGATAGCACTATTCTGCCAAACATGCAAGCCCCTTTTTCTCTGTTCCCTTTTAATTCCACACAATAATCAGTAAATTATCCCATCCGCCATAATAAATCTGCCAGGAAACCTGCTGACCCGGAGATAAATTTCCTGTATTCTGAACCACTTCCTGAAGCAAAGTTCCATTTACCATATCTGCCACTGCCTGGTCATAGGCTTCCCTGGAAGCAAAACACAGTTCTGTGGTATGGGCTTCTGCGCTTACCGTCTGCAGCAGTTCCTGATACATCTGATTTCTGTCATAGCCTTCATACCAGCAGCCTTTTCTTTTATAATAATTGTAGCTGTCATCTTCACAAACAGGAAGCGGAATGGTTCCATCTGCCTTGTGAGTGGGCTTTAGCATCTTGTCATTGCAGCACAGGTAGCTGTAAAAGATGTCCACTCCAGAAGCTTCTGCAGCTGAATATCCGGGGTTTCCCCAGGTGGTATCTACATAATAATAAGCATCCTGAATTTTCACCAGGTTCCACGCATGTCCTGCCTCACTGCCATTGGTAACCGTACCTGTTACTAATGTACAAAAGATTCCCATCCGGTTCAAAAGATACTGTGTTGCCTTGGCATATCCCATGCAGACACTGCTTTTTCCCAGAAAAACGCTTTGGATATTCTGATTATTCGGGCTGGTTTCATCATAATCCACCTTATGAATTAAAGTCTCATATACATACTTAATTTTTTCATAAGTATCTGCATCAGAAGGGATTCCCGAAAGCCATTCCTTTGCTGTGGCTTCGATTTCTGTCTTTACCTGAGCTGCTGCCTCCTGGCTCATAAGATAGTCAGGAAGCGCCTTCATACCTGTGGTGCCGCCCCCTGGCCAGGTTTCTTCGTAATACCGGAATCCTCCTTCTGTCCAGAAATATTCCGGGTGGTCTGTCATAACCATATTTGCCACAGCTTCCAGTCTGTCTTTGGCAATGGGACCTACTCTGATTTCTTTCTCAAAGGCTTCCAGGCCTGCCATAAGCTGTCTGTATACCTGTTTTTCTTCTTCTGACAAGGTCTGATATCCATAATACAAATCTGCCTGCTGCTGTGTAACTGTGCTCTCTGTCTCAACCCCAGAGAGATTTCCCACTCCCGGTATATCCTCCATTCTGCATCCACACAGGCCAAGAAGCAAAAGAAGCACCAGAATACTTTGTTTTATCTTCCTTTTGACTTCCACATCATCCCTGCCTTCCTTATCTGTCAAACACGGATTTTTGTGCCTTTTGTGTCCCGTTTTGCCAGTTTCAGTTTATTTAAAACCACCTTTTTATTTTTGTACTCAATCTCATACCTGTTCTGTTTTCCAGCATATATGCATGTTCCACCAGATCCTTCTCACTCATACGTATCCCCCTGACACCCAGCGCTGTTTTCTTTTTCTCTGGTATCTCTTCTTTTAAAAACTTCAAGAAGTAACCATCCCTTGTCTGAATAACCAGATGCTCCATGGGTTCTGCATTTTGCACCAGGATTACAGTATCCTCTTCTCCCAGCTTTGTAGCCGCTATGGTTCTTTTAGATACATCAAACTCACTGCCTGCTACCAGCTTTACCATACCTTTTGCAGTAACAAAACACAACCTTCCTTCCTTAATGCCAGCCAGACATCCCACATAAACAATTTGTTCCTGTGCGCTGTCATAATTGCTCACATTATCCACCGGTGTTCCCTTATCCCTGAGTTTTCCAAAAGGCAGATCCAGCACCTTGATGCTATGCATTCTTCCTGAATCTGTAAAAAGACAGATTTTATCTGTATTCATACAGGAGAATACATATTTATTTTCGCTGTCTGCTGCCTCCTTGTTTCTCTCATAGGTGTTTTTATCTATGGTTCTGGCATACCCAAAACGATCCATTAAGAATACCACTTCCATTTCTTCTATTTTCTTTTCTTCATAGACCGCCTCTGCCGCATTCTCTACAACAGTACGTCTTGGCTTTGCGTATTCTCTTTTAATCTTCTTTAAATCTTCTATAATCACAGCCGCCATGGAATCATAATTTGCCAGAATATCTTCATATGTTGCGATCCGTTTCATGGTTTCTTCATGTTCCTGCATCAGAGTCTCTATTTCCAGACCTATCAGTTATACAACCGCATATCCAGAATTGCCAAAGCCTGGCGCTCTGTAAAATGCAATTTCTGCGCCTGCTTCTGGCTGGTCTTGGTCTTAAACCGGATTCCTCTGTTTCACCTTTTATGAGACAGTTTTTCACCTGTTCCCTGCTCTTACTTCCTCTTAAAATCTCAATAATCAAATCAATGACATCACAGGCTTTTATCAGACCTTCCTGCACTTCCCTGTTTTCCTGTTCCTTTTTCAGCAGATTCTGATACTTTCTGGTGACAACGTCAAACTGAAAATCCACATGATGCTCAATAATCTGCCTGAGTCCCAGGGTCTCCGGCCTGCCCTCTGCAACAGCCAGCATATTCACACCAAAAGTATCTTCCAATCTGGTCTTTTTATACAGCATGTTCTTGAGATTTTCCACATCCGCGCCTTTTTCAGTTCCAGAACAATGCGGATACCTTCCTTGGAAGACTGATTGGAAATATCTACAATATCTGTGGTTTTCTTGGTCTCTACCAGAGAGGCAACATCATTTAAAAACTTCCCGATATTGGCTCCCACCATGGTGTAGGGGATTTCTGTGATGACCAGAAGATTTTTTCCATTCTTTCCCTTCTCAACCTCCACTTTTCCCCTGAGTTTTATCTTGCCTGTTCCAGATTCATAGATGGAGAGCAAATCATCCTTATTTACCACCAGACCCCCTGTAGGAAAGTCCGGTCCTTTAAGAAAGTGCATAAGCTCCTGAACCGTAATATCATTATTTTTCATATAGCAATGACGCTGTCAATCACTTCTCCCAGATTATGAGGCGGAATACTGGTAGCCATTCCAACTGCAATTCCGTCTGCGCCATTAACCAGAAGATTGGGAATCCGTACCGGAAGTACCTCTGGTTCCTTCTCCGTCTCATCAAAATTTGGTCCAAAATCCACCACATTCTTATCCATATCGCTTAAATAGACTTCCTGGGTGATTTTCTGCAGTCTGGCTTCTGTGTATCGCATAGCCGCTGCCCCGTCGCCTTCAATGGAACCAAAATTTCCATGTCCGTCCACCAGGGGCTGTCCCTTCTTAAATTCCTGAGCCATAACCACCAGGGCGTCATAAATAGAACTGTCCCCATGAGGATGATATTTACCCATAGTATCTCCTACAATACGGGCACATTTACGATACGGTCTGTCATACCGGATCCCCAGCTCATACATATCGTACAATGTTCTCCTCTGAACAGGCTTTAACCCGTCTCTTACATCAGGAAGCGCCCTGGCGATAATAACACTCATGGCATAATCAATGTAGGATTTCTGCATAATTTCCGAATATTCTGTTCTGATAATATGATCTTGTATTTCTGCCATACTGCACCTCTTATATATCTAATTCTGCATCTTGTGCATGTTCATAAATAAATGCTTTTCTGGGAGGCACTTCCGTTCCCATGAGAATTTCAGTTACCTCTGACGCCATTCTGGCATCCTCAATTTCCACCAGACGCAGCATCCTGGTTTCTGGATTTAATGTAGTTTCCCACAACTGGTCTGCATCCATTTCACCCAGGCCTTTATATCTTTGCAGGGTGAACGGACCTTGTGCGTTTTTCTGTAACGCTCCAGAGCTTTATCATCATAGAGATATTCTTCTTTTCCTTTGGATGGCATAGCCTTGTACAAAGGAGGCATGGCAATATACACATGCCCTTCATAAATAAGCTCTGGCATAAAGCGGTAAAACAGTGTCAGCAGCAAGGTAGAAATATGAGCCCCATCCACATCCGCATCTGCCATAATAATAATTTTGTTATATCTGAGTTTTGCAATATCAAAATCATTTCCATAGCCTTCTGAGAACCCACATCCAAAGGCATTAATCATGGTCTTAATCTCTGCATTTGCCAGTACCTTGTCAATGCTGGCCTTCTCTACGTTAAGAATTTTACCCCGGATAGGTAAAATTGCCTGAAAACTTCTGTCTCTGGCTGTTCTGGCACTTCCTCCTGCAGAATCTCCCTCTACAATAAAAATTTCACATAAAGAAGGGTCCCTTTTTTCACAGTTTGCCAGCTTTCCGTTAGAGTCAAAGGAATATTTCTGCTTTGTCAAAAGATTGGTCTTGGCCTTCTCTTCTGTTTTTCTGATTTTTGCCGACTTCTCTGCACATGCCAGAATATTTTTCAAAGTTTCCAGATTCCTGTCAAAATAAAGAACAATCTCTTCTCCTGTTACCTTTCCCACAGCTTTGGCTGCATCCTGATTATCCAGCTTGGTCTTGGTCTGTCCTTCAAATCGTGGCGCCGGATGCTTAATGGAAACCACTGCTGTCATGCCATTTCTCACATCTGCGCCGGTAAAATTTGAATCCTTTTCTTTTAAAATTCCCAGCTCTCTTGCATAGGTATTCATCACAGAGGTAAAGGTGGTCTTAAATCCCGTAAGATGGGTTCCGCCTTCTGAGTTATAGATGTTATTGCAAAATCCCAGAACATTCTCCCGAAATTCATTCACATATTGAAATGCCGCCTCTACGGTAATTCCGTCGCACTCCCCTTTAAAATAAACCGGGTCATGCACTGCTTCACTTTTCTTATTCAGGTCTTTGATAAAGCCCACGATTCCCTCTGGTTCCTGAAAAACAATCCGTTCCTCTTCCGGCTGTCTCTTATCCTCAAACAGAATGGTAAGTTCCGGATTCAGGTAAGAAGTCTCATGCAGCCTGCTTTTGATTTCCGTAGAAGAAACCAGGTTTTCTCAAAATCTCCGGGTCCGGAAGAAAATTCACCAAAGTCCCTGTTGCCTTGGTTCTTCCCAGCTTCGGCAAAAGTCCATCCTCTAATTCTATTGTTGGATTTCCTCTCTCATAATGGTCATGATGCACATATCCTCCTGTGCTGATTTTAATATCCAGATAAGAGGACAAGGCATTTACTACCGAAGATCCCACTCCATGAAGACCTCCGCTGGTCTTATATACCGAATCATCAAACTTTCCACCTGCATGCAGGGTGGTGAAAACCAAGCGTTCTGCGGAGACACCCTTTTCATGCATTCCCACAGGGATTCCCCTTCCATCATCCTCAATGGTTGCGGAACCGTCCTTTTCCAGAGTTACCCTGATATTCTTACAGAATCCAGCCAGATGTTCATCCACTGCATTATCCACAATTTCATAAATCAAATGATTCAGTCCTTTGCGTGAAACACTTCCTATATACATTCCCGGACGTTTTCTCACAGCCTCCAGACCTTCCAGCACAGTAATGCTGCTGGCATCATAGACATTTTTCTTCGCCATGTTTCTATCCTTCCTTATATAACTTTCCAAATTTTGTATTGCCTGCTTTTTTCATAAAAAGCGCTCCCAGGTATCCGCACAGCAGTCCCAAAAACAGTCCTGCCAGAACATCTGTCGGAAAATGTACATAAAAGTACAAACGGGAAATCCCCATAAAAAAAGCCAGAACCATTGCCCAGCATCCCCAGGTACGCTTTGTAAAATATAAAGCTCCTGCCGCCGCAAAAGAAGCCATGGTATGTCCTGAAGGGAACGAATAATCTTTCGGAACCCGCACCAGCATTTCTACGGTGTCACGAACCCAGCAGGGTCTTGGTCTTGCCACCAGAGGCTTCAGAATAATATTTGCCAAAACAAGATCCAGCAAAAGCGCCAGAAGCACTGCTACACCACAAGGTCTGTATTTTCTGGAGCATAAAAGAAGCACTCCCAGAAGAATCCAAAACCATCCGGCCTCTCCCAGCATGGTGACAAACTTTAATATACTTGTAAGTACAGGATTCTGAATACTTTGAAACCAGTCTAAAACAACAAACTCCCACGCCATATTACTTATCCTTTCTCACTTATCCGTAAATTCTCCCACGATAAGGTCTTCTGTATCATATCTCATTTCCATGATATTTTCAAACCTTTCTTTTCTCTTTCATTATACAGAACATACGTTCTATATGTCAACACTTTTTTTATTTTGTATTTTTTGCAAAAAAGTGTTGACATTTAAAAAGGTTTGATGTATTATAATCAACACGGTTCGTTGGTCAAGCGGTTAAGACGCCGCCCTCTCACGGCGGAAACACGGGTTCGATTCCCGTACGAACTGCTAAGGAAATATTCGGAAGGATATTTCCTTTTTTGTTATACAAAAACGGAGGATATAACATGAACTCTTTGATTGATCTTCATACACATTCCACTGCCTCAGACGGTACTTTAACCCCAACTGAGCTTCTCTCTCTTGCAAAGGAACAGCATTTAAAAGCAATCGCACTAACAGACCACGATACTACTGCAGGATTAGAAGAAGCAGAACAGGCAGCGATTAAGAATCATATAGAACTGGTTCCCGGCATTGAATTTTCTTCTACCTGGAACGGTAGCAGTGTTCATATTGTAGGACTTGATTTTAACTGGAAAGACGCCGGTTTTCAGGAAACTCTGGCTAAATTCCAAAGTTCCCGAACCCGGCGCAATATCAAAATGATTGCCCTTCTTCAAAAAGAAGGCTTTCACATCTCTATGGAATCTGTACAGAACGCTTTTCCAAACAGCACCTGTACCCGCGCAAACCTTGCCAGATTTCTGGTGGACAATGGTGAAATTCCCTCCATGCGGGAAGCCTTTGACCGCTACTTAGGTGACCATGCCAAATGCTATGTTCCAAGAGAAGAAGTTACACCGGCCCAGACTATTGACTTGATTCACCAGTGCGGAGGTATTGCTGTTTTTGCCCACCCCGTACTGTGCAGATTTTCCATGCCAAGACTGGAAGAACTGATTTTAGAACTAAAGAAATCCAATCTGGATGCCCTGGAAGTTTTTTATTCTACCTACACACATTCTGACCAGACATCCATGGCACGTCTGGCAGAAAAATACCAGTTAAAATCCTCTGGCGGCAGTGATTTTCATGGTAGCAACAAACCCCTTATCCATCTTGGCACAGGAAAGGGCAATCTGAAAATTCCATACACGGTCCTGGAAAGCCTTCGCTCTTAAAGAATCGAATAGGGACATCGTTTGGCCGAATATCATATCTTTGATCGTTTAGCCCATACACGAATTGCAAAAGGCAAACTTACAATTCCTAAAGTAACAGGAATTGTAAGTAGCAAATATGGTGACCATATCGTTTTTCCAAATAGGCTATACGCATTTGTTCGGAAAATATCTGTTGGGTCACCTACAAACGGGACAAGTTCAAGAACTTTTTGTCCCCACAGTGGTAAAAATTGTGCAATCGACATCGGAACAAAAACTATTGCTAAACTAAGCAAAAGTGAAGCATAGTTGGATCGTGTAAGCGCCGAACATAACAGAATAATACCCGTATATCCAAGCGTTGCTAACAGCAGATAAGCATACTCATATATTTCTGCCTGTAATACAGTCCAAGGCGCAGTGGCAATCAACTTAATGCACTGTATCGGCATATCTGCACCACCTGTACCCAAAAAAACAATTTGCAGAAAAATAGAACTGAATACAATAATTGCATATAATTCTAATGCAAATAAGAGTGAAACAAGCACCTTGATACCCGCTAATTTCCTCCAACCGTTTTTGGTAGTTGAAATGAGTGCTTTTGTATTATTATGCCACTCTCCCGAAAATGCAGGTGCAATCGCGATCGCAAGAAAAATAGCAAAAACAACACCGCAGCCGCTTATAAAATCAGATGTAATAAAAGCCCACCCCTCAGTCCAACGATATTGCAAAGGAAATTCTACCTCTTCGTCCATATTTAAGAAATATTCTTTCTTCTTATCTGTCTGCCAATTTATATCAAGAAAATTTTCCAGAGCTTTTTCCCGTCGTTCTTCAAAATTTGTTAATTGTGTTGGATCAACATAACGGATCATAAGATACGGTTCATCTGCCTTTTCAAGTTCCGGCCAAAGAATTTTAACCCATGAATTTAAGCTCTTCCTATCTGTCATTTCATAATCGGAAATTTCATCATTCTGTACTTGTGCCTGATAATCCTTTACCATTTCCTGTAAAGTTTCATCTGTTAAATCACCTTCCCACTGTTTGGCATATTCCTGTTTTTGACGAATATTAGAATATCCATCAAAATTATTTCCAAATGACTGGTAAAGTCATCTTGAGAGCCAAATGTAAACCATTGATAAGAAAGCAATCCACCGAAAATCACAATATAGAGAAAGCAAAGCAACACACCTATTTGAACACTTTTTTCTGCGCCATAGTTTTCTATGTTCATATTTGAATAATTCCATTTATTCAGCACCTCCATCTTCTGTCGGAAAAAAGGACAGATATAAATCCTCTAAAGTTGCCCTACATGGCACAGCTTCCAAAGATGGACATTCATTGGATATAATCCTTAATGTTACATCCTCTCTATTCGAATGATGAAGATTTGCAACTGTATATTTAAGCTCCCATTTTTTTAATTCATGTTCTGGTACAGTTAATTCCCATACTTTTCCCTGTGCATATGACACAAGTTCCTCAATAGAGCCTTGAAGAATAAAGGTTCCTTTTTTCATCAAAAACACTTCATCTGCAATAGCTTCTATATCTGATACAATATGTGTTGAAAGTAGTACAATTTTATCACTTGCCCAATCTGATAAAATATTCCTCAACCGAACACGTTCTTTGGGATCAAGACCTGCTGTTGGCTCATCTAAAACTAAAATCTTCGGATTATTCAATAGAGCCTGTGCAATCCCAAGTCGTTGCTTCATTCCACCAGAAAAAGTTTTAATTTTTTTGTTGCCATATTTTCTAGTCCAACAGTTTCAAGCAATGCACGTGATTGTTTCTTTGCATTATAACGGGGAATGCCCTTTAATGCTGAAATATAAAGCAAAAATTCCTGTGCCGTATAGTTTGGATAATAGCCAAACTCTTGGGGCAGATACCCCAGAAGATTGCGATATGCACTTCCCATTTCAAAAATACTGCGTCCATTATAATGAACATCTCCACTTGTCGGTTCCAAAATACCGCATAACATACGCATTAAAGTGGTTTTGCCTGCACCGTTTGCTCCCAAAAGACCATAAACTCCCGGTGTCATCGTAGCACTAACACAATCTACCGCAATTTTAGATTTGTAATGTTTTGTCAGCTTATCAAGCGATACCTCCATACATTTTACCTTCTTTCCATGTTTTTATCAGCAGCGATATTTCTTTTGTAAAAAATCCCATAAATAATACAAATGTTATAAACCAAACTCCTATTGCAGAAATATCGTAAATTGCAGGGAACCAATGTGCAAGCGTACCTGCAAAAGCACTTACTCCCAAGCATGATACAACACTGCATTGTATTGCGTACCGTTCTCTTTTTCTCATATTCCAAAGTGTCAATATTAAACATCCTAAAAACGGAACAATGACATACATAATGAGCTGAATAAGTGTTACCGGATATTCTGCAACAACAATAGCAAACCAGCATATTACCGTTAAACAGACAATTTGAGCAGCTCCGGCTAATATAAGTTTTGCTAAAATAATCTGTGCTGCAGAAGCTCTTGTGACTGCTTCAATTTCTCCCATTCCAAAAATGCTACTTTGATAAAAGGAGGGCAAACACGCTAAAATCAACAACGGTATAAACATTGAAATAACATTCGGCGTATTAAGAATTGAAAAAACGCCTGCACAAATGAATATTAATACGATTCCCTGAGATATCCATAAACGCCAGCCTATATGTCGCATAACGTCTGACAGGAACTGCCAAAATTTTGTTCGTTCTTCAGGTATAAGATTTAACTGCTTTTGCTGATTTAATATTGTAGTGCATATCTGTTGAGTTGCTTTTAATCGTTTTGGTTCAGGACCATTTTGTAATATAGACTGCAATTCATGTTTTTTCATATTATCTTTTCTCCTTTCTCAATATCATCAGCGCAGCTCTAACACGACTTTGCACAGTTCGCGCAGGTATACCAAGAATTTGCGAAATTTCACGAAAGCTAAACTGTTCTCCACAATGAAGTATAATAACTTCCCGTTGTGCTGAATTTAATAAATTAAGTAAATATCTTATCTGATCCCAATCCTCAATTTTCTGTAAATTTTTATCTTCTATGGATATATGATCTTCAAGTTCCAGTGTGGTTTGTTTACGGTTTTCATCAATACATAAATGATGCGCAATCGTGTATAAATAAGCTCTAAATGATCCGCGTTGTTCATAAGAATCAATATCACGAAACACTCTTAAAAATGTTTCCTGTGTTAAATCTTCTGCGTGGTCTGTATTATAGCAATGCCAAGTACAATAACGAAGAATGGAGGGATAATGCTTTTCTATCAATTCATTTGCATATTCTGTATTTCCTCGTTGAATCTGTAAAATTAATTTTTCATCATTCAATGGCATCAATCCTCCTTCCTAAAATATATAACGCACGAACAGTTCAAAAGGATTAAATCAATCACAAAAAAAGATACCGTTTGGACGAATCTGTCGATTGCGCCTTGAAATTACAGTCTCAAGGTGAACGCAGACTGAGCGTAAACGGTATCCTTATTCTTTTTACATCACACTTCTCTTTAAAAAAGACACTTTCCAATCACTTCTCTTTTCACATCCACCAGCCCAATGGCTCCATGCGGCTGTCCGCAGATACATTCCGGTGATCACCCATGACAAACAGCTTGCCTTCTGGTATGTACACATCCAGATTTTCTGTTTTCATGGGCTCATCCAGGTAGTTCTCTTCCAGCTTTTCTCCATTAATGTAAACCTCATTATCCAAAATTTCCAGATGCTCTCCCGGCAGACCAATCACCCGCTTAATAATCTGTGTTTTCTCCGGTATTTTCTTAGATGCTACAATAATATCGCCACGTTTCAGATTCTCTTCCTTTAGAAAACCAGTCTGCAAAAGCAATACCTGACCGTCCTGCAAAGTGGGCTCCATGCTGTCTCCCTCTACCACCGCAATTCTGAAAAACTGGGAACAAAGAAAAGCCAGCAAAAGTCCAAAAACCACCGGCTTTCCCCAGTCCACCAGAAAACTTCTTATTTTCTTCCAGACAGAGGCTTTCATGTCTACGCCTCCTCCGGCGCCTGTGCCGGCACAAAAATCCTGTCATGAATAAGATTTTCCGGCAGCATACCCCGCCTGGTTGCTTCCTCACAGAAATATTCCTGAGAATTTATCAGCTGCTTGCCACGTTTGTCGATTTTTTCGTAGGTTCCATCCTTCTGAAGCACATGTGCCTTCACATTATCTGCAAGCTGAATCTCCAAAATATGTTTGACCTCTTCTTTGATTTTCTCATCTTCCACCGGAAATACAATCTCTACACGTTTATCCAGATTTCTTGGCATCCAGTCCGCACTTCCCATGAAAATCTGTTCTCTTCCGTCACTGTAAAAATAAAAGATGCGGCTGTGTTCCAGGAAATTACCCACAATGGAACGTACTGTAATGTTCTCACTGATACCGGGAATTCCCACCTTCAGACAGCAGATGCCCCGGATAATCAAATCAATCTGAACCCCTGCCGCACTTGCTGCATACAAGGCTGCAATAATATCCCGGTCACACAGGGAGTTCATCTTCGCTACAATTCTGGCTTTTTTCCCTTCCAGAGCCCGCTCCCGTTCCATTTCAATTAAATGCAGGAAACGGTTCCGCATCCAAAGGGGAGCTACCACCAGCTTATTCCAGCTTCTTGGTTCCGAATAACCGGAAAGCATGTTAAAGACTGCAGTAGCATCCTCTCCAATCCTGGCGGAACAAGTCAAAATTCCACAGTCTGTATAAAGCTTTGCAGTAGAATCATTATAGTTCCCGGTTCCAAGATGCACATATCTGCGGATTCCCTCTTCCTCCTTACGCACCACAAGGGTAATCTTACTGTGGGTCTTTAACCCAAGAAGGCCATAAATAACATGGCATCCTGCTTTTTCCAGCTTCTTCGCCCAGACAATGTTGTTCTCTTCGTCAAATCTGGCCTTTAGCTCTACCAGCACGGTCACCTGTTTTCCGTTTTCTGCTGCCTGAGCAAGAGCTGCCACAATAGGTGAATTTCCGCTGACCCGGTACAAAGTCTGCTTAATGGCAAGTACCTGTGGGTCTTTGGAAGCCTGGCGCACAAAATCCACCACTGGCTTAAAGGTCATATAAGGATGATGAAGCAAAATATCCTGTCTGCGAATCTGGGTAAAAATATCTTCCTCTGTCATCATCTGAGGAACCGGCGCCGCACATAAGCAGGTGTTTTCAGCTCCTCAAAGCCTTCCAGCCCATACATTTTCATAAGAAACGTCAAATCCAGAGGGCCATTCACTGCATAAATGTCCTCCTCTTTCATGCGAAACTCTGTTTTTAAAATCTTCAAAAGACGGGAATCCATTTTTTCGTCTACATCCAGGCGGATGACTTCTCCCCACTGACGTTTCTTAATCTGTTTCTGAATCTCACTTAATAAATCTGCTGCCTCATCCTCATCAATGGTCAAATCCGCATTTCGGATAATACGGTAAGGACAGGCGCACACCACCTGATTGCTTAAAAACAGCTTGCCAATATTTCGTTCAATAATCTCTTCCAGGAGAATCACTGCCTTTTTCCCTTCCTTCTGGCAGGGAATTTCCACAATCCGCGGAAGTACGGAAGGCACCTGCACAGTTGCAAATTCCAGCTCTTCCTTCTCCTTTTTCCCCTTTTTTAAAATCAAAGCGCCGATATTCAGGGTTTTATTTCTTACCAGAGGAAAAGGTCTTGCACTATCCATGGCCATGGGCGTAAGCACCGGATAAATGCTCTCCTCAAAATATTGGTCGGTAAAAGCCTTCTGCTCTTTTGTCATAGCTTCATGGCTTTCCACCACCACAAGCCCTGCTTTTCTAAGAGCCGGAAGCAGAGAACGGTTGTAGGTACTGTACTGAGTCTGTATGAGATTTCTGGTCACCGGAGCCAGCATAGCCAGTTGTTCCTTGGGAGACAATCCTGCAATATCCGGCTTGGTATACTTTGCATGAACCATATCCTTTAAAGACGCCACACGTATCATAAAAAACTCATCCAGATTCGATGCTGTAATACTGAGAAATTTCAACCGCTCAAATAATGGTATGGACTTATCCTTGCCTCAGACAGCACACGCTCATTAAATCCTATCCAGCTCAGTTCCCTGTTCCGGTAATATTCCGGTTTCGTATATTCTTTTAAATCCATGGGAAAATCCTCCTTTTATTTCCGCTTCCTGCACTTTAAAATGGGCCGTATGCTAAAAATTTCCTCAAAGAAATCACCTGGTTCTTCCAAAAGCCCACGTTCCAAAGTCATATCTTCTCTGGCTGTTACTGTCATAATCAATTCCTGGTCTTTCACTACTGCCTGATTTCCTCTATTTTCTGTTTATGGCTGCGGTCCAGCACATTTGCTACACGAATAATTGCTGTAAGCTTCGCTGCTGTCATATAGTAGCTCTTACTTGCCACATTGCGGAAATCCCTTCCACACTGATAGTCAAAAGGTGTTTAATAAACCGCACCACATTGGCAATCAGCTCCTGTTCCTGGTGAGAAAGCCCTATGATTTCTGTGGACATAATAATTTCATAGGCACATTCTGACGCATTGCTGAGACTAATATAATTTCCACAGTCATGGAGCAAAATGGCAATCTGAAGCAAAAGCCGCTCCCGTTTTCCCATACCGTGGATTTTCTTCATTCCGTCAAAAATAGCCAGGGCATTCTGGCTGACTGCCCCTGTATGATTTTTGCTGCTCATATAACGCTTGGCAATATTTCTGGCAGAAACCAGAATATCATTTTCAAAATTATGCTTACTTTTAATCAGTTTATGCTTCTGTGCATAATCATAGGAAATACCATCATTCAAATGCGTTCCCGGAAGCCACAGGGTCTGAGCTCCAAATTCCTCCATAAACACCCGGTAAATAATCAGCGCAGGAACCATATTTTCCGCATAATCCAGGGAGATTCCAAGAGAAACCGACATCTCCTCCGGTGAACTGGACATCACCCATTCATATCCGGCCATAAACTCCTTAAAACTTACTGTCCTGTTCTCCTGCAGGCTTCCCTGCTTCTCCAGCATCCGCTCAATAAAAGTATTCCCCAGGAGAATAATATGCTCTGCCTTGCGCTCTTTTAAATGCAGCTTCTTAAAGCCTAAAATCTGATTGTGCACCAGTTCTTCTACAATCTGTTCATAATGAGTGGTTTCATTTTCCAGAGGATAAAGAATCTCCCTCACCCTCAGACTTCCCATTTTAAAATCCTGGGTGGTAACCAGCGCATCCTTGTCAAACAGAGAAACCTGCACATTTCCACCGCCGATTTCAATAATGGCTGTTCCCTTCTGAATCATCTTGGCAAAAGAGACCTCCTTAGCCGCAATGGATTTGTAGCCATAAAATCTTTGCTCCGAATTGCTTAAAATCTCTACTTCCAGACCGGTTTTCGGATAAACCTGTCCCAGAACCATCCACACATTTTTCGCTTCTCCAAGGGTACTGGTGGCGCATACACGGTAATCATCCACCTGATACTCTTTCATAATCTCTGTAAAATTCTTTAAAATCCTGCACAATTCCTTGGCGGTATCTACGGTAATGGTCCGGTCACTGTAGGTTTCCTTTCCCATTTCCAGCCTGCTCTGCACTGTATCAATATGCCGGATTCCTGTCTGCTGGGACATTTCATAAATATCCATGCGCACATGATAGGAACCAATATCAATGGCAGCAAATGTTTTCATCCCCATACGTTTCCTCTTTTCTGCCTCAAAGTCCCAGAAATGACCTTAATTCCTGGTACTGCTCTCTGGCTGTATCATAGCCCTGTTTATATAGTTTCTCCAATTTTTCCTTATCCTTTTCCACCCTGCCGATTTCTACCGGTTCTTTTGGACACAGAATGAAAACCTTTCCCTCTTTTTCCTGTTCATAAAGATATTTCAGGGTCTCATTATAGCGGATATGCCGGTTTTTCATCTGACGGACCAGATTAGGAAATTCTTTTTGGTAGCGTAAATATGCCATGGGCATTAACTTGTTTGGTCCCTTTTGATACCCGCGTTCCCTGGTGAGTACCACCACATTTTTCTCATTTCCCAATTCTTCGGATTTCTTAATGGGAATGGAATCCGCCACACCGCCATCCAGATATGGCTGCTTCTGAATCCACACGGTTCTGGACACCAGGGGCAGAGACCCGGAAGCCCGTACATAGTAAATCCCCCTGTGCATATCTGTAATCAGCTTATACTCTGCCTCCCCGGTTCTGCAATTTGTTACCACTGCATAAAACCGGGTTGGATTCTCTTCAAAAGTTTTATAATCGTAGGGATTCAGTTCATCCGGAATGGTCTTATAACAAAAATCCGCATCAAATAAATCCCCTGTTTTCACCAGATTCTTAAAGCTGCAATACTGTTCTTCTTCCAAATATTCCGTGTTGGTCTCAAAGCCCCGCCTTCTCTGTTTGGACAAAAAGCTGCAGGCATGGATAGCGCCTGCCGAAACTCCTAAACAGGAATGAAAGGAAAACTCTTTATCCAGAGAATCCAGAAAAAAATCCAGCACTCCCGTGGTAAAAGCGCCCCGCATTCCTCCGCCTTCTAACACTAAACCTGTTTGTTTTATCTCTGTCATGACTGTTACCTTCTTTCTATTTCTCTATTTTAGCACGAAATAAAAGAATACAAAAGTTAAATAAACTTAAAGTTTTACCTTAATTCTCTGCCCCGCATAAATTTTGTCAGGGTTTGCAATACCGTTTATCCGGGCAAGCTGTTGGTAAGTGGTTCCGTATTTTGCGGCAATGCCGGACAAGGTGTCACCGGGGCGAATGGTATAATACTGTGCTCCATTAATCCTGTTCTGCACCGCCTGATATCTGGATCCCAGTACAATCTCCCTGATTTTCCCATTTCCATATCTGCCTTGCAGCACCTCTTTTACCAGTATGTCTGTGGATGCCCCTGCAATATGATTAATAAAGCTCTGCACCTCTTCGTAGCGGCTGCCTAAAGCTTTTCTCCTGGCTTCCTCTACTCCGTATTTCCCCTGCATCACAGCAGCCGCCAGTTCTAACGTAGTTCCTTCCGGTGCAGGTACAGGTTCCGGCTGAATCTGTCCCCCGTTTCCGTAATCCTTATAACCATAGTTCAAATCCACTGCTCCCTCAATCCCTGCAACACTGCCCTTGCTGGAATACTGCCAGATTGCCTTCTCCTTCACATCTGCTGCCGGCGCATACTGGGCATACCACAAATCATAGGGCAGCTGGCTGCGGTCAAAATATTTCTCCAGATATTCCAGATTTGCATAAAACATAGGCGTATAGCCAGTTTCTTCACTTCTTCACAAAAAGTCTTAGCCATCTGAGTGGCAAGCGCCCTGGTAATGGTCACTCCGTTTTTTTCTGCATTGGCTACAGAATCATACTCAAAATCATAAGCAACAGGCCACAAAACCGGATACTGTCTTGCAAGAGCCACCGCATACCTGGCTTCCTGTCGCGCCATTTCCGGATTCAGCGCATAAGAAAACCAGTAGATTCCCATAGGAATCCCTACTGCATTTGCTCCTTTTGCATTCTCATAAAATCTGGAATCCACATGGTTATCACCATATCCTCCGCGAATCATGGCAAACTCTATACCAGAACTTTTCACTTTCTTCCAGTCAATGTTCCCCTGCCAGCGGCTCACATCAATTCCTTTTAATGCCATTTTACCTCTCCCTTTTTTGGCATGTTCTTACTTTATGGTACGCAAGACAGGGGATTGGGTTCTGCTATTTTTTGTTCTATTTTGTTCAGTAAATTGACATTTTTCTCAAAAAAGAGACACCTGTTAAAGTATCCCTGTTAAAATGCCAATTAAGATACAATCTTAAAGATTTTCTCATTGTATGTAGAAGAATCTATGACAGATACTTTGCAATCAAGCCAACACATCTTTTTACTGATACTTCTCTGCAATTTCTCCATTATCATCTTTTTGGAATTCGTATGGGTGCCAAAATTCCCCTCTAAAAACAAAATAACATACTTTTTCATTTTATTCTTTGCAAATTCATCTGAAAATACAGCGGCAATCGTATCAATCAGTTCATCCAATGATTCCTTTCTGTCACCAAAGGATCTTGCACCACTTAATGCAGCGAATGTCATTGCAATTTTTTAGATACTTCTATATCTAAACTCTCTCGTCCTTTTACCTCAGTCTTTGTAGCTGTTGTATCTCGTTTTTGATTATCCGGTACAATTCTCCAACGATTATTCCCTTCATCCCCTATACAATTTTTCACTTCAATAAAGGAAATAACATCTTTATCTGCTGATATAAAATCTACTCCTTTAGATTCCGGAAGTGCGTTGAACAAATTACGGTAATATTTCGTATCATCGAATTTAACCACAGAATTCCCATCTGGAAACCCAAATTTCAATCCACTTTCTTCTTTAATCACCATAGATAAACTCCTGTTCTCTGTCATACATTGCATCAAATTCCTGCATAATTGCATTATGTTTTAAATCAGATGCTGTCTTTTCCAGTTCATATTTCACATCGTTCATCTCTCCGTCACGATATAATGACATAAATCGAATGTCAAGACATTCTGGATTCAATTCTGGATACACTGTCAGCATATTAAATTCCTGCTGAACAAAGTAATCATGGGTTGTAACAAAAATCTGAACGCCCATTTTAGCTAACGCAACCAACGCCTGAACAATCGGACGAATCGTTTTCGGATTCATATTCGTTTCCGGCTCATCCCAGAAAAGAATTGTATTTTTATTCATGCTTCCAGATAAAATCAGATAAACAATCATTGCCAGTTTTCTGTAACCATCAGAGAGTAATCCCATTTCAAATTCTCCTTCACCACGAACTTTTAAATAGAATTTTTTATCCCGTTGAACAATCTGCCCTTTCATTATTTCTTCAAAACTTTTTAAAACTTCATTTTGTTCATTTGTATTTGGTCCTTTGGATAATGGACGATCCAATAACTTTGCCAGATCATAATACATTTCTTCAAAATCTATATGATATTCCTCATACAGCGAAGCAAAATGCTCTGTTGTAGAAATCATTTCTTTTGTTGGAATATAAATAACATCATACGTTCCTGAAAATTTTGATGCATCTATTTTAATATCCGCGTGATTTTCCTGACGATTTCCAAATCCAATCGCTATTTTTTGATTTTTATCCAAAAGAACTTCGAAATCAGTGCGGTTGCTTCCCTGTTTTCGACTTACAAGCCTTCCTATTTTCATTCCGTCCGGTCGAAAAACACCCTGCAGCTTATTTACGAATAACTGTTCCTCCATCTCTCTATTTATAGCTTCTTTATTTCCTTTGCTAAGAGGTTTTAACACGGAATACATAACTTTCAGTAGTGTTGTCTTTCCCGTACTGTTTTCTCCGCAAATAACATTAATATTTTTCCCCCAATCAATCTCAGCACGTTCAAAAAGCATGAAATTGTTTAAAGTTAGTTTTTTTACCTTCACCGAATTTGCCTCCTGTTTCGATTTCTATATTTATAATCTCCATTTTTACTATTTTAGAGTTCATATCCTCATGTGATTTTTATCATTGTATCATATAATGATAAATTTAGGTAGGCTGAGATTAATCAAGTCCGGGAAACCGCATTAAAAAATAATTTGTAAATTTTGCCCGGTAAATTGACATTTTTCAAATCTTTCAAAATGTTTTACTTGCTTTTTTTAATAAAATTCCAATCAGCATTGTCAGCAATACAAACAGAAAAGCCAGCATATACGAAGCAAATAGTATCTGTGTGTTAAAATAATATACTACTATCCATAATGAACCATGTACTTTACTGCATTATCCAGAATGTTAAACAAAGCTTCCGTCGTCCACTTCCGGTCATGGGAAACCAGCAGTTGCTCCGGGCAGTCTACCTGCACATCAATCTTCTTTTTCTCTGCATTTAAGAAAATACCGCCCAGCGCTGCCGCCAGCGTTTCATAAATCGACTGTTCCTCTGCTCCAGGGAAATCACACCCGTTTCCAATCGGGAGGTTTTGATCATTGCCTGCATCAGAAAGTCCAGTTTATCCAACTGGCTGCTCTGCGCAGTCAAAAATTCCTGCTGTTTCTGTGCCGGAACCTCCTGCTCCAGCAGGGTATTGTTGATCATTTTCAGATTTGCGATAGGCGTCTTCACCTGATGGGAAATATCAGAAATTCTTTCCCGGACATCATCCCGTCCAGCAGTTCACAAAGCTGGTCGGAAAATATAACCAGTTTTTTCCGGACAATCCTTACAAAAAGCACGCCGCATCCAAAGGCAAACACACCAAAGCCCAGCACACACAAAGTAGCAACTACATTTTCAGTCATCCACAATACAGCGATACTGCTCCCGATGGCTGCCATCCATAACACCAGTCCTAAGAAGAGGCAGATATGATTGATGGAAAGATGATTTTTCCCTCTCACTTCTGCACACCTCCCACCCACATATATCCCATACCATAGACCGTTTTGATATACTGCTGTCCGTTGGTCTCAATCTTGTTTCTCACTCTGCTGACCGCCACTGTCAGTGCATGTTCATCCACAAAGTTCTCGTCAATATCCCACAACCTTTCCAAAAGCATCTGACGGGTTAATACATTTTGCGGATTCTTCGTAAAGATTTTAAGCAATCGGTATTCCAGCGGAGTAAATACCAACGCTTTTCCCGCCAATGAAGCGGTCATTTCTTTAAAATCAATGGCAAATGTTCCATCGTCATACTTATCTTCTTCCGACTGCTTTGCAATGCGGCTTAGTAGTGCCGCCAGTTTCTTCTGAAACACACTCATAGGAAATGGCTTTATCACATAATCATCGGCTCCCAGTTCATAGCCTTTCAGCATATCGCTTTCCATATCATTTGCAGTCAGAAAAATCACTGCTGTCTCCGGGCAACGCTCCTTTGCCTCCTTGCAGAAATCAAATCCATTACCATCCGGCAGATTTACATCCAGTACGATCAATTCATACTTCTGTTTCTCAATATAGTTTTCCGCCTCCCGCTTGCATAGCGCCGAATCCACCTTGTATCCGGCGGCATTTAAGTTATAACATAAGGTATTATTTAATAAATAATCATCTTCTACTACTAAAACATGCATGGTATCACATCCTTTTCTTTTTAGAGTATCACCCAAATGTCACAGAAACCTCACGAAATACTCTTTTTTTCTGTTTTATGCAAAAAAAGCGTTGAAACCTTTGTTCACCAGGTTTCAACGCTTTTTAGTTACTGCCGGCAGCGGACTTGAACCCGCACGTGGTTACCCACAACAGATTTTGAGTCTGCCTCGTCTGCCATTCCGACACGCCGGCATATGCTTTCTTCAACGTCATTTATCTTATCATAGGTTTCGGAGAATTGCAAGCATTTTTCCAAAAAAAGCTACAATTCCCCGAATTTCTTTTTACAGCTTCAGTTTTTTATAAAAATCTGTAGAATCAAAGGTTGCAAAATAATCTTTTGGTGTCTCTGCTCTTCGGATAAGCTTTGTACTTCCATCTTCTTTTAGCAGGATTTCCGCTGATTTCAGCTTTCCATTATAATTGTATCCCATGGAAAATCCATGAGCCCTGTATCATGAATCACCAGCAAATCTCCTTTCTCGATTTCCGGAAGCATACGATCCACTGCGAATTTATCATTGTTTTCACAAAGAGAACCTGTCACATCATACTTATGGTCACATGGCTGGTTTTCTTTTCCCATAACTGTAATGTGGTGATATGCCCCATACATAGCCGGGCGCATAAGGTTCACCGCACAGGCATCCACTCCAATATATTCCTTATGGGTGTGTTTTTCATGGATGGCTTTGGTTACCAGACAACCATAAGGCCCCATCATAAATCTTCCAAGCTCTGTGTAAATGGCAACCTCTCCCATTCCTGCAGGAACCAGGATTTCTTCATAGGTTTCCCTGACACCCTGTCCAATAGCGCGGATATCATTCGGCTCCTGGTCCGGTGTATAAGGAATACCTACACCGCCTGACAAATTAATAAAACTTACATGTGCTCCGGTTTCCTTCTCCAGTCTCACTGCCAGCTCAAACAAGTTCTTTGCCAGCATTGGATAATACTGATTGGTTACTGTATTACTTGCCAGAAATGCATGGATTCCAAATTCTTCTGCTCCTTTTTCTTTCAAAATACGGAAAGCCTCAAAAAGCTGTTCTTCTGTCATACCGTATTTGGCATCTCCTGGATTGTCCATGATTCCATTACATACTTCAAACACGCCCCCTGGATTGTATCGGCAACTGATTTTCTTAGGAATTGCTCCAATAGCCTCTTCTAAAAATGCAATATGCGTGATATCATCCAGATTAATGATTGCGCCCAGCTCATTGGCATACTGAAAATCTTCCTTTGGGGTGTCATTAGAAGAGAACATAATGTCCTCTCCTGTACAGCCAATGGCCTCTGATAACATCAGCTCTGTATAGGAAGAACAGTCGCAGCCGCAGCCATATTCCCTTAAAATATCAATCAAATAAGGATTCGGCGTAGCCTTTACCGCAAAATATTCTTTAAAGCCTTTATTCCAGGAAAACGCTTCTTTCATGGCTTTTGCATTTTCGCGAATTCCTTTTTCGTCATATAAATGAAAAGGAGTGGGATATTCTTTTACGATTTCTTCCAACTGCTCCTTGGTAACAAATGGTTTCTTTTCCATGGTATTCTCCTTTGTCAGTCATTCTAGTTTTGATTTTGGAAAACCGTTTTTTAATAAACTTCCAGCACCTGGAGCATGTTGGTTACTACCCCTTCTGCCTTTGTCACATTGGTAGCCGGATCTCCCGCTGTCACCACAATGGTTTCTCCTTTTTTTACCAGATGTTTTCTCTTAATAGTTTCCACTGCATTTAGAATAATGTTTTCTGTGGTATCCTTCTGATAACCTTTCAGTGGTGTTACGCCCCAGTACAACTGCATTTTGTGAATCACCGCTTCGCTTGGTGAAACCGCATAAATAGCATAGCCGGACGGAAGCTGGAAATCATGCGGCTGTTCTTCCCGCCACAGTTGGTGTGAGGATGCAGGCTGCCTCCAGGTTTCTGGCAGTACGCACCGATGCAATTCCAATAGCGCAGGAAACCTTTTTTTCTTTTGCCATGGTTCTGTGCTGGATATATTTATCATATTCCACATGCTGCTCTGTATTTTCAGCAATTCCGCTCATCATCTTCAGGGCTTCCACCGGATATTTTCCGGCTGCGGTTTCTCCTGAAAGCATAATTGCGTCAGAACCGTCATAAATGGCATTGGCAACATCTGCTACCTCTGCTCTGGTAGGACGGGGATTTCTCATCATGGAATCCAGCATCTGGGTAGCTGTAATAACAGGTGTATAATTTGCATTACATTTCTTAATAATCATTTTCTGAATATGGGGAACTTCCTGAGCCGGAATTTCCACGCCCAAATCTCCCCTGGCTACCATGATACCATCTGCTTCTGCAATAATATCATCAATATTCTCCACGCCTTCTGCATTTTCAATCTTTGCAATAATTTCAATGTACTCTGCATGATGCTCTGCCAGAATCTGACGAATCTCACGAATGGCTGCTGCATTTCGTACAAAAGAAGCCGCAATAAAATCAATCTCCTGCTGGATTCCAAACACAATGTCTTCTCTGTCCTTCTGGGTGATTGCCGGAAGTTTTACCTTTACATTGGGAACATTCACACCTTTACGTTCCCCAAGCTCTCCACCATTTACAACCTGGCAGAGAATCCTGTTATCCTGAACATCCCTGACTTCCAGGCCAATCAGACCGTCATCAATGAGAATCCTGTTTCCCTTTTCCACATCTTCTGCCAATCCTGCATAAGTAATGGAGCAGCCTTTTTCATTCCCCACTCTTTCTTCTGTGTAGAGAACAAATTCTTCCCCTTCTTTTAAAACCACTTTTTTATGGTCTTCCAGTAGTCCGGTACGGATTTCCGGTCCTTTTGTATCTAACAAAATTGCCACCGGTTTATCCTGCTCTTCTCTTACCCGTTTTAAAAGGTTCATGCGATTGCGCTGTTCCTCATAATCTCCGTGAGAGAAGTTAAAACGTGCTACATTCATTCCGTTTTTCACCAGCGCTTCCATAATTGGTTTTTTGTCTGTATTGGGTCCCATGGTGCAAACAATTTTGGTTCTACGCATTTTTTCTTTTCCTCCAGCTTGTTTTTTGTGGTGTATCCTGCATTATTTTATATGTTGATGTGTAAACAAATGCTCCTGACAATATTCATAGTTTCCGTTACATTTGGAACAGAATCTGAATTCCAGGTCTTCCCCGTCCTTTTCTGTTCTTCCGCACACAGCGCATTTATGCTTTGTCACACCATTTGCCATACTTGGATGAACAGCCTTTTGAAACTGCTGTCTTCTGTGAATTTCTTTTGGTGAAATTCTTCTGTAGTTTCTGGTTGTCAGGAAATAAATAATAAAGTTCAATAAGGAAGCAATGATTACAGTACGAAGTCCCCAGTCTCCCTTCACCATATCATACAGCAGATACGCAATATCCAGATATGCCAGGTACTTCATTTTCATAGGTATAATCATCATAAACAAAACTTCCATGTCCGGATAATTCATGCAAAAGCCAGGAAAATGGACAGGTTGATGTAATAAGTTGAAAATGCCGGCATGTAATATACGGAAATATCTCCCATAATAAAATACAGTAAAAATGCGCCGATAATGGTACACAAAATACCGCCCAGCACATACACATTATACCGGAATGCTCCCCAGGTTCTCTCCAGAGTGGTTCCCAGTGAATAGTAGAACATCAGCATAATCAGAACAAAGAAAATGTTATCACTGCCCGGCGGAATCAGAAGCCAGGACACCAGTCTCCAAATCTGCCCTCCACGAAGGATGTGATAAGGGCTCATATACAGGTAAGAAATCAGCGGCACTTCAAACAATTCCTGCATATATTGGAGGGCGTATCCAATGATATAACACAAAATCATGTATTTCGTAAGATTATGAATTGCATAACGCCCGAACTTTCGTTCCATTTTGTTTAAAAAATTCATATTGTCTCCTCAGTCCTTTTCTTAAAATAAATCTTTTTTGGAGAAGATAAACGCCACTATGAGACTTAAAAGAAGTGACAGAACAATCACAATGGTAAATCCGTAGGGACTTGAATAAAAAGGCATTCCCTTTTCATTCAGGTTCATTCCGTAAGCGCCGAAAATCATGTTTGGAATAGACATTACAATAGTCACAGTTGCCAGAAACTTCATTACAATATTTAAGTTATTAGAAACAATGGATGCAAAGGTCTCTGCCATACTACTCAGAATACCACTGTAAATATTTGCCATTTCAATCGCCTGTTTATTCTCTATGATGACATCTTCCAGCAGATCCGTATCATCAGGATATTGTTTAATCCGTTCCACCTTCAGCAGCTTTTCCAGTACAATTTCATTGGAACGCAGAGAAGTGGTGAAATAAACCAGGGATTTCTCCAGCTCCAAAAGCTCTATAAGCTCCTTGTTTTTGGTAGACTGCTGCAGCTTTTCCTCTACCTCTTCGCTTTTCTTATCTATGATACGCAGATAATGCAGAAACATACTGGAATTTTTGTACAGAATCTGCAGAATAAATCTGGTCTTCATATAAGTGTAAAAGTTCCGCACTCTTCCATCCATAAACCGTCCAAGCACAGAAGTATCTTCCAGGCAAACGGTAATGATAATGTCTTCTGTAACAATAATTGACAGAGGAATGGTTCCATACCAGTCTTTTTCTCCCCGTTCCTCCAGAACCGGTGTGTCCACGATAATCAGGGTGTAGTCATCCTCCACCTCAATACGGGAACGTTCCTCCTCATCCAGAGGCGCTCTCAAGTCATCTATTTCAATGTGGTAATGCCTGGCAATTTCAAAAATCTCCGTTGCAGTAGGATCTGTAAGCGCCAGCCAGCAGCCTTCGCTGGCTTCATCCACCTGATGAATCTTTCCATCCACTGTCTTGAATATTCTAATCATGGTTTCTCCCTTCATTTCCAGCCACAGGCAGAAAACCGGGAGTTTGGGCCTGTCAGCAGGAATGTTATTCTATTTTTTTCTGAATTTCTTTCTGTTTCCCAGGACAAGGCCCGCTTTCCATAAATTTGCACTTCCTTTTTTCTAAAAAATTCTTCTTTACACTTCGCACTTTGAAAAGATAATGCTGTTGGGGGTCTCCACATGCATGGGTTTGCCCTTCATAACCAGCAGCTTCTTCTCATAGTCAATGGTAAAGGTGGTAATGGAATTGGATTCGTGATTTACACTGCCAGATGTTTTCCGTCAGGGAATACGTCCAAATCTTTTGGATAACTGCCACTGATAGGCAGAATAAACTGTTTCTCCAAAAGTCCGGTGTTTTCATCTCTTTTGTACATTGCCACCGTATCTTCTCCTGCAGTAGAACAGAAAACATATCTTCCATCCGGTGACAGACACATACCGGACGTAGCATCATGCTCCTGATCTCTTTTAGAAGCCAGTGTGGTCTCTGTCTGCAGCAGTTCAAACACCGGGTTCTTACCGGAACCGTCATAGCGGAACACCTGAATGGTGTTATTTAACTCAAAATTTAAATATGCATATTTTCCATCCGGGCTGAATTTAATCAGTCTTGGCCCTGATTCTCTCTGACATCTTAAAATGTCTACCAGTTCCAGACGGTTGGTTCTGGCGTTGACCCGGTAAATTTTCATCTGGTCAATCCCATTGTCTACTGCACACAAATATTTATTATCCGGAGTTGGACGTACACAGCTTACATGGGGACGGAAGTTCCGTTCTGCCACACTGCCAAGTCCTCTGTGGAATACACCGTCTACAACACTTCCAAGACGTCCGTCCTGATGGATGTGTACTACCGTTACTTTTCCATCATGATAGCCTGCAACGTAGAGATATTTTCCTTCTTCGTCTGTAGACAGATGGCAGCCCCGCATACCGTCAATGTCTACTTTATTGATAAAAGTCAAATCCCCATCCGGAGCAATAGCAAATACCGCTACTCCTTCATCAGCAATGGAGTACAGGTATTTCCCGTTTAAGGAACGCGCCAGATGAGAAGAGTTGTTTACAGGAACTACTTTTCGCTCAGTCAGTGTTCCCTCTTCTACATTGACATCATATAAATGGATTCCGATACTGCTTCCATGGGTATACGTTCCCACATATGCAACATACTTTTCTTTCATTTATGCAATACCCTCCTGTTGTTTATTGTTTCTGATACCTAGGGACATTCTACCACAAACTTTTTTTTAATACAATGGACTTTCTGCCGATTTCCTGTATTATACCCAGATTTTACTTATTGTATATTGACATGATTTTCTGCTTTAGTATAATGGTTTTATTACGGAAAGGAGAAGCACATGGAAGAGAAAAAAATCATAGAGTTTCGCAATATTGTGAAAAGTTTTGATGGCCAGGTTATTCTCAAGGGAATTAACCTGGATATTTATGAGAACGAATTTGTTACCCTGTTAGGTCCCAGCGGCTGCGGCAAAACCACGCTGCTGCGTATTCTGGGCGGTTTCCTTCAGGCAGATGAAGGTGATGTTATTTTTGACGGTGAAGAAATCAATCAGAAACCACCTTATGAACGGGAATTAAATACTGTATTCCAGAAATATGCCCTGTTCCCTCATCTGAATGTATACGAAAATATTGCCTTTGGGCTGAAAATCAAAAAAATGAGCAAGGATGTAATTGACCAGAAGGTCATGAAAATGTTAAAACTCATTGGTCTGGAAGGGTATGAAAACAAAAATACCACCCTGCTTTCCGGTGGACAGCAGCAGCGTGTTGCCATTGCAAGAGCCCTGGTAAATGAACCAAAGGTTCTGCTCTTAGACGAACCCCTGGCTGCTCTTGACCTGAAACTGAGAAAAGAAATGCAGTATGAGTTAAAGCGGATTCAGCAGGAGGTTGGCATCACCTTTATTTTCGTTACTCATGACCAGGAGGAGGCCCTCACCATGTCTGATAAAATCGTGGTACTGAAAAACGGTGAAATTCAGCAGGTAGGAACTCCGCAGGAAATCTACAATGAGCCTGCCAACCGCTTTGTAGCTAATTTCATTGGTGAAAGCAATATTCTCCCCGGAGTAATGTTAGAGGATTACAAGGTGCGGTTTGATGACATTACCTTTGACTGTGTGGATTTCGGCTTCAAAGAAAATGAACCGGTGGATGTGGTCATCCGTCCTGAGGATATTGATATTGTAGATGTAAAAGACGGAAAAATGACCGGTGAGGTGCTAAGTGTTCTGTTTAAGGGCGTTCACTATGAAATTATGGTAGAAACGGTTCCCGGAACCAGCGTTACGGTCAATATGCGTGTGATTCGGAATCATGATGTGGCCAGTGAGGACGGAACAGAAAAAATCAGCGCCAATGATTTCTATGTGGACATTGATGATGTGGAAGCTCTGGATGAGAAAGAAATCATTGCCCTTTCCAATGCCCAGGCATGGGATGTGGCCAGTGATGAATTTATTTCTGTTGCAAAAGTGGAATATGAACTCACAAACCAGGAAGGGGAATATCCGGTTACCTTCAGCACTGCAAAGGGTACCAGCATTCAGCGCACCATCTTTGTGGTAGACCAGCCCTTTGTAAAAAATGAAAAAGCAAATGAAGCTGTGATGGCATTTAACTTCTTTAAAACCGTAGATGAAATCCAGGAATCCCAGGCGCTGGACACAGAACTGAAAACCTGGGCCAATGCTCAGGCATGGAAACTAAGTGATGAAAATCAGAGTGTGGATTTAAGTGTGGATTACGATTTTGATGCTGAAGATGTAAAAGAAGGCGTTTACAAAATCACCTTCTGGACAACAGGACGGGAATTCAAAATTCATACCACAGACTATTCCAGGGAAGGACAGGAAGTCGGACTGACCTTTTTCCCGGAAGATATTCATGTTATGTCAAAGGTGGGATATTAAAGATGAAGAAATTTTCGCAGCTTGCCCTGCCTTATATTATATGGGCAATCCTCATGCTGGTTCTCCCTATGGGACTCATTGCTGTCTATTCAGTGATGGAGCAGGGAAACAGCATTGTCCCCTTTGCCTTTACTCTAGAGCATTACAAAAAGTTTTTTACCGACCCTGACTTTTTGCTGATTCTCTGGCGTTCTCTGCTGATTGCCCTGAAAACCACAGTTATCTGTCTGTTTCTGGGTTACCCTATTGCATACTTTATTGCAAGAAGCAAAGAAAAGACCCAGAATATTCTGATTCTGTGCATCACAATCCCTATGTGGATTAACATGCTGGTGCGTACTTATGCGTGGATTGGCCTGCTAAGTGAGGGCGGATTGATTCAGCGTATATTAAGTCTTGTTGGACTTGGAAACACAGAACTTCTCTATACAGAAGGCGCTGTGCTTCTTGGAATGGTATATAACTTCCTTCCCTTTATGATTTTGCAGATACAGACTTCTCTTAGCAAATGGATCACTCTCTTCTGGAAGCCAGCGCGGACCTGGGAGCAAGTCCTGCCATGGCATTTCTTAAAGTGACCCTGCCTCTGTCTCTGCCTGGTGTGATTAATGGTATTACTCTGGTATTTCTGCCTGCTGTCAGCTCTTTCTTTATCCCGAAACTGCTGGGCGGCGGCCAGTATTTCCTCATTGGTAATATGATTGAAAACCAATTTATCACTGTAGGAGAATGGAATTTCGGAAGCGCCATTTCCATGATTATGGCAATTATTATGATGCTCCTGATGATGGCAGTAAGAAAAGCTGAAACCAGAAATCAGGGCGGGAAGGAGGACTAGACTGTGAAAAAGAAAAAACATCCCTTTGGGAAGATACTTATGATTCTCACACTGGCCTTCTTCTACCTTCCTATTGTATATATGATTGTATTTTCCTTTAATGAAGGGAAATCTCTCACCCACTTTACCGGATTTTCCCTGCGCTGGTACGCCCATATGCTGGAATCCCAGGATATGATGTCCGCACTTTCCACTACCTTCAGCGTAGCGATTCTGGCAACGTTGATTTCTACCATAGTGGGTACCATTGCCGCCATTGGTCTGAGCAAATCCAGAAAGATTGTGCGGCAACTTATGGAACAGGTAAACAATCTGCCTATGATGAATCCGGAAATTGTAACGGCTATTGGTTTTATGCTGCTGTTTATTACCTTCCGTATTGAAAAGGGCTATGTAACCATGCTGCTGGCGCATATTGCCTTTTGTATTCCTTATGTCATGCTGTCTGTGATGCCGAAAATCCGCTCTCTGGACCCAAACCTGGCGGACGCGGCTATGGACCTTGGCTGTACCCCATGGAAGGCGCTTACCAAGGTCATTGTGCCACAGATTACTCCCGGTATTATCTCCGGCTCTTTAATTGCCTTTACCATGTCTGTGGATGATTTTATTATCTCCTATTTCGTAACAGGAGGCGGCGTAAAGAATTTAAGCATTATGGTGTACACCATGAGCAAACGTGTTAATCCAAGTATCAATGCTATTTCCACCCTGGTGGTAGTGATTATCACCATTGCCCTGATTCTCATTAATGTAGCCCCTGTACTGGCTGCAAAGCGCCGGCAGAAAGATACCATCAGGAAGAAAAGCCACGTATTTTCCTTTTCCCTGGCTGCTGCCGCCCTGGTTCTTGTGGTGTGCTTTATCCGTTTTGCCGGTCAGAAGCAGGACCGCCCCTTTGAAGGACAAACCTTGCATATCTACAACTGGGGAGAATATACCGGTGAAAATATTGTCGCAGCCTTTGAAAAAGAAACCGGTGCCAAGGTAGTTATGGACAACTTTGATTCTAATGAACAGATGTATATCAAAGTGGCAAATGATGAGTCTTATGACCTGCTGGTGCCAAGTGATTACATGATTCAGCGTCTGATTCAGGAAAACCTTCTGCAAAAGCTGGATCACTCCAGACTGGACTGTCTGAATCTGCTTTCCAAGGATGTAACAGGGCTTCCCTATGACCCTGAAAACGAATATTCTGTTCCTTATTTCTGGGGAACCGTTGGGATTGTCTATGATAAAACAAAAGTGGATATCAAAGATTTAGAAGAACAGGGATTCGGAATTTTCTTAAATGAAAAATATAAAGGAGATATTTACCTCTATGATTCAGAGCGCGACTCCTTTATGATGGCGCTGAAAAACCTGGGCTATTCCATGAATACAGAAAACGAAAAAAGAAATTCAGGAGGCCTATGACTGGCTGGTTACCTGTGTAGAAACCATGGAACCGGAAATCGTAACAGACGAAATCATTGACAACATGGCGCAGGGACGAAAAGCTCTGGGATTGATATATTCCGGAGATGCCACTTATATTATGAGTGAAAACGAAAACATGGGTTATTTCCTTCCAAAGGAAGGTACCAATCTCTGGTCTGATGCCATGGTCATCCCGAAAAATGCCAAAAATCCGGAACTGGCTCATGCGTATATCAATTTTGCCACCCAGTATGAAGGCGCTTATGATAACTCCAGTTATGTGGGTTATACTTCTGCCAATCAGGAGGTTCTGGAGGATTTATATGGAGAAGGCGGCGAATATGAAGGCATCAACGCCTATATTCCAAGAACAGATAATGAATTAGATGAAGTATTTGAGTATAATGAAAAGACGAAAAAAATCATGGGCGATTTGTGGAGCCGAGTAAAAATCGCGGCAAGCAATGCCAACTAAAGCAAACAAAGTAAAGGAATGGTTATGAATCGTATCTTTGAATATACCATCTCTCCCACTGATGCACCTTGCACGGTGGGAGAATTTTTGAAACAGAAGGGGTATTCCCGCCAGATTATTATTCATCTGAAAAAAACAGAAAATGGAATTCTGCGAAACGGTGTCTGGGCTTATGTAAGAACTCAGCTTTTCCCCGGAGATTCCCTGAAAATAACTCTTGTAGAGGAAAATGCATCGGAAAATATTCTTCCAGTTCCCATAGAACCGGAAATTGTCTACGAAGATGAGGATTTAGTTGTTGTAAACAAACCCTTTGATATGCCGGTGCATCCCTCCATCCACAATTATGATAATACCCTGGCAAATGCATGGCCTATTATTATCAGCAACAGGGAGAAACTTTTATTTTCCGCTGTATCAATCGGCTGGACCGGGATACCACCGGACTTCTGATTCTGGCAAAAAATGCGCTGAGCGCATCCATTCTCTCTACAGCTATGAAAAATCGCCAGATTCACAGAACTTACCAGGCTGTGGTATCCCAGATTCCTGCTCCCCTTGCAGGAACCATTGACGCTCCCATTGCAAGAAAGGAAGCTTCTGCCATAGAGCGCTGTGTGGATTTTGAAAAAGGAGAACGGGCAGTCACCCATTATAAAGTCTTAAAAACCAAAGGTTCCCTAGCTCTGGTGGAGCTTTCTCTGGAAACAGGACGCACCCATCAAATCCGTGTTCACATGGATTATATTGGCTGTCCCCTGTTAGGAGATTATCTCTACCATCCTGATTTTTCTAAAATCAACCGGGTAGCGCTGCATTCTTATGCTCTCTCCTTTTCTCATCCTGTTACGCAAAAACCCATGGAATTTCATATGCCCCTTCCAAAAGATATGGCAGGACTGTTCTCCTAAAAGAGAACCTCCTGCCATTTTTTCATTCTTTTGCTGTATCTGATTCAATTTTCCCATCCATAATGCGCACCACACGTTTTGCCTGCTCTGCAATTCCATTATCATGGGTAATGAGAATCACTGTTCTGCCGCCTTCATGGAGTTCTTTTAAAATATCCAAGATTTCCTTGCTGGAAGCTGTATCCAGATTTCCTGTGGCTCATCTGCCAGAATCACCGGCGGTTTTGCAGCAATCGCCCTTGCTATGGCTACCCTCTGCTGCTGCCCTCCTGACATTTCTGCAGGCTTATGTTCCATGCGGTGTCCAAGTCCCACCATTTCCAGGGCTTCTTTCGCCAGCTCCCGCCTTGTTTTCTTATCAATTCCCCGATAAATCAGCGGCAATTCCACATTTTCTATTGCCGTAAGATTAGCAATCAGGTTAAATCCCTGGAAAATAAATCCAATCTCTTTGTTTCTGACTGTGGATAACTGGCTGTCTGTCATAGTAGATACATCTGTTCCATTCAGGAAATATTTACCTGATGTGGGAATATCCAGACATCCCAGCATATTCATAAACGTAGACTTTCCGGAACCGGACTGACCGATAATTGCCACAAACTCCCCACGGTTGATTTCCAGATTAATGTGGTCTAATGCACGGACCTCATTTTCACCCGGATTATAAATCTTGCATAAATCTACTACTTTAATCAGGTGTTCCATACCCTCTTCCTTTCTTCTCTGCAACAGGGATGCATGGCTTACGCCTTACTTTCCCTGCATTGCCTGACGGTTTTTTAACGCTCCCATAAAATAAAGAACCGGGAAAGTCAATGCAGCTATGCCTGAAAGCAACGCTGAACTCCAAACCTTTGAAATCACGCCTGCAATCACGGTATTAAAAAGCACAAAAATTATCAAAAAGATCCCACATGCAAAACAAATTTGGGATTTTTCAATTTTATTACAGTTACGCACTCCAAAAATCCCGGCAACCAGATATAAAATTCCCTGGATTGAAGAAGTGGCAGCGCTTAGCTGGGCTTTTTGTACTGTAAGCCCCATCTCCTGAAAAATAGCCGCTGTATTTGGTGCAAGCTCCTCTTTGGGAAGACTGAGCATGCTCACTAATGCAGAGCTGTAAACTGACTGGAGTATGCAAAACACACCGCCGATTATCAAAAGAATCCCGGTAACTTTTAACAGCCCCTTTCCAGGCGCTCTTTGTTCCATAATCAAAGCCCTCTCTTTTTATTTGTTTACAATGCCCGTATTCTCGGTACTTCGTCTACATGAAGATATCTGCTTAGCGCTTTGATAATAATATCATGGTTCAGGAAATGACTCTGATTGGTCACCATAATCACACCAATGACCCCTACCTCTTCCACACGGATGGGGAAACCTCCGCCCAGACAGGAATATTCCTTTTCGTCCAGGCCGATTTCTTCCATGCTCTCACCATTTCGTTTTAATTCGCTGTACAGCAACATGGTACTCTTTTCCATGCGGCGCACAGCGGCAAACATCTTATCCATCCAGACCGCATTATTTAAGGTAGTGCCGTTTCCTGCATATTTAAATACGGTATAGCCATTATTCAAACGGATTTCCACTGCGGTATCCACATCCAGCCTTTTGGATTCTGCTACCAGCAGCGTTCCAAGCGCCCATGCGTCCTCATTGGTAAAATGATTAAACTGCAGAATCTCCTCTTGCATCGCCAAAACAGAAATAATCTCTTCTACTGTCATAACAGACACCTCCTGTCTCTTACCGGATTCTGTCCGGAAAACCAACTTTACGCTGTACCTTTCTCAAGGTTTTATTTGCAAAATACTGAGCTTTCTCAGCATTTTCCTTAATAATGGAATCCAGATATGCCTTATCCTTTTCCAATCTTGCCACTTCATCCTGAAGAGGTTTCAGTACGCTTACTACTGCTTCCCCTACTCCAAGTTTCAGTTCTCCATAGCCCTTTCCTTCAAATTCTCTTACTGCCTCTTCCGGTGTTTTTCCTGTGCAGGCACAGTAAATATCCAGCAGGTTCTTAATTCCCGGCTGCTCTGGTCTGTATGCAATACATGCTTCAGAGTCTGTCACTGCACGTTTGCACTTTCTCATAATAGTATCCGGGTCATCCATAAGATAAATACTGCCATTTGGATTTTCATCTGATTTTGACATCTTCTTAGAAGGCTCCTGGAGACTCATGATTTTGGCGCCAATTTTGCCGATATAAGCTTCCGGTACAGTAAACACATCTCCGTAAATATTATTAAACCGGATAGCAAGATCACGGGTCAGCTCCAGATGCTGCATCTGGTCAATTCCCACCGGCACAACATCTGCCTGATACAGCAGAATATCTGCTGCCATCAATACAGGATAGGTAAAAAGACCCGCATTGATGTTATCTGCATGTTTTGCTGATTTATCCTTAAACTGGGTCATGCGGTTCAATTCGCCCATGTAAGTAAAACAGTTTAAAATCCATGCCAGCTCTGCATGTCCTGATACATGGGACTGGTAATAAATACAGTTTTTCTCAGGATCCAATCCTGCCGCAATGTACAAAGTCAGAAGAGCCCTGGCTCTTTTTCTCAGGGTTGCCGGGTCCTGGCGTACTGTAATCGAATGCATGTCCACTACGCTATAAAAGCATTCGTATTCATCACTTAATGTTACCCAGTTTTTCAGAGCTCCCAGATAATTTCCCAAAGTCAGGTTTCCGGTTGCCTGCATACCACTGAATAAAACTTTCTTATCGTTTATCATCTTTCTGTCCTCCAACTACCATTTCGCTTGTTCTCTATTTTAACACGTTTTTTTCCAGGCTTCAACCTCTGTGTCACTTCTCACTGATAATCAAAAACATAGGCGTAGACTGGTAATTTGCCCTCTCTTCCTGGCTCCAGACTTCCTTCCAGACATTTTCCTCCACTTCGTTTTTCTCATATCCCAAAGCCTTTAGGGTTTCCAAATCCCACTTGGGTCTGGCAATCTGGCTTAAAGGTACTTCTCTTGCGATTTCTTCCATAGCGTCAATATCTGTACAAGTGTAATGATCCTCCATCTGGAGGTTTTCCACCCGCTTCCTGTCTTCTTCATATTCTTTTCTCTTTTCTTTATCAAAAAGATGATGATACCAGTTGGCGTCATAATTGAACATTTTTCCTCCTGGTTTCAACACCCGCATCCATTCCTCATAGGCTTTTTCCGGTTTCTCCAGATTCCAGGTAAGGTTTCTGGATACCACAGCATCAAAAGTCTCATCCTCAAAGTCCAGCTTCTGGGCATCCATCTGTTTCCAGGTAATCTGTTCTGCCAGTTCTCCTGCATTTTTCCCGGCTTCTTTTAACATTTCTTCTGTATAGTCCACTGCTGTTACCTGATATCCTGCTTCTGCCAAAAGAATAGCAAAAAATCCGGGACCTGTTCCCACATCTAAAACTTTCACATTTCGCGGTTCTCCTTTTGGAAGATGTTTTTTCAAGTTTTCTGTCCATTTCTGTCTCTGATTCGTTGCCAGTTCTCCCTGGTTTACCTCCGAATATCCCTCTGCTCTTCCGGTCCAGTATGCTTCGATTTTATCTATTAATTCCATGTGTATACCTCTTTTCTTATTTGGTAATTTTACCAATAATCTTCTGGAAGTATAACATGTTTTTTCTTTTTTTCATACCCTTCCCAGTAAGGAATCTGATTTTATCTTTTTTTGTTGCAGCACCATGAAATATAGGATTCCCCTGTCCATTAATTGTTTGAATCTTTCCTGAATCAGTAAGATACTCTTGTTTTAAATTTCAAGAATTTCATAGACGGAGCTGTCGCACGAAACAATATTTGTACAACAGCGCCAAGATATGTTTTGGCAGTACAAAAGCACCACCGACTTGATTTCAATTTTTATTTTTCTTTGGATTGCAGATACCTCTCCATATCCTCCTCAAAGGCCTGTAAAGAAGCCGCTCTGGCAGCAAGTTTGTGCAGCGCCTTTAAGTCTTCCAACGTTTCCAGGCCTGCAATCCTGTCCTGAAGTTTTTCCGAAATCTCTCCCAAATCTTCCAGAAGTTCTAAAATAGCTTCTCTGGTTGCCTCTATTCGCCCCTCGATTCTGCCTCCAGTCTTCCTTCCTGCTTTTCCTCCCGCAGCATTTCTTCAAAAATCATATAGCGTTCTCCCATCTCGCGGTCTATCTTGATACTGTGAATGGTCTCCTGGAACTGTTTCACCAGTTCATCCTGAAAATCCATTTCACTTTCTCCTAAATCAGCCGTCACAAATTTCAGGAATCTGACAAGTTCTTGCGGTACTTTCTCCTCATTTTCTCCCTTGGTACTCAGAACGATGGTACAACTTCCATCATCCAGCTTCACATTTTTATTCTCCTTGCACTCATTCCCAAAAGTATAGCAATACAAGCGTTCTCCAAAAGGATCAAAGTCACAGACGAAAATCACAACTGTATCTGGCAGGGTTTCATAAACCTCCCCGCTTGCCAGCGCCTCCATAACCATCTGGCTGTGGTAATACCGGCTTCGTTTTCCAAGAGCTGACTTTTTCTTCACCTGCATTTCCACGTTATAATGTGTATGATTCTCATCTTCCGCGTAGATATCCAGACGGACACCTTTGTATTCCGGATGGTAGACAATGCTTTTCTCCTTGCTCACTACTACCTGTGCAATGGAAAAACCAAGCACCATTCAAGGAATCCCTTACAGTTTTCTTCCACGCTCATAACTGCGCCAAAAAGAAAGTTATCTTTAATTGTCAAATCCTGTAATGTTTTTCGTTTTTTCATATTTCCTCCAGTTCTACAGAGGAATCCTATGACAGAATTATAGCACAGGCTTATGAAAAAGACTATACCTTTGACAGAAACATTGAAACTATTAAATTAAAGAAAGATTTCTTGCTTCTCCTGACAGAAATGCTTATAATGAAGAAAAACAACAAAAGGAGATTTTTAACATGGAAAAAATCGCAAGCTTTACTATTGACCATATAAAATTAAAACCAGGAGTTTATGTATCCAGAAAAGATGTTGTAGGTGACCAGATTATTACCACCTTTGACCTACGAATGACCTCCCCAAATGATGAACCTGTTATGAACACCGCAGAAGTTCATACTATAGAACATCTGGGTGCTACGTTTCTCCGCAATCACAAGGAATTCGGCACAAAAACCATTTATTTTGGACCCATGGGATGCAGAACAGGGTTTTATCTGCTTTTGGCCGGAGACTATGAATCCAAGGAGATTGTGCCATTAATAACAGAAATGTATACCTTTATTCGGGATTTCCACGAAGAAGTACCTGGGGCTTCTGCCAAAGACTGCGGTAACTATCTGGACATGAATCTTGGCATGGCAAACTGGCTGGCAAAAAGATATCTGGATGAAGTTCTTACCAATATTTCAGAAGACAGGCTGATTTATCCGGAGTAGAAAACACCTGAAGTTTTGGAGGTGAATCTTCATGAAAAAGAGACTTGCATTATTAATATATCCTGAATTTAGTTTGCAGGAAATTGCAAATCTGCTACGCTTATTTAGATGGAAATATGATACTGTAACAGACATCATTTATACCGAAAAAACAGTTGTAAAAAGTGAAGAAGGTATTACTGTTATGCCAGTAAAAACCTGTGATGAATTTTCACCAGAAGACTATGATTGCTTACTTTTATCTGGTTGTAGTGATATACGAATGGCACTTCGTAATCAGAAATTAAATACCTTTCTGAAAAGTTTTAAGGACAACACAGACTTTATCATAGCTGCGATTTGCTCTGCACCGCTGTTTTTAGCACACGCGGGATTACTGCGTGGAAAAAAGTATACTGATTCTCTCTTTATGGAAATGAGAAGCTTATTTTACTTCATAGAAGAAGAAAATTTTTTACCCCTTCCAGTAGTTGAAGATGGAAATATCATTACTGCTAATGGCGCAGCCTTTAACGATTTTGCAGTCCATCTTGCAAAAAAATTAGGCTATGAATGCCAAAGCCCTATTCTTTCCGGCTATATTGAGGACTGGAAAAAGAATGATTATTTACATCATTTAACCACGGAAGAACAGGAAAATTTTGTAAAAGAGTTTCAGAATTTCCTATGCAACCAATAGTTGCATAATAGTTGGTAGAAAAACTCCTCTTTTCACTGTAAAATAATGGCTGGAGGTGATGATATGACACTTGGTGAAAAGCTAAAATCATGCAGAACAAAGAAAAAATTATCCCAGGAAAAAGTAGCCGAACTTGTAGGAGTAAGCAGACAGGCAGTCACAAAGTGGGAAAATAATCAGACTGTACCCAATTCCAATAACTTAATAACACTGGCATCTATTTATGGTGTTTCTTTAGACGAATTGGTTACAGAAAAACAAGAGGACGAAAAAAGCGAAAATCCCATCTTACGTTCCAACTTAATCTTACTGGCAATTATATTGCAGGCAGCATGTATCAATGTTGCCATGCAGCCTTCTCTGGTTGCAGACATTCCCTCTCTTAGAATGTTCAATTTGGCAATTAAATTTTTACCATTACTTGGTGTATCAATCTGGATGAGTTTAAATTTGAGATATGAAAAAGACCCTGTGCAGTACAGAAAAAATACGAAAATCGAATTGCTCTATTGCCTTGTTCAGGTAGCAGTTCTCCTCTTTGGACATTACAGCAAATTGTATTTTTTAGGTACTTTGCTTTTGGTAGTGGTTGCATCTTTTTATATCCTTGTCATCAATCCAAAGTACATGAACAGGCAACTAGCCAGATCAGGAAAACATCAAAAATAAAAAGGAAAGCCTTCCTGAAAAGGGCAGAGCGGAGGAATCATATGCTTGAAATTCGATATGTACAGCCAGAAGATAAAGGTTTTTGGTATCGCCTTGATAAACATTTGTCAGAACAGGAATTCAACCATAAGATCAGTCAAAAAAGAGGCTATGTATTGTTGGAGAATCACATTCCCATTGGCTGCTCCGCTACAATCTTTTCTGGGATAATACGCCTTTTTGTACCATGTTGTTCATTGATTGGCAGCATCAGGGAAAAGGTTATGGCAAAAAACTTATGACTTATTGGGAACACGACATGAATCCCAGGGATATGGAATGCTTTTAACCTCCACTCAGGTAGATGACCAGGCACAATATTTTTACAGAAAACTGGGATACAAAGATTGTGGTGGTTTTGTCATAGACATCCCCCAATATGCACAACCCATGGAACTGTTTTTCATAAAGAGTATTTAAGAGGTGACATTATGACAGAATACCGCACATTACATGAACCTGAAATAAACCGTACTCTCTTCCAGGATTTTATCCGCAGACAGGTAGTTACCAAATGCTGGCGCAGGGAGCATGGACAATGGATAATAAAGGATGCCCCCTTTATTGACGATTGGACAGAAGAAGATTATCTGGTCCTTATAGACTGTCTGAAACATACCATTTCTACAGGCGGTCTTGTCCATGGAGCATTTGTAAATCATAGTTTAAAAGGTTTTGTTGCTGTTTTACCGGAAATCTTTGGCGGAGAAAACCAGTACATGGATTTAGCTGCCATCCACGTTTCCCAGGATATGCGAAACAGTGGTATTGGAAAGGCTCTCTTTCTTACCGCCAAACAATGGGCAAAAGAAAAAGGAGCAAAAAAGCTCTACATCTCCGCCCATTCTGCTGTGGAAAGCCAGGCATTTTATAAAAAAATGGGATGCGTGGAGGCAAAAGTTTATCACCCAAAACATGTGGAAGAAGAACCTTTTGACTGCCAGTTGGAGGTAGGGTTGTAGGCTATGAGAAGGAAAGAACGTGAAGTAACAAATAGAAACGAAGTATTAAAAATAATTGAAAAAACCAAAGTTCTCCATCTTGGTTTATTTGATGATCCATATCTTATGTAGTTCCTTTATACTATGGATATGAGTACCAAAATGGCCTTTTGATGTTTTATATGCACAGCGCTAAGGAAAGACACAAACTTGATTTAATCCGCCAAAATCCAAGAGTCTGTATTACATTAGAAACAGATGTAGCCCTTATCTCCGGCGATGAAATTCCATGTATGTATGGTTCTTCTTTCGCCTCAGTAATGGGAAAAGGCGTTGCAGAGCTTGTTGAGAATCCCCAGGAAAAAATCCATGGTTTGAGCCTACTCATGCTGAATCAGACTGGAAAAAAATTTGAGATCAATGAAAACATGGCTGCCACTGTGGAAGTAATTAAGGTTGCGATAAAAGATTTCACAGCAAAGGCTCATAAAAAAGTTATTTTACAAGGAACAGCCATAAATGAACCTGCTAAAGACAATGACTTATTCTTCACCTGCAGTCTCATTGATTATATTGCCAGAAAAACCAAAAATAAAAGGAGTGTAGTTGTAAATGCTCTTGGTCAAAGACAACTGGAAAAAATATATGCTTTAGCGGATATCTATCATAGTGATAACATAGAACAAGTCAGTGATGATTTTATCCAACAGTCCAACATTCAAAATGGAACTTTTGATAATGTAAAAGAATGTAGTTATAGCATTCCATCTTATTGGGATATGGGAAAAGTATATAAACGCTTAATCAAAGGCGTGGCAAATGCCGAAGGAATTTCCATCATAGAGGCATTATTCAAAGTTTATAATTCCTTTATCAGCGAAAAAATAGATGATTATAACAGTAGCATGTATTATGAAAATCCATCTTATTTATTGGAATGTTACTTAGAAAATAAAGTGCTTTAATAAATTTGAAAGGAACAAAAAGTCATGAAAAAATATGAATACAAATTTATAGAAGTTCCTAAAAAACCAGGGATAAAAGGGCATGGAAATACCTTTACAGAATGTCAAAATATTATTATGGAAGAAGCCCAAAATGGCTGGCGTCTGAAACAAGTGGTAGTTCCATTTAATGAAAAAACTGGTGTTTATGGAGCCTGGTGCTATCAGATTATTTTTGAACGGGAGATACTCCAATGAAAATACACAATGTGCTGTCCGGAAATCAGTGGTGTGGTATAAAAAAAGTTGACAGCTTATTCTCAAGGATTTCATAATAAAACCAAGAGAATAAGGAGGTATTTAAAGTGGCACGTAAATATGACCATGAATACAAAGTACAGGCAGTAAAACTCGCCAAAGAAATCGGTGGCACTAAGGCGGCTAAAGAACTAGGAATCCCTGAAGGAACCATGCATACATGGCTGAAAGCCGTAAGAACTGGTAAGTTGGATATTGGGGAAGGTTCTCATACCCCTGCCAGCGCAATGAGCCTGTCAGAAGAGATTACCATGCTGCGTAAGCGGGTTAAGGAGCAGGACAAAGAAATCCGCCGCCTGAAGGAAGAAAACGAATTTTTGGAGGAAGCCAGTGCTTTTTTCGCCGCCAGCCGTCGGAAGTCAGCAAAAACCAGAGAATGATCTTTCTGGCTTTGAAAACAGAGGACGGCAGGATGACCGGGAAAATTTCATTTTACTGCCGGATGCTTGGTGTCAGTCGGCAGGGCTTCTATAAATATCTTGCAAACAAAGACCGTCCCTGGAAGTACCAGGATCTGGCGGATGCCATGAAAGAGATTGCCAGCGAGGATGAATATAACGATACTTACGGACGGCTCCGAATGTATCAGGCGCTGTGCCTGAAGCAGCCCGAAGGAGTATCAATTCCCAGCGAGAGAACCATATACCGGGTTATGGAGCAGATTGGCCTGAGCCATCGGCCAAAGCGAAAACCGAACGGAATTACAAAGGCAGACCGGGAGGCTATGAAATCGGATGATTTACTGAAGCGGGATTTTCATTCAGATGCCCCACTGAAAAAATGTATTACAGATATCACGGAGATCCCGGCATCCAATGGGAAACTGTATGTATCTGCGATCTTCGACTGCTTTGATCTTAGTGTCCTTGGTCTGGCAATGGAAACAACCATGAAAGCAGATCTGTGTATCCATACACTGGAAAGCGCCCTGACTGCTTATCCTGCACTGGAAGGCGCGATCATCCATAGTGACCGTGGAACCCAGTATACCAGTGAGGCCTACCGCCAGACCATCCGGAAGTACCACATCCATCAAAGCATGAACAGTGCCGGAGGACGCTGCCATGATAATGCCCGCTGCGAGAGCATGTGGGCCAGAATGAAGACGGAACTTCTCTACAGCCGTTATGACACAAAGCAGATGACAGTAGAGGAATTAAAAATACTCATTTGGAGATATTTCCACAGTTACTGGAATAACCGGAGGATCTGCTCTGCCAATGGCGGGCTTCCTCCTATGATAAAACACAGGAAGTATTATGAAGATTTGGAGCTGGCAGCATAGTCAGTGATATCCTTGAGAGAAATGTGTCAACTAATATTGACAATATCAATACTTATAAAAGTCTTTGCACTGACACTTTCTTTAATTCTCTTTTTCAATCCGATACCCCACTCCTCTGATTGTTTCTATACAGTCTACTTCTAGCTTTTTGCGAATGTTCTTAATATGGGTATTTACTATTTTTTCATCACCGAAAAAAGTCATAATTCCAAATGCGATTTAATAAAGTTTCCCGTGAAAATACGCGTCCTTGATTTTCTAAAAGAAGTTTTAGTATTTCAAATTCACGGGCTGTTAATGAAACACTTTTATCATCAACAAATACCTCATAACTTTCTGTGTTTAATCGTATGTTTCTATATCGAATGGTAGAGCTGGTTATATCTTGCATATCCGTTCTTCTTAGCACAGCTCAATTCTTTTTAATACTAACGGCATAGAAAATGGCTTAGTAATATAATCATCTGCCAGTACATCAAAACCTTTCATTTGACTTTCATCATCATCTCTAGCCGTTAGCATAATAATAGGGGTAGTGCTTTCTTTTCGTAATATTTCACAAACAGCATAACCGTCTATCTTAGGGAGCATAAGGTCTAAAAGGACTAAATCTGGTGTATGCTTTTTAAATAATTCAATTCCCATAATACCGTCAGAAGCAAGAATTACGATATATCCTGCATCTTCCAAAAATGCTTTGATTATATTTTGAATTGCTATTTCATCTTCAATAATTAAAATCGTTTTCGACATCTATATCACCTCTATCAAAGCATAACATACAATTATGGAGATAGTGTGTAGTTGAATTATTTTTTCGGAAAACTGCTAATAAAATTTTATGTTTATCCTACAAGCATATCCTGTCTAATATCTCATCTATATTTTTCTGTTATCACAAATCTTTCCAAAGAAAGACTCCCCGGATAAACCGGGGAGCCTCCAGAATCTCTTGCTAAAATTGTCCAAAATCTTATAAATTTGCAAGCCTTTCCTATCTCCTGTCAATATCCATCAGCTCTTTTTCTTCCTCTACTTCAAAAGCAAACACATCTTTCAAATGTCTGTTTAAAACACGTTTTCCTCCCTGATCTCCCTCTAACTTTAAAAGCTCCGGCACATATTTTTCGTGAAAAATTACCGGATTTCCATATTTTCCTTCATGGGCAACACAGCCAATTCCTTTTTGGGTTCTTAAAAATGCAGTTAAAAATTCTTCTATGGTCTGTTTTTTTAAAAATGGCTGATCTGCCACAAAAAACATATAATAATGTTCTGTTTCCCGTCTCTTACAGTTCTGTTGCCACGTATAGAATGCAGTTTTCAGACCAAGTTTCAGAGATGAGGAAATTCCCAGAATACTTTGTTCATTCTTTACAGCCTGGATTTCCTCTTTTTGCATAGTATCCAAAATTTCTTCATACTGAGTTACAACGGTAAGTGACTGCAGTTTTTTTTCCTGCTGTAGTTTTTTCAGGCGTTCCAGAAGATGCAGGTACATAGGCTTATCTTCTAAGAAAGCCAGCAATTTATTCCCACCAAATCTTCTGGAAAAGCTGCCGCCAAATAAATAGCATGTACCTCTTTTTTCCAGCCATGAAGAAATACTGGAACCATCAGCATCTTCTGCAGATTGTTTTTGCTTTTTTCCGCACAGGGAAGTATATCTGCCTGATTGAAAATCACCGCCAGCTTTGCTTTTGGAAATTCTGTGCGTAAAGGTTCTACATACCCTTTTTCCAATAAGGCTCCCAGTAATTCTTCTGTCAGTATCTGCTTTCGCAGCGATTCTTCACACTTTCTATTTTCCTGGCACATCAAAATAGTTTCTGCCTCTTTCAGACGAAAACAAATCTCTTCTAATGGCCTCCCCAAAGCGCTTGCCCCCGCCACAAGGAAAATATGGGTACATTCTTTTGGAATCACCGGTTCTTTTGCTCCCGGTACTTTTACCGGAAAGCGTTTTGCCCCATCTGCCTCCACCAGAATACAGTCTGTGTGGGTTCTCACCTGCTCCCACACAGAAACAGGCAAACCAGTGATTTTTTCTGGATGCTTTGCCTTGCTTCCTGCGATTACCCAGCCTCTTTTTTCTAATTCTTCCAGGATTTCTGCCCCGGATGCATCCACACATCCAATTTCGCCAATTCTTACTGGATGCTCCATATGGGTAGTGGTGGTTACCAGAACTTTTTTTCCCTGTTTAGCCAGACTGCGCGCCAGTTCCAGCATACAGGAGGTTTTGCCGCCCGCTCCTACAAAAGAAATTACCTGGGTTGTAGATTTCCCCTGTTAATTCTCCCATTTCTTTTACGATTTCTTCCAGTTTCATGGTTTTACTTTAACATTCCTTTTTCATAGGCACATACTAATTCCAACACACTTCCTGCAATACATTTCGCCTTATCAGAAATCAAAGGACAATACTCTCTGGATTCTTTTCTCGGATCTACGTCTGCTGTCTTAAAATGTTCTGTCACTTCATATCCATCCTGGATAATTCCACGCACCACGCCGGAAATCTCTGTACGCACTTCTACTATTCCGATTTCACTCTCAATCCAGCCAATACTTTCTCCTGCTTCCACCCAGTCTCCGATTTCATGATGCTGGTGAAAAATTCCTCTGCATGGTGCATGAATAACCCGTTCTTTTCCATATCCTCCTATGATTCCCGGAACTCCTGTATTGGGAATTGCAAAGCCTTTCTCTATGATTCTCCCCAGGTAATGTCCTCTCTTGGTTTCAATCACATAGTCTACCTCTTTGCCAGCCTCAAAACCAGGACCAAGAGCAATGGTCAGGTCTGCCATTTCCCTCCTTTGTCCCAAGATTTTTCTTTGCCAGAATTCCAATACAATTAAATCTGCATGGTACTTTTTAAGGCAATGAGCCTCTTCATCTACCAAAAGCACCGGTTTCCCAGGCTCTACTGTTTCCAGTGCTTTTTCTATGGATTCCACTTTTGTACAAGCCATGCCTTCTACTTCCATGATACCTTCATACACTGCCTGGCAAAAGGATACCTGACGGCGTATTGCAGATGGCTTCTGACTTTCCAAAACAATCACCAGATAACCGCTTTTGCTTAACCGATAAATGGTTCCTGTGGCCAGATCTCCTCCGCCTCTTACAATAATGGGTTTCATCATTTTTTCTCCTAATCTCTTCTGACTTAAGGTTTGATAATCAAATCTGCTTTTGCCTGAGTTTCCACAATCATATACATATTTGCCACAGAACCCACCTTTAACTTTTCTTCCAGGCCATAGTAATTCAGGCAGGTCCCACAGGTAAAGATTTCCACTCCTGCCTCACAAAGTGTCTGCAAATCCGCCAGAACAGGAGAACCCTCACAAGACAGATACGCGCCTTTGTTATACAAAAGAATCGTAGTAGGAAGTGTTTCTAGCTGGGTTAACGCATATACAAACCCTTTCATCAAGATATTTCCTAATTCTGCTTCTCCCTCCCCCATTTTGTCGGAAGAAATTACTACAACTGTTTTTTTTACTCCACCAATAGTGCAATTCTCCATTTCCTGTAGCATTTCACTTTCCCTGCTGCCTTTTTTGGTAACGGTAATCCGCACCTGATACTGCTTGTCTCCCAGCTTTTTAGAAGCATACTCTGCCTCTTGGGAATTTGCCAGCTTCCGAAGATTTGCCACTGCCATTTCATTATCCACTTCTACCAGAATCACATCTCCTGGTTTGCTTTGATCCATTTCTTTTTTTGTGAGAATCACGGGCTTGGGACAGGTAAGTCCTTTGGCATCAAGCATCTTTTCCATTTTATCCCCTACTCCTCTCTTTTCTTCTGCTCAAACAGGAATATTTCATATATTCCTTCTGCTCTGATAATTCCTTCTTGCATCTGTTTTTCTATGAGTTCTCTCTCTTTAAGGGAGCTGCCCATGCCAGTCCGCATCCTGCAGATATAGCTCCTGGCAGGGGAATCATACGTCCTTCTATTTCATGTTCCTGAAAATATTGTTCTGCTTCTATAGCATTGGTTGTCTCCTCAAAAGCTACCACAAGCTTCAACACTTTCTCTCTCATGCTTTCTTCTGCGCCTCGATTTTCTCTGCCAGATCATTAAGATAAACCCAGCGGTCCATTTTTTCTTCCAAATCTGCCTCTGCCTGTTCTTTCTCTTTGGTAAGTTCGTTGAGCTTTCCTGAATTGGTGGCATTTGCCATAATCTCCTGATCCAGTTTCTCAATTTTTTCTTCCAGGGCAGCAATATCATCATCAATGGTCTCGTATTCCCTTTGTTCCTTAAAAGTGAATTTCAATTTCACAGGGCGGTTCTGCTTCCAGGTTTCTGCGCTTTCTTTTTTACTTTCCAATGTTTTTTCCACGGAAGCGGTAGTTTTGGCATTCATAGACGTTTCCGTAATCCCTCTTCTTACTTTTGCTTCCAGGTAATCCGTATAACCGCCCTCATACTGCTGCAAATGTCCGTTTCCGTCAAACTCAAAAATCCGGTCCACCACATTATCCAGGAAATAGCGGTCATGAGATACAGTCACTACAATTCCGGAAAAAGAATTCAGATAATCTTCCAGGATGGTTAAGGTAGGAATGTCCAGATTGTTTCCAGGCTCATCCAAAAGCAAAAGATTAATCTCACTGGACAAGACTCCTAAAAGATAGAGTCTGCGTTTTTCCCCACCAGACAGCTTTCCAATAGGCGCATACTGCATGTCCGGGGTAAACAGAAACCGTTCCAGCATCTGAGAAGCGCTGATTTTTCCATCTTTGGTAGTGATATATTCTGCAATATCCTTCACATAATCAATGACTCTCTGATTGTCATCCATCTCCTGCTCTTCCTGGGCAAAATAACCAATTTTAATGGTCTCTCCTGTTTCTATGGTTCCCGCATCCGGTTCTACCAGACCTGCCATAAGCTTCATAAGCGTAGATTTCCCACATCCATTAGGACCAATAATGCCAAGTCTCTGATTTTTCAGCAAAATATAGCTGAAATCTTCTACCAGTTTCTTATCCCCATAGCTCTTGCTCACATGATGCAGTTCAATGGTCTTTTTCCCCATTCTGGTTTCCACAGAATCCAGCTCTACAGTCTGATCCTGTACCGGCGCTTTTCCATTTTTCAGAGCTTCCAGGCGCTCTAATCGGGCTCTTTGTTTGGTACTTCTGGCCCTGCATCCCCGCTTTGCCCATTCCAGCTCCATGCGAAGAACACTCTGGCGTTTTCGCTCAGAAGCCAGTTCCATTTCTTCTCTCTCTGCCTTTAACTCCAGGAATCTGGAATAATTTGCCTCATAGCTGTAAATAGCTCCATGGCTGATTTCCAGAATCTTGTTGGTCACCTTATCCATAAAATAACGGTCATGGGTAACCATCAGCACAGTTCCCCTGAAATTTCGCAGATATTCTTCCAGCCATGCAATCATCTGTTCATCCAGATGGTTGGTGGGCTCATCCAGTAACAAGACGTCAAAATCAGATGCCAGAATCTTTGCCATAGCAACCTTTCGTCTCTGTCCGCCAGATAAGTGCTCCAGCAAGGTGTCATCTTCCACGATTCCAAGCTGATTCAAATTGCTCTGAACCAGCCAGTCTGTATCCGGATTTCCATCCATAGCATAGGAATGTACGGTAGCATGTTCCGGAAACTCCGGATTTTGTGGAAGATATGCGATTTTCAAACTATTCTGCCGGATAATCTGACCTTCATCCGGCTCTTCCACCCTGGCAATCATTTTTAACAAGGTACTTTTTCCAGTTCCATTGATACCAAGAATACCGATTTTATCTCCCTGATGCACTCCAAAAGACGCATCCTGAAAAATCGTTTTATCTCCGTAAATCTTGCTGATGTGTTCTATATTAATGATATTCATAAGAAAACAATCCTTTCCCTTTTACCATTTATGGACTGCAAAAACACTCCAATCACATCTTATAAGATTTTTCATGGCACGTCAATATTTCTACTGGTTTCTGCTCTTTACAATCTTCAATTCATATCCCAGTGCCCGAAGAATATTGCAAAAGGTTTTTAAAGAAGGACTATTTTCTTTTCTTTCAATTCGCGAAATAACCTGCTGCTTATTACCTGTAAGTAATGCCAACTGACTTTGTGTCAATTTTCCTTCTTTTCTCAAAGCAATCATCTCACCTATCAATCTATATTCTTCTCTATTTTCTTCCCAGGCTTTTTCAAATTGTTTCGATTCCTTTTTTCTATTTTCAATCTCATTTTGTATGTTTACTTCAGCAAATGGCATACCCTTTCCTCCGGTTAAATAAAAGTTCTTCCCAGCAGACTTCCCAGCTCTTTTGCACGCTTTATCACTATCTTTTTATCCTTTTTCTCTGTCTGATTTTTTGCTTTTTTTATTGTACAACTTATTTGATGTATTTACAACCCATTTTCTATAAATTAAGAATTGCCAACATCACACAAACATGCTATTTTATTAACATATGCAAATTTTTATTGGAGGATTTTTACTTATGATAGCATCTGTATTTTTTCTAATCCTTGGATTTTTATTGCTGGTCAAGGGCGCAGATTTGTTTGTAGATGGTGCTTCTTCCATTGCCAAACGTCTCAGGATTCCTTCCCTTATTATTGGACTTACCATTGTGGCTTTTGGAACCAGCGCACCGGAGCTGGCAGTAAGTGTAACCGCAGCTTTAAAGGGCAGCAATGATATTGCTCTTGGAAATGTAGTTGGTTCTAATATCTTTAATCTTCTGGTGGTAATTGGTGTCAGTGCCATGATTTGCCCTCTGGCAGTGGAAAAAAGCATGATTAAAAAAGATTATCCCCTGTCTATTGGAGCTACGCTTCTTCTGGGGCTTCTTGTTATGGACCAGTTCCTTGGAAAAAAAGACGCTATGTCACTTAGCAGATTAGATGGAATTATCCTTCTGGCTGGTTTTGCTTTGTTCATGTACTTGACCATCCGGGAAGGGCTTGCCAAACGAAAAGAGCAGCTGCAATCCCAGGAAGAGGAAATTCCTGTAAAATACAGTCTCCCAGTGAGTATACTGTTGTCTGTGGCAGGACTTTTAGGCATTATTTTCGGCGGTGATATGACTGTAAACAGTGCAAAAGAAATTGCAAGAGCCTTTGGACTTAGTGAAGCGCTTATTGGTCTTACCATTGTGGCCATTGGTACTTCCCTTCCTGAACTGGTAACCTCTGTGGTGGCTTCCAAAAAAGGTGAGAGCGACATTGCTCTTGGAAATGCTGTGGGATCCAACCTGTTTAACATTCTTTTCATTCTTGGTGTATCCAGTACTATTCTTCCTATGAGCGTAAGTCCTACTTACTTATATGATATTGGATTCTTACTGGTTGTGTCACTCCTGGTATTTATTCCCGTTGCTGCCAAACAAAAAATCAGCCGCGGTACAGGAGCTGCCATGACGGGGGCTTATATTCTGTATACCATTTATCTGATTATGCGATAACATCTGCAGAAATCAAAATCCGAAAGTCAGATTCTTTCCTGAATCCAGCGACTTTCGGATTTCCTTTTTTACTATCTTCTTATTTTTCCACTACAAAACTCTCATAAGACGAAGCGCCATGATTTTTTCCAATGGCCTTGTCTCATAATTACTGATTAAATAGTCTGCATTTCTAAATTCCTTCGGGATTTCCATTTCTACTTCTGTTTCAGAGAAATTACATACCACCAGAAGTTTTTCTTCACCTAATGTCCTGGTATATGCATAGATTTCTTTTGAATCCGGTAAAAGCAAATCATAGGAACCATATACAATAATTTCTTTTTCTTTCCGAAGCTGAATCAATTTCTGATAATAATAGAAAATAGAATCTGGATTCTCCAGCTCTGCTTTTACATTAATTTCTTTATAATTTGGATTTACCATAATCCATGGTGTTCCTGTTGTAAAACCTGCGTTTTCACTGTCATCCCACTGGAATGGTGTTCTGGCATTATCCCGGCTCTTATATCTTAAATAGCCCATCATTTCTTCTGAAGTAAATACCTCCTGTTCCTCCACCAGTTCATGATAAGCATTGATGCTGTCCAAATCCCGGAAATCTTCCACCGAAGTAAAGGGTACGTTGGTCATGCCCAACTCCTGCCCCTGATATACATAAGGTGTTCCCTGCATCATATGCAGACAGGTTGCCAGCATTTTAGCAGATACATCGTGATATTCCCTGCTGTCATTTCCAAATCTGGAAACTGAGCGCGGCTGATCATGATTTTCCCAAAACAGACTGTTCCAGCAATATCTTCCAGACCTTTCTGCCATTTGTAAGGATTTCTTTTAAATCTCTTAAATCCATTTTTTTATCTGTCCACTTATTTGTGCCATCTGCATCCACATCCATGTGTTCAAACTGGAACACCATGTTCAATTCTTTTTCATCACTTCTGGCGTATTTTTTCGCTTCTTCCAAAGTAACGCCAGAGCATTCTCCTACGGTAATGGTATCTGCATTGTTCAGCACTTTCTCTCTCATTTCCTGAAGATACTCATGGACATGAGGACATTGGCAGGTTCATTAAAGCTGGCATAACCATTAATACCAACCGGACCGTCCGGTAAATCCGGTTTCTTGGAAATCAGGCTGATAACGTCCATACGGAAGCCATCCACACCTTTGTCCAGCCACCAGTTCATCATGTCAAAAACTTCCTGGCGCACCTTAGGATTGTCCCAGTTCAAATCCGGCTGTTTCTTAGAAAACAGATGGAGATAATACATATCTGTCTTTTCGTCGTATTTCCATGCCGGGCCTGAGAAACAGGATCCCCAGTTATTTGGTTCTTTTCCATCTTTTCCGGGTCTCCAGATATAATAATCCCGGTATGGATTATCTACGGATTTCTGACTTTCTATAAACCACGGATGTTCATCTGAGGTATGATTTACTACTAAATCCATCACCAGTTTGATACCATGCTCATGAGCTGCTGTAAGCATCCGGTCAAAATCCTCATGGTGCCAAACTCATCCATAATTGCCTGGTAATTGCTGATGTCATAACCATTGTCATCATTGGGGGATTTATAAACCGGGGACAGCCACAGCACATTAATGCCAAGCTTTTGAAGATAATCCATCTTTTCTGTAATTCCGTTTAAATCCCCGATTCCATCTCCATTGCTGTCCTTGAAGCTTCTGGGATAAATCTGATAAACAATACTTTCTTTCCACCATCTTTTTTCCATTGCTACATTCTCCTTTTGGAACAATTTTCTCACATATTTTGCTGTTTTTATCATAGCTTATCCCCGGAGAAATGTCTTACGCTTTTGAGGCTAAAAACTACGCTTTTCTGACTTTCCTAGAAAGTCAGCTTTTCCAAAATCCTCACAATCTCCTCCCCACTGTTCCCCGAAACCGTCTCCTTCTGCGCCTTTTTCATAGCCTCCACTTTTTCCGGATTTTGAAGCAGCGCTCTTCCTTGTTCTACCTGTGCTTCTACAGTTCGTGGCGCAATGGACATGCCATGGCGGACAAAAAATCTCCTGTTTGCAGATTCACATCCAGGTATGGGCGCTGTGTGTACCATAGGAATCTGGGACACAGCAGCTTCTGTAGAGGTCAGCCCCCCTGGCTTTGTATACACCATATCACACGCCTTCATATACACCTCCATTTGCCTGGTCTGCCCCACCAGAACGATACATTCCTGCTCTTTGTATTTCTTCTTCATTTTCTGGAACATTTTCTTATTATTTCCACAAACTACTATAAATACCTCTCCTTCCTGTCTGGTTTTCAGAAACTGGCCGGTGAGTTTTTCCAAATCTCCTGCTCCCATGCTGCCTCCAATGACCAGATACACCGTCGCGTCCACGGGAAGATGCAAATATTCCCTGGCCTTTTTCTTATCTGCCTTTCTGGAAAAGCGGCTGCTTACCGGTATGCCTGCAGGTATCAGTTTTTCCTCTGGAATCCCTCTTTTTACACAGGCCTTTACCATTTCCTCATGTGCTACAATGTAAGCGTCACACCTGGTCTCCTCCCAAAAGGGAATACAGGTATAGTCTGTCATCACTGCTATCATAGGAGGCAGTTCTGTTCCCTGCCGTTTCATATAAGTCAGGGTTTCAGATGGATAGAGATGTGGCATCAGAATCCCATCAAACTTTTCCTCTTCCAAATAAGGTCCCAGATATTTACTCATCTTCGCATTTATATAATATACAGGAGATTTCCTCATAATTCTGCTGGCAGCCATACCAATCTGATACACAGCCCCGAACACATGAGGCATTTTTTTCACAGTATTCACATAAACACCGCCTACCGTATCCGAAACCTTTTGTCCTGCCAGCGTTAAATAATCAAACATCACAGCTTCATGTCCATGAGCTTCCAGGGCTTCCTTCATGCAAAGCCGGCAGCATCATGCCCTCCTCCTGTTTTACAGGATAATATTAAAACCTTCATATATTAATTTCTCCTAAAACCGAAACGTATCTTTTTCTCTTTGTTCTTTTTCAAATCTTCTCTGTGCTTATCCAGTACAACAAAGGAAATCAGACAATTTCCCACTGTCACAGCCAGATTCAGCTTAAAGCAAATGCCGCTTAGTAACCAGCACAGATAAGTAACTGCAGTGCGGAAACTATGGGGATCAATAATAATAACCAGCGTAAACAGCAGATACCAGAAAATCAAAAGCCACAGATCTGTAAACATAGGGTACAAGCCTAACAAAACGCCAAAAGAAACCGCAATCCCCTTGCCCCCTTTTCTCCGTCCACCCAGAAATGGAAACGCATGTCCCAGCACCGGAGCTGCCATCACCAGGGAAAAAGCCATATGCTCTGTTCCGATTTCCCTGGCAGCCAGATAAACCGGTACCATACCCTTTAAAAGATCACATAAAAGCACCACAAGCCCACAGGAGGCACCTCCATAAAAGAAGGCATTGGCTGTACCCGGATTTCCATCACTGCTGAGGCTTCGCACATCAATGCCACGCAGCACCTTGGGAACCACGTAACCAAACATCACGCTGCCCGAAACATACCCCAATACAATATAAAACATTGCCTGCATCAGCATTTTCTCATCCTCCAGAATTCAGGAATATATAAAAGCAACGTAACTGCCATAATCACCATTTCTGAATAAACAAGGAAATTCACTGTCTTTATGGAAATTCCAGCAGCAGCACCAGCATACACAGCACCAGAAACAACGTTGCTGTACAGACTTTGCCAAACCACTTAGCTCCATCCAGTTTCTTTCCTCTTCTCAGATTAATCAGGCCCATCACTGCCATAAATCCTTCTTTTACCAGCATCAGCAAAACCAGATACCGCATGGAGGTATAGCGCACAGCCAGACAAAGAGCAATGGCTGCATGGGTGAGCTTATCTGCAAAAGGGTCTAAAAATTTGCCAAACTCTGTAATCATATTAAATTTTCTTGCTACTTTTCCATCCAGTAAATCCGTAATGGTAGATACTGCCACAATGGCTGCTGCAACATAATAATCCTTCATGGTATCTGCCTGAAGATACACCACACAGAAAACCGGTATCAGTAAAATCCTGAAATATCCCATGCAATTAGGAATGGAAAACAGCTCCTCTTTTTTTATTTTGTTCATGTTATTCCCTTCTTTCTCTTTTGTCTGTCATTGTCACTGCTCCTGCCTGATAAAATTCCCATGGCAGCCTCTTCTTCAAACTGTCTGGAATACAGCTCATAATAATAGCCCTTTGCCTGAAGCAATTCCTTATGGGTTCCCTGCTCAATGATTTTCCCGTCCTTTACCACCAGAATCACATCTGCTCTTCGTATGGTAGACAATCTGTGAGCAATTACAAAAGAAGTATGCCCTTTCAGCAAATGGTCTGTAGCCTGCTGGATTAGCTGCTCTGTCTGGGTATCAATGGAAGAGGTTGCCTCATCCAGCACAAATCCTTGGGTTTGCCAGAATCGCCCTTGCAAAAGAAATCAACTGTTTTTCTCCTGTAGAAAGTCTTCCTCCGCTCTCTCCCACATCACTTTCATATCCCTGCTCCAGTTTCTCTGCCACCACATCTGCAGAAACCTGTTTTGCAGCTTCCCTTACTTCCTCATCCGTAGCATCCAGTCTGCCATAACGAATGTTATCATACAAGGTTCCGGAAAACAAATGAGGATTTTGAAGGACATAGCCAATCTGACTGTGAAGCCAGAGCTGGGAGCGCAGGCGGTAATCCTTTCCATCAATGAGAATTCTTCCCCTGGTGGGTTCAAAAAATCTGCCCAACAGATTTACCAGGTTGATTTTCCCGCTCCTGTCTCTCCTACAATAGCCACATTAGTCCCTGCAGGCACATGGAGATTAAAATGTTCCAACACATACTCTTTTCCATCCGGATACCGAAAAGAAACGTCTTCAAAGGTAATATCTCCCTGGATTTCTTCCCAGTTTTCCTTTTTGGGATGAAACATATCCCCGTATTTTTCCTCCACCTCAGGACTGTCACAGACATTAGGTTCCTGCTCCAGCAAATCTGTAACACGCTCAATATTAGCCTGGCAGGAAATCAAATCCGCCAGAAGTCTTGCAAGCTGCTGAATAGGTTCAAAAATCACCACTGCATAAGAAATAAAAACCGAAAGGGTGCCAAGCTGCAAAAGTTCTTCCTGTACCATATGTCCGCCCCGTTCCAGTACAATGGCACAGGCAATGGAGCTAAAAAGCAAAATCGTAGGAATATAAATTGCATTTAACCTTGCCGAATGTATGGCAGCCTGATGCATCTTTTTTGTAATCTTGAAGAAATTGTTCTGATTGTCCTCTTCTACTACCATACTTTTGGAAGTTCTCACTCCTGTGATTCCTTCATTGTAAGCATTAGTAATCTGAGAATTGATTTTCCGCACTTTCCGGTTCCAATGGAGAATCTTGTTCTGGAAATATACAGTAAGCAGAGCAATACAGGGCACAATCATCATAATAATCAGTGCCAGCTTCCAATTCAGCAAAAGCATAATACCAAATACACTGACCACATAAACAAAAGCCCAGAACATATCCACCAGTCCCCATGCAGTCATCCCGGCTATCTTTAGCGTATCACTCATGACCCTGGCATGTATGTACCCCACTGGCGTTGTGTTATAGTAGGAAAAGGATAAGGTCTGAAGATGTTCAAACTGCGCCCATTTTAAATCCTTTCCCACGCACATCTCAATGGTGGTTGCCGCATGAACGGAAACATAGACAAATACTGTCTGCAGCACAATCAGTCCAATATACACCCCTGCAAAGATAGAAATTCCATCCAAAGTATCCGGCACAATAAAATGGTCAATGGCGTAGCTTTGAAACAGTGGCACCAGCACATCAATACCGGCCAGCAGTAAGTTTAAGCCTATGGTAATCACAAAATATTTTTTATATGGTTTAAAAAAGGGCAACATTTTCGCCCAGACCTGAAAGCTAAAGGGTTTCTTATATTCCTGTTCTTCGTATGCTGCCATCTCTTATCCCTCCACCTGCATCCGGTCATCCTGACTCATCTGAATCTCATAGACCTGTCTGTAAATTCCATTTCCACGAATCAGCTCTTCGTGAGTTCCTCTCTCCTGAATCTTCCCCTGATGTAACACCAGAATCTCATCTGCGCTCATCAGTGTTGTAATCCGGTGAGAAATCAAAATCACCGTAGTGTCCTTACAATTTTCCAACAGCGCTTTTCGGATCTTCGCATCTGTCTGGGAGTCCACTGCAGAAAGAGAATCGTCAAAAATCATAATGGGAGTCTTCTGAAGAAGCATTCTGGCAATGGCCACGCGCTGCCTCTGACCGCCTGATAAAGTAACGCCCCGCTCTCCCACCAGAGTGTCATAACCATCCGGGAAATTCATAATGGTTTCATCCACACAGGCAATTTTTGCTGCCTGCCGAATTTCCTCCATAGTTGCATCTGTCTTGCCGCCGCAATATTTTCCCTGATGGTACGGGAATAGAGAAAGGGTTCCTGCAGTACCACTCCCACGTTTTTACGCAGCCATTCCAGGGGAATTTCCTGTATATTCTTTCCTCCAAGTGTGATACTTCCCTCTCCCTCTTTTAATTCATACAAACGGTTTAAAAGCTGAATCAGAGTAGACTTCCCGCTTCCTGTACCGCCCAGAATCCCCAGTGTCTTTCCTTTTGGAAGCACAAAATCAATATCCGAAAGCACCGGCTGTTCTTCCTCATAGGCAAAATTCACATGAGAAAAACAAAGGTCAAAGTCTTCTGATTTTTCCTTCCTCTCCTCACCATAGGCTTCCTCTTCCCCACGAATAATATAGTCCACACGTTCAAAGGAGACTCCCGCCTTACTCATATCCGAAAGAATACGTCCCAGTCCTCTGATTGGCCATACCAGAGTGGTATTATAGGAAGCAAAAGCAATAAATTCTCCTACGGTAATGTTACCCTGCACCGCTTCCATGGCTCCCAGTACAATGACTGCTACCACCTGAAGTCCTGTAATCAGGTCTCCCATTCCCCAGTAAAGGCCGGACAAGGTTCCCAGGCGAATCCAGAGGTTTGCAAACCGGTCATTCTTTTCCTGAAACCGCTCCATCTCAAACTTTTCCCGTCCAAAGGCACGCACCACCCGGACACCGGTGGCATTTTCCTGGACCACAGTAGAAAGCGCTCCCTCCGCTTCATCTGCCTCTGTGAATCTTCTGGCAATTAACCGGTAAAAAATACCGGAATACGCAGCTACCACAGGAACAAACAGCAATACCACCAGCGACAGTTTCAAATTCATGGAAACCATCATAGAAAAAGACACTGCCACTAAAAATACAGTACGGAACACTTCCAAAAGCTGGGTTACCACAAAGTTTCGGATAACCTCCACATCCGAAGTACAGCGCTGGATAATATCCCCTGTCTGATGTTTGTCATGCCATTTCATAGGCATTTTCTGTACATGGGTAAACAAGGCATCCCTCATGTTTTTCGCAAAATTCTCTCCCGCCATGGCAGTATTGATTCTGCTCACAAACAATGCTGCCCCGGACAACAATGCTACTCCTACCAGAATCAGCGCCATAATCCAGAGATTTTCCTCCAGATATAGATACCCATTTCCTTCTAATACAGAATCCACAGTGAAGCGAAATATCTGAGGTGTCAAAGAATTCAAAGCCGTAGTCACCAAAGATGCCAGCACTGCAAAAAAGAAATATTTCTTTGCGCCTTGAAAATAGCGCAAAATTAATTGAATCCTTCGTTTCATGTTTTTCTTCTGTTCATCCCCCTCTTTTATTTTCATGTAGTCTATTATACAATACAATCCTCCATATGGAAACATGAAAAAGAAGATACTGCCGCACCAAGGGCATACTAAGTGCAACAGTATCTTCTTTAATTAAGCTTTATTTCCTTCTCCAAAAACGTATCCTGCAGCTTCACCCCAGTCTCATTGAGCATGGCAATTAAAAGCCGTATTCAAAGTCTTTCACCGGGCGCCGCTCTTCCAGCAAAATTCCCATAACCCCTTTCACATCTTCTGTTGACTGAACGGAAGATACATGGCATTTGCATCTGGCAGAGTGTGGGTGCAGGTTCCGGCTCTGTGACGGTTGGACGCTGCCCACTGAGCCACTGCCCGCTCTTTTCCATTTATATTTTCTTTCAATTCTGGAAGCCCCATACCCTTTCTTGGAAACAGCATTGGTTCTTCCAGATTTCCTTTTTTATCCACCGGATAAATGATAATGGAAAGATTTAGTAACTTTTCTACCTGAGCTGCCACCTGTTTCCACACCTCTTCCCTGGTGCGGCAGCGCCTGAGTTTCCTGCTGTTCTCCAGCAAAATTTCCGTCCGGTATGCTTTTTTTGCACTTTCTCTTGTCTGAGCCTTTAACTGCCTGGTCATGGATGCCATAAAAAATCCTACTGCAAACAGCATAGCAAAGGTAACCGGGGAGCCTTTGTCATAAGCCTTCAAGCTAAAATAAGGCTCTGTGAAGAAAAAATTAAAGGAAAGCATACTAAGCAAGGCAGAATACAGGGCATAAATTTTTTTGTCTGCCACATAGGAAGACAACAGCACACCAACCATATATACCATAATCAGATTTGCTTCTGAAAGCCGGAACCATTGAAATATATAAGCCGCCATGGTACTAAGCGCCATAATGGCAGTGATTTCTCCAAGCTCCAGTAAAACCTTTTTACCGGATTCCTCTTTTTTTTCACTGGATTTTCCCTTTTCCCGATACTCTTTTGTATGTTTCATATCCGGAATAATGTACACATCAATATTGGGCGCCCGGTAAGTAAGCTGTTCCAGCACTTCAGAACGACTTTTTCCAAACATCCACTGTTTTCTGCTGCGCCCCATTACGATTTTTGAGATATTTCCCACAATGGCATACTCTACAATCTGATAAGCAATATCCGTGCCATACACGGTAACAATGTCCGCCCCTAAGGCTCTTGCCAGATCCATATGATTTTTCACAGCGGCCTTGATTTTTTCATCTGCTTCCTGCATTTTTGGCGTTTCCACATAAATTCCGGTAAAGCTGGCGTGAAAAGCATAAGCAAGGCGTGAAGCTGTACGGATTACCTTGGCATTGGAAGGGGATGGGGAGATACACACCAGAACATGTTCGCCTGTATGATAATCCATTTCACCCAGGGCATTTCGTTCCTCTTCTGCAATGCGGTTTACCCTGTCTGCAGTTCTTCTAAGAGTAATTTCCCTAAGAGCAACCAGCTTTTCCCTGCGAAAAAAATTTTCCAACGCCCGCTCTGCCTGTAAAGGCCCATAGATTTTTCCCTCTTTCATCCGTTCAATGAGTTCTTCGGGTTCAATATCTATGACCTCCACCTGGTCTGCATGGTCAAAGACCTTGTCCGGAACCCGTTCCCGCACCTCAATATGGGTAACGTTTCCCACAATATCATTGAGGCTTTCTAAATGCTGGATATTCATGGTTGTATACACGTCAATACCAGCACGCAAAAGTTCTTTTACGTCCTGGTATCTCTTTTCATTGCGACAGCCTTTCACATTGGTATGCGCCAGCTCATCCACCAAAATTAATCTGGGATTCCGCTTCAAGGCTGCGTCTAAATCAAATTCCCGCAGTTTTACCCCTTTGTATGCAATTTCCATGGGAGCAATGGTTTCCAGTCCCTTTACCAGCGCCTGGGTATCTGGTCTTGCATGGGGTTCCACATATCCTGCCACCACGTCAATATGGTGTTTCCTGGCCTCATGGGCAGCCTTTAGCATGGCATAGGTTTTGCCGGAGCCTGCTGCATAGCCCAGAAAGATTTTTAATTTTCCCCTGGATTTCTTCAGCTTCTCTTCTTCCTCAAACTGAAGTCTGCGAAGAAGCTGACTGGAATCCGGTCTTTCATATTCTTCTTTTTCCATAGACCCTCTACTCTAAAATTCCCATAGCATTGGCAATGGCCAGATTGCACTTTAACACATTGACTCTTTCCTCACCGAAGATTCCAAGTACCTTGTGTTCTGTATTTTCTTCCACAATCTCAGTCACTTCTTCCTCAGATAATCCTGCATTTTCTGCTACATAAGGAATCTGTATCTTAGCTGCCTTTGGTGTGATATGTGGATCCAGACCGGAACCGGAAGCTGTCAGAAGGTCTGAAGGAATATCCTCTGCCGCAAGTCCCGGATGTCTTCCAGAAAAGCATCCAAATCTTCCTGGATTCTCTTTTTAAGCTCTGGATTGGAGTTTCCGTAGTTATAAGAACCGGAAGAAACACCGCCATATTCCCCGTTTTCCAGTTCTTCCTCTGTATAATTATTATAATTTACCGAAGATGGTCTGCCCTGGAAATAATAGTTCTCTGTAAACTCCTGTCCCACCAGGGCAGAGCCACTGCTTCTTCATAATCTACAGTGGGATTTCCCTCTTTATCAATGAGATTTCCATTTGCCTTTTCTTTCATGGTAAGCTGGCTGACTCCGGTAAGAGCCAGTGGATAAACAAAAGAGCAAAGCAACATCATAGCCACACAAAACACAAGAGCTTTTCCTGCCATTTTTCCAAAATTTTTCATGAACCTGTTCCTCCTACATTCCTATCAGCGCCAGCAGCGGAGCTACCAGTAAATCAATGATTTTAATTCCTACAAAGGGAACAATAATACCGCCCAAACCAAAGATTCCCATGTTTCTAAGCAGCATTTTCTCAGCCTTCATTGGTCTGTATTTTACACCTTTCATGGCAATTGGAATCAGGCCGGGTATAATAATGGCATTGAAAATCAACGCAGATAAAATAGCGCTTGCCGGTGTTGCCAGATGCATAATATTCAAGATCTGCATCTGCGGCAATACATGGTAAACATGGCGGGAATAATGGCAAAGTATTTGGCAATGTCATTGGCAATGCTAAAGGTGGTAAGGGAACCTCTGGTAATCAGAAGCTGTTTTCCGATTTCTACCACTTCCAGAATCTTGGTAGGGTCTGAATCCAAATCTACCATATTGGCTGCTTCCTTGGCTGCCTGAGTACCGGAGTTCATAGCCAGACCTACATCTGCCTGAGCCAGAGCCGGAGCATCGTTGGTTCCGTCTCCTGTCATGGCTACCAGTTTTCCCTCTGCCTGTTCTTTCTTAATGGCAGTAATCTTATCTTCCGGTCTGCATTCTGCAATAAATCCGTCTACTCCAGCTTCTTTTGCAATGGTAGCTGCTGTTAATGGATTATCTCCTGTACACATAATGGTTTTAATACCAATTTCACGCAGTCTTTCAAAACGTTCTGACAATCCAGGTTTTACGGTATCCTTGAGGTAAATCACACCCAGAATCTTCTCATTGACACACACCACCAGAGGAGTTCCTCCCAGATTGGAAATATTGGTTACTATCTCCTGTAAATCCGCCGGAATGCTGCCTCCACGTTCTTTTGCAAAGGTTTTCATGGCATCAAAAGCGCCTTTTCTTACTACCGTGCCATCCTGTAAATCTACACCACTCATTTTACTCTGGGCTGTAAATTCTACAAAACGCATTTGCTCTGCAACATGTTCATCCAGCACACATCCCATTTGTCTTCCCAGGTCTACCGTAGACTTTCCTTCCGGTGTGGCATCCATAAGAGAACACATGACGCTATAATCAATTAAATCTTCCTTTGCAACACCTTTCACCGGGTAAAACTCAGCGGCCAGACGGTTTCCATAAGTAATGGTTCCTGTCTTATCCAGAATCATAGTATCCACATCACCACAGGCCTCTACTGCTTTACCGGACATGGCAATCACATTAAATCTGGTAACACGGTCCATACCGGCAATACCAATGGCTGACAGCAGACCGCCAATGGTAGTAGGAATCAGACATACCATCAGGCAATGGCCCAGGAAATGGGAATGTCCACACCCAGATAAGAAGCAAAGGGATACAAGGTTACCACTACAATCAGGAAAATCAAAGTAAGCACAATTAACAGAGTATTTAATGCGATTTCATTTGGGGTTTTCTGTCTGGAAGCGCCCTCAACCATGGAAATCATTTTATCCAGGAAGGATTTTCCAGCTCTGCCATAATTTTAATTTTCAGCCAGTCAGATACTACCGTAGTACCTCCTGTAACAGAAGAGAAATCCCCCCTGCTTCTCTGGTCACTGGCGCAGACTCACCGGTAATAGCAGATTCATCCACCGATGCGATTCCCTCTACCACTTCTCCGTCATTTGGAATCAGTTCTCCTGCTTTTACCAGAACCATGTCACCTTTTTTCAACTCTGAAGCATTCACCATCTGTTCTGTGCCATCTGGCAAAAGTTTTCTTGCCTGGTATCCTGTTTGGTCTTTTTAAGAGAAGCTGCCTGGGCTTTTCCCCTTCCTTCTGCTACCGATTCTGCAAAATTTGCAAATAATACGGTTACAAATAAGATGGCAGCCACAATTCCATTGTAAATCCGGTACTGCTCACTTCCACCAAATAAAGTTGGTACAAAAGTCAGCACCAGGGTAATTAAAAAACCAATTTCTACTACAAACATTACCGGATTTTTAACCATATAGCGCGGATCCAATTTCTGAAAGGAACCTATCACAGATGATTTCAAAATATCTCTGGTAATAAATTTTGTCCTGTTATTTTTAGCCATTTCTTTCTCTCCTTTTACTGTGCCTTACATCCAGATTGACAGATGTTCTGCAATCGGTCCCAGAGCCAATGCCGGGAAGAAGGTCAAAGCAGCGAAAATATATACAATAAATACAAGAATAATCATAAAGGTTACATTATCGGTCCGAAGGGTACCCACAGATTCATTGACTTTCTTCTTAGCCAGCATAGAACCTGCAATGGCAAGCTGTGCGATAATTGCAATGTATCTTCCAAAGAACATTGCCAAACCGGCTGTTATATTCCAAAACGCGGTATTATCTGCCAGTCCCTCAAATCCAGAACCATTATTTGCGGCAGAAGATGCATATTCATACAAAACCTGAGTCAGTCCATGAAATCCTGGATTGGTAATTCCTTCTAAACCTGCCGGAACTGCCACTGCCAACGCTGAGAAGCCAGAATCAAAAGGGGATGAATCAGAATGCAAAGAGCAACCAGCTTCATTTCTTTTCCTTCTATTTTTTATTCAGGTACTCTGGCGTGCGCCCTACCATCAATCCACAGATAAATACTGCCAGGATGACGTACATAATCATGTTCATCAATCCTACGCCTTTACCACCGAAAACGCAGTTGAGCATCATATGTAACAAAGGAACCAGACCGCCTAAAGGCGTCAGGGTATCATGCATGTTGTTTACCGTACCTGTGGTAAAAGAAGTAGTTACTGTGGTAAACAAAGCAGACTGTGGAATACCAAACCGAACTTCCTTTCCTTCCATACTTCCCTGGGTCTGATCCACACCCATGTCCTGAATCACCGGATTTCCTGCAAGCTCTGAATTGTAGCAAATAATAAGTCCAACCAGGAACAAAATAGCCATGGCTCCGAACACTACTGCTCCCTGTCGTCCGAAAATCAGCTTTTTACTTCCCACAGCAGCTTTCTCTGCCTGTTTTGCTTTCTTCTTATCATGAAGCATATGACCGAAGGTCACCACACAAGCTCCTGGCAAAAGCATCATGGAAATCATTTCTGCAATGTTGGTAATCACAGTAGGATTTTCAAAAGGAGTAGTTGAGTTTGCCCCAAAGAATCCTCCTCCATTGGTTCCCAGATGCTTAATGGATTCCAGTGCCGCTACCGGTCCTACTGCAATATCCTGTAAATTTCCTTCCAGCGTCTCAATAGTAAAATTTGCATGTAAAGTCTGTGGTGTTCCCTGGCTTACCAGAAGTAAGCCCACCAGGAAAGAAACCGGTATCAAGATTCTGGTAGTAATCCGCACCATATCTTCATAAAAGTTTCCAATCTTCTTACCTGCCAGTCCCCTGCAAAACGCCATACAGGCTGCATATCCTGTGGCTGCAGAAGTAAACATCATGAAAATAATCACACACATCTGAGCTGCATAGGACAGGCCGCTTTCTCCTGAATAATGCTGCAGGTTGGTGTTGGTCATAAAACTGATAATGGTGTTAAAGGAAAGGGTTGGTTCCATATCGGATATACCGTTGGATTTAAAAACAACAAATTCTGTAATCTTAAAATCCCATATCCTACCAGCACCATGACCCCATTTACCAGAAGCAGGGTCAATGCGTATTTCTTCCATCCCATGTCTTCACCCTTGATTCCGCAAATCTTATAAAAAAAACGGTCAATGGGATTAAACACTTTATCTGCAAAAGTCTTTTGTTTTGTTGCAATATGGTACATATATTTTCCCATGGGAATGACCAGTATTACAAAAATTGCAAGCGTTAAAATAATCTGTAACATGTTTTCTCCTCCTAGTGATTCTCTTCCGGCTCATTCATAATTTTTCCGGATTTATCAGGCATACACCAGATAAATCCCCAGTCCGGCAATGATAACGCCTAAAGCAATCATATCCATCATGCTCCTATCCTCCTATTTTTCTTTTGGTTTTATCTGCCTGTCGCAAAAATCAGCGAATACTTTCATCAGGCCAAAGCAAACCAGCAATGTTCCAATCATTAATAAATCCATCATAATCTTTTCCTCCTTGCCTGGTTATTTTAGGTGATAAAAGATTAAATATGGATTAAGTTCTTAGAGGATAGTATTAAAACTTTATAAATTTGCAAAAAAATACAGGGACTGCTGTTTCACACAACAATCCCCGCATTCTATTTATGTTCTATTTCTCATCCAAAAACTCCCGAATCTCTTTTTCCCATCCAACAAGAGACCCCTGCACCATAGGCGGCCTTCCTCCGCCTTTTCCCTGGAATTTTTCGTTCATCTGCTTCCCGGCTGCACAGATATCCTGTTCCAGGCTTCCCAGCACATACCGGTATCCAACAGTATCGTCTCCCACAAACACTCCGCAGATTCCATCGGTAAGTTTCATAGCGTCATTAACAAAATTCCGCATGGCAATGGCGTCCATCTCTTCAGTAAACAACAGGACAGGAGCCTTTTTATTTTCCTTGCAGGTCTCTTTTGCTTCCTTCAGACACAATTCCACATATCTCTGCTGCAGTCGTTTTACCTTTTCCTTCTGTTCCTGAAGCTCCAATTCCAGGCGATCCACAGCCTGAACCACCTGCTCCTGTTTTGCAGAAAGACGGTTGGAAATAGTTACCACACTTTCTTCTTTCTGGTTATAATCTGCCAAAGCCCAGAAGCCGCAGAGCATGGATACCCGCATACCGCCTTTGTAATGAATAGCCCCTACCAGTTTAATCATGCCCACGCTTCCAGTGTCCTTCACATGAGGCGCACAGCAGGCACAACTGTCATATCCCGGTATCTGCACAATACGCACCTGACCCTGAATCTCTATTTTGCTTCGGTAAGAAATACCCTCCAATTCTTCCTTTGTTGGATATAATACTTGCACAGGAATATTTTCTGCTACCGCCTGGTTTGCCTCATATTCGATTTTACGAAGCTCCTCCTGTGTAAGTGGACCATCATAATCCATGGTAACCCCATCTTTTCCCAGGTGAAAGCCCACGTTATTGTAACCGAAATGCTTATTTACAATACCGGAAACAATGTGCTCTCCTGTATGCTGCTGCATTTTTGAAAAGCGCTCCTGAAAGTCCAGTTTTCCCATTACAGTTTCTCCTGGCTTTAAATATCCGCTGATGAAATGAACCACCACACCGTCCTGCTCCTGTACGTCTAACACCTGTACGGTTTCTTCTTTGCAGGTCAGGGTTCCTGTATCACTGCTCTGTCCTCCTCCTTCCGGAAAAAGGCAGTTCTGTCAAGAACTGCCTCATACTTCGCCTCAGACGAATGTTCCACAGAAAGAGAGGTACAGGATAAAACCTTTGCACAAAATTCTGAAAGATATCTGTCCTGATAAAATAATTTTTCTGTCATGAGTCCTCTCCATATACTCTGATTACAGAAGAAATCTTATGTACCACATTCATGCTTTCAATAATCAGCATAGCGTCATTAAAGTTTCCTTCTTTTACTCTTGATGTTACAACTACAATCTCCGCTAAATCTTCATGGCGGTGCTTATGCTTCTGAATCATCTGGGCAATGCTCACATTATTATTTCCCAGTACGCTTGCAATGCTTGCAAGCACCCCTGGTCTGTCATCCACATGAAGCCGCATGAAAAATCTGCTCTCCATATCCTCCTGTTTTTTTACAGGAATTTCTTTATAGCAAGTACAACTGATACGCCCGGTACATTCAAAGAGAATATTTCTCACAATATCAAAAACATCTCCTACAATAGCGCTGGCTGTAGGCAGTTCTCCTGCACCTCTTCCATAAAACATAGCGTCATCCACAGCATCCCCGTGGACAAATACTGCATTAAAAGAATCGTTAACCGTAGCCAGTGGGTGCTTCTCAGAAACCAGCATGGGCTGTACACTGACTTCAATACCTGTTTCTGTATTTCTTGCCACACCAAGGAGTTTAATCACACAGTTCAGTTCCTTTGCATAACGGATATCCTTAGAAGAAATATGGGTAATTCCCTGGGTACTCACATCATCAAAGGTGACTCTGGAATTAAAGGCAATAGACGCCATAATTGCCATTTTTCGCCCTGCATCATAGCCTTGAATATCTGCAGTAGGATCTGCCTCCGCATACCCCAGCTTCGTGGCAAGAGCCAGGGCATCTGCAAACTCCATGCCCTCCTGCTCCATTTTTGTAAGAATAAAGTTTGTAGTTCCATTTACAATTCCTACAACCTCTGATATATGATTTCCTGCCAGACACTGCTTTAAGGGGCGGATAATGGGAATCCCCCCTGCCACTGCTGCCTCAAATAAAAAGTCACAGTGATGAGCAGCCGCACAGTCCAGCAATTCCCCGCCATAGGAAGCCACCAGATCCTTGTTCGCAGTTACCACATGTTTACCTGCGGTAAGAGCTTCTGTAATATAAGTACGGGCAGGCTCAATGCCTCCCATAACCTCAATGACAATATCAATGGACTCATCCTCCAGGATTTCCTGCCAGTCATTGGTTAAAAGCTCCGGTTCCTGAATTTTAGCCGCCGCTTTTTTCAGATTCCGCACTAAGATTTTTTTCAATTCCACCACAGCCCCTATTTTCTGTTCCATCTCCTGGGTCTGCTGTTTTAATACCTTGTACACTCCGGTTCCCACAGTTCCAAGTCCCAGAAGTGCTGCATGTAATACTCTTTTACTCATTCTTCTCCTTCACCTTTTCCACATCCACTCGCTCTACATAGCCCTTTTTCATTCTGTTACTGCGTTTTATGGCTTTACTCCATCCTCCCACTTTATTATACACCCAGAAAGAATGGGACAGAACCGTCTTGGCTTTTCCGATTTTATCCTTCGCAGTACCACCATAGATACTGCCACCGCATTCCATCTTTGTTCCTTTCATAATGTGCATAATCAAATCAGATTCACAGGTCACATCATCCGGTATCTCTGTGTAAGCCATGCCAATGCAATCTGCCCTGTGGGCATCACTGCCACCTGTTCCGGGAAGGTCATATTTCTCTGCAATGGCAAGAGCTTTATCATTCACCGACTGTGGTTCACAGGCATTAAATACTTCCATGAAATCAAATTCCCGGATAATGTCCGGATTTCTCTGATAAGCTTTTGCATTCATAAAGCTCATAAACTTTTCCCCGCAGATGTGCCGGCCCCAAAATTCCACCATAGTTATGAACAATGGGAATCAACATCTGCAAAGGCATTCCCCGAAGTTCCAAAAGTCTCAGTTTAATATTTTCCGGCATAATCACAATCATATGCCCTGCATCCAGAGTATCGTACTCAATGCCCTTTAAAACCAGGAAATCCTGATATTTATCCCCTTTGATATTCCGCTTCCACTGACGATATCCGCCATAGGAATCATGATCTGTTACCAGCATCCCGCCAAATCCCTGATTCCGCAGCATACGGATATATTCTTCAATAGGAACTTTTCCATCAATAGAGCCTTCTTTTGTATGGCAATGCATGTCAATCTTCATGACAACATCTCCTTTCACGAACTTCTGTCACAGACCAAATCTTTGCCTCATAGCCCCGATTTTTTCTTTCGGAAGAACCAGATTAAATCCCTGGGGATTCACAGCCACACCTTTTGCCACAGGAATAATCACCTTTTCCAGATTCTCAAAAGTCACCAGCATTCCTGTAAATTTCTTTTCTTTATTAAATTTCCGAAACTCTTCTGCATCTGAAAAGATTGGCTGGTAAATATCCCCATTCTGGGTCTTAATATAAGGAACCTGAACATTTTTGGGATCCTGTCCCTCCTCTGGTTTATTCACTGCCACCAGATACCGGCTTTTAACCAGATTTGCTGCTGTCTCCTCTTCCAGTTCCCTGAGATTTTCTTTTTCTTCCATTTCCACGCCACGTCTTAACTCCTGCATAAAGTAAATACCGGAAAGCTGCAACTGTGGATTCAGAAGAGGACGTTTCTCTTCCGGCAGACTGGAAAAGTCAGGTTTTTTCACCACTTCCTCTAACTCCAGTTCTGTTTTTTTCTCCTTTTCATAGTAAACAATACTATTGACTCCAAGGGTGTACAGCACTGTGTAAAAACTAAGGAAACTCTGATTATCCACCCTGATAGCTGCAACAGGATTTTTCTTCTCTGTTAAAGGCTTCACGGTCTCTTCCAGCATTTCCTTTTCTTCAAAAATCCAAACCTGGTCATTAAAAGTTTCCGGATCGCAAATCACAAATGGAAGCCTGGTGGCTCTAGAGAGAACCGTAAATACCTCTTTCTGTGTCTGAATTTTCCGAATCAGTTCTATTCTTGCGTTGTCCATGTCAATTTTCTCCTATTGTGTTGTATTCTATGTATAGTATACACCTTTTTCTGATTTTTGTCCTCTTTTATTAGAAAAACAATACACTAAAAAAGGCTACTTTTCCTTCACAGTAATACTCCATGCCGCATTCTTTTGCCAGGGCGTCCACCTGGACACAGAAAGCGGAAAGACAGGAAGCTCTCTTTTGGGGAAATTTACAGGGATTTCCTTCTTTTTTTGCACAGGGGCTGCACAACTGGCAGGGGCCTGCCATAGCCGGAAGGTATTCTGGAATTTCTCCTTCCACTCCATGAATCAGCTTCCAGGTCATTTCATTATGGCGATGTTTAATCACCTTTGTCTCTGCATCATCCATAATATCCTTCACAGGAGTGATGGTCTGCAATACCAGGGCTTTGGAAAACCGCAAAGCTTTCTCCTTCAATGCTTCCGGTTCGCCGCAGGAAGGTGGACAGGAATAATTATTATCGTAGTTTCCACAATAATTCATTTCACAAAACTGGCGGAATCTGCTGTCAAAAATCAGATGATCCGTATCTATCACACATGCCTGGTCAAATCCACATGCAAGAGCCTGGTTTAATAATTTTTCTTTGGTCATAGGGTTACTTCCTTTCTGTTGTCTACAGTATTACAGATTCATTAAAAACATATTTTATATATACATCATACTACAAACTGTACATTTAAGCCATACCTTTAATAATCCTAAACATTTGAAATACCAGCATTATCCTCCCAGTAGGTGAATCACACACATTCCTATTTTCCAACCTACTTTTTCAAAGTCCAAATAGGTAGAAAACAACAAATTAAGTCATCATCTTTATGATTTCCACCTATTTCTATCTCCATTTTATAAGTGGAAATATCGCGTCTATAGCTTTTCACCTACTTCCGCAGACTCAAACATATTTCAAATACGAAAGCTGCCGCTTTCACGATTCATACTCATGAAAGCGGCAGCCGCATAAAGATATTCACTATTCTTTATTTACAAACCTCATCATACAGATTTCTTCCCTCAGAATCAATCACCACAATCACCGGAAGATTTTCTACTTCCAGCTTCCGAATGGCTTCTGTTCCCAGGTCTTCATAGGCAATGACTTCTGCCTTTTTGATACATTTGGAGAGTAACGCCCCTGCGCCGCCTACTGCTGCGAAGAACACAGCCCCGTTTCTCACAATGGCATCTGTGACTTCCTGTTTTCTCCTGCCTTTTCCAATCATGCCCGTAAGTCCTAAATCCAGCAGTCTTGGCGCATATTTATCCATGCGGCTGGCAGTGGTCGGACCTGCAGAACCAATGGGACGTCCTTCTCTTGCCGGTGTTGGTCCCATGTAATAAATCACATTACCTTCCAGTTCAATAGGAAGTTTTTCTCCTTTGTCCAATGTCTGGGACATTCTCAAATGTGCGGCGTCCCTCGCTGTATAAATAGTACCTGTAATATAAACATAATCCCCTGCTTTCAGGGTTTTTACCTCTTCTCGGTCCAGAGGTGCTTTGATATATCTGTCCATTCCTCTTTCCTCCCTGTTCTTTCGTGTACTAAATCGTTCTGACAATATGACGGTTTACATGGCAACAGATATTAATTGCCACAGGAAGTCCCGCAATATGGGTGGCATATGTGTTGATATTCACAGCCAGCGCTGTGGTATCTCCGCCTAAGCCTGCAGGTCCTAAACCAATTTCATTAATTTTTGCCAGCAACTCTTCTTCCAGTTCTTTTACATGAGGTAATTCGGAATGTTCCCCGATTTCTCTGGTCAGGGCTTTCTTTGCCAGAATAGCTGCCTTTTCAAAGGTTCCGCCGATTCCCACACCCACAACCACTGGGGGGCAGGCATTTGGTCCGGCTTCTTTTACTGCATTTACAATGGCTTCTTTCACACCTTCCACACCATCTGCTGGTTTCAGCATACAGATTTTACTCATATTTTCGCTTCCAAATCCTTTTGGCGCTACGGTGATTTCCACCTGGTCTCCCGGTACAATTTCATAATGAATAATCGCCGGTGTGTTATCTTTTGTATTGACTCTGAGAAGTGGGTCTCCTACTACAGATTTTCTAAGATACCCTTCTGCATAGCCCTGGCGTACCCCTTCGTTTACAGCATCTTCCACACTGCCGCCTTCAAAGTGCACGTCCTGCCCTACCTTTAGAAATACCACTGCCATACCAGTGTCCTGGCAGATAGGAATCATGTCCTTTCCTGCAATATCCAGGTTTTCCAGAAGCTGTCCCAGAATCTGTTTTGCCAGAGGTCTGGTTTCTTTTTCATGGGCATCTCTCATGCCTTATCCATATCCGGAGCCAGGAAATGATTAGCCTGAATACACATTTCTTTAATATTTTCTGTCAAAAGTTCTACGTTTACGCTGCGAACCATGGTTTTCTTCCTCCACTTTTCTGTTCTTACCTTGGGTGTTCTGCCAAATGTTTGCTTAAATCAATGCGGTTAAAGTCTCTGATATCCTCAGACTGGTGTTTTCCAAGCATTCCAATGAGCATATAATATCCGTTTCTTGGATCCTGGGGATAATCTTTTACTAATGTAAAATCTGTAATTTTCCCTGTACTGGAAATGTGCATTCTGGGTCCCAGACATTCCAGCACATAGTCGCCAATCTGAACATGATTTTCATCATAATAAGAAACCGGTAAATCCTTTTTCACCGCTTCTCTTACTTTTGCCTCCAGCTCATACAAATCCACATCCGGCTTCTGCTCAAATTCCAATACGAATCCATGACGTACATCTGAACGGGGACCATCCTGGGCATAGCCTTCTCCCATAAAATACACGCACAAATCTTCCAGTGTATGAGCTGCCTTCCGATAAATCACGGATTTGTGTACAATCTTGGCAATGTTCTCAGGAAGCGGGCCAAACATATTGGGTCTGGTAATAATAATTTCCTCCCCGATTCCCACCAGCAAATCTGCATTGCGGTTTAAAAATGGAAAAATCAGTTCAAAATGCTCCACAATTACAATCTTCCCGTGTTTTGCCGCATCCAGAATTGCCTCTGCCAGCACATGCATCTGAGTAAAAGCGGATTCAAAGCGGATATCCAGATGATAGGTATGAGGCGAAAAAGGATCCGCCATATCTTCATGGAGAAGAGGAAGGGGCCGGATATTCACCCCTTCATCATCATTGGTAAGGTCAAGCCCCGGAAACATTCCTTTAATCAAAAGGCTCTTTCCAGCCCCCGCATCTCCGATAATTCCCACAATGTGGTCAAAGGGACTTAAATACATCTGGCTTAACTGCATACCCAGGTCTGCCATGCGGCGGTTTCCTCTGGGCGCAAAATAATAGCTGTACAGGTTTCCATCCTGCATTTGTCTTGAATATGCCATACTTTTTCCTTTTTATGTGCCAGAATAGCCAGAACTGCTTTCTCATAAGAGGAAAACAATTCTGGCATATCCTGTTTATCATTCTCTATTAGTTCTTTCTTGCTTTTCTAAGAGCCAGGATTCTCTCCATTTCATTGTAAACAATCATGTAGCCCTCGTCAACACCCATACCAGGTTTTGCAAGAATCTGATCCGGTTTTGTAGCCATCGCGCAGTTTACACAAACCTGTGCGGAACGGTCTGTTTCGTTACAGGTACCGCCCTGGTAAGCGCCAAAGCCTTTTTCCTTGCAGTACAGAACTGCTTCTACAATATTGTTGATTCCACCAAGGTCTGGTGTTTTAATCTGAGCCATGTGACCGGCTTTGTTATCTGCAAAGTATTTTACATCTTCCAGTGTATTACACCATTCATCTGCAACCAGCTCAACATCAATGCCTCTTCTGTCCACTTCTTCTCTAAGCCCCTTTAAGCAGAGCATCTGTTTTTCTCTTTCCTCTGCATCCATAGGGCCTTCGATTCTCAAATGGAATGGTTTTGCAGCTTCTTCCAGTTCTGCCAGATAATCTGCATTGCAGGATAGTTGTCAACACCAAAAATGGCTCCAATGGTACCATATACATCAATGTGGAACACTGGCATATAGTCTTCGCTGTGGCGCAGTTTAAGAACGCGGTCTCTTAACCAGCCAACATATTCTTTTAACAGTTCCCCATGCTCACCTAATTTTAATTTTACGTTGTTGATTAATGCGTGAGGCATAACTGCAGCGCCTTTTAAAATCATCTTGTCTGCATTATCATAACGGTTGTCACCAGACTGTGTAAATACTGGAATCGGCTCTTCTGAAACCGTTGTTCCATATTCATCTGCAACAACTTCGCACATCAGTCTCTTGCTGGATTTTGCAACAGCGTCCAGAATTGCCTGGCTCACACCATAGCGGATAGCTGTATGTAATCTCTTGCCATCCACCTGAATGGATTCCAGCATTTCACATAAACCTTTGAAGCTGTCAGCTTCTTTTCCAACTAATTCCGGTTTAATATATTTGTCAATAATCGGAATAAAATCCTCTGCCAGAAACAGCGGGTCACGTCCGCCTGCACCAGAATACTGAACAGCCGCACAATCACCCCATGCAATCTGTCCGTCTTCCAGAATCAACATAACAGAAATGGCCTCACCAGCCTGTCTTACAGACTTAAATCCAGGTGTAACAGTTTCTCCGAAATAAGCTGCCCCATCAGAAACAGCTCCCTTTTTAATAGCTCTCTGGTCATCAAAGAAAAATCCGGTTCTTGCTTTAGAACAAACAACATCTACTATTTTCATGGTTATCAATCTCCTTTTCAACTGGAAGATAAGGGATAGTGTTCAGTCCACATTGAGGATTCTGTCCCCGGGTATGGCGGGTTCATGCTTTTCTTGCTCAAAACCATTTTCTATTCGCAGAAAAGCACAAACCCGTCATCCCCGGGAGATACCAGACTTCCGGTGGACTGGGATATCGTTCTGTATATCCCTTCCATGCTTATCTTCCCTGGTATTTGTCACTTTAAAATGAATAAAAATCCTTTATATTTCTCACTCACTTGCATACGCCAGAAAGCCAAAGGCTTTCCGCGTATGCGTATCTTTTCTACCACAACTGTTATCCCATCCCCCGCTGGCGGCTGGTGTGGTCTTTTCAGGCGAATCAAAAAATGGTTTTGAGCCTGAAAAGACCATGCCTGCCACCGGCGGGGGATGACCATAACCCTATTTCATCATTTAGGTTTTCCTACCAAACGTCCTTTACTGATTGCATATACATCATCAATTACCATCTGGAAGGATGCTTTTCTCTTCTCCATTTTCGCACGGTGTTCAATCTTACCTCTGTTGAAGTCGATTAATTCCTGTGGAAGTGGAACTCTTGCCGAATTCAGGTAACGTACAGCGCCTTCATGGTCACGTGCCGGAAGCATTTTACCAAAGTTGTAGCGGCTTGGCGCAAATGGAATATCAATGACACCTGCTTTTACTGCGCGGATAACGCCAAGAGCCAGGTCTCCCATACCAAGTTCAAAGGTCTTATCCACGATTGCACAGGTTTCACCTTTGATGATTGCTTTTTCCAGTTCCAGAGCAGAGCTCTTTAATTCCTGATCTGCCAGCAGGGAAATAGCCTGTTTTGTACAGCGAAGTCCCTGCGCATTTGCTTCCATAGTAGGAACACCAACTGCCTCATGAGGTGTCTTAACAATAACCTTTGTAGCTTTTGCAAGGGCTGCTACAGAACTTCCCCAGGAAATAACTGCAAATGCTTTCGCTTCATCCTGTGGGAATCCACCCATCCACTGATGGAGAACCGTTGTTACGGTCACATCTTCATATCCGTATTTTTCCAGATATTCTTCGGTAAGTTCTTCCAGAACGCGAAGAGCTGCAACGTCCTGCACCAGGTTACCGCACTGTCCATAACCAACGGTTACATTTTTAACGCCCTGCTCTGCTGCCAAAAGTGCTTCAATAATTGCCACAGCATTAGACATAGAAGGTGGAACCAGAGTACCTGTAAGAGGTCCGTATGGCTCACGGTTAATAGAAACACCTGCTTCTTCGTAGATACCTGTTAAACGGTCTACATACTGCCAGTCATAAATCGTTCTTTCCAGAGGAACATCCTTTGCATATGGAATGTTATAGGAAATACCGCCGCCTTCGTAGCTGGTAAATCCACCTGCATAGCAGATTTCGGTCAGCAGTCTTGCATCCGGTGTACCATGGCGAACCTGTACCGGAATATCAAGGTTTTCAATAATCTGACGGCATCCATACACACCATGGTTTACTGCCGGGAAACCATTTAACATGGATTTCTGTGTGCGATAGATTCCTTGATTCCATTTTCAGCCTCTTCATAACGGTTCTGGCGGGTATAAGAGTCAATGGTTGTAGGAAGTAAATCTGCCTCACCATTGTTCTGCAAATACTGCAGAAGTTTAATATGATCTTCAATCAAGGCAACACCGGCTCTTGGCTGAATCAGTGTTTTTCTTTCTTTCTTTGCCTCAGAAAGTTTTTTGGAAAAACTTTTGACTCCGGCATACTTTTGTGATATTCAATGGCTTCGTCAAAGTCTACATCTTTACCGGTGGGCCACTGTCCCATAATCTCTTTACGGATGCCATAAAATTCGTCATCCGATAATTTTTTATTCCTGATGTCCATAATAAGCAATCTCCTTCTTCATGATTTCTAAGGCCGCTTCCGGGTAATGCTGGGAAAGCAGTCCCATAGCTGCCAGAATATACTTTCTATCTATGAGGATTTCCGCATTTTCAGGTCTTAGAGAACCTGGTGTACTTTCCTTATACAGCGCATATTTTGCAATTTCTTCGGTATGTTTTGCGTGAATCAGAGCGCCTCCTGTAACAACAACGTATTTTACCCTGCGCAAATCCTTGCCGCTTTGAAGATAGGTAAGCCCGCAGGGGGTGTATACCTGTTCCAGAGAACCTGCATGACGGGCAACCGCTGTCTCCACAGCACCGCAGGCCAGTGCAAAATCCATCTTTTCCATTTCTTCATTGTCCGGTATGTAATCCGTATGAGTTGCCAGATACTCTACCAGCCCTGCAACCTTCTGCCGGTTTACACCTGCAATCTGAGCCAGCCGCCTGTCGCCTACTGCTTCCAGAATTCCCTGGACACTGTAGCGCATTCCAATGTCGCCTTCCACACTGCGTTTTGCATATGGCTCCTGAATGCCTTTCATAACCGTAGCCATATTTGCCGGGCTTCCTTCTGCAATGGAATACACATCCGTAGTGGCTCCGCCTAAGTCCACACCTACCAGTTCACCGATACCCTGATGTTCTTCCCATCCGTCTGAGAGAAGTTCCATGGCAGTCAACATGCAGAAGGTGTTGGCATAATAATTCCGGATACCAGGTCTGAAGCCTTGGAAAGCCCTTTTCCCTGTACAATCCTATTTAAAAATACTTCCCGAATCTGCTTCTGGGTCGGCTCAATATTCAGCTCACCCAGCCTTGGCATTACATTTTCACAGATATACGTTGTTCTGCCTTCCAAAATCTCCTGGCACTCATCCACCGCGCACCGGTTTCCTGCCAGAACAACAGGACAGTCATAGCTAAGTTCTGAGAGCATTTTGGCATTATACAGAATACATTCTGCATTTCCGCCGTCTGTTCCTCCGGTAAGGAGGATAATATCCGGATGGTACGCCTCAATTTCCTTCATATCTCCTTTGGTAAGGTTAAAGGAATAGGTTTTCCACACCTTTGCCCCTGCTCCAAGAGAAGCCTCCCTGGCTCCTGCGCAGTAAGCTCCGGCACCAGACCAATGGAAATCATCTTCAATCCTCCGGCAGCGCTGGAGCAGGCATAGCGTTCCTCATATTCCAGAGGTCCTGTGGTCTGTTCCAGAATTTTAATGGCGTCATGAAGGCCATTATTAATATCTGTTTCCACAGTGGTATAGGCTGCTGCTGTTCCCAGAATTTCACAATTATCTACATCTACGGCTGTCACCTTGGTGTTGGTGCTTCCGAAATCCACCAATAAAACTGGTTTCATAATTTACCGCCTCACTTTATCAGTCTTCTGTTTCCGGTGCTTCCATGCCAAAGTCTTCATACAAGGCCGCAATGGTAGTTTCCGGCGCTGTACCCGGACCAAAAACCCTGTCAAAGCCCATTGCCTTGAAGCGTTTCTCTACTTCATCAAAAGGCTGTTTTCCAACAACGATATTACCGCCTACATACAAAAGAACATCTTTTAATCCAGCCTCATTGCACTTATCTCTCAAGCCTCTGCAGTCCAGTTCTCCATGTCCATAAAGAGAAGATACCATAATTCCATCTGCGTTGGTTTCAATTGCTGCTGCAATATATTCCTCCTGAGAAACCATAACGCCTAAGTTTGTCACTTCGAAACCAGCGTCTTCAAATGCATGTTGCAAAATGGTGTTGCCCACTGCATGTACATCAGCGCCGATTACGCCAATAACTAATTTTTTCTTGTCCATTTCTGACCCGCTCCCTTCGTAAAAGATTAAATGGCATTTATCTTTCTATTTTCTTTTTTTCTTTTCCTTTTCTATTTTTGATTACAGAACGTTTTTAATGGTATCCAGCAAAGTTCCGTCCCGGTAAAGCACCCTGGCAACTACCTTATCGCCCATCTCTACTTTTTTCGGTACTCCTGCAATATCCTCTGCAATCTGTTTCAGTTCCTGTATATCCTTCACCGGAAGTCCTGCTTTCATTAATTTTTCCTTTAATTCCTGCTGTTTCGGATTTACTGCAATACCTCTTTGGGTTACCACCACGTCAATGGTTTCTCCCGGAGTGGATTTGCAAAGCACTTCGTCTACAATCAGCGGAAGTCTTGCACGAATCAGCGGTGCCACAATAATGGACAGCTTAGAACCTGCTGCAGTATCACTGTGTCCACCGGAACCTCCCATAATATAACCATTGGAATCTGTATGTACATTGACATTAAAGTTTACATCCACCTGAGTCGCTCCCAAAATCACCACATCCAGGCTGTCTACCGCAGCGCTTTTGGCTGCCGGTGATGCGTAACGCATAGCTGAGATTTCCTGGTGTTTTGGATTTTCCCGGATGGATTCAATGGCTTTTAAGTCAAAGCACTGCACATCCAGAATGGATTCAAAATATCCCTTGTTTGCCATATCTACCATATAGCCGGTAATACCGCCCATACAGAAGCTGCCTTTAATATGGTCTTTTTCCATCATTTCTTCCACATATTTGGCAACTGCCAGGGAAGCGCCGCCTGCTCCTGTCTGGAAGGAAAATCCGTCTTTCAAATATCCGGAATGTTTCACTACCTGGGAAGCCAGTCCTGCAATCCGAAGCCCTACCGGGTCACGGGTAATTTTGGTAGTACCGGAAACAATCTTTGCCGGGTCACCAATCTGAGGTACTTCTACCACATAGTCCACATAACCTTCATTAATGGAAGTATCTTCTAAAGGGTAACTCACCAGATTATCGGTAATCACAACCACCTTTTCTGCGTGAACCGCATCTGAGAATGCATAGCCAGAGAACCACAGCAGATGGTCCGTATTTTCCACTGCAATTTCCCATATTATCTGCTGTAGGAGCTGCCAGGAATGCGATATCAATCTTAGAAGAACCGTTTTCCATATCCCCGGCTCTTCCTCCATGAGTTCTGAAAATCACAGGTTTTTCCAAAATACCCTGAGAAATTGCTTTTCCCACTTTTCCACCCATGTAATTACACTCAATTCCTGTAACTACACCGTTTTTAATATGTTCAATAATTGGCTCATGAATGTCAAAAATAGAACTGGCATTGACGGTAAGATCTTTGATTCCCATGGCCGCCGCTTCTTCCAGAACCATATCCAGCACATAGTCACCATTTCGCATATGATGATGAAAGGATATGGTCATGCCATCTTTTAATCCTGTTTTTTCAATAGCCTCTTTTACAGAGCCGATTAATTTACTCATCTGCATGCACCTCCATAAATGGCTTTTTCCATCTCCAGCACCTGCTGGGCACGTTTTACTATGGGTGCATCAATCATTTTACCGCGCAGGGAAATTACACCTTTGCCCTGGCGTTTTCCTTCCTCAATGGCATCCATCACGTCATGGGCATATTCGATTTCACTTTCTGTAGGTGAAAAGACTGCATTTACCACGTCCACATGTCTTGGAGAAATCACTGCCTTTCCTGCAAAGCCCAGGCTCTTGGCAAATTCGGTATCTTTTTCCAGACCTTCCATATCTTCCACATCGGTAAATGGTGTGTCATAAGCTTCGATTCCACAAGCTCTTGCTGCACATACCAGACGGGTTCTTGCATAGAAGATTTCTTTTCCCTCTTTGGTACGTTTACAATGCATATCTGCTGTGAAATCTTCTCCTCCTAAGAAAAGACCAATCACACGCTTATCAGAAGAAGCTATTTCAAATGCCTTTTCCACACCCATGGCAGTTTCAATCAGTGGAAGAATCTTCACAGTTCCCACTTCCAGGCCGCTTTCCTTCTCTACTTCTGCCATGTATGCAGAAACCTCCTGAATCATAGCACCGCCATTTACCTTCGTAGGCATAATCACGTCTGGCTTCAGAGGGATAATGGCCTTTAAATCTGCTTTCCAGAATTCTGTATCTGTAGGATTGATTCTTACCACTACTTCACAGGATGGAAAGACTGATATTTAATGCATTACGCACTAAAATTCTGGCCGCATCCTTTTCATCTGGAGATACAGCATCCTCCAGGTCAAAAATAATGGTATCTGCTCCCAGGGTATCCCCGTTAATTAACATATTCGGGGTATTTCCCGGTAAAAACAACATGGTTCGTCTCATTTTTCTTCAACGCCCCCTCTTTTCAGTGCGGTTTCCATTCTGGCGCGAATCACACAGTCCAGCGCACCTTTATCTTTGATAAAGATTTTTCCTGTTGTCACATCAAATTCCTGTAATGTGTCCAGCACAGCAGCCCGAATAGAATCCATATACTGATTGGCAACAACTGAGTCAATCTCAAGGGTCAGTTGGTTTTCGTCCGGCTCTATCTGAATAAACAAATCACTGGATTCCAGGGTTCCTGCTACTGCATTTTTTAAAATCTTCACAGGTATTCTCCTTTCATCGAAACTTATTCTACCACGCTTTTGGAAACTCCCGCCTGTGCAAGAATCTTCTGTTCAAAAGCGATTGCTTTCTTTTCCAATACTGCCACTTCCTCAGAAGTAGCTTTTACAAACTCTTCATCCTTAATGGATTCCAGATTAATTTTTACATTAAATAATGCACCTAATACTGCAGTTCTTGCCATCATAGTAGCAACAAGTGCATCTGTAACGGCTGTTTTATTTCCTTTTGTAACCATAGTTTCTGCATAAGGAAGCACCTCATATGCTGCCTTTGCAACAGACAGAGGAACAGCAACTGCTGCTTTTAATCCATTCTGCATAGCTTCTGTGCGTGCTGCCTTTTCTTCTTCTGTTTCCTTCGGAAGAGTAAGTGCCTGCATATATAAATCAAAGGATTCACTGTCTCGTTTAATGTCTACCAGAAGCTGTTCACAGATTTTATGCATAGGCTCTACAGCCGCCTTCATTTCTTCTTCTACTTCTGCATATTTTTTCTTTCCGATTGTCAGTCCTGCCACCATTTCTGTAAGAGCCGCTGCTAAAGCGCCAGCAAGGGCGGAAATACTTCCGCCCCCTGGTACTGGTTCATTAGAGGCTGTCTGCATGGCGAATTGTTCAATTGTCATATTTTTCATGGCATATACCTCTTATATTTTTTTAAATTACAGTCTTGTTTCAAGTACCTGTTTTGGATCAAATCCTTCAAATCCCAGGTAATATTCTGCACAGTCAACGATTGCCTGAAGAGGAATCAGACCTACAACTTCACTTCCTAATACATTTACACCGTAACGTCTTGCTTCCATACGTACTGTTTCAAATACAGTATAAACAGATGTTTTTGTATAGTCTGTTAAGTTCATGGATACCTGTGCGATATTTCTGTCTTCCAGCATAACGCCCATAGCTTTGCAGTAACGGAAACCGCCTTTGATATGACGGATCTTATCTGCGATTTTCTGAGCGATTTCCACGCTGGATGTATCCAGGTTAATGTTGTAAGCGATCAGAGGCATTCTTGCTCCGATAGCTGTTACACCACCTGTAGGATGAATGGTATTTGGACCAAAGTCTGGTTTCCATTTTTCCTGATCTTTCATTTTTTCTGCCATACCTTCGAACTGTCCCTGACGAACTTTTGCAAGGTTTTCTCTGTGAGGAGCTGTAGCAGATTTTTCATATAAGAAGAATGGCTGGCCGAATTTTTCGGAAGCTTCTTTTGCAACTTCTTTTGCAAGAGCATCTGCTTCTTCTACCGTTGTATTTCTGATTGGAATGAAAGGAACAACATCAACACATCCCATACGTGGATGCTGTCCCTGATGTTTTGTCATATCGATCAATTCTACTGCTTTTCCGATAGCTGCAACCATAGCATCTTTTAATGGAGCAGGCTCACCGATAACAGTAACAACACTTCTGTTATGGTCTTCGTCAGAGCTGTAGTCCAGCAGTTTTACGCCTTCCACATTGCGGAAGCAGTCAACAATTTTTTCGATTTTTTCTTTATCTCTACCTTCACTAAAGTTAGGTACACATTCAATAATCTTATTCATGATGTTATTCTCCTTATTTCCATTCTTTGTGATATACAGTTTCACCTTTTTTGATAACCGTTTCTACCAGGTTGATTCCTGTGTGATACGGCATGAAATGGATGGATGGGAATTTCAGGAACACAATATCCGCCTGTTTTCCCGGTTCCAGACTTCCTACAGTATCAGCTCTATCCACAGCAGCAGCACCGTTAATCGTCAATGCTGTAATCACTTCTTCAATGGACATGTTCATATAAATACATCCAAGTGCAACCAATAACGGAATTGAGTTTGTGAAGCAGCTTCCCGGATTCAAATCTGATGCAATCGCTACTGCACATCCTTCGTCAATCATTTTTCTTCCAGGAGCATACTCTTCTTTCAAAGAGAAAGCAGTTGCTGGAAGAAGGGTACTGATAACTCCGGCATCGCGCATTTGACGGATTCCTTCGTCAGATGCTTTCAAAAGATGGTCTGCTGATACAGCACCTACTCTGGCTGCCAGTTCAGAACCGCCCAACTGATAAATCTCATCCGCATGGATTTTCAGTTTGAATCCCATCTTTTTGGCTTCTGTAAGATAATACTCAGAATCTTCTATATTAAATACATTCTTTTCTGTAAAGATATCAGCAAACTCTGCCAGATTTTCCTCTTTCACTTTAGGCATTACTACACGAAGCTGTTCTTCAATGAACTCTCTTTCTTTTCCTTTCCATTCAGGAAGAACACTGTGAGGTCCTAAGAAGGTTCTGACGATATCCACTGGATGTTTCTCATCCAGTTTCTTCATAACACGAAGCTGTTTCAGCTCTGTATCACAATCCATTCCATAACCGCTCTTACCTTCTACGGTTGTCACGCCGAATTCCAGCATACGGTTCAGTCTTTCTTCACCAGCTTCCATCAATTCTTCTTCTGTGGCTTCTCTGGTTGGAACGACGGTGGCATTAATGCCGCCGCCACGTTCCATAATGGACATATAACTATCGCCTTTCAATCTCCAGGAAAATTCATCTGCACGGTATCCGCCGAAAATAAAGTGTGTATGAGAATCCACGAACCCAGGCATCACCGTTTTTCCTGTGGCATCGATTACTTCGTATTCCTTTACGTCCACCTGTTTATCCAATTCCTCTGTCGTACCTACTGCAACAATTTTACCATCATGAATGATCACCGCACCATCTTTAATCAATCCGATGTCAGACATTTCTTTTCCGTGCTTAGGTGCACTTCCCTTGCAGGTTACCAGCTCAGAGGCATGGCGTATATATCTTTTTTTCATGTTCTGTCTCCTCATAACTCTTTGCAGAAATTCTTAGTGATGTGTGTGATGAGGTTCTACAACCACATCTTTGCATACTCTTTCGATTAATTCATCGTTTGCCAGGTATGGCATTGTGATGTAATCTTCGCCATTTCTAATCTTATTGTATTCTGCAACAGTTTCGATGGAGTGTTCACATCTTCCCCAGCTTCTTCTGGAAACACCAATCATAGTATCCCACGGGATAGCTGCCATAAGGATTTCATCCACTCTTTCGCTTCCGTCAAGAACCATACCGAAACCACCGTTGATGGATTTGCTGATACCAACACCACCACCGTTGTGAAGAGCAACAAGGCTCATACCTCTTGCAGCATTACCTGCATAGCAGTGAACAGCCATATCTGCTGTAATATTGGAACCATCATAGATGTTAGATGTTTCTCTGTATGGAGAATCTGTTCCGCCTGTGTCATGGTGGTCACGACCCAGCATAACAGGTCCGATTTCTCCGTTACGAACCATTTCATTGAATTTCAGAGCAATATCTCTTCTTCCAAGAGCATCCTGATACAGGATACGGCACTGTGTACCAACAACCAGTTTATTCTTTTCTGCATCACGAATCCAAATGTAGTTATCTCTATCCTGGCTTCTTCTGTTAGGATCAATGATTTCCATAGCAGCATGGTCTGTTTTTCTTAAATCTTCCGGTTTTCCGGACAGACAGCACCATCTGAATGGTCCATATCCATAGTCGAATAATTCTGGTCCTAAAATATCTTCTACATAAGATGGGAAGATAAATCCTTCACTGGTATCTACGCCATTCTTAGCGATGTCTTTTGCACCTGCATCAAAGACAGCTTCATGAATGCGTTACCATAGTCAAAGAAGTAAGCTCCTCTTTCTACTAATGTTTTGATCAATGATAATGTTTAATCAGGGACTGGTCTACCAGTTCACAGAATTTGTCTTTGTCATTTGCAAGCATTTCTGTTCTTTCTTCAAATGTAAGACCCTGTGGGCAATATCCGCCGTCGTATGGTACATGGCAGGATGTCTGGTCAGATAACAGTTCAATCTTAATATTGTTATCAACAGCATACTGAAGAAGGTCAACAATATTACCATGGAATGCAATAGAAATTGTTTCTTTCTTATCCATGTATTCCTGAGCAACTCTGAATGCTTCTGCTGCGTCTTCAATTACCAGACTTACCCATCCCTGGCTGTGTCTTGTTTCAATTCTGGAGTAATCAACTTCTGCAACGATACCAACACCGCCTGCAATTTCAATTGCTTTTGGCTGAGCACCACTCATTCCGCCAAGACCACTTGTTACGAATAAGTGTCCAGCTAAGTCTCCATCCTGTGGAACTCCTAAGAATTTACGTCCTGCATTTAAGATCGTATTGAAAGTACCATGAACGATACCCTGTGGTCCAATGTACATCCAGCCACCAGCTGTCATCTGTCCATAGGAAGAGCATCCCATAGCAGTTGCTTTTGCCCAGTCTTCTGGATTGTCAAACATACCAATCATAAGTCCGTTTGTAACGATTACTCTTGGGCTGGATTCATGAGATTTGAACAGACCCATTGGATGTCCACTCATCATAACTAATGTGTGATGATGTGTCAGTTTTTCAAGATATTTTTTAATTAACTGATACTGCATCCAGTTCTGGCAAACCTGTCCGGTTTCTCCGTATGTAACTAATTCATATGGGTACAGAGCTACATCATGATCTAAGTTATTATCAATCATAACCTGGAAAGCTTTACCTTCCACGCATTCTCCCTTATACTCATCAATTGGTTTTCCGTAAATTCTTTCCTTTGGCATAAAACGGTAGCCATAGATACGTCCATGTGTTAATAATTCGTCCAGGAATTCCGGTGCCAACTGTTCATGCAGTTCTTCCGGCACATATCTCAAAGCATTTGCCACTGCCAGTTTGATTTCTCTCTTGTTCAGTGTCAGCTCTCTCATTGGCGCTCTTCTGACACCTTCCTTAAAGGTTGGGTATTCTGGTAAAACCGGATCCAATTTAATCACCATTGCATTTCCGATCTCTGCATTATTCATATCACATCGTCTCCTTTTCTCTTTTTTCATGATTTTATCATTCCTAGGGTCTAAAAACGTCTATTCACTATAAAATGTGCTAATTTTTTTTCATCACATCTGTATTTTTAATGAATTTTGACGTTTTTATTTCTCGTGGTAAAGTGAAAGTGCATGAAAATCCTTTATTTTATTTGTACTTTTAGGCCAAAAATAGGACAAAATAGCAAAAAAGATAAAAGAAATGACAAAAACAAAACGGAGCGCCCCTGTTATAGGGAGCACTCCACTGCTATTACAAAACTTTCATAAACTTTTGTCTCATAAGCACCCAGAAAAATTTGTCCTTCTGCCTGCTCTTTTGTATCCATATCCTTTGCTGGTTTTTTCATCCAAATTTCCTGTTTCTGATCCGAATAATTCAAAACAAAAATATACATTTTGTGATTCTTTTCCTTCACGGTAATCTCACATTCCTCAGGCACTTCTACCACATCACGATATGTCTCCACAACACCTGTATAATCCAGAAAAGCTTTTACATTTTCTCTCGTAAAAGTTCCTCCAAAATGAAGTACTTTTCCTTCTCCATATGTGTTTTCAATCAATACCGGACTTCCTTTATAATAGTTTCCTGCATATTTTGCCAGTACATTTGCATGTGTACCAACTGGTTCCAAAATGTCATTAAAAATACCTGTTTCCAGCATATTTCCATTCCAGTCCATCATCACATTCTCATCCGCAGGTCCTACAAAAGTAAATTCTTTCACATCACTTCCAGAGATTTCTGATAATAATCCAGGCATAGGTGTCATAACACACTTACCATTTTCATCTTTTTGTCCTGTCCTGGCTCCCAGAATCAGGCATCCTCCCTTAGCAACATATTCTTTTAAAAGAGCCGCCTTTTTTCTGATAAAATTAATCCATGCGGATAAATCAGTACCTTGTATTTTAACAACTCTTCTGCCTCTGTATTTTCTAAAAGATAGATATAATCCATTGGTGTATGATTCAACTGAGACGCAATAAAAATTTCCTCTTCACTGCTCCATGTAAGTCTGCGATGCCATACATCTACCTGTGCATCCCAGATATTACTATAATCTTTAATCATAGCAAAAGCTGCTTGATTTTTTGCTCCTGCTGTTTCTTCAATAGCCTGAACTCTTTCATATATTTTCTTTACTTCTGCCAGCTTCCGATTGTCACGATTATCATAATCCAAGATTCCATGCCAATAAATCTCTGTTCCAAACGTGCAGGTTCTCCAACGGAAAAAACTCACATAATCTGCTCCATGTGCAATGCTCTGCATTGCCCAAAGCATCATCTGCCTGGTTTCGGTGCTGGTGCTTCCATTCTGGTATTCCATCCATTCGCACCCGACTGCTGCTCCATAATACCAAAGTGAGGACAAATAGAACGAACTTCTGTCAGTTTATCACTCCATCTTCTGTCATTTAAATTTTTTGAATGTTTTGGATCTTCACAGAGACAATATGCAAAATTCGGATAAGAATCGTATGTGTACACATCCAGAGCTTCGTCTGTCAATCTATGATTATCCAAATTCTGGAACATACCATTTGTAGTAATGAAATCTCCCTTTTTTACATATTTTCTCAGAATATCGCTCTGCATTTTACAGAATTTCACTGCACTGTCTGACACAAAACGAATATAATCCAATGTCTGATGAGGATTTGTGGAATTATTTATCGTAATTCTTGGCACATAAATTTCTTCCCATCTGGTATATTCCTGATTCCAGAACACAGCCCCCCATGCCTGATTTAAAGCATCTAATGTTCCGTATTTTTCTTTTAAAAATTCCCGAAATGCCAGCGTATCACTCTCAGAGTAGAATTCATCCACTTGACAATTTATTTCATTATCGATTTGCCATCCAATCACACTCGGATGTTTTGCATAGTGCTCTCCAAATTTTTCCACAATTCTTTTACACAATTTTTGATATACCGGCGAATTGTAATTATAATGCCTGCGCATACCGTGCGGAATTTCACACCGTCCATCCTGCAATTTAAAACCTCTGGATATTTTTCTGTAAGCCATGCAGGAGGTGTTGCTGTTGGTGTACCAAAAATCACTTTCATATCTGTCTTTGCAACTACCTTTAGAAACTCATCAAAAAACTCAAATGTAAATTCTCCTTCTCTTGGCTCTACTTTACTCCATGCAAATTCTCCAATGCGTATAGTTTTAATTCCATGGGCAAGCATTCTTTCCAAATCCTCTTCCCACATATTCTTATCCCAATGCTCCGGGTAATAGCAGGTTCCCAGTGACAGTGTGTTCCATTGATAATTTTGCTGTTTTCTCATAAGCTTTCCCTTTCATTCATTATTTTTTAGAGATGTTCCGTGGAATTAAAAATGAAATTCTGGTTCCTTGTTCTTTTTTACTTTCAATTTTTAACATACTTGCTTCGCCGTAACACAATAATATCTGCGATAAACATTCTTTAATCCAATAGACTGTTTTGTGTTATTTTCTCTGCATTTTTTATACAAATCCAGAATTTCTTTTTCATCCATTCCAACGCCATTATCTTCGACCAAAAATGTAAGAAACTCATCTTGTATCGAAATATTGATAGATACTTTTCCTTTTTCTATTTTAGGTTCAAGTCCATGGATAATTGCATTTTCAATCACAGGCTGTAAGATAAAATTAGGCACCATACAAGAATAGGCATCTTCTTCCACAAAATATTCTGCTGAAATTTTATCTCCAAAACGTTCTTGTTGAATTAAAAGATAATCCTTTACTGTGTTCATTTCCTCTCTTAATGTGATAAAACTTTCTTTTTTAATGGTAGCCCTTAACAGTTCTGCAAGAGCAATTGTCATTTCAGAAACATCCATATTTCCTTTGGCTAATGCCATCCAGCTAATAGTATCCAATGCATTATACAAGAAATGGGGATTTATCTGCATTTGTAAAAATTCCAGCTCTGCCTGTTTTTGTGTCAATTCCATTTTATAAACCTTTTCAATCAACGTTTCGATATTTTCTGCCATTTTATTATATTCCAGGCCAATCATACCGATTTCATCGTTAGAAACAATTTTAACCCTTGGGTACTCGTTATCTTTTGCTAAGGTTTTCATACTCTCCATCAATTCTTTAGCCGGATACGCAATCCTCGATGTAACATACCATACAAAACCAAGACTGATTCCTAAAACCAAAAGAACAATCCCCGCTGCCAGCACAATCAGATGATTCATTTCTTTATTAAACTCTTTGACTGAAACTGTTTGTACAAGACTCCATCCATTCGGCATCTCATTTCCTACGAAATAAAACGCTGCGTACTGCTAAACATATCATATCTGGAAGTATTTGACGCTCTTAAGTCACTGAGTTTTACAGGAAAATTTTCTCCAACATATCCCTCTTTATTTGCCACCCATGATTCTCCCATGTGTATTTACAACATAGGAAGCTCCGGAATATTTGCTGGAATTATTCGCCAAAATGTCAGAAAGGTAAGAATTTTCATATACAATATTAATATATCCCGCTGGTTTCATAGTATCGAAGTCCAAAATCGCTTTTGCAACACAAATTCTATTCTTTTCACCAGTTATTCCCCATAAACTGCTGCCATTGGCCTCATAAATTTCATCCTCTGTAAAACCAAATTGTGTTCCACCTGTTTCAATTTTTTTAACTGCAAACTCTATCCCTTCTCTGGAAATAACACTTACCGATACAACATAAGACGCATACAAGGCCCAATTGGATAATTCTCTTTCTATCTTTTGTCTGCACTGTGCTAAATCATAGGAATCCAGACATTTTTCATTTACTATTTTTAATTGGCTCTGTATTACCTGGCTGGATAATATCTGAACATTAATGTCTTCTATTTTTTGAATATTATTTTCCAGATTATTGGTAGTCTGCTCATTTATGTCATTTAAATAAATTTGAGAGAGAGAACTATAGCCATAACGGAAGACAATAGCAAACAGACTTGCAATCCCAATTCCTGTAACAGTAATCAGAACTACAAAGACAACCATCATCTTCTTTCGAATGCTAATAAACCCTCTCTTCTCATCCATACTTCACCCTTCCTCTCATTCTTCTTTTTTCATAAGTTGAAGAACATCTATAATGCTATATTCTTGTTTTGCATCTCGCTTACGAAATTCTCCCGGACTCATGCCAAAAACTTTTTTGAACGCCTGGCTAAAATACTTCTGTTCACTAAATCCAGCCTGTTCGCCAATTACACTGATTTTTCCATATTCTTTTTGGAGCATTTCCGCTGCCTGTGCCAATCGAAGACTGGTTAGAATTTCGCTGAAAGAATACCCCGTTTCCTTCTTTATCATTCTGGAAAGATAAGCTACAGAATAATGATATTTTTCTGCAAGCGAATTCAGAGAAACACCCTGGCTATAATTATGTGCCATATCTTTCAAGATTTCCATGGCCTGTTCCTGAACTCCCCTGAAATGCCAGCTAATCTGTTCTTGATAATCCTTGGAGCTTGTAACTTCTCCATACTTTTCTACCACTTCTCTTTATATCTTTTTTTTCTCTAAGGTCTCTTTGACTCTTTCAACAGTAGACAAAATATCTTTTGGTCTCAGGGGCTTTAACATATAATCCAAAACCCCATTTCTCAAAGCTTTCTGTGCATATTCAAATTCAGAAAATCCCGTAAGCAATACTACCGCTGTATCCAAGTTATTTTTACTTACATACTCTGCCAGTTCTAGCCCAGAAAGACCGGGCATTTTAATATCACTGATTACAATATCTATCCTTTTTTTCTTTAAAATTTCTAATGCTTCCAAACCGTTCTCTGCCTGATATGTTTGATCAATCCCTATCGTATTCCATGGAAGAGATAATAATCCGTTTTCGAATATTTTTTTCATCATCTGCAATCAGTAATTTCATCCTTATATTCCTCGCTTTATCCTTTTACAGCACCTGCAACCATACCTTCCATAATATGTCTATGCAACCATATGTACACAAGAATACTTGGTATAATCGTAATGATTACCGCTGCAATCTCTACTACATAATTTGTAGCATATTGTCCCTGAAATTCTGTCAATCCAACAGGCAGCGTCATCTTAGACGAATCTGTTAAAAAGATCTGTGGGAGCAGCAAATCATTCCAGATATTAATAAATGTAACTACCGCCACCGTCACAATAGAGGATTTTGAAATGGGCATGATGATTTTAAAGAAAATCTGATAAATATTACATCCATCCATAACCGCTGCTTCTTCCATCTCAATTGGCAAAGATCCCATAAAACCTGTCATGATAAATATAGCCATGGGAAAAGCAATGCCTATGTGAGGCAGAATAACTGCCAAGTGCGTATTAAGCAATCCCATTTTATTAAACATCGAGAACAAAGGCACAACCATGGCATATACCGGGATCATCATTCCCAGCAGAAAAATACTTAAAGTTACTTTAGATAATTTCCAGTACATTCTAGTGATTGCATAAGAAACCATACTACTTAATAAAACAGAAACAAAAACTGCTGATACTGCAATAATAACAGAGTTACCAAAATATTGCAAAATATGTCCTTCTTCTATCGCTTGAATATAATTTGCAAAACTAAAGCTCTCTGGAAGTCCCCATGGATTTGCGTACAATTCCGTGTTTGTCTTAAAAGAACTAAGCAATAACCACAACAAAGGGTAAAGACACAACACCGTAAAAAAACAAGGCATATATATTTGATAACTAAAAAGTAAGCGATCCTTTGGTGATAATCTCATCTTTCTCCCTCCTTTTAATACTCTACTCTATCTGAACGGAACACAAAGTTTGAAAGAAGAACCGAACAAATACATAATAGTAAAAAGAACCACACCGATTGCTGCTGAATATCCGTATTTTAAAGTACGGAATCCCTGGTAGAACATATATGTCGACATAAGTTCTGTTGCATGATTCGGTCCTCCTCCTGTCATAACTGCTACCAAATCATAATATTTAAGTGAACCTGTAATAATCAGCACTGCATCTACCTTTAAAATAGGCTTGATCAACGGAAATGTAATAGATTTAAATTGAACCCATTTACTTGCTCCATCTATTTCTGCCGCTTCATAATAAGACTCTGATATATTTTTCATTGCCGCAATCTGTATAATCATGTGATACCCTACGAACTGCCACATAACTACAATAATAATACAGAATAATGCTAAATTTTTATCTGCCAGCCATACCTGTTTCAAACCTCCCAGTCCAATCATTTCAAGGAATTTATTAATCAAACCAAATTCTGAATTATATACGAAAGTCCAAGTCAGGCCTACTGCAACACCACAGATTACACTTGGCAGAAAGAATACTGTCTGGAAAAAATGACTTCCTTTTATTTTCTGAAAAAGTATATTTCCAAAGAATAACGCCAACGGTAAGTGAGCAATCAAAGAACCAATGACCATAAGAATATTATTCTTAACTGCACCTACAAAAGTTTTATCCTGAAACAAATTAATGTAGTTTTTAATTCCAACAAACTTACTTGGACTCATTAAGTCTGTTTGCAGAAAGCTGACATATACGTTATATCCAATTGGAACTAAAACAAAAATTGCATAAATTAGAAATGCAGGTAAAACAAAAACTGCAATACTCTTTTTATTTCCAAGCACTTTATTCATAGTGCTCCCCCTTTCCACACGAAATTGTAAAATGCGGAAATGCAAATTTTATGCATCTCCGCATTTTCATGCTTTTCATGATGCCTACACGTTATCTGTCTGCATTATCTTCTGCAAACTGCTGAAGTGAATCAAATGCAGTTTTTGCGTCCTCGCCGCCGAGTACAGAAGCACAGGTATTATTGAACTCAACACCTTCACCGGCACCAAACTGTCTGTCCCACCAAGGAGTAAGACCAACCTGTGTATTTGAAATATTCAGCACATCAGACATTAAAGGAGACAGCTTTGTTTCATCAATTGGATAATTTCCTGCCGGAATTCTTCCATTTTCATATAACAGCATCTCTTCGCTTTCCTGAGATGTCCAATATTTCAAAAAGGCAACTGCTGCATCTACATTTTTACAATTCTTTGAAACAGCAAAACTGGTATTTACAGATCCAACGGAAATATTGTTATATTGTGCATCATATGCCGGAAGCACAAACGCACCTACATTTTCTCCAACACTGCTTTTTGCTACTTTATCTGCATCCCAGGCTCCCTGGAAATACATAGCTGTTTTTCCATTCATAAACAAGTCTGTAGATTCTTCTGGCCCCATTCCGATATAACCATCCTGGAAATAACCTTTATCTGCCATTTCTTTTACTTCTTCTGCTGCTTTTACATGGGTTTCGTTATTCCACTTTTCTTCTCCCGCACAAATATCTTTAAATAACTGATCTCCTGCCATTCCTCCTGCAATTTGCTGTACAAACTGCGCCGGAATCCAAGCATCTGCACCACACAATGCCATCGGTGTTACACCATTATCTTTTAATGTCTGACAAACCTCTAAAAATTCTTCATAGGTTGTAGGAACTTCTACTGCATTTTCTTCAAATATTTGCTTATTATAGAACATAACACAAAGCGATTTCTGTGTCGGAACCCCATAATTTTTACCGTCAAAAGATAATAAATCTAAGGCTCCCTCTGCAAAAGAATCTTTCCATTCTTTATCTTCTTCTAAGTAAGAAGTAATATCTACGACTTTGCCGCCCTCCACAAATGGCTGGAGATAAGATAATTCCCAAGTGTAAAAGATATCCGGCACCGCATTGGAAGCCATAAGCGTTGTTAATTTTGTTTTGTACTGCTCATTTTCATAAAACTCAATTTCCACGTCCACTCCATACTCATTATTTTCAGAAAATTTTTCTGCAATTGAATTATAAGCATCAATGTATGTCTCTGCTTCCGTACCCACACACATGACCTTAATGGTATCTCCCTTTTTGGAACTTTCCTTTCCTTCTTCTCCAGAAGTTCCACCTCCGCATCCTGCCAACATGCTTCCCATCATACTAGCAGCAAGTAAAGTAACTACCAATTTTTTTCTCATAAGTTTTTCCTCTCTTTCCGTTTTTTTGATACTATTACTTTATCATTTATCATTTTGATGGAATAGTATGGTTTTTTACCTAATAAGTTAGATATTTTGACCATATTATTTACATCACAATCGGCAGTGTGCTGTTTATTTTGTTTCATAACAAAAAAGCATATGAAGTTTTACATTTTTCGCTTCATATGCTTTTCTATTTATGACACATATTGTTTTATCTGCGTTTTATTTCACAGAAACTCTGCAAATTCCAAGTCCGGCCACAGACTCTCCTGTATTTTTAATCATCAGTTCCTTGCTCCAATCCTCACAGATAAACAGTTCTCCTGTTTCCACCTGCATATCCTCAATCTTTACAGTTCCTGCTGGCACATAAACAACCAGTAAATTTTCTCCTTTCTCCGGCTTCAGTATAAATCTTCGTCTAGGTTTATCTGTGCTGCTTCCATTTTCCCATCCGCACCATTTTTCAACATCAGATTAAAATCTACACCTGTCCGAAACTAACCGTTGGAATCCCTCCATCAAAGCAATCTACTTGAAAAGGCTCTAGCGAAACTTTTTTTTTCTTCTCCATGAACCATATCCAGATGCCCCTGAAAAATAGAAAGATACCTTTTTACTCCAGGAAGACTGGTAAAGTCTGACTGCTCTACCTCTACCGTTGCGCTGCTGATTCTGCACTGGAAATTGCCTTCTTTGTACACAGCATCTTCTGGATAAATATACAGCTCTGTGGTACTTCCCCCAGACCAGAGAGAAGTATTAAATTCCTCCTGTCTTTTTACAACATATGTTTCACTCATTTCTTCTAATCGCTCCTTAATAAACATTTTCTTTATAGTAGCAAAAATCTGTCATCTAGTCCAGTGCATCTTATTTTCTTTTATTATTTCTAAAAATATCAATCCTAGAGAAAGTACAGACATGCTTGCTCTCACTTAGTTTGAAAACCAAGATGCAAATCACTAAAAAAACTGCCAAAGAGAATTTTTCTGGTATCCTCTTTGACAGTTGATTTGTCTGCTATCTTGTATAATCATAAATAAAAAAGTTCATCTTAGCTGTTTGACCTTTAATATCAAACTTATGTTCTTTCTCCTTTCGTCTTACCATACCTTGATGTTCGTAAAAGCCATAATTACAACTTGTATCTGTAAACAAATAAAATTTATCCAATTGCTCTTGTTTCATATAGTCAAGAGCCGATTGAAACAATTGTTTTCCTATACCTTTACCACGGCAAGAGGAATCCACAGCAAATAAAGCAAGTTCTGCAGGATATTCTATACCGCATTCTTGTAATAACTCTTTATCAATACCACTTACATTTTTAAAAATTTCAAATACACCCCGACCTTCTTTTGAAAGAAATAAAGCAGTAAGAGCCTTTATTTGTTGCATTCTTAGTCCTAAAGGGCATTTATGTTTTGCTTTGTTATTTACAAGTATAATCCTACTGGTATCCCTTCGCTTAAAGCTACACAAGAAAATGTATAATTTGTCAAACAACTGCTTAAAAATACTCTGGCAAGCTTTTGTGCAGTCTCAGGACTGCACAAATCGTCATAATGCCATGTTTTTCTAATAATTTTCTCTAAAGCCCCAAAATCTTCTTTTTGATATTCTCTAAATGTAATTTGCATAATTTGATACCTCCTTGACTTTTCCCTATTTACTGCATATCTTATGCTATACAGTTACTGTAATGTCAATAGATGATTTTCAAAAAAAATTATGCAAAAATATATTTCCAAAAATCCTCTGGACGTTCAAAATCTGAAAGATAAAAATCGCAAAACTTCCTTATTTCCTCTTGTTGCGTTTCACTGGCATCATATACCGCAACCACTTGGAAACCATCTCTTTTTGCCGTCTGAACTGCATACAGTGCATCCTCAAATACCAAGGATGTACTGTAGTCAGCATCAAAATATTCCATTGCTTTACGATAAATCATTGGTTCATCTTTTCCTGAACCCACTTCTATAGACGTGAAAACCTCATCAAAATACTGTTCCATTTTGCATCGCTTAAGCGCTGCTATTACCTGCGCTCGATCAATTGCTGTAGCAATACACATAGAAATATTTAATTGTTTCATTTTATCTAAAAATTCACACACACCAGGTTTTGGCAAAACTTCATAAACATTAAAATGCTCAATGGTCTTATTAATTCCATTTACAATTTCATCTGCTGAAAGAGCAACATCATATTCCTTTTGAAAATAGTATGCAGCTTGATAAAGACTTAATGTCTTAACATCTTCACGAAGAGACGCTTTAGGTTCTTTTCCTAAAGAACGAAGATAGATTTCTCCCACATTGGCCCATATATGCATAGAATCAAATAACGTTCCATCAAAATCAAAAATAGCACATTTTATTTTCATGAATTCACCATTTTTTCTGATAATTCGCGAAGCAGACAACACTCCCTTTCAATATCATCTGCCGCAAAAATAGCACTTACTAAAGCAACACCATCAACTCCCGTACCTGCAAGTTGTTCTATATTGCTTTTTTTAATTCCCCCAATGGCAACCACCGGAACCTTGACAGCTGCACAAATATCACGAAGCCTTTCTTTTGGGAGGACACCTGTACATTCCTTTGTGGATGTATGGAACATTGCGCCTACTCCCAGACAATCTGCTCCATTTTCAACTGCTCTTATAGCTTCTTCAACAGAATGAACAGATACACCAATTATCATCTGATCACCAACTTTTTTGCGCACTTGTGACACTTCCATATCTTCCTGTCCTACATGAACTCCATCTGCTTTGCATTGAATAGCTACGTCTACATTATCATTAATAAAAAAAGGAACTTGATATTTTTTACATAACGCAGAGATTTCTAATGCCTCTGCCAAAAATTCTTCCTCATCTAATTCTTTTTCTCGAAGTTGTACACAAGTTGCACCGCCTTTCAAGGCTGATTCCACCTGTTCGTATAAACTTTGTTTTCCTACCCAAGCTCTGTCTGTAACAGCATAAAGCCGCATTACTCTACTATCGCACTTCATATTTCGCACCTTTCTCCAACATTTCTGTGGTCATATTATAAATTGCATCAATAATATACGTTCTATAAGTAGCATTTCCGTCTAATTCTGACAATCTTGCATAAGCAATCTCACCTGCATAACCCATTGCTGAAACTGCGGCAACTACTGCTATGAAAAGATTTTCTGGATTTGCACTTATATAAGCAGCAATCATTGCAGAAAGCTGACATCCTGTTCCAGTAATGGAAGACATCATAGGATGCCCATTTCGGATACAATAAGCTTTTTGACCATCTGCTACAATATCGACAGCACCAGTAAGGACAACAATGGCCCCTGTTTCTTTTGCAAACACTTTCGCAAATGCAACAATTTCATCCATATTTTCTTCTGTAATACAATCTGCTGCATCCACGCCTTTTTCTGTGCCAATACCAAGGGCCAGTTTTTTTATTTCAGAAACATTCCCACGGATAACCGTAAATTGAATCTCTTGAAGAAATTGCATTGCTGTATCCCTTCCCAGCTTGGATATCCCTACACCTACCGGATCTAATACAATCGGATGATGCAATTCATTTGCTTTTTTACCTGCAATCAACATAGACTCAATCTTAGGTTTACTAATGGTACCCATATTGATATTCAGCCCTGCACAAATAGCAGTAATATCTGCTACCTCATCTTTTTCATCTGCCATAATGGGAGATGCACCACAGGCAAGGACAACATTTGCACAGTCGTTGGCCGTTACATAATTTGTAATATTATGAATCAATGGACACTTCTTCCGTACATTTTCAAGCACATTCTGAAACATGTTTCTTCCTCTTTCTTACATTACCGATTTAAAGATTCCTGCATGTTATGAAGGACGTTGGCTTTTTTCAAACTGTAGATTAAAGTGCTGAAATAATGGCGCCTGCTGCGGTAGAAATAAAGAATGGAATGATATATGCATAAAATGCAACATCTGCTGCACCAATTCCCATGAATAAAATTGCAATGGGATATGCACATAACCCACCAAGAATTGCTGTGCCAAACACTTCTCCAATTAATGTACCTAAAATGTTTTTTGTTCTTCTGTACACAAGTCCACATACAAGTGCTCCAAACATACTTCCCGGAAATGCCATCAAACTGCCAAGACTAAGCATATTTCGAATCAAGGATGCAGCAAATGCTACTCCAACTCCATATCCCGGTCCCAGAAGAACTGCACATAGTATGTTTACCATATGCTGAACAGGAGAACATTTGCTTCCAAAGACAGGAAAAGAAAAAAGACTGCCAACAACCGCAACTGCACAAAACACACCAGCAATTGCTAATTTTTTTGTGTTTGTTTTTATCATATTATTTGCTCCTTTGAGTTTATTAGGAAACGACTGTACATAGCAGCGCTTCCCTAAATAGATACAATTATCCCTATATTATTTATATGGATAATCTCATGGAAGTTCGGTCGATGCTTACTGGCATCCTCTCACGCCGGAACACGGCTTCCCATCGCTACTATACACAACTCAGGGCGCTCCCCCTCAGCCTGCCACATTTTGTGGATTTTGTTCGTTTCCTCCTTTCTCAAAGTGAAAAAACAGGAGACACCTTCTCCGGTACCTCCTGTAAAAAATCGCTGCATATGACTTCCTACGGCGGCATTATCCGCATCAGGTTATAGGGTCGAAGTTGGATTACTTCCTCTCAGCCTGCGATTACAAGCTCCCCTGTGTTCATTCCATTAATTATCATACACCCATTCTTTTAAAAACTCAAGAATTTTTCTTAAAATATCCTTTGTACTTCATCCCGTGTTTCTTGTTTGCATTATAACTCCTACCTATGGTAAAATTATTTATACAAAGTTCATGTAAAATAATAGAAAGGAGTCCCTATGAGTTTACAATCCTATTATCTTGAAGAAGGTTTTCCATTTCATAACAGAAAGTTAGAAAACCTGAAAAAATTTTTGTCTGAAAATGCTCTGACTTATGACCAACAGATTCAATATTCTGTACTTTTATGCAATGATGAAGGGGCTATTGTGGGTTGTGGTTCTAGACATGAAAATATTTTGAAATGCATTGCCATAGATAAAAATCTCCAGGGGGAAGGTCTCCTTCAACGTATTATGACCCAGCTGATTACCAATGCTTTTCACCAGGGTATTACTCATTTATTTTTATTTACAAAGCCTGAATACAAAGGAATTTTTTCGGATATGGGCTTTTATCCCATCGCCCAAACAGATGACATGCTGCTTATGGAAAATCGGCGAAATGGTATTAAGCAGTATTTAAAGAAAGAAGCAGAACCTTTTGAAAACATTCCGGCCACTGTAGTGGGTTCTATTGTCATGAATGCCAACCCTTTTACCAATGGACACCGATACCTAGTAGAAACAGCTTCCAGACAGTGCGATCAACTCCATGTTTTCGTGTTATCTGCGGATGCCTCTGAATTTCCAGCAGATGTGCGTCTAGATCTGGTAACAAAAGGATGTGAAGATTTGTATAATGTTTATGTTCACGGCAGTTCAGACTACCTGATTTCCCATGCTACCTTTCCTGATTATTTTCTCAAAGATAAAGCCTCTGGCTCTGAAAAAGCTGTGGAACTAGATTTGAAAATCTTCGGAAAATATTATCAAAAAACCTTTGGTATTACTCACCGTTTTGTGGGAGAAGAACCATTCTCAAAAATCACTGCCTTATATAATCAGGAAATGAAAAAAATTCTGCCAGACTATGGCATACAGGTCATAGAACTGCCAAGATACCGCCTGGATGACACGATTATCAGTGCTACTTTAGTACGTAAGAAATTCCTGGAAGGAGATTTCGAGGGCATCAAAAATTTCGTTCCTTACACCACCTACGAATACCTCCTTTCCCAAAAAGGTCAGGCGCTTCGAAAAAAACTCTTAGAAAAAGGAGCTGCTTTGTAATGCACACATGTTGGACACAAGGTCCTTCTATAGGGCTTGCTGAAATTTTAGATGCCAGAGAACAACGGGTTAGGATCCAACAGGAGCTTTTAAAGGAGCATCCAAGCTGTGTTGTGAGTTTTACTTTAAATATTGCCGGCCCAATTAAAGTAACCCCCTTTACTCAGTGGCTGTATGCCTAGGTAATCGTCTGATTCACCATGGTGTTCTGGAACAAAAAGGACAGATTTTAAAAAAAATAGAAGAAAAAAAAGACACTGGTTGGGAAGGATTTTTTGCCCTTTCTTTAAAGCCTGATACTATAAAATCTTATCTTCTCTTTCAGGAAGAAAATCATCCTCTTGGACGCCTCTTTGACTTTGATGTCCTCCGTCCGGATGGCTCCAAAGTTTCCCGACAGGAACTTGGATTTCCTGAACGTACCTGCCTGATTTGCGGCAAGCCTGCTTTTTTATGTGGACGTTCCAGAACTCACAGTGCTTGGGAATTACAGAAAAAAACGCAAGAAATGATGAGCCATTTTTACCATTCCCGCATGTCTGTGCATATTGGTACCTTGATGCAAAAGGCACTGCTCTATGAGGTAAACACTAGTTTAAAACCAGGACTTGTGGACCGTGTACACAATGGTGCACACCAGGATATGTGCATTGATACTTTTGTTACCAGTGCCTATGCTCTGACACCTTATTTTATAAATTGTGCCCTTGCAGGACTGTCTTTTGACAGCTCTCAAGAAGAGCTTCCCACCTTATTTCAACAATTGCGCATTCTTGGAAAACAGGCAGAAGAAACAATGCTGGAAGCTACCAAGGCATTAATACCCACAAAGGGATTATCTTTTCCGGAGGAATTTTCTGTGCTGCTGTAGGCTATGCAAACTCTGCTTTTCAAACAGATTTAAAAGCACCGAATTTGCCGGAAGTTTTGTCTAGTATCTGCCAGTCCATGGTTTCTGAGCTTTTAGAAGATTATAAGGATATCACACACTCTACTGCCAGAACTCATGGTGAAAAGCTCTATGCTAGCTATGGTATTACCGGTATCAGAGGGGAGGCTTATAAGGGTTTTCCCCATGTACTATTTTCCGGATATCCACAATTTCAAAAGGCATACAAAACTACTGGCTCCCTTACAAAAGCCGGACTTATTGCACTCCTTTATTATATAGGAAATACAGAAGACACAAACCTTATTATTCGCTCAGATTATAAAACTGCAGCTAGGATTCAAAAGTCCCTCTCTGCCTTTCTAAATCGCAGCGATTATGAAGAACAGCTACAGATTCTCCCTGCTTTAGATGAGTATTTTGTTTCTAACAATATCAGTCCTGGCGGCAGTGCTGATATGCTGGCTCTCACTTATTTTCTTTCTTTTTTGTCCCAAAAAGATTGCTGGTTTGAAAGTTAAATCTAATAATATAAGATACTAAAAATGCTAAATTTTCATTTGACAAAACGTATTACAACTGGTATAATGCCCCATTACTACAGAAAACACAACAGGAAGGATGGTTTTATGACATTTTATCAGGAATTACAATTAAATCAAATTGGTTCCAAAGCTGTAATTCGGGGTGCAGAAACAAAAAAAGAAAAAATCCGGCATACCTGCATTTATTTTGTTAAAATTGCAATCACAATGCTCTTCTGCATGGGATTTGTAATGGGATTCAGTGCAATCTTCGGTGATGATAACAGTATTGCCGGTGTGGTCTTACTCTTATTTCTTATGGTATTTAAAAACGCTGATTTTGGAATTGGTATGAAGGATTCCTTAGGTGTTATGGGAATTATCTTTGCGGTCTTAATTGTTATGCCAAGACTTGCCAACTCCTTTGACCCCATAACAGGAATGTTCATCAATATGGGCTGCATTTTTCTTCTTGCCTTTTTAAGCTGTCATAATCTTCTCATGTTTAACCAGTCCACTGTTGTCCTTGGATATCTTCTTCTCTACGGGTATGACGCTTCTGGTAAAACCTTTGCCCTTCGCAGTATAGGGCTTCTTCTGGGAGCAGCAGCTACGATACTTGTATTTTACAGAGGGCACAAAAAACGTACTTACAAGCGCAATATAAAAGATTTATTTTCTGAGTTTAACATTCATTCTTCCAGAACCAGTGGCAAATTGCCTTAGCCTTGGGAGTTTCTTCTATTATGTGTGTAGTAGAGCTTCTGGATTTGCCTCGCTCTATGTGGGCTGAATTGCAGCCATGTCTGTTATGCTTCCTTTTGAAAAAGATTCCAAAGTCCGAACCAAAGGAAGAATTCCAGGAAATATTATCGGTGGTATTGTATTCTTAATCCTGTATATCATATTGCCCCCATCATTCCTTTCTTATGCTGGAATCATCGGTGGTATTGGTGTTGGATTATCTGCAACCTATGGATGGCAGTCTTTATTTAATTCCTTTGGTGCTATGGCAGTAGCAACCAGTCTCATTGGTCTGGAAGGTGCGATTTTCTTCCGTATTTTCCATAATATCTGTGGCAGCCTATACGGACAGGTGTTTTATAAACTCTTTAGCAAATCTTTGCGACGATTTTCTTCAGACAAAGATGGATTGACTGTTGTATAATAACAAGGGGATGTTGCATGAATGAATTTCCAAATACAATTTCATGTAACATCCCATGTGTATTTTATCCTATCTTTCCAACTGTTCCATCACTCCCTCAACATTCAGGCACATATCATAAAGATTTTGATATATAGCTTTAAACTGGAGATATTTCTCCATAAGCTCAATCATCCTTTCCGGTTCATCGCAACTAATAAAAGTAAGCCATGCATCTAACTCATCTTGCCGTTCTTCCCTCCAGGATTCAAAAACCTCCTGTAGTTCTGGTCTTACTTCAATGTACTCTAAAATTTCCTTCCTGGTTCGAATCATAGGAAAATATTCTTTTAATTTGTTTGTCATAGGCAGACTCCTCCTGTTTTATATAAAAATGGGTATGTGCTTCAGAAATGGAAGCATAGAAATAAAAATGAGGCACAGCCTACCACTTTCATGATAGGCTTATGCCTCATCTTCTTGCAGGTGTGAAACCACCTTCAAATTTTATCGTTTATTTAAAATATTCCACACCAGATTCGAAAATCTTAATATCCTGCTCTCCGTAAATATTCATGGCAACGCATCTCCACGTCTCTCAGAGTGTGCCATCTTTCCAAGTACACGTCCATCCGGGCTTGTGATACCTTCGATTGCACAGTAGGAACCGTTGACATTCCATTCTTCATCCATGGTAATGTTTCCGTTTAAGTCGCAGTACTGTGTCGCAACCTGGCCGTTTTCAAACAGTTTCTTTAACCATTCTTCGTTAGCGACAAATCTACCTTCACCATGAGAAGCCGGGTTTGTATAAACTTTTCCAAGCTCTGCTTTCTGCAGCCATGGGGATTTATTTGTTACTACTTTTGTATAAACCATCTTGGAAATATGACGTCCAATTGTATTGAATGTCAGTGTAGGAGACTGTTCTGTCTGACCTACGATTTCACCGTATGGAACTAATCCAAGTTTAATCAGAGCCTGGAAACCATTACAGATACCAAGCGCAAGACCATCTCTTTCATTTAAGAGGCGCATAACTGCTTCTTTAATCTTTGCATTTTGGAATGCAGTAGCAAAGAATTTCGCAGAACCATCCGGTTCGTCACCCGCGGAGAAACCACCTGGGAACATAATCATCTGAGCCTGATCAATTGCCTTTTCAAAAGTTTCTACAGAATCACGGATGTCTGCTGCATCCAGGTTTTTGAATACCTTTGTGATAACTTTTGCACCGGCACGTTCAAATGCTTTTGTGCTGTCGTATTCACAGTTTGTTCCCGGGAATACTGGAATAAATACGGTTGGCTGTGCAATCTTATGAGAACAGATATGGATGTCTTTTGTATCATATACACCCTTATCCATATTCTTAGTTGCATCATCTGTCTCAGAACCAGAACGTGTCTTGAACACCTTCTCAAGAGGTGCTTTCCATGTTTCCAGAGCCTCTGCCATAGAAATAGACATATCCTTATAAGTCAGAACAGGCTCTTCTAAGACTTCACCGATTACAGTGTATGTCATTGCCAGTTCTCCGACTTTATCGTGTTTTACTTCGCAGATAATATCGCCAAATCCTGCTGTAAACAGGTCTCTCTCATCTACATTATGTTCGATCTTCACACCACGCTGGTTACCAAATGCCATCTTGGAAACTGCAGCAGCAATACCCTGACGGTCTAATGCATAAGCAGAAATAACTCTTCCTGCCTGAATATCTTCATGCAGTTTTGCATACTGTTCTTTTAATGCTTCAAAGTTCGGTAAGTCATACTCTGCTTTTGGTAAACGCAGCCATACTAATTTGCTTCCTGCTTTTTTCAGTTCCGGTGTGATCACATCTTTCTGTTTTGCCACATCCACTGCGAAGGATACCAGTGTAGGTGGAACGTCGATTTCATTGAAGGAACCAGACATAGAGTCTTTACCACCGATAGATGGAAGTCCAAATCCAAGCTGTGCTGCGTATGCACCAAGAAGTGCTGCAAACGGCTGGCTCCAGCGGCTTGGGTCTTCTGTCATTCTTCTGAAATATTCCTGGAAGGTGAAGCGGATCTTGCTGTAATCACCACCAGCAGCTACGATTCTTGCCACAGATTCTGTCACTGCATAAACAGCTCCGTGATATGGGCTCCAGCTTGACAGATATGGGTCAAAACCATAACTCATCATGGTAACAGTTTCTGTTTTTCCATTTAATACAGGCACTTTTGCTACCATAGTCTGTGTTTCTGTCATCTGATATTTACCACCATATGGCATAAATACACTTCCTGCTCCGATAGAACCGTCAAACATTTCTACCAGGCCTTTCTGGGAACAGGTATTTAAGTCAGCCAGTGTTTTTAACCAGCGTTCTTTTACATCACAAACTTTTGCACGGTCCAGAACATTTCCTTCTTTGTTTGGAATGTCCACGAACACATCAGTCTCCTGATGAGCACCGTTGGTATCTAAGAATGCTCTGGATAAATCTACGATGGTTTTTCCTCTCCAGTTCATCACCAGTCTTGGAGATTCTGTGACAACAGCAACTGGAATTGCTTCTAAGTTTTCTTCTTTGGCAAATCCTAAGAATTTATCTACATCTTTTGGATCAATGACAACAGCCATACGCTCCTGTGACTCAGAAATAGCGATTTCTGTTCCGTCAAGACCAGCATATTTCTTCGGAACCTTATCCAGATCAATTTTCAGTCCTGCTGCAAGCTCACCGATTGCAACAGAAACACCGCCAGCACCAAAGTCATTACACTTTTTGATAATGCAGCTGACTTCTTCTCTTCTGAACAGTCTCTGAATCTTTCTTTCTGTAGGTGCATTACCTTTCTGCACTTCTGCACCACAGGTTTCAATGGACTCTTCTGTATGTACTTTAGAGGAACCTGTAGCACCGCCGCAGCCATCACGTCCGGTACGTCCACCTAATAAGATGATGATATCACCTGGATCAGAGTTTTCTCTGATTACCGCTCTTCTTGGAGCAGCACCTAATACCGCACCAATTTCCATACGTTTTGCAACGTAGTTGGATGATAAATTTCTTTTACATATCCTGTTGCAAGACCAATCTGGTTACCGTAGGAAGAATATCCATGAGCTGCACCGCGAACCAGTTTCTTCTGAGGTAATTTACCTTTCATAGTTTCTTTTACAGAAACAGTTGGGTCAGCAGCACCTGTCACACGCATAGCCTGGTAAACATAGGTACGTCCGGAAAGCGGGTCACGGATAGCTCCGCCAAGACATGTTGCAGCACCACCAAATGGCTCAATCTCTGTTGGGTGGTTATGAGTCTCATTTTTGAAGTTAATAAGCCACTCTTCTTCTTTTCCGTCTACATCAACAGGAACAACAATAGAGCATGCATTGATTTCATCAGACTCTTCCTGATCCTGAAGTTTGCCTTCTGCTTTTAATTTTTTCATAGCCATAAGAGCCAGGTCCATCAGGCAGACAAACTTGTCATCTCTGTCTTTATAAATCACCTGACGGTCAGCCAGATATTTTTCGTATGTTTTTACGATTGGTTCTTTGTAATCACCATCTCCAAAAGTAACATTCTTTAACTCTGTGGAGAATGTTGTATGACGGCAATGATCAGACCAGTATGTATCCAGTACACGGATTTCTGTCATGGAAGGATCACGTTTTTCTTCGTTTTTATAATAATTCTGAATGTGAAGGAAATCTTTAAAGGTCATAGCAAGATTCAAAGAAGCATACAGTTCTTTAAGCTCATCCTCTGCCATATCAGCAAAGCCTTCAAAAATCTTTACATCTTCTGGTTCCTCAAAATTTGTCACCAGTGTTTCCGGTTTTTCTGCTTCTGCTTCTCTGGAATCTACTGGGTTGATGCAATGTGCTTTGATCGCTTCCAGCTCTTCAAGAGAAACATTTCCTTCAATCACGTATGTAGTTGCAGAGCGGATGATCGGATTCTCATCCTCTTTTAAAAACTGTACACACTGTACGGCTGAATCTGCTCTCTGGTCAAACTGTCCAGGAAGATATTCTACAGAAAATACTTTGGAACCTTCCTTTCTTTCAAATGTTTCTTTAAACAATACATCTACAGGAGGTTCAGAGAACACACAGTTACATGCTTTCTCAAAAATCTCATCTGAGATATTCTCTACATCATAACGAATCAGTACACGTACTGCTTCTACGTCCTGAATTCCTAAATAACCTTCAATTTCATGTTTTAATTCTTTCGCCTGTACTGCGAAATCTGGTTTTTTTTCAACATAGACACGTCTTACGTTGCTCATTCCGGCTCCTTTCTGCCTCCCGGGGCATTGGCTTTTTCTTTTTACCAGTTGTAAAAATAGTTTATCATACATCTCCTTATAAGTAAAATTAATATGACTAATATTTTATATAATTTTTTCTAATAACATGCGCTATGTTACAATTAAAAAATCTGCTGTTTACTTATGTATTCTGTAATCAGCAGATTTTTCAACTTTAAGCATCAATACCAAAGGTACGTAAATGTTCCATTGAGCCATATAATTTTTGTAGGTGAGCATATTCTTTTTCATCATAAAAGGAACATTCACCCTTTGTATAAGCTTTTGCTACTTCTAAAATAAATCTTGCAGCTTCATCTATTGACAGCATATTTGTAGCCCCTGTTGCACATCCAGGAACTGCTGTTTCTGTTGTAATGGCTACCCCCACGACTGGCGCTGTCGTTGCCGTCGCCGGCTGCAAAATACTATTTAAATGATACAGATTATTTCCATATGGTGTAATATCCTGCATACTTAATGCAAAAACTTTTGGAAGCTGTCCTGTAGTAATTTCCATAATACTTAAAAGATCTTCGCTAACCTTTAGAATATATCCATCTTTTACTGTTGGAGAAATAGAAAATCCTTTGTGATTCATAATCTTATTTCCTTTGGTAGTATCCACGGAAAGGATCGCATCTACAGATGCATCTACTTCGCTTTGATTCATCTGCGCCATGCTCACAGGAGAACCCATAAATGCAACTGGCTTATGAGGCTGTGTCGGTGCATCTGGACACACATGTGTAGATACCAGAACATCACCTTCTAAAAAGTCACCTCCCTTTTGCATTTTTAATAATTTTGCTGCTGTGGCTAATACGGTCAGCGCTCCGTCTCCATCAGAAACAAAAACCCGTTCTTTCCGGTCTTGCCCCCAATCCCCCAAGTCTTCCAAGAAGTCCAATAGTAGGTGCAGTTCCTCCCTTTGATTTTCCATTTTTTCCAGGAATCATCACTTTAATCACATCTGTGCTCATTCCTTCTTCTCCTGTCAAAGTTTCCACTTTTACAGTACAATCTGATTTAATTCCCTTTAAAAATTCTGCTACTTTTTCTCCACTTGCATATGCAGAATCTAAAATTTCAAACATATCAATTATTTCTTTTACTAACATAGCCTCTCCTTACTGAATCCCCATTAAATCACACAAAGAAAGTATATAAATTTGTCCCGCATTTTTTACATCTTCAATATCTACTGTCTCATTATAAGAATGAATGCCAACCGTGTTCGATGGTCCATATTGAATTGTAGGAATACCCTTTTCTCTGTATTCCCTTGCATCGCTAGATGCCCACTGATATGCAGGTAAAACTTCAATTTTCCATAATTCTTCTGCATGTTTCTTGATTGCTTCCACAATAGCTGCATCGATTTCTGTATAGTTACCAAAACTTTGGAAATCTAATGTATATTCAATTCCCTCCATCTGGCTCTTCTTTACAATATTATCCACACAATCGCGAATTTCCTGTTCATCAACTCCTATTGGCAGACGCACATCCAAAACAGCTTCACAGTAATCAGGAACCATATTGGGTCTTACTCCGCCATGAATCATTCCTACATTTACTGCTACATGATCAATCACCTCTCCAGTACCTGCTCCATTTTTCTGTCCAGCAATCAATTTTGAATTAATCAATGCCTGTTTTTGATTTTCTCCATAATGTCCTTCAATTTTTCTAAGATCATCCAGATGCTCTAAAACATGAAAAAGTTTCAGAATCGCATTCTCGCCCTTATATCCAGCCAAACTTCCATGAGCAGACATTCCATGCGATTTAAAAATCAATTCAGCTTTTCCTTTTTGTCCAATTTCAATATTATCATGAGAAGTCGGTTCTCCTACCAAACAAGCATCTGCATTTTCTGCATAGCCATTGTCACATAACCATTTTGTACCAAATTCACCTCCACTCTCTTCATCTGAAACAATATGAAGACGAATATTTCCGTTCAATTGTGCACCTGATTCCTTTAGAATCTTCATTGCAAAAAGAAATCCAGCAACACCCGCTTTCATATCAGAAGTTCCTCTTCCTAAAATTTCTTTTTCTGTAATTTCTCCAGAAAACGGATCAAAATCCCACTGTTCTCGATCACCTGCTGGTACTACATCTACATGTCCATTCAAAATTACGCTAAACCCATCTTCTTTACCCATATGAGCCACAATACAAGGAAACTCTTCATTACATCCAACTTCTTCCCAGTCAATCCCTGCATCTTCAAGATACTTTTCCACAAAATCTATGACTGGGCGTTGACTTCCAATGGGATTTTCACTTGGTATCTTAATCAATTGTGAAACCAATTCAACAAGATCATCTAACTGCCCTTTCGCTCTATCTAAAATCTCTGCTTTTGTCACTTTACTCATGTTTCTCTTCCTTTCTTTTCTGTATCAATCTTTGTAAAGAAAACAAGCTACCTTATGTTTATCTGTTATCTCTTTTAATTCCGGCTTTTCTTGTTTACATCTCTCTTGACAAAATTCACATCTACCTGCCAATGGACATCCCTTTTGTTCACCAATTGGACTTGGTATTTCGCCCTTTAACACAATACGCTCTCTTTTTTCAAGTGGAGATTCTGGCGGAATAGAAGATAATAGTGCCTTTGTATATGGATGAAGCGGGTTTCTATATAATTCTCCGGCTTCACAAATTTCTACCATACTACCTAAATACATAATAGCAATTCGATCACTGATATGTTTGATAACACTTAGGTCATGAGAAATAAACACATACGTTAATCCATATTCTTTCTGAAGTTTATTAAAAAGATTCAACACCTGCGCTTGTATGGAAACATCCAATGCTGAAACAGGTTCATCGCACACAATCAACTTTGGATTCAAAGACAGGGCTCTAGCAATATTAATTCTTTGTCTTTGTCCACCAGAAAATTCATGAGGATAACGGTGTACATGCTGAATATCCAAACCAACTGTTTTTAATAACTCCAAGGCTCTTTCTGACCGCTCTTTTTTACTATCTAGTACCTTGTGCGCAATCATTGGTTCTTCTACCAATTACCGGCTGTCATTCTAGGGTCTAAAGATGAAAATGGATCTTGAAAAACCATTTGTATATCTTTTTTTATTTTCTTTAATTCTTTTCCCTTTAAACCAAGGATATTTTCACCCTTGTATTCTAAAGTTCCACTTGTTGGTTTATGAAGCTGTACCAGACACTTGCCAAAAGTAGATTTACCACATCCAGACTCACCAATAATCCCTAATGTTTCACCTTCATATACATCTAAAGAAACGTTAGATAATGCATGAAGAATTTGTGGTTTTTCACTTAATTTCCGACTCTTGATTTTAAAATCTTTGCTCAGATTTTGAATTTTTAGAATCACCTTTTTCTCATCCATTTTCCTTCACCTCGCCTCTTCTTAGTTGTTCCTTTTTATTCTGTCTGTGACAGGCTACAAAATGCCCCTCTTCTAACTCCATAAGCGGCGGTACCTCTTTATTGCATATTTCAGTGGCATACTGACAGCGATTACAAAAATTGCAACAATTGCCTGTCAGACGCAAATCAGGTGGTGTACCAGGAATGGTATTTAATTCCCCTTTTACCTCATCACTCAGTTTTGGCATAGAATCTAACAGCCCCATGTATATGGATGCATGGGATTTAAATACAGATTCTTGGCAGTGGCATACTCTACGGTTTTCCCTGCATACATAACCATAACTGTATCACACATTTTCCATACAACACCTAAATTATGTGTAATTAATAAAATGGATGTATCCATTTCCTCCTGCAATTCTTCCAGTAACTCCAGAACCTGTGCCTGCACGGTTACATCCAATGCTGTAGTTGGTTCATCTGCAATAATCATTTTGGGTTTACAGCACACTGCCATTGCAATGATAACTCTCTGACACATACCTCCAGAAAGTTCATATGGATAGGATTCCATTCTTTTTTCTGGCTGTGGAATCCCTACCTTTTTCAGTGCATCAATCGCCTTTTGTTTTGCCTCTTCCCTAGTTACATCTTGATGAGCACAGATCATTTCCACCATCTGATTCCCAATTTTAAACACAGGATCTAAAGATGTCATAGGTCCTGAAAGACAACGGCAATATCCTTTCCTCTATAGTTCAACAATTCATTTTTGTTTAATTTCAAAATATCTTTTCCATCAAAATGGATCTCACCTTCAACAATTTTTCCTATTTTAGGAAGAAGACGAATGATGGAGGAAGCAGTCACACTCTTTCCTGAACCAGACTCTCCCACGATTCCCATGGTCTCTCCTTTATTTAAAGTAAAACTAACACCGTCAACTGCTTTTGAAACACCGCTGGCGGTAAAGAAATATGTTTTTAAATCCTTCACAGTAAGCAATTCTTTACTACTCATATGTTTCCCTCATTCTTCCTTCATCATCTTTTCATCTTCGGATCAAGCACATCTCTAACGCCATCTCCTAAAAGGTTAAACCCAAGAACAGTAACCAAAATAAATACGCCCGATATAGTAGCAATATGAGGTGCTGTATTTAAGCAATCTCTACCAGCACGTAAAATATTTCCCCAGGAAGCAGTTGGCTGCGCAATTCCCAATCCTAAAAAACTTAAGGTTGCTTCTGAAATAATCGCACCTGCAATATTCAGTGTTGCATAAACGATAATCGGAGAAATCGTATTTGGCAAAATATGCCCAAACAACATTCTCATATTTGAAATACCGATTACACGACCTGCATTACAATATTCTTCATTTTTAACAATATGTACTTGACCACGAACTACTCTGGCAAATGTAGGAACATTTCCAATACCTATAGCCAAAATAACATTTTGCAGTCCTGAACCTAAAATAGTCATTAAAATAATTGCCAAAAGAACAAATGGAAAAGCAAGCATACCATCCATAATTCTCATAATAACAGCATCTACAACCCCACCTGCATAGCCAGAAATAAGACCAAGAAGAATTCCAATGACACCTCCAACAATCGTTCCACCAATTGCAGCAATTAAAGAAATTCTGGCACCATAAACTACACGAGAAAACAAATCTCTTCCAAATTCATCTGTGCCAAACAGGTGCCCATTTTCCCCCAATCCTAAATAAGTCTCAGATGGTTTAATTGCATTTGGATCATGAGTAGCAAGCAAAGGTGCAAAAACAGCTAAAACAATCATAAATACCACTATCACCAGACCAATCATAGCTGTTTTGTTTCTCTGCAATTTATTCCAAACATTATTTGATTTTCGTTCTTTTTTTACAAGTTGGGAATGGGCTTCAATTCCCATTTTTTCTGTCGTATAAGTCTTTTCCGTCATTTACTTTCCTCCATTCCCATTCTCATAATTTACTTTAGGATTAATCATGGTATAGACAATATCTACCACCAGGTTGATTACAACAAATACGATTGCTGTAAACAAAACAACCCCTTGAATCAATGCATAATCTCTGTTATCAATCGCACTTACGATCATAGTTCCCATACCAGGCCATGCAAAGATGCTTTCTGTTAAAATTGCTCCTGTAAATGCTGTGGCAAGCTGAAGACCTAAAACAGTTACAATCGGAGGTAATGCATTCTTTAATGCATGTTTCCATATAACAACACTTTCTCGAAGCCCTCTTGCTCTCAGCGCCCTAATGGAATCATTATTTACCACTTCTAACATGCTTGATCTGGTAATTCTGGCAAATGTAGCCATTGGAATTGTAGACAGACAAAAACAAGGCAGAATCATATGGCTGATTACATCCCACAGACCATTTCCCATATCTCCCATTCCCATAGCTGGAAGCCATCCCAGATTGACACTAAACACTAGGACTAGCATTAATCCCATCCAAAAAATAGGCATAGAAACACCAATCAATGCAATTACCATAAAAATGTAATCCAACATGGAATATTGTTTTATTGCAGAGATAATTCCTGCCATCACGCCTAAAACAAGCGCAATCAAAAGACTTGTCAAGGTAATCAAAAGTGTATTTGGCACTCTTTCCATAATCAACTCTATCACTGGTTGGTTATAAGAATAAGATTTCCCAAAATCCCCTGAAAGAATCTGTTTCAAGTACATCATGTACTGTTCACCCTTACTTTTGTTAAGTCCAAGTTCTTCTTCCAGTTGTTCTACAGCTTCCTTGGGTGCTTGCGGACCTAACATTGTAAGTGCAGGATTCCCTGGTATCATGCGAGTAAGAATAAATGTAATCGTAATTACAATAAAAAGTGTCGGAATACTCTGCAAAACCCTTTTCAGTATTGTTTTTAGCATACTCTGCCTCCTTAACTAAACGTCATCTATCAAAATCTGTCTCACTCATTGCCCCTAAAACAGGCATTGAGTGAGACAGATAAAATTATTTATTGAATAACCCAAACATTTTCTTCGTCTGTAACTAATTTTATAGTACCGTCAGACCTTTGATTAAAATCCTGAACTCTTGGATGAACTCCCATACATTCGTATGGATTTCCATAAAAGATTCCTGTATCGTCATTTGTAATGATCTTTAATACTTTTTTATATATTTCCGCACGCTTTTCTTGATCTGTTTCAATCAAAGCATCTGCCAATAACTGATCTACTTCTGGATTATTATATCCCTGTCCATTTCCAAGTGTACCAATTGCATCTGATTTGAACATCTTATCAAAGAAGAAATATGGATCTGGATACCATAACCATCCCATTGCAAAGATATCTGCCTGTCCAGATGCACCAACCTCGCTGAAAGCACCCCATTCTACGGTATTAATATTTAAATCAACGCCTACCATCTTCCAATATGACTGAAGAATTGTTGCCGCTTTCTGACGGAATGTTTCATTTGTCACATAAATATCCAATTCCATTCCATCTGCATACCCTGCTTCTGCAAGTAACTCTTTTGCTCCTTCCGGATCGTAGGATGGAACATCTGCTTCTACTGCTTCATCATATCCCCATGATGCTTTTGGTAGTGGAAGACATGCTTCTTCCCCTTCTCCATACTGGAATACACCTGCTGCTAACTCTTTGTAATCAACTGCTTTTATCAATGCTTCTCGACCTCGGATCTGCAGTTGGTCCATTTACCATATTGAAATATGCATAAGTAATCTGAATACTAGGCTTCTTTAATAAATTGATTTTTTCATCCTCAGCAACAAGTTTTACAG
>ENA-OQAA01000007-OQAA01000007.1-human-gut-metagenome-genome-assembly--contig:-NODE-7-length-128245-cov-5.565494_pt1 | contig 128245 bp, 127 predicted proteins | sample MGYA00242489_ERZ504515 | MGnify/ENA primary metagenome ERZ504515 (study PRJEB26092, sample SAMD00036237) | human gut metagenome | host: Homo sapiens | study: EMG produced TPA metagenomics assembly of... | reverse complement strand
TTCTGTTTCCGTATAAAGATATTCGTTGATATGTACAGATGAGAATGGAGGGTAAGGAACAGACGCAGTTCATAAAGGGCGGCATTACTTTCTTTCCTCTGTCATTTGGAGACTGGCGAGGATGAATTCCGTTCTGTTGAATATCAGTAGCGGACCGAAGTCGAAATCATCACGCACACTGCCGTTGGTAGTCGTTGACGGGATGTTTCTTCTTTTCTCCGTTTTTCCATTCATGATGGTCGGCATAGACCATGCCGCATTCTCTGTCCTGCAGGAAGTCCGTCATGCGTTCCAGTGCCTTGTAAGCCAGTTCCAAAGCAGAAGTTTTGGTATAGAGCAATATATAAGGTGTGTCTGCTTTTTCAGCAATCATCTTCATTGTCTTAGAACTGGTTAGTGAATCAACAGGTAATATTTCGCATCCTTCGGGGGTGGATAATGTCTTGTTGGGTTCGATGTTCAGCAGATAGATTTTGTTGACTATGCTACTTTCTTTTAGAGCATGGATTGTCTGTTCTGCCGCTGTGCTTTTCCTATAAGGAATAAAGCAATTAATTGTTTTTCTCATTGTTAAAAAGTATTTCTCACGGCAAAGATAGGTAATATATCTTATTTTTTCTCTACCTTTGTACGCTAATTGTCTTTTAAATATAAATGGAAACTCCGAAAACAGCATTACTTGGCAGGACATTGGATGAGATTCAACAGATTGTGAGGAATCTGGGAATGCCTAAATTTGCCGCAAAGCAGATTACGTCTTGGTTGTATGATAAAAAGGTGGAAACGATAGACGAAATGACCAATTTGTCATTAAAGCATCGCGAAACATTGAAAGAAGGGTATGAGGTGGGAGCATCTGCTCCGGTGGAAGAAATGCGTTCGGTAGACGGTACGGTGAAATATCTTTTCCGTACACCGGCTCATAATTTTATTGAAGCGGTTTATATACCCGATGAGGACCGGGCTACTCTTTGCGTTTCCTCGCAAGTGGGATGCAAGATGAATTGTAAGTTCTGTATGACCGGGAAGCAAGGTTTTACAGCTAATCTGAGTGCCCATCAAATATTAAACCAGATCTATTCTATTCCTGAAAGGGAAAAGCTGACTAATCTTGTTTTCATGGGTATGGGAGAGCCTTTCGACAATCTGGATGAGGTGTTGAAAGTGCTTGAGATTCTGACTTCAGAATATGGTTACGGCTGGAGCCCGAAACGCATCACTGTTTCTTCTGTGGGTTTAAAGAAAGGACTGGAGCGCTTTCTGAATGAAAGTGATTGTCATCTGGCTATCAGTATGCATACTCCGATTCCTTCGCAACGAAGGGATTTAATGCCTGCCGAGAAAGCTTTTTCCATTACGGAAATTATTGATATATTGCATAATTATGATTTTAGCAAACAGCGGCGTCTGTCTTTTGAGTATATCGTATTCAAAGGGGTGAACGATTCACTTATTTACGCTAAAGAGATTGTGAAACTTTTGCGCGGCATTGAATGTCGTGTCAATTTGATCCGGTTTCATGCCATTCCTAATGTGGATTTGGAAGGGGTAGATATGGAAACAATGGTTGCCTTCCGTGATTACTTGACGCAGCATGGCGTATTTGCTACGATCCGTGCTTCAAGAGGAGAAGATATTTTTGCTGCTTGTGGAATGTTGTCAACGGCTAAACAACAGAAGGAGAAAGGTGTTACATTACAGTAAATAACAACAATAATACCATATAATTATGAAACGAATAGCATTTTATTTAAGTTTGGTGCTGGTGGTTCTGGTACTGGCTTCTTGTAAGAAGGGACAAAAGAACTTGTTTACCCCCACGTCCAGCGGTAGACCTTACGAAGTATTGGTCGTAGTAAATAAACCTGTATGGGACCGTCCTGCAGGACGTGCATTGTTTGATGTATTGGATACCAATGTGCCCGGACTGCCCCAGGCGGAGCGTTCGTTTCGTATATCAAATGTGGACCCTCAGCATTTTGACCGTGTGCTGAAAATATTCCGTAATATCATCATTGTGGATATTCAAGATATTTATACTCAGCCCAAACTCAAGTTTTCCCGTGATGTTTATGCGTCTCCACAGATGATTATGACAATTCAGGCTCCTAATGAAGACGAATTTGAGGAATTTGTAGCAAAGAACAGTAAAGTGATTATAGATTTCTTTGTGAAAGCTGAGATGAATCGTCAGATAACTTTGTTGAAACAAAAACATAGCGATGTGATTTCCACTAAGGTAGGAAGTATTTTTGATTGTGATATCTGGGTGCCGATAGAACTGGCTAACTATAAAGAAGGCAAAGATTTTTTGTGGGCTTCTACTAATCGTGCTACAGCGGATATGAATTTTGTAATGTACTCTTATCCTTATACAGACAAGGATACCTTTACTAAAGATTATTTCATTCATAAACGTGATTCTGTAATGAAAGCAAATATTCCGGGTGAACGCGAAGGAATGTATATGGCAACAGACTCTATGTTTGTGGATGTGGAAGATATTGTTGTAAAAGGAGAGTATGCGCAAGAAGCTCGCGGATTATGGGAAATGGAAGGTGACATGATGGGAGGTCCGTTTGTGTCTCATGCACGGGTGGATCGTGCTAACGGTCGTGTCATTGTGGTTGAGGCCTTTATTTATTCACCGGATAAATTGAAACGTAATCTGATGCGTCAGATGGAAGCTTCACTTTATACATTGAGATTGCCCAATGAAAGCTTGATTGACGAAATTGTAATTAGTGGTAATATTCCGGAAGAAAAAATAGATACAACAAGCCGGGTAAAGTAAGAAGAGACATTATAATATATAATATAGATGGAAGATAACTACAAGATACGAGTTGGTATTACTCATGGGGATATCAACGGAGTAGGATATGAAGTAATTCTCAAAACTTTTTCGGATCCTACCATGCTGGAACTTTGTACACCCATTATTTATGGATCACCTAAAGTGGCTGCTTATCATCGTAAAGCAATGGATATTCAAACAAATTTCAGTATTGTCAATTCTGCAGATGATGCTCAGCCGGATAAACTGAGCATCGTGAATTGTACGGAAGACGAATTGAAGGTGGAGCTCTCCAAACCGACACCGGAAGCTGGTAAAGCAGCTTTGGATGCGTTGGAGAGAGCTTTGCAGGACTATCGGGAGGGAATGATTGATGTTTTGGTAACTGCTCCTATCAATAAGCATACCATTCAGTCGGAAACTTTTCATTTCCCCGGTCATACAGAATATATTGAAGAGCGTGTGGGGGAAGGACAGAAAGCGTTAATGATTTTGCTGAAGAATGATTTCCGGGTAGCTTTGGTGACTGGTCATGTTCCTGTACGCGAGATAGCACAAGATATTACCAAGGAACTTATTATGGAAAAATTGGCTGTTTTCCATCGTTCTTTAAAAGAGGATTTTGGCATCGACAGTCCGCGTATAGCTGTGTTTTCATTAAATCCTCATGCGGGTGATGAGGGATTGATTGGTACGGAAGAGAGTGATATCATAATTCCGGCAATGAAGGAAATGGTTGCTAAAGGCATTCAGTGTTTCGGACCTTATCCGGCCGATGGCTTTATGGGATCTGGCAACTATACTCATTTTGATGGAATTCTAGCTATGTATCATGATCAGGGATTGGCTCCTTTCAAAGCTTTGGCAATGATGAAGGAGTGAATTACACGGCAGGACTTCCTATTGTACGCACTTCTCCGGCACATGGTACTGCGTATGATATTGCCGGACAAGGGGTTGCCTTGGAAGATTCTTTTCGCCAGGCTATCTATGTGGCTATGGATGTTTTCCGTAATCGGATTGTCGAAAAAGAAATCCATGCACATCCATTGCGTAAACAGTATTATGAGAAACGGGATGATAGCGATAAACTGAAGTTAGATACCATTGATGATGAAGATTGATGGTGAACCGGTCTAAAATATAATTTCAAGAAAAAGAGTAGAAATGAAATTTGCAATTATATCAGCGGGTGAAGGCTCCCGACTTTCACAAGAAGGGGTAGCTTTACCCAAACCTTTGGTGCAACTGAACGGAGTTGCCATGATTGACCGTCTGATACAGATCTTTGTGCGCAACGGGCTGATAAGGTGGTCATCATTATTAATAATGAAAGTCCGTTGACAAAAGAGCATTTGGCAAAACTACAGGCGGAAGCGACAGTGCCATTGGAAGTAGTTGTGAAAACTACGCCTAGTTCAATGCATAGTTTTTATGAACTGAACTCTTATTTGAAAGACGATAAGTTCTGTTTGACTACTGTAGATACCATATTCCGTGAAGAAGAATTCTCGACTTTTATTGAAGCGTTCAAACAATCGGACAAAGATGGATATATGGCGGTGACCGATTTCATAGACGATGAAAAACCGCTTTACATTTCTACAGATGAAGCTTTGAACATAACTGGCTTTCATGATGAGGCCATCTCCGGATGCCGCTATATATCGGGAGGAATTTACTGCCTGACTCCGACAGCGGTCAAGACATTGCACGGGTGTATGGAAAAAGGTATGTCCCGTATGCGCAACTTCCAGAGGCAGTTAGTGGCCGACGGCTTGAAATTAAAGGCTTATCCTTTTACAAAAATTCTGGATGTAGACCATGCCAGTGATATAGTGAAAGCGGAAAACTTTCTGACCGGTAAGGACGAGTAATTTAAAAGATAACATAAAGGAATGAATGTGATTTCAATAATAGGGGTAAGCCGTGGAAACGAATATTCACCCAATCATGTGGACAATGATGCCGCCATATTTAATAAGGTGGTGGAAGAGTTGGGACAATTGGGCTGTGAAGTTGAGGTTTATGCCGAGAAGGATTTCGTGGAGCAGGGTGTCAAAGGAGATATCATTTTTGATATGGCCCGTGATAAAGCAACAATAGCCCGCTTGAAGTCTTTGGAGGATGGAGGTGCGTTGGTGATAAACTCTGCTTACGGTATAGATAATTGTGTACGTAGACCCATGACGGAGCTACTTATAAAAAGAGGAGTTCCTCATCCGCAGAGTTTTATTATTTCCACAGCAGACGAGTATTCTGAAAACTGTTATCCTTGTTGGGTAAAGCGGGGAGACTCTCATGCTATGGTGAAAGAAGATGTAGCTTATGCCACTTGTAAGGAAGAGGTGGAGAATATTCTGGCTGATTTTCGCAACCGTGACATTCCTGTTGCGGTCATCAATGAGCACTTGCAAGGCGACTTGGTGAAATTCTATGGGGTACACGGCACTGATTTCTTTTATTGGTTTTATCCGTCTCCTTGTTCGCACAGTAAGTTCGGTTTGGAAAAAATAAACGGAATAGCCAAAGGGATTCCTTTTAGCGTAGAGGAATTGAAAATACAAAGTGATAAAGCTGCTGAGGCGCTGAACGTACCCATTTACGGAGGTGATTGTGTGGTTTCAGCCGACGGAACACTGCGATTATAGATTTTAATGATTGGCCCAGCTTTGCCCGTTGTCGTGAGGAAGCGGGAGGTAAAATTGCAGAGTGCATTTATAACCGGGCTAAAAAGCAAATGAAACAATAAAGACATGAGTACAGAGAGTGAGAAGAAAGGAATAGAGGCTTCTTTCAAATCCATGGACACAGAGGAGTTCCTGGATATTTATTTCAATCGTCCCATAGGATATGCATGGGCGCTATTGTTTAAAAAATTGAAGGTACATCCCAATGTCGTGACCATTTTTTCTATTATTCTAGGTATAGGCGCAGGCGTGATGTTCTATTACCCCGATATGAAACATACCCTGATTGGTATACTTCTATTGATGTGGGCAAACCATTATGACAGTGCGGACGGCCAATTGGCACGGCTTACAGGCAGAAAACCCAGTGGGGACGTATGTTGGATGGCTTTGCCGGTGATATTTGGTTCTTTACTATTTATGCGGCGATCTGTCTCAGACTGATGGACCAGCCTATGCCGTTTTATATTGGTGACGGGATGCATTGGGGGATTTTTATTTGGATATTGGCTGCTTTTTCGGGCACTGTTTGTCATAGTAAACAATGTACATTGGCGGATTATTATCGTAATATTCATTTATATTTTCTGAAAGGGAAAAATGGAAGTGAGCTGGATAATTTCAAACAACAGCGTGAGATCTTCTATAGTTTACCTTGGAAAGGAAATTTCTGGTGGAAAGCTTTTTTGTATTTTTATGGTAATTACACACGTCAGCAGGAAAGAATGACCCTAATTTTCAGCGTTTCTATGCTTTGGTAAAGGAAAAGTATGGGGACAATATTCCACAGGAGTTGCGGAACGAATTTCGTGCAGCTAGCAAACCTTTGATGAAATATACCAATATCTTGACTTTTAATACACGTGCCATTGCTTTGTATATCAGTTTGCTGATTGGCGAACCTTGGTTGTATTTTGTATTCGAGATTATTGTAATGACTTCTTTATTTGTATATATGCGCCATTGCCACGAGGCGGTTTGCGCACAGTTATATTATAAATACGCGGCGAAGTGAAAAGTAAATATAGAAATATATTCCTGATATTTGGGATTGTAGCTATCGTGGTAATGCTCTGTACTTTTGATATGGAGTATGATGAATTGTTGGCTAACTTGCGCCGGGCAGGGATTTGGCTGCCGGCTGTAGTAGGGTTATGGATTATCATTTACTTGTTCAATACCCTTTCTTGGTACATTATTATCCGAGATGGAAAAAAAGGAACGCCTATTCCGTTTTGGAAAGTTTATAAGCTTACAGTTTCCGGGTTTGCACTGAATTATGCTACTCCGGTAGGATTAATGGGAGGAGAACCTTACCGTATCATGGAACTGACTCCTTATGTCGGGGCCAGTAAGGCAACATCATCAGTTATCCTTTATGTGATGATGCATATTTTCTCGCATTTTTGTTTTTGGTTTTGTTCTATTTTCTTGTATTTGGCTTTACGCCCGGTAGATATTGCCATGGGGACTATGCTGGCTGTTGTGGGTGTGGTTTCTCTTTTGGCTATTTATTTTTTTATGAAAGGATACAAGAATGGAATGGCTGTCCGTACTTTAAAATTATTACAATATATTCCTTTTATTAAAGGATGGGCCAAACGTTTTTCAGAAAACAAACGGGAGACTTTGGAACGTGTGGACAGTCAGATAGCAGAGCTGCACAAACAGCGTAAGTCTACATTTTATGCCTCGTTAAGTCTGGAATTCATGGCTCGGATTCTAGGTTGCCTGGAAGTGTATTTCATATTGAATATTCTGACAACAGATGTTAGCTTTCCGGCTTGTATTCTGATTATGGCATTTACTTCTTTATTTGCTAATTTGTTCTTTTTCTCGCCTATGCAATTGGGCGCTCGTGAGGGGGGCTTTGCTTTAGCGGTAGGAGGACTGGCTATTCCGGGAGCTTTCGGAGTTTATACCGGATTGATAACCCGTGTACGTGAATTGATTTGGATTGTAATTGGTGTGTTGTTGATGAAAGTCGGCAACGGTACACCTACTAATAAAGCATGAGATAATGAACGCATTGAAAGATATTCAGGGAGTTATATTTGATTACGGCGGTACGATAGATACGAATAGCCGTCACTGGGCGGAAGTATTGTGGGCCAAGTATGTGGAACATCAGATTCCGGTGGATAAGGAGAGTTTTCGTGAGGCATACGTCTTTGGAGAAAGAGCGTTGGCTAAATACCCTTTTGTCCAGCCTTGGCATGATTTTCATGATGTACTTTCCATTAAGGCCAAACTTCAGATGGAATGGTTGGCAGAACAGAGAAAGTTGCCTATGGATGAGTTGAAACTGCAATCTTATGCCACGAAAGTAGCAGACAGCTGTTATGAGTATGTATTGGATATATTGCAGGTTACACGTCCGGTAGTGGAAGAGTTGTCCAAAAAATATAAGTTAGTGCTGGTTTCTAATTTTTATGGTAATATTCAGACCATTTTAAAGGATTTTGGACTTCTGGATTTCTTTGATGAAATTATTGAATCCTCTGTGGTGGGTGTTCGTAAACCAGATCCCGCTATCTACAGACTCGGAGTGGATGCTATGGGATTTGTGGCAAAGAATGTGCTGGTGGTTGGAGATTCTTTCTCAAAAGATGTTGTTCCTGCCAAAGCGGTGGGATGTCGTGTAGCTTGGTTGAAAGGAGAAGGTTGGGGAGGAGAAGTCATTGACGAATCTGTTCCTGATGTGATTATAACGAATTTGGCCCAACTGCCTGTTCTATTATAAAAAGTATGGAGACACAAAGACATGCATTGGTAAAAAGGGACTATCTAGTTCCTTTTGTTTTAGTAACCTCTTTATTCTTTTTATGGGGATTTGCACATGCTATTCTTGATGTGCTGAATAAACATTTTCAAGAGGTGATGGATATTACCCGTACTCATTCGGCAATGGTGCAGGTAATGTTTTATTTAGGTTATTTCGTAATGGCTGTTCCGGCAGGGTTATTCATCACCAGATATGGATATCGTAGGGGAGTTGTTTTCGGATTATTGCTTTACGGCATCGGGTCGTTGATGTTTATTCCCGGCGAATACTGGATGTCATTTGAATTTTTTCTGTTCTCTTTGTTTGTCATCGCTTGCGGCTTGGTTTTTTTGGAAACGGCTGCAAATCCTTATATGACAGAATTAGGGGATAGGGAAACAGCTGCCAGTCGGTTGAACCTGGCCCAGTCCTTTAATGGATTAGGATGTATTTGCGGCCCTTTGGTGGGAGGACTATTGTTGTTCTCGGAGAAGGGAGAGGCGAATATTTCATATCCTTATATGCTGATGGGGGTAGTTGTGCTGATAGTGGCACTGGTCTTTTCCCGTATCAAACTTCCGGAGATTGTTCATACAGACAATGTGGTGAATGGAAAGACAGTTAAAAAAGGCTTATGGTCGCATAAATTATTTTTATTTGGTCTACTGGCACTATTCAGTTATGAAATAGCAGAGATTTCTATCAATAGTTTCTTTATCAATTATGTGGTGGACGATGGATGGATGAATGCCCGTGATGCGGCAGTAGTGCTTTCATTCGGTGGGCTCGGGCTATTTATGTGCGGACGTTTTGCCGGTAGTTGGATTATGCAGCGAATTCGTGCAGAAAGAGTTTTGCTATACTGTGCTTTGGGAACGGTAGCGGCTACTTTTCTTATCGTTTGCAATTTAGGAAAAATTTCATTAGTTGCTTTGTTTTTGGTATATGTGTTCGAAGCCATCATGTTTCCCACTATTTTTGCTATATCTTTGAAAGGGTTGGGAAATAAAACCAAACGAGCCTCTTCTTTTTTAATGATGTCTCCTGTAGGAGGAGCTATTGGCCCTGTGTTGATGGGATATGTGGCAGACAATAGTAATATGTCTTATCATTCATTATACCATTTGTTTCTTTTTGTGTTGTATTATTCTATTCGTGGTATGCCGATGTAGAAGGAAACTGAAATAAAAAATCCCGATATGGCTGTCTGGCTTTATCGGGATTTCTATCTATTTTTAAATTTCCTCGGCTTTCAAAGGACTAGTCCGGATAATATCCCATACATCTTCTTCTGTTTTGCTGAAGGGACCGGATGCTTCTAATTTCAGTGTCGACATGGCTGCTGCAAAACAACCGGCTTTTTCATAGGATACTCCTTTGTTGCGCATATATAAATATCCTGTGGCATACGTATCTCCGCATCCTGTAGCATCAACTATATCTTTAGGAGGATAGGCGGGTATCTTATGAAATCTACCTTCTGCATAAATTACAGAACCCAGACTTCCCAAGGTTATCAATACCTCTTTTACTCCCCATTCAGCAAGTTGCAAAGCGGCTTGTTTTATGTCTTTGTGACCGGTAAGCACTTCCATTTCGTGTTCGTTTACCTTTAGAATATCAATATATTTTAAGGCTTCCAACTTGTCTGTCCAATCTATGGGATAAACTCTTTCACCCCGGACTTCGCGCAAATATCCTTGGGCATCTACCGCCAAAATACCTTTTTCTGAAAGATATTTTACAACATCCAGTGAAAAATCATCTGCCAGAAGGCTTCCCAAATGAAAAATATGGGCATTTATATTCTGTAGCTGTTCCACTGTGAAAGGATCGGCTTTAGCTAATACCCGCTGACTGCGGTTATCTTGATTTTCCCCGTATGTATTCTCGAAATAGACTGTTCGCTGACAGGGAATAACAGTGACTCTGATACCTTTTGCACGGATATCTTCTACAGCTTTAAATTCACTGGGCGCTAGTGCTGTGACCAGCTGATAATGCTTTGTATCCTTTAAATGACTGATTCCGTGTGAAAAATAATAGGATGTTCCGCCGGGCATATAAGTCGTTTTCCTGGGTGTTACTATCTTATCTAATGTAATGTGGCCTATGCAACAAATATCATCCATACCTATTTATATTAAACGGTTGCAAAGCTACAAAAAAAACTAGAAAAAGCATGGAAGTTTTCAAAAGAAGGTGTAACTTTGGCACAAATTATCTTAATCTCTGCTATGAGATGCAATTTTAACAAAGAAATTAGAATGGAAAAAATGAATGTGAAACCGGCAACCGGTAAATTGGGCGTTCTTTGTGTTGGATTGGGCGCTGTTACTTCAACTTTTATGACAGGTGTGCTGATGGCTCGTAAGGGACTGGCAAAACCTGTCGGATCTATGACTCAATATGATAAAATGCGTGTTGGCCGTGGAGAAAATAAAAAGTATTTGCATTATGGAGAAATCGTTCCATTGGCAACTTTGGACGACATTGTTTTTGGTGCATGGGATGTTTATCCTGCTAATGCTTATGAATCAGCTGTAAATGCTGAAGTTTTACAAGAAAAAGACATTCTTCCTGTAAAGGAAGAACTGGAAAAGATAGTTCCGATGAAAGCTGCTTTCGATCACAACTATGCTAGTCGTTTGGATGGCGATAATGTGAAAGATTGCAAGAATCGTTGGGATATGGTAGAACAGCTGCGTGAAGATATCCGCAATTTCAAAGCTGAAAATAATTGCGACCGTATCGTAGTTCTTTGGGCTGCTTCTACAGAAATCTATGTACCTGTTGAAGAAAAAGTACACGGAACCTTGGCAGCATTGGAGCAAGCGATGAAAGAGGATGATAAGGAACACATTGCTCCGTCTATGTGCTATGCTTATGCAGCGCTGTCAGAAGGTTGCCCTTTCATCATGGGAGCTCCTAATACTACAGTTGATATCCCGGCTATGTGGGAATTGGCTGAAAAAACGAAGATGCCTATTGCTGGTAAGGACTTCAAAACAGGCCAGACATTGGTTAAGTCAGGCTTCGCTCCGATTATCGGAACCCGTTGCTTAGGCTTGTCCGGCTGGTTTTCTACAAATATCTTAGGTAATCGTGATGGTTTGGTGTTGGACGAACCGGCTAACTTCCGTACTAAAGAAGTCAGCAAGCTGTCTACTTTGGAGTCGATTCTTGTACCCGAAGACCAGCCTGATTTATATACAGATTATTATCACAAAGTACGTATCAATTACTATCCCCCTCGTAATGACAGTAGGAAGGTTGGGATAATATCGATATCTTCGGATGGATGGGCTACCCCATGCAGATTAAGATTAATTTCCTTTGCCGTGATTCAATTTTGGCTGCTCCTTTATGTTTGGATTTAGTATTATTGAGTGACTTGGCTGCACGTGCAGGACGTTTTGGTATACAGCGTTTCTTGAGTTTCTTCTTGAAGAGCCCGATGCATGATTATACAGAAAATGAAATACCTGTCAACCATCTCTTCCAGCAGTATGCTATCTTGAAGAATGCTATTCGCGAAATGGGTGGTTATGAAGCTGATCAGGAAATTGATTAATTTATAACAGACTGTTTTTATTCAGGCGCGGATTGCGCGGATTTTACGGTTTCTCTTTATAAAAGACCGTATCAATCCGTGAAATCCGCGCCTTATTTTTATTTTTCTGCCATAATTACTTGCTGTCTGCTCGGGAATTTGTAATTTTGTCATATAATAAAATGAATATGGTCAGGTCAGAAATACAAAATGTTAAACTCAGATTTGGTATTATTGGTAATGCTGAAGGATTGAACCGTGCCATAGACGTGGCTATTCAGGTGGCGCCCACAGATTTATCAGTATTGATCACCGGTGAAAGTGGTGTGGGAAAGGAAAATTTCGCAGATCATCCATCAGTTCAGCCGTCGGAAACATGGACAGTATATAGCCGTGAATTGTGGAGCTATACCTGAAGGTACAATAGATTCAGAACTTTTCGGACATGAGAAAGGTGCTTTTACAGGAGCTATCAGTGACCGTAACGGTTATTTTGCCGAAGCCAATGGTGGAACTATTTTTCTGGATGAGGTGGGAGAGTTACCTCTTGCTACGCAGGCGCGTCTGCTACGTGTGCTCGAGAGTGGTGAATTCATTAAAGTAGGTTCATCCAAAGTACAAAAGACGGATGTACGTATTGTTGCCGCTACCAATGTAAATCTGACGGAAGCCATTGCCGAAGGCCGTTTCCGCGAGGATTTATATTATCGTCTGAACACTGTGCCTATCAAGATACCACCTCTGCGCGAACGTGGAGATGATATAACATTACTTTTCCGCAAATTTGCATCGGATTTTGCTGAGAAGTACCGTATGCCGGCCATTCAGCTGACAGAAGATGCAAAAGCCTTGTTGTTGGCTTACCCATGGCCCGGTAATGTACGCCAGTTGAAGAATATTACAGAACAGATATCTATTATTGAAACCAATCGCGACATTACGGCGGAAATTTTGAGAAATTATTTACCGGAACAACGTGTAAACTCCGGTTTACCCGCTTTATTTGGTGTGAAAGCAAGTGCGGGGAAGGCTTTTGAAAGTGAGCGCGAGATTCTGTATCAGGTGCTGTTTGATATGCGGCGTGATGTAACTGAGTTGAAGAAATTGGTAAACACCTTGATGTCGGAACGTGGAGCGCAACCTGTTCCGCCACCGGCTACTACAGCAGTTTCTTATTATCAAGAACCTCAACGGAATTTGGTCGCTACAGTAGTGCCTGCTACACCTACCATTATCTCTGCCGCTAAATCCGTGCATCCTGTAGTAGATGATATTCAGGACACGGAGGAATTTGTGGAAGAAGCGACACTGTCATTGGATGAAGTGGAAAAAGAAATGATACGTAAGGCGCTCGACCGTCATCATGGAAAACGAAAGAATGCGGCAAAAGATTTGAATATTTCAGAGCGCACACTTTATAGAAAAATAAAAGAATATGGTTTGGATTAAACAATTGAAAGTAGTTGGTGTGTTGATGGTACTGGCGGGAATAGTAACTGCTTGTTCCATCTCTTATAAGTTTAACGGATCGTCTATAGACTATACTAAGGTAAAGACTATTTCGTTCGAAAACTTCCCGAACCGTTCGGCAGGTTTTGTGTGGGGACCGATGGAGAGCATGTTCAATACGGCATTGCAGGATATTTATATGCAGCAGACCCGGTTGAAGCAAGCCAAGCGTGGAGGTGACCTGCAATTGTCAGGGGAAATAACCAATTATGATGCTTTGAATAAAGGAATTGGTTCTGACGGTTATTCCAGCATGGTGGAATTGCGTATGACGGTTAGGGTGAACTTTGTCAACAATTCCAATCCGACAGAGAATATGAATGGTCAACAATTCTCGGCTAGCGAGAATACAACGCTAATCAGCAGTTGAGTGCTGTACAGGATGAATTAGTAACCCAGATGATTAAAGAAATTGTAGAGCAAATATTCAATGCTACCGTGGCAAACTGGTAGTGAGCCCTTTTCCGTCATGACACAACAGCAATTATATGAATGGATAACCCATCCTGAATTATTAAATCGGGATACACTATACGAGCTGCGTACGTTGCTTGCGCGTTATCCGTATTTTCAGACGGTGAGGTTGCTTTATCTGAAGAATCTGTTTTTACTGCATGATATAACATTCGGTGAAGAATTGCGTAAGGCTGCATTGTATGTGGCCGATCGCAAAGTTCTTTTTTATCTGATAGAAGGGGAGCGTTTTATCATTTCTCCTCTTGACAAGCAAGAGAAGCCTAAGGAGGAAGGCGGATTGGACCGTACTCTTTCATTGATAGATGCTTTTCTGTCTTCTTTACCCGAGGACTCTGCTGCCGTGGAGTTGCCTATGGATGTAACAGCCGATTATACTTCTTTCTTATTACATGAAGAAGAACATCCGTCCGATGATGGTATTCCTCGGATGAAAGGCCAGAGTCTGATAGATGATTTCATTGAAAAGTCTGCAGAGGAACCTTTATTACCTCAATTAGGGATAAAAGAGGAAGTGCCGGTGAAAAAGGAAATGCCCGAAGAGGATGAACCGGAAGCGGAGGAAGATATAGAAGATGAAAGCTATTTTACCGAAACATTGGCCAAAATATACGTTAAACAGCAAAGATATTCTAAGGCTCTGGAAATTATTAAAAAATTAAATTTGAAATATCCAAAAAAAACGCTTACTTTGCAGACCAAATAAGATTTTTGGAGAAATTGATTATTAACACTAAATCAAAATAAAGAAAATGTATTTATTACTTATTGGATTAATTGTGCTTGCAGCTCTTTTGATGTGTTTCGTCGTACTGATTCAGAATTCAAAAGGAGGTGGTTTGGCTTCTAGTTTTGCTTCTTCAAATCAAATTATGGGAGTTCGTAAGACTACGGATTTTATTGAGAAATTAACATGGGGATTAGCTGCTTTTATGGTAGCATGTAGCGTGCTTACCGCTTATTTTGTTCCTACTGCTCATACAGATTCTTCTATCATCATGGAAGAAGCGGTGAAAGAGGGAGCTACCAATCCGTTGAATGCACCTTCAGGTTTTGCTGCTCCGCAGACAAATGATGCTGCAGAGACTCCTGCTCCGGGTGATTCGGCACAGTAATTAAAGAGAGCATTTTCCTTAATAAGGATAGGCGTTCTGTTTTATCAGTGAAACAGAGCGCTTTTTTGTTTTAAGATATTTTGCTTTGATAAGTATGCTTTTGTGCTTACTTTTGTTCTGGAATATGTTAGTTTAAAAATAATAAAAGAATCATGTTGAAATTCATATCATGGAATGTAAATGGCTTGCGAGCTTGTTACGATAAAGGTTTTGCTGATGCTTTCAATCGTTTGGAAGCTGATTTTTTCTGTTTACAGGAAACAAAGATGCAAGAAGGACAACTGGATGTACAATTTGAAGGGTATCAGTCCTATTGGAATTATGCTGAAAAGAAAGGATATTCGGGTACTGCTATTTTTTCTAAAGTAAAGCCATTGTCCGTTACATACGGTTTAGGCATTGAAGAGCACGATCACGAAGGCCGTGTAATTACGCTTGAACTGGAATCGTATTATCTGATAACTGTTTATACTCCTAATTCGCAGGAAGAATTGCGACGCTTGGATTATAGAATGAAATGGGATGATGATTTCCGTGCTTATTTGAAGAAATTGGAAGAGAAAAAACCGGTAATTGTGTGTGGTGATTTGAATGTAGCACATAAGGAGATAGATTTGAAGAATCCTAAAACGAATCGGAAAAATGCAGGTTTCACTGATGAAGAGCGTGCAAAGTTCACTACTTTGCTTGAATCAGGTTTTACGGATACATTCCGCTATTTCTATCCGGAGCAAGAGGGAATTTACTCATGGTGGTCCTATCGTTTCAAAGCCCGTGAGAAGAATGCGGGTTGGCGTATTGATTATTTTCTCACTTCCGATTCGTTGAAGGATAAATTGAGAGGTGCTCAGATTCATACTGACATCTTGGGATCAGATCATTGTCCGGTGGAATTGACAATAGAATTGTAAAAATGGGCTAAAAAAACTTTGTAGTTGTCGCAAAATGAATCCCTGATTATCTGCAATAAAAAGATAATCAGGGATTTGTGTCGTCGCAAAACTTATTCTGTTTTATTCTCATAAATCATGGATTCCTGTATATCTTTGTTTCGGGAAATAAATATTTTTTTCCTGAAAAACTGATTGAATCTATGAAACAATGGCATTTATTTTGCTTGTTGCCTTTGATGGCAGCTTGTGACTCCGGACATTCCGGTTCCGGAGAATTAATTTCGGTGGACTTGCGACAGGGGATAGATCATCCTTCTATGCTCAATCTGCAAGATGAGGTAGAGAGTGTGGAATATATACCTTTGGAAACAACCGATGATCCCGCTTCTTTGTTGGATGGAGTATCCGAATATGCTTTGACAAGCAAATACATCTATGTTTCTCCCGTAAAAGAACAACGGATTGTTCAGTTTGACCGGAAAGGTCATTTTATAAAGACATTGATTCCTTTCGGACAAGGACCGGGGGAGTTCAGTAATTTTTTAGCAGGTATACAGGCCGATGAGGAAAATAATCGTCTTTACCTGTTCAGTGCTAATCAGATAGGGGTCTACACCTTAGAGGGGGAGTTTATTCAAAATTTGAACCATGATTATCAGATAGTATATCAGCGTAAGGTGGAACAAGACTGTTTTGCTTCGGTGGCATTTCCGTATATTCCTTTTCGGAGCGGGAGTTATGGTTTAGGCATATTCACAGAGCAAGGGGACACTATTGCTGTAAAGAATGATTTTACTTCGCCACTGGTTCCTCCGGAGAAAGCAGGTTTTACTATAGGCATTGCAGCTACCTATTCAGGTAAGCAGCAGTCATTACTGTTTAAAACAGGATGTAATGATACTGTTTTCAGAATTTCCGATCATAAAATTATGCCAGCTTGTGTTTTGAATTTACAGAATTCAGACCAAGAAATCATCCGCTGCCTGGATGCGACTGATTTCAGTAGCTTACATCAAAAATTTGGAGGAAATAAGGATATTTTTGTGTCTGATCTTTTTGAGACGCCACGAAGTTATTATTTCCGTTGCAGGTATGATGGAGGACATTATGTGGTTTCCGTTGATAAAGAAACAGGGAAGATTCTGGCGGAGCAATGTGAGCAGCCTGAAGATATTTTTAAACTTTCTGATGCCAATCTTCTTTTTGGTATGTTGGGGACACGGAGTTATCGTAGCTTTCCCGTTTGGGGCCGTATGGAGAAAGATGGTTTGGTGCAGGTTGTCATTCCTTATGAGCTGAGTCTTTATGAAAAAGGATCCACCCTTACTGTTCCGGATGAATTAAAAAAGATAAATGTGGATAGTAATCCTATTTTTATAGTCTATAAATTGCGAGAAGGCTAAAAAGTGATACATTTGCGATATGATGAGAAAGTACTTGTTTATAGGCTGGGCTGTATGGATGGTGGTGATATTGGGTATCATCTCCTCTTGCAGTCAGGATAAGGGCACTTCTAGACTGGCATGGGGGAAATATTATTTGTGGAGTGCCCCGGATTCCTCCTACCGGATACTGAATGCCATTCCTTTTCCCGATAAACTTTCCGTAGAAGAACAAGCGTGCTATGCATTACTGATGACACAAGCTATGTATAGATGTGGGCATAAGATATCTTCCGATTCATTGATAAACATTGCTGTACAGTATTATTCTTCACAAGGTAATGCAGATGATAAAGCTTCCGCTTTGCTTTATAAAGGATATATTTTAGAGGACTTGGGGCAGGATAATGAAGCTTTGTATGCCTATAAACAGGCAGAGGAGGCGGTAAAGACTGTTAAGGATTTGCGGATCCATTTTTTGATATATACAGCTTTAGGGAATATCAATGGAAGGTATGCTCATTATGAGCACTCACTGTCGTATTATAGAAAGGCGTTGGATCTTAATCTATCAGTTCCGGCTTGGAATGCAATGGGGGGAGAATATATATTTGCCCCTCTTTATCTGGCTCAGGGAACTCCCCGGTACAATGAAGAGGTCAAGTTGGTTTATGATAAGTTTTTAGGTTTGGTTAATAGGATGGACTTTACCTCGCAAGAGAAAATCTATTATCAATGGGCCTTGAAGGAGAAAGACAAGCAGGAATGGGATTCGGCGGCTTCGTTCCTGTTAAAAGCGATGGACTATACCACTACTGTTGAGTCCCGTTACTGGTATGATGCTGAATTAGCTGTTATCTATAAACATTTAGGAAAAACTGAACTAGTAGACAGCCTTCGTAATAGGGCATTGAAATCTTCGCGACCACTTTTGAGATCCTCTGTGTACAAAGCTATATACCAGGATTTGCTGGCGGCTGGTAAGTTAAGTAAGGCTAATGAATATATGCAATGCTATATCAATGAACTGGAATTACTATTTACTTCCGGAAGCCGTACTGAATTGTTTAAAATCGAGAAAAGATATGATTACACGGCTTTATTACGTCAGAATGATGAATATCGAAGCCGATGGAGCATTACTCTGTTGATAACAGTGGCTGCTGTTTTTTCATTGACTTTACTGCTATGGGGCAGTTGGAAATTTTTTCGCCGCCAGAAACTGGAGATTTTAAGTCATTATAAAAGGGATGCTTCCATGTTGCAGCAGCAGATTGATGATTTACAAGAGAGGATAGAAGAGAATCAAGGTGAGGCGAAGAATCTGCAAGAACAGATGCAAATCCTTGAAAAGGAAAAGAAAAGTAAGGAAATACGTATTCGTCAGTTGGAACTCACTTTCCGTTCGAAACACATCTCGCTTCCGGTTGAGTCGGTGGAGGCAGCACAAGTATACTTGCAAATCGTGACGAAGGGAACTCCTCATTATACCCCTGCTGAAGACCGTACTAAATTAGAGTATTGGTTGAACATATCCCGTAATCGCTGGGCCGAGCGATTGGAAAAGCTTTATCCATCTCTGACCAACGGAGAGAAGGATATTTGTTACCTGTTTGTAGTGGGACTTTCATTTGATGAGATGGCCAGTTTGTTGGGAGTGCAGTCCCGTTCTGTAAACCGTGTGGTATATAGAATTTGTAGAAAGATGGGTATAGAACAAGGAAGCAAAGATGAATTTGTGGCGCAAATTTTCCGTTTGGATGATTGCGACACAATATATAGCTTACATGGCTACTTCGATGGCCAGTATTTGCGCTTCGGATTTAGCTTCAATTGTGACACTTTCAATGTCCCAGATACCGATACCGTCACGACGTGAAAGATTCTCGCCTGCTATATTTATTTCTCCTTCTATAATGAAGATATAAACACCTGTGCGTGGTTTGTGCATACGGTATGTCACACTTTGTCCGGCATCCAATGTGCCCATAGAGAACCATGCGTCCTGTAGCAGATGCGCCGGTGTATTGCCAGATGGTGAGATGAAGGTGGCTAGTTCGTTACGTTTCAATAACGGACGAATGTCATAATTATGGTATTCGGGTTTAGTTCCCTCCACATTGGGAATAATCCAGATTTGCAGGAATTTTGCGTCTTCAGTCTTACTGGCATTGTATTCGCTATGATAGATGCCTGTGCCTGTACTCATTACCTGAATTTCACCTGGGGCAATGGTACTTTCATTCTGTACGCTGTCTCCATGTCTTAAATATCCTTGTAAAGGGATAGACACCACTTCCATATTTTTATGGGGGTGCATACCGAAACCTTCTCCGGGAGCTACTGTATCATCATTTAGTACGCGTAAAGCACCGAAGTGAATTCGTCTTGGATTATAATAGTCTGCAAAGCTGAATGTATGGTAGGTTTTTAGCCATCCGTGATTAAAATACCCTCTTGTATTAGCTTTGTCAATTACTGTTTTCATAACTCATATCCTTTCTTTTTTAATTTGTTGATATTTGATATAACAATTGGGAAACAGAAAAGTTTAACGGTTGCTGTAAGGTGGGTTGTACTTTAGATTCAGCTCTTTTAAATGATCTGTTAGAGTCTTTTGTTACATTAGAAAACACATTTTGTTTCGGTTTTAGTGAAGATTTTTGGAGAACACTCTATGGTAAGAAGCTTTTGGTTTAGCAGACAGGTAAAAAGATAAGTTCGTTTTTCAAAAAGGGCCTTATCTTTTTTTAAAAGACCTTATTGTTTTGGAAAAACATCCTTATCTTTTAATAAAAGGAACTTATGTTTGGCACAAGAATTCATAGAACTTGGCGCAGGATCCGGCAGAATTTGTATCAAGATTCTGAACACTCCGGTAGGAGGAAATGTAGCTTCTTGAAACCGGACAAGGGCTATCGAACTGATTGGGAAAGTAAAATAAAGCAATGTGATGATTGATTGCCCAACAGAAGAAAACGAATTTGTATGTATACATTTGTTTTTACGAACGGAATAAAATCCTTTCATCACCATATCTTATTGTTGTTCAATGGTTTACTGTGTAGAAAGATGGTAAGACATGCCCAAGTGGTAGTTGACGGTGAATATGCCATACACTTTTCGCTTCCGGAACCAGACGGGCATGGCATGTTCTTGGAGCATGTTGGGCTTGTCCGGGGTCAAACCACTTGAGCGTCTTTTACGTCCTTTTATCACCACAAATTACTGGATACTAATTGATTATAGTGATTGAACAATTTTATTTTTCATGTAAAGACAATTCGGATGCTGGCAACTTGAGTAGTTAATCTTACAGTTCATACATTTAAATCTTATAGCTCATAGATAACTTATGACGTTGTCCACAGAACAAGCTAAGCATGTTCGTCAAACAAGCTAGGCCTGTCCTTTGGACAAGCCCGGCCTGTACGTATGCATGAAGCTATACATATGTATGCATCGCCTCATGCGTACGTACGTGTAAACCGGATTTGCATTTTCTTCTTCCCAAAAAGCGTTCCACCCTTTTTCACTTTATGCCGGAAGGTTTTTTCAAACTATCCTTATAGGTTTGACGAGTTTTGCTCAGAGTTTCCCGGAGTTATGCTTGAAGTTTTATCAGATTCACCTATTACTTGCAGAGGGTCTGTCACAAAAACGGGACAAAGCAAAAGTGTTCCTCTATGAAATATCGGATGAACCTGGTTTCTTGGAGCCGAACAAGAATTCTTGGACATCCTGCTCTTATAATTATCGGGTAAGTGAAGGAAGGGTAGGATATAAAATAAAAGAAGAGATGATTTAATCATCTCTTCTGTAGAGCGGAAGACGGGGCTCAAACCCGCGACCCTCAGCTTGGAAGGCTAATGCTCTATCAACTGAGCTACTTCCGCAATTTTTGTGGGCAAAGATGGATTCGAACCACCGAAGTCGAAAGACAGCAGATTTACAGTCTGCCCCATTTGGCCACTCTGGTATTTGCCCATTCGCTCTTAAGATTCTATCTCAATTCTCTTATTGAGTAGGCTTGTTTCTCAATTGCGATGCAAAGGTACGTCTTTTTTTTGAATATGCAAATTCTACAAGAACTTTTTTTCAAAAAATCTGCTTTCCCTGCACTTTTTGCTTAAAATCGAGCATTTTGATGGCAGTTATTGCACATTCATCTCCTTTATTACCTAATTTTCCACCGGCACGGTCTTCTGCTTGTTGCATGGTATTGGTGGTAATCAAACCATAAATTACAGGAATATCTCCTTCGGCATTCAGTTGGGCGATGCCTTGGGTAGTACCGGCACATACATAGTCAAAGTGTGGAGTGTCACCACGAACTACACATCCTATTGCAATCACTGCGTCTACTTTTCCGCTTTTTATCATTTGTGCGGAACCAAAAGTCAGTTCAAAACTTCCGGGTACAGTTTGTACCAAAATATTTTCATCTTTTGCACCATGTTTTTTCAAGGTGGTTACGGCGCCTTCCAATAAGGGACCGGTGATGTTACTGTTCCATTCGGATACTACGATACCGAAACGCATGTTTTCTGCATTGGGAACCGAGTTAAAGTCATAATCAGATAAGTTATGATACGCTGTTGCCATTATTTTTTGTTTTTTAGTGGGATTAATAAAAGAAAAAGGTTATCTGTACGTGGGTGCAGACAACCTCTTTATATAATTCAAGGTATATTTCTTTTCTTATTTGATAGAGGCACGCTCGATATATTTGTCGATGTCCATTGACTGATAAGAATTGAAGTATTTTTCTTTCACCAATGTATAAGCTTTAACAGCTTCACTGTTCTTACCCAGTTTCTCGAACAACTGACCTGCCTGAATCAAATAGATAGGCTTAATGCCTGACTGTCTGCTTTGTCTGCTGCTTTCAGCAAAGTTCCGGCAGCTTTGTCCAATTGCCCCATCTCAGCGTAGCAGTTACCGATAGTTCCCAAAATAGCGGGGCTTACCAACTGATCTTTAGCGCTGAATTTATCTAAATACTTCACTGCGTCTTCATATTTGCCTAACTGTGCGTAGCAGATACCTGCATAAGCATTTGCTAAATTACCGGCAGCTGTTCCGCTGAATTCATCTGCTACTTTCAAGAAACCTTTGTAACCAATGCTGTCGCCGTTCAATGCTGTTTCAAAGTTATCGGCTCCGAAATATTGTTCTCCTTTGAACAAAGCTTCTGATGCTTTCATTTCATTGGGTTCAGAAATAAAATGCTTATATCCCATGAAACCTGCAATGATAATCACAACTGCTGCAATAGTTCCAAGGATTTTTCCTTTGTACTTGATAAGGAATGCTTCTGAAGTACTCAGTGCTTCTTCCATATCCAATGGGTCCTGAGTGTGTTTTTGTTCTGCCATTTTTATATTTACTTTTTTATTATTTTGCGAATCTACTTTTTCGGTCAGCAAAAGTAGTTCATTTCTATGTATTAATGAAATTTACGGGCATATTTTTTTAGTTTTTCCCGTTTTTATCTCTAATTTTGTATCCTCAATTAAACAGAAGTTCTATGATACTGAAACGCATCTCGATATTGAATTATAAAAACCTGGAGCAGGCAGAACTGGAATTCTCGCCAAAGATGAATTGTTTTATCGGACAGAACGGCATGGGGAAGACGAACCTGCTGGATGCGGTTTATTATCTTTCATTCTGTAAAAGTGCCACTAATCCCATAGACTCGCAGAATATCCGTCACGAGGGCGATTTTTTTGTGATTCAGGGTTTCTATGAAACGAATCAAGGAGATCCTGAAGAGGTATATTGCGGCTTGAAGCGTCGTCAGAAAAAACAGTTTAAGCGGAATAAAAAGGAATACAGCCGTTTATCAGATCATATCGGTTTTATTCCTCTCGTAATGGTTTCTCCTGCTGATGCGGAACTGATTGCGGGAGGTAGTGACGAGCGCCGCCGTTTTATGGATGTGGTGATATCTCAATATGATAAGGAATACTTGGATGCACTGATACGTTATAATAAAGCGCTGACACAGCGTAACGCCTTATTGAAGTCGGAGCAGGAACCTGATGAGGAATTGATGTTGGTATGGGAGGAGATGATGGCATTTGCAGGCGAGGTTGTTTTTAGAAAACGTAGTGAGTTTATAGCCGAATTTATTCCTACTTTTCAATCTTTCTACTCTTATATTTCGCAAGATAAGGAGAAAGTGAATCTGGCGTATGAATCTCATGCTATGAATGGGAATTTGCTGGATATAATAAAAGAGAGCCGCAAACGTGACCGTATAATGGGGTATTCGCTGAGAGGAATTCATAAAGATGACTTGGTGATGCAGTTGGGTGATTTCCCTATAAAGAGGGAAGGTTCACAAGGGCAGAATAAAACTTATCTGATCGCTTTGAAACTGGCTCAGTTTGATTTTTTGAAGAAAACGGGGAGCAATAGCACTCCTTTGTTGTTGCTGGATGATATTTTTGATAAGTTGGATGCTTCCCGTGTGGAACAGATTGTGAAACTAGTGGCCGGGGATAGTTTCGGACAGATTTTCATTACGGATACCAATAGGGATCATCTGGATAAAATATTGAAAAAGATTGAAAGGGAATACAGAGTCTTTTCTGTAGAAGATGGCTGTGTGACTGAAAGAAAGGAAGTGGCTGAATGAGACGTAATGATGCGGAACAAATAGGGGAGATGATTCGGAAATTCTTCCGGCAGAATGCTTTGGAGGCACCACTGAATGAGTATCGTCTGATACAAGCATGGAAAGATGTTGTGGGGTCTGCCATTACCAAATATACTAGTAATCTTTATATCAAGAATCAAATACTTTATGTGCATATCACTTCGTCCGTGCTCCGTCAGGAGTTGATGATGGGACGTGATTTATTGGTGAAGAATCTGAATAAGCAGGTAGGGGCACAAGTGATAGTCAATATTATTTTTCGTTAACTAGGCGGTCTTCTGTATGTTCTTTTGGTTATCTCCGAAGGTTCCTGTAAAACTTCCTGCCAGGTGCGGATTTTTACGGATTTTCCTTCATCTTTTTCGTAAAGTCCACACTTGACTTGAAAGAAGTGTGATGTAAGAGTGGCTTATGGGGCAGTTCTTATCACGATAGATTCTATTTCAGTATTCCATTCTCAGTCCAGACTTCATCCATTCTCCGGTCGAAAGGTTCGACAGGCAGCTTTTCGCTTACTTGGAAGTTATAACATATACCTATATTATAGGAATGAAGAAGAGGCAGTAATTTGTCATAATATCCTTTTCCTCTTCCCAATCGGTTGCCTTGGGCATCAAAAGAAACACCCGGTATAATGGCGAGGTCTATCTTCTCATACGCTGTAAATGCTTCTCCCGTCGGTTCCTCTATGTGATAAGCCTCGCCGTTTTTCAGGTTTTGTCTACCTGCATAAATACGGAGTTCCAATTCGTCTCCTTTGACTACCGGCAGCAAAATTGTTTTCTGCCGGTGCCATTTCTCAACGAAGTCATGTGTCTGTACTTCATCACCCAATGAATAATAGAGCAAAACGGTACGGGCCGATGCAAATTTGGGATGCTGTTCCAGTTTCTCAAGCAAAGCAGCGGACTTTGTCATTAATTCGGTGATGTCGTGACGGCGTTTTTCTTGCGCTATCTGCTTGCGCAGTTGTTTTTTTAGTTCCTTCATCGCTTACTTTCGGTTCTATGGGTTGTTCGGGAGCTTTGGGAAATGATTCACCTTTATCCAATACTTCCAATGCTTTGAGGACAGTTTTGTCGCTCTTGTTTAAGTATTCTATATAAGCTTCCATGCCCAGCATATTATAAATGATGTTTCCATATAAATTTGTTTCAAATAGTTTCTGTGATTTGTACATCAATATGTTGCGACGTTTTAACCCTTTGCTTTCAGCGAAACGGGCGAATTGTTCCAAAATGTTCTGATGTTTCAAATATTGCAACAGGCTTTCTTCTGTTTCATATTTTTGCATTTCGGCACGGTGGTTGTCCGTATACTGGAAAGCAAACTGGATGGTTAGTCCGCGGTTAACGGACATACGATAATAGGAAGTCACACCGGTAGTATCCTGCGGTACAAAGATATCGGGCATAATACCTCCACCTCCATATACAGGACGGCCTAAAGAAGTTTCAAAGATTTGGCTTTGATCCTGTTTGATACTGTCCTGTGAGAAAAATTCTCCGTGTTCGTAACGGGTCAGGATATCCATTTCATAATTTGCGTCATTACCTTTTACATACGGTTTTTGTATACAGCGTCCTGACGGAGTATAGTAACGGGCAATTGTCAGACGGATGGCTGAACCATCGCTGAAATCGATAGGCTGTTGTACTAGCCCTTTTCCGAAAGAGCGGCGCCCGATGATTGTCCCTCGGTCATTGTCCTGGATAGCTCCGGCAAAAATTTCGCTGGCAGAAGCCGATCCTTCGTCCATCAATACGACAATAGGCATTTTCTGGCTACTTCCGGTTCCGTTAGATGTATAGTTCTCACGTGGAGACTTACGTCCCTGTGTATAAACGATGAGTCTGTTTTTGGGTAAGAATTCGTTTACCATCTGGATTGCTGCACCCATATATCCGCCGGTATTACCGCGTAAGTCGATTACCACTCCTTCGCAGTTTGCCTGATTTAGCTTGGCTAATGAAATCAATAATTCGGGATAAGTTGTTTCACCAAACTTGTTTACTTTTATGTAACCGAATTTGTCATTCAACATATAGGCGGCATCTACACTCTTTACCGGTATGTCACCACGAACAATGGTGAAGTGTAAAGTTTCTTTTTCTCCCGGACGAAAAACGCCAAGTTTTACCTCACTGCCTTTGGGACCTTTCAGTCTTTTCATGGATTCATTGTTGGTGACAATTTTTCCCACAAAGGCACTGTCATCAACTTCTATAATGCGGTCTCCTGCCATTAGGCCCACTTTTTCTGATGGTCCGCCTTGGATGACACTGTTTACATGGATGGTATCTTGCTGGATGGTAAACTGGATACCAATTCCGCTGAAGCTCCCTTTTAAATCAGAATTTACAGCTTCCAGGTCTTTTGCCGGAATATAAGAAGAGTGAGGGTCCAGCTCGCCTAGAATTTGCGGCATAGCATCTTCCACCAGTCACCCATGTTTACTGTATCTACATATTGGTCGTCAATGATACGCAATAATGCATTCAGTTTGTTGGATGAAGTATTAATGATACCTAATTTGTTTCCTGAAAAGTGGTTGGCGTAAAAAGTTCCAATCAATATTCCGGCTACGATGCTTACCGCAACGATTACCGGCATAAAACGGGATGTTCGATTTTTGCTCATATCTTTATTTGCTATTATTCATTGGGATTGATATAGATTACTTCAATATTTGCGCGTTTCAATAAATCAAGCCCGTCTTCCAAACGGTATTTTTCTGAGTAAACTACACGTTTGATTCCTGCTTGGATGATGAGTTTGGCACATTCTATGCAAGGAGATGCGGTGACGTACATGGTTGCTCCGTCACTGCTGTTGTTGCTTCGTGCTATTTTGGTGATAGCATTCGCTTCGGCGTGTAGCACGTAAGGCTTGGTGACTCCGTTGTCATCTTCGCATACATTTTCGAATCCTGCAGGAGTTCCATTATATCCGTCGGAGATGATCATCTTGTCTTTTACGATTAATGCTCCTACCTGACGGCGTTCACAGTATGAATTTTCCGCCCAAATACTAGCCATGCGGATGTATCGTTTGTCGAGTTTGAGTTGTTTTTCTTCTTTCGTTTCCATTATTTCAGTCTTGCTTATTATGTGCAAATTGAATATAAGTTTTTTTCCCTTCGGGAGCTAGCAATAAAACATTGCTGTCACCTTGATAAAATATTGCATTATTCAATGCTTCTATGAACTCGTTATTATAGCTTGTTGAAGATGGAGTCTTGGTAAAATTTATGTTTACTGTCCGGTCTTTTCCATCCGCTTGCCATGTGCCTTCAATGGTTCCGTTTTGTATGCTTCCTGTAAAAGTGCCATCCGCTTTGAAAGTAATGTTGAAACCATGAATGATATCCAAGGCTTTTCTTCCTTCGGCTGCGATAGTCTTATCCGGGTTGTGTGCCATTGCATTGTATTTGGGCTCTCCGTTCCGTTTGTCCCAATTGGCTTTACCATAGAAATCCACTACATGCCATGTGCCGCTTGCAAAGATTTCCTCTACATCGTCTTCATTGTTGCAACTCCATAAGAAGGGGAGTAGCATCAGTATATAAAGAATAGACTTTAGTTTCATATTGTTTAGTTTTTTAGTTGATTATTCCATTTCTTTTCAGCAAGGCATGGATACTGGGTTCTTGTCCACGGAAGCGTTTGTAAAGGGCCATCGGATGTTCCGTTCCTCCTTTCGAGAGAATATTCTCCCGGAAAGAAGCAGCGACTTCCTGGTTGAAGATTCCTTTTTCCTTGAATAAGGAGAAGGCATCCGCATCCAGTACTTCCGCCCATTTATAACTGTAGTATCCGGCAGAATATCCCCCCGCCATGATATGTGAGAACTGTACGGACATGCAGGTATCTTCTACTCCGGGCAGTATTTGCGCTTTTTTCCATGCTTCTTTTTCATAAGCGCGGACATCTCCGTCAAATGTTTCCTGGCGGGTGTACCATGCCATATCCAGTAAGCCGAAACTTATTTGACGTAGGCAGGCGTAGGCCACATTAAAATTGGATGCATCTACAATTTTTGAATCAGTTCGGCAGGAATGGGTTCTCCCGTCTGATAATGTCTGGCGAATGTATTGAGAAATTCTTTTTCAGTGGCGAAATTTTCCATAATTTGTGATGGAAGCTCCACAAAATCCCAGTATACGCTGGTACCACTCATGGTTGAATAAGTGGTATTGGCAAACATTCCGTGCAAGGCGTGTCCGAATTCGTGTAAAAAAGTATTTACTTCCGAGAAAGTCAACAATGCCGGTTTTCCAGCTGATGGCTTGGTGAAGTTCATGGTAACGGATACGTGGGGGCGGCTGTTGACTCCGTTTTCTATCCACTGTTCCTTATAGCTGGTCATCCATGCACCTGAACGTTTTCCGGCACGGGGGTGGAAATCTGTATAAAGTACAGCCAGGAAACTTCCGTCTTTGTCGAATACTTCATAAGCTTTTACATCGGATGATAGACCGGAATTTCTTTATTTTCTTTAAATGTGATGCCATACAGACGGGTAGCCAGACCGAATACGCCTTTCTCTACTTGGCTAAGCTCAAAATAAGGGCGCAACTCTTCTTCATTCAGATTGAATTTCTTATTTTTCAGTTTTTCTGAATAATAGGCCCAATCCCATGGCATCAGCTGGAAATCATTGCCTTCCATTTCGCGTGCCAATGCTTCTACTTCTGCTACTTCCTTTAGGGCGGCAGGGGTGTAGGCTTCCAATAATTGGTTGAGCAATTTGTATACGGCATCACTTGTTTCGGCCATGCGCTTTTTCAGTTTATACTCGGCAAAAGTGGAGAAGCCTAGTAAATGAGCCAATTCCATGCGAATGTTTACCAATTGCTTGATGATGTCCACATTGTTGTAGTCGTTATTGTGTGTACATTGGGTATTATAAGCCATATAGACTTCTCTGCGCAGTGAACGGTCGTCACAATATTTCATGAAAGGAACAAAACTGGGAGCATCCAATGTAATGATGCTGCCTTCTTTTCCCTTGTCCTTTGCTGTTTGAGCATAACTTTCCAATGAACTTTCGGGTAATCCTTCCAATTGTTTTTTCGTCAATGCCAATTCGTAGTTATTCGTTTCTTTCAACAGATTCTGAGAAAAACGTAAGGTTAATATGCTTAATTCAGTATTCAGTTGGCGGAACTTTTCTTTTGCCTCACCGGTCAGATTGGCACCGCTTCTTACAAAACTGTCGTATGTTTTTTGCAGCAGTTGGGCGTCTTCACCTTTCAGTTGCAACTGGTCTTTCTGCTCGTATACAGCTTTTATGCGGGCAAACAGTTTTTCATTCAAACTGATGTTGTTGCTGTGTTCAGACAGTAAGGGCATCATTTTTTCTGCCAATTCCTGCATCTCGTCACTAGTCTCGGCACTCATCAAATTGCCGAAAACAGTAGTTACGCGGTCTAGCAACGCACCCGAATTTTCCAGAGCAACAATGGTGTTTTGGAAAGTCGGTGCTTCGGGATTATTGACAATTGCATCAATTTCCTCATTTTGTTCTTTCATTCCTTCCAACAAGGCAGGTTCATAATGTTCTATCTTGATAAGATGGAACGGAGCCGTGTCATGAGGAGTGTTATAGGGTTTTAAAAATGGATTTTTATTTTCAGTCATGGCACTATTTTATTTGACTTACAAATTTGCTAAAAAAAAGTATCACTATCCTCATTCTATTTACTTATTTAACAAAGTATATTAAATAGTTAGGTTAAAAATAAAAAAGCACAAGCAGAAATGCCTGTGCTTTTCATCTTTATGAGGTTTTACCTGATTATTTATTCTTTTCGGTCAGTTTTTCCAATGCCGGAATGGAGATTGCTTTTCTGCTAAGTTGTACCAATCCCTGTTCCTGTAAATCATTCAGTACTTTTGACACATTGATTCGTGTTTCATCAATCAAACTCGCCAAATCCTCCATTTTGATTTTAAGGATTTTTTTTCCTTCGGGCTTCATGGAGCGCAGCACTAAAAAATTCAGTATTTTTTCTTCTGTATTACCTATGTGGCTGTTCCATAATTTTTCGTATGCCACTTGTGCTCTATTACTCAGAATATTTAAATAGTTAAGGCGGAAGATTTCGTAGTTGTTCAGTTCATTCAATACAAATAACTTGTCTATGGTAACTATGTTAATATCTGTACGTGCTTTGTAAGTCGCTGTATAGTTGGTTTGCATGCCGAATAATGAATAGGGCTCTATAACGAAAGGACTTCCAAAAGTTTCAAATAAGGCGTATGAATGTCGGTTATCGGTTGTTTGGGAGATTATCTCCCCATTTAAGAGAAAGATTAATTGAGTGCAAGGTGCACCTTGTTCCACAATGATATCATCGGCGTTGTATTTACGAAAATGTAGCTTTACCTTGCCTATGATATTGGTGAAGTCATTTTTACATAATCCCTGGAAGAGAGGGAGTTGTAAAAGTGTATCATACATTGTAATTTCCATAAGTTCTGTTGTTCGTTAAGTTATAGTTTAACATACAAAGGTAACGATAAAACGAGATTTATTATTTATAGGTGGAAGAACTTTTATTTTTTTTATTGTTTCTTACCGTCTCCTAATGTTTAAAAGCAGAATACTTGCGGACTGTATAAAAAATAAATATATTTGCATTCAAAAAAGGAGGAGTTTATGTTTGGATCATTTGATTTTCAAGAATTTTTAAGTGCGTTTATTGTGCTTTTTGCTGTCATTGATATTATCGGATCTATTCCTATTATATTGAATCTTAAGCAGAAAGGGAGAAATGTCAATGCTAATAAAGCTACCGGCATTTCTTTTGCTTTATTGATAGGTTTCTTTTATGCAGGGGATATGATGCTGAAGTTATTTCAAGTTGATATTGCTTCGTTTGCCGTGGCGGGTGCTTTTGTTATTTTTCTCATGTCTTTGGAAATGATTCTGGATATCGAGATATTCAAGAATCAAGGTCCTATCAAGGAAGCGACTTTAGTCCCCTTGGTTTTTCCGTTATTGGCTGGTGCGGGAGCGTTTACTACGTTGCTTTCCCTACGTTCGGAGTATGCTCCTGTAAATATTGTTGTAGCTTGATATTGAATATGGTTTGGGTTTATGTAGTGTTGAAGTTGACAGATCGCATCGAACGTTTTTTGGGAAAAGGTGGAATTTATGTTATTCGTAAGTTTTTTGGAATCATTTTGTTGGCAATATCAGCGCGTTTATTTACTGCTAATCTGACTTTATTGATAGAGCAGTTTCAGAAAGCTCAGTAATATGCTGTTTTTTTACAGATAATAATGTCGGAACTCACCATAGATATTTTATTGGAAACCAACTGCTTTGTGTTGAATGGATATTAATCTGTGGTGAGTTCCGGTATCATTCCATTTGAATGGTAGCTGTTTGATATTTTGATACGCTCCTTTGGTGTCTATTTCTCGTTGATGATGAATTTCTTCATTCCGTCTGTAAAATAAGTTTCATATTTATCTCCTTCGCCTGAGCAAATAAAATAAGCATCCAGTTCAGGATGTGCTTCACAAAATGCTTTGGCTGAGTCCAGTCCCATCACCATGAAAGCAGTGGCGTATGCATCGGCACTGGCGCAATCTTTTGCAATGACAGTGGATGACAGGATACTATGTTGTACTGGATATCCGGTGCGTGGGTCTATGGTATGTGCATATTTCTTTCCACCTTTGTAATAGAAATTACGATAATTCCCTGATGTTGCCATACCTACATCACTAATGGCAAGCACAGTCTGTAACTCCTGGTTTACTGACAAGGAGTCATCTACAGGTTTGTTTATGCCGATACGCCAAGCGTTCATTTTGGAATTTTTGCCTCTTACCACTACTTCACCGCCTATATCTACCATATAGTTTTTTATCCCTTTACGTTCCAATAGCCTTGCTACTGCATCTACTCCGAATCCCTTGGCTATAGCGCTGCAATCCAGCATTATACGAGGGTCTTTTTTCATAATCCGGTTGTTCTGTAAATCTATTTTTTGATATCCTATCATTTGGCGTAAGCTGTCCACTATCAGTGAATCCACTCCTGTAGATTTTTTGAATCCGAATCCCCATGCATTTACCAAAGGTGCGACGGTGATATCAAAGGCTCCATGGGTTTCATCGGATATTTTCTTTGAGAGATGGAATACATGTACGAAAAAACTGTCAACTTCCGTCTTTTCATTGTGGTTTACGCGGGTGATTACGGAATTCGGATTGAAAGGAGAGAGGGAGTTGTCCACTTTCTTCAGTTCAGTTTCTATTTCTTCTTTCAGATTATCTTCGGACTGGTAGGTGATTTTGTATACTGTACCGAATACAAAGCCTTCATCCGTACGGAAAGGGGCTTGCTTTTTTAGAATAATAATTGTTCCTATTATCAGAATTGCTAGAAACGGCAATTGCCATGCTAATTTTTTTTATTCATACCTGTATTTTAGTTAAGAAAGAAATAAATGTTCTATTAAAATTTTAACGCCGATAATAATCAAAACCAAACCTCCCCATAATTCCATGCGCAGGTTGAAACGCTTGCCGCAAAATACACCTATCAGACTTCCTAATGTTGAGATAACAAAAGAGGTAAAGCCGATGATGACAATGGGAGAAAGAATGGAAGTGAAAGAGTTCATTCCTACAAAAGCAAATGATATACCGATGGCCAACGCATCAATGCTGGTTGCTATAGCCAGCGTAACAACCACTTTTAATTTAGTGGGGTCGAAGCAGCATTTGTCTTCATTGCTGAAACTCTCTTTAATCATACGCCCTCCTAGGAATGCCAATAACCCAAAAGCGATCCAATGGTCGTAATCCTCTATCAGGTGGCTGAAGCGGCTGGCGGCAAACCAACCGATAAGCGGCATGACGGCCTGGAAAAGACCGAAGAAGAATGCCATAATAAAAAAAGTGCGCCAGCAAATGCGACGCATGATAATTCCGCTTGTTATGGAAACAGTGAAACAGTCCATAGCAAGGCTGATGCAAGGAGCCATATTTCTAAAGTTGTCATTGGTTAAAATGGTAATTTGTATATTAAACTGTATGTTACTCCTAAGTTAGTCGAGTTGTTTTTTCCAAAACCGGGAATATACCAAGGTTCGGTGTGTTCCGCCTTTTTTATGTTCATGCGTATGCGGTAGCGCAGTGACCAGCCCATATAGAAATTCTTGTATACATTTACCTTTATTCCAGCCAGCAGTTCTGCCCAGGTTACTGTGGTTTTAATTCCGTCATAACTGAAAGGAATTTCAGGAAATCCCCATGTAGGATCCTTCATTGTCGGAGCATCTACATCGTATGAAAAAGAGGTGAATCCGTAACGTATGCCTCCATATAGAAAACCAGGCAGATAGGGCTTCTTGAAAAAGAAGTTGTAGTTCATGCCTATGCGGAAATAAGGAGCTGAGGCTTTATAATGTATATTGGTACCATCATCAGTAGTGTCGGTGGTTCCATATCCAATTTCAGCTACGGGGACATAACGGTTTTTCAAATTGACCTCCACGCTGATTTCTGTACTTGTAATGTCACCTCCAAAAATTTTGCTTCCCAGGCCAAATATATCTACACCGATAGTAGTTCCCTGATAGAAGGTACCTTTTCTTCCTCTATGGTTGTTTTTTTTTCTTGTGCCGCCAGTGTGGGGCTGTACAACAGCATACTACTCAGTAGCGTTAACAACGTAATATATGTTGAAATTCTTTTTTTCTTCATTATTGATGTCCGAATTTACAATCTCGATAGATTTTAGGTTATAGGTGGTGTATTTAATGTCTTCCACTTTATAAAACATCATGGTGCCACATTCTATATTCTGCAAGTTGGGGATATTCTGGTGAATGAGTGTGATAGTGTCACGCATCTTTTCCGTATAATGCAATACGTAGGTAGTTTTTGATGTATAACTCAAAGGCAGGCTCATACTGCTTTCCGCTTTATTGAATATCGTGTCATTCATCAATGAGTCTTTTACTACGGTTTCCTTAATAGTTCCATCTTCCAGTGTGTCACGTACAATCACATCGGTAGTGATAAATCCAGTGACGTCAAAAGCCGGACTGAATTTTACAGCTTGGTGTGTCTCTGCATCCAGAAAGTCGAAATGGGCAAAGGAATTGGTGGTAAGCGGACAATCGCTTTCCCCACAGCTTTGCATCAAGGTGCTTACGGTAATCAGGAGCAATAAGATAATGGCTGGCAGTTTCTTCATTTTAAAACTCTTTCTCTATTTTATAATTATTGCGTTCAGGAGCATTCCGGGCTATCAGTCTCCTATGAATCCTGCCAGAAACAGTTGGGTCCCCAAAATCATCAAAGTTAGGGCCAGATAGAAGTAAGGAGAATCAGTAATTAATATATAAGGTAAACCATGTGACAAGGCATATAGTTTGTTCGCTCCGATGATAATGACGGAAATGAAACCAAGAATAAACATCAATGATCCCATAAACCCGAAGAAGTGCATCGGCTTGATACCGAATTTGGATAAAAACCACAGAGTAATGAGGTCTAGATAACCATTGAAGAAACGGTTTAATCCGCCGAATTTTGTTTTACCGAATTTTCGTGCCTGATGGTGTACTACCTTCTCGGCTATCTTAGGAAAACCTGCATTCTTTGCCAGATAGGGGATATAGCGGTGCATTTCACCGTATACTTCGATGTTCTTTACGACATCACGACGATAAGCTTTTAGTCCGCAGTTGAAGTCGTGCAGGTTCTTGATGCCTGAAACGGCACGTGCTGTGGCGTTGAATAGTTTGGTCGGAATGGTTTTTGATAACGGGTCATAGCGTTTTTGCTTGTATCCCGATACTAAGTCGTAGCCATCTTCTGTAATCATTCTGTATAATTCCGGTATTTCGTCCGGGCTGTCCTGCAAGTCGGCATCCATTGTAATCACCACATCACCTTGCGCCTTTTCAAAACCACAATACAAGGCAGGGGACTTGCCGTAGTTCCGGCGGAATTTGATACCTTTTACGTTGTCCGACTCCGAGCGTAGTTTCTCTATCACTTGCCAGGAGTGGTCGGTGCTGCCGTCATTGACAAAAATTACTTCATAGCTGAAGTGGTTGGCATCCATTACACGTTGAATCCATGCGAATAGTTCCGGCAAAGATTCTTCTTCGTTATACAAAGGAATAACTACAGATATATCCATCTTTTATTCATTTTTCTTTTTACGCATCACGATCAATGCCGTAGGGATGGCCATTAGCATCCCGTAAAACATATTTTGTGATATCAGTTGAAATGTCATTTCCAGCGGGGTAAGTCCCGACAGTAAATCTATCGCTTCTTCGAATTGGTTCAGTGAGGTTGTCAGTTCGGCTCCGGCAGTTTCTTTGAACTGGTTTAAGATGGAACGGTATGCCTCGAATACGAATCCGCCATCTATATAGCGGAAGTAGATGTAATGCACTACCGCTACAAATAGAGAGGCGAACATATACATAAAGGTAGTGAATAGAAACGCACGTGAAAAAGTGATGCTTCCGTCACAATGCCGTTCTCTGAACTTTTTGGCAAATATGTATCCTAAAAAGGGTACTCCTATAGTCAGGACTATAAAAAGTAATTGTAGGAAAGGTATTCTCAATCCTAACGGGAAGAGCATGAATTTGAAGGCCCATAAAAGACCCATGCCCGTACCATAGCGCATGGCGCATTCCTGCAAAGTCGGTTTATAATTCGTCATTCTTTATTAATAAGTGCACAAAAGTACTTCTTTTACGGGAATCCGTCCTATAGTTATGGGTGAAAAATGTATTTTTTCTGCTAAAATCAAAAAAAAGTATTCGAAAGTATTGTAGTTTTGAAAATAATGTCTACCTTTGCACTCGCAAAAACAAAAATGGGTAAGTCCTATACGGCCAGCTCCTGATGAATCCTCCAGGGCTTGATCGCAGCAAAGGTAGTTGGTTGTAGCGGCGCGATATAGTAAGCTTACCCACCCCCGCCTCTTTAGCTCAGTTGGCCAGAGCACGTGATTTGTAATCTCGGGGTCGTTGGTTCGAATCCGACAAGAGGCTCGGAAAAGCGAGAAGGACGAAGAAATCTTCATTCTTCTCGCTTTTTTTATTATATTTGCGCTGATATTAGTTTTAAGGTTGGTACAACCGTTATTTAAGAGTTCTTTTTTATGATAGAGTCACAGATTGTGGCAAGAGTATTGCCGTCTAAATGCCGTGAAGCGGTAAAGGTCCTTTTGCAGGAAGTGTACGGATATGAAGATTTCCGTAATTTAGAAGTTTATGATGACTTGTTCAAAGGTAAGGAAAAATTGCAATTGTCTCAAGGGCAATTAATTGAGGAGGTCATCATGGAAGCCGAAAAAGGGATCAAGGGTGACTCGTCTGCTCATAATTTGCTCCTGACAGCTCCGACCGGAGCCGGAAAATCATTGTTGTTTCAGCTCCCTGCTATTTATCTGGGTAATGAATATAAGCTTCTTACTCTTGTGGTTTCTCCGCTGAAAGCATTGATAGTGGACCAGGTTGAGGCGTTGCGGGAACTAGGGTATGAACGTGTGGCGTATGCTTCGTCCGATCTTTCACCTGAACAAAAGAACGAAGTATATCGTCGTGTCCGTGAAGGGGAGGTTGATCTTTTTTATCTTTCCCCTGAATTATTGTTGGCGTATGATATCAGTTATTTTGTAGGTGAACGCCGCATCGGACTGGTAGTGGTTGACGAGGCTCATACCGTGACCACTTGGGGTAAAGAGTTCCGGGTGGATTATTGGTTTCTAGGGCGTCATTTGGAAGCTTTAAAGAATGCGTTGGGGTATGTATTCCCTGTTTTTGCATTGACGGCCACTGCTGTGTGGAATCCCGAAGGCGGGAACGATATGATTTTTGATACCATCCGGTCGTTGCATCTTGCTCCGTGTGCCTTGTATGTGGGCACGGTGAAGCGTGAAAATATCGGCTTTGACATTACCGCCATGACCATAGAGGAGGGGGAAACCTACGATAAGGCCAAGCAACGTACTGTTGCGCCGGTGGAGGATTTTCTGGACGGGCATAAGACTATCATTTATTATCCTTTTGCCGGAGGTATAGATATGAAACTGAAGACCTGGGTGTATCCGGCTAACTGGCATTGGGTGGCATCTTATTATGGTAAAAAGGATAAAGAGCAAAAAGCCGAAATTATACAAGCTTTTAAGGAGGGTGAGAAAAAAATAATCGTTGCTACGAAAGCTTTCGGTATGGGGGTGGATATCAGCGATATTGACCGTGTGTATCATGTGGCTCCATCCAGCACCTTTGTCGATTATATTCAGGAGATTGGCCGTGCTGCCCGTGATAAGAACATTACGGGTGTGGCGGTGACGGATTTTAATGAGCGCGACTTTTATTATATGAAACGCCTGCATTCTGCGGGTGCCATCTCCCAGGAACAGTTGGGGATGATTCTGAAGAAAGTTTGGGAAATATATCTGATGAAAGGCTGTAGTGATGAAATGCAGATGTCTTTATCCGATTTTGAATTTGCAGTGAAGCTGCCTCGTAAAAAGAACAAGCTGGAATATGAATCGGATTTGGAGCAAGTCATCAAGACGGCTTTGTTATGGATAGAAGAGGATCTGAGTTTCCGGCATGGCGGTTCTCCTGTTGAAATCAATTCACAGACTCTGTTTGCCGATGGCTATGTACAGGAAAAGACGGGTGATGCCGCTTTCCGTAAAAAATACAAGCAGTATATGGTTCCCGTGGAAGGGGTTGAAGGAGTCTACAAGGTGGCTTTTGAATCTTTGTGGGAAAATTGTTTCTCGGAGATGGGGTATCGTGAGTTTAAGCGCGATTTATACAATGGAAATCTCTTTGAGGGAGTTCGTGCGGCAGCTGTGGGTAAGCATGATGTCTTGTTAAAAGAGAGTGCAGCGGATATCTGCTCCAAGCTGGCAAGTCTCTTGAAGAGTTTGAAAGATTTGTTGACGGTGAGTCTGTATGGTAATAAAGGAAAGTTCGAGGAGGACGATTTGCGTAGTATTTTTGCGGCGTATGATATGGATGTTCCTTCTGCCAAGCGTTTTATCACTTCGTTACTGGAGTCCAGGGTAGAGGAGGGCAGAAGTGTGAGTTACATCACCAGTGCCAAGAAGAAAGATGAAGACAAACTGATGTTTACCGTTACCCGTGGTTTTGATTTGTTATTGTCCCGTTACCAGAAGTTGTGTGCCCAGCGTATTACAGGAAAGAAAGGAGACCGGCTGTTGTTCTATGTCACTCCGTTCTCCGATCTCAATATGTTGCTCAACTTGCTGTCTATGCTCAATGTGGTGGACTTTACCGTAGAGGGGGGTGTTCCTTCTGTTGGAGTGCGTGTTCGTGATGCGGAGATATTGAAAAAGGAAGCTGCCTCGGAGGGCTATCAGAACCGTGTGCTGGAGAATAATGAGAAAATATTCCAGGAACAGATAGAGTTGTTCCGGCTGTTCTTTGGCAATACGAAGTTAAGTGACGAGCAGCGATGGGAGTTTATAGAGGATTATTTTACGGGGATGAATTTGGAGGGATTGAAAGAAAAATATTCTTGTGTTGTGGAATGCCGGCTGTGTAAGGTCTGAAATACCGTATGATTTTCACGGCTCGATAAAGACAGCTGAGGCGGCAGAAAGCTATATTGTCAATTGCATGTGGAAAAAACTCGGGCAAGAGGAAGAGTGGACTGTATATTGGAAACAAAGGATTATGTATATATATTTGAGCTTAAACTGGATAGTACGGCTGCTGAAGCTTTACAGCAGATAGAGGACAAAGGATATGCTAAGCCTTATCTGACAGATACGTGCAAAGTTACGGGAATTGGTATCAGTTTTTCATCGGAAACCATGACGGTGGAGGAATGGGAGGAAAAACATTGTAACCCTGTTGTGATTAAATAATAGTGCAAAAATATGCCTCAAGCCGGAATCATCACGATCCGTCTTGAGGCATTCTTCGTTTATGGAATTGGGGATACAAACCGCTTACGCTTTAAAATTGCGTGCTATTTTTTTATATCCATATACGGCACGGTTGCCCAATTCTTCTTCAATGCGGAGCAACTGGTTGTATTTCGCCATACGGTCGCTACGGCTCAGTGAACCGGTTTTAATCTGTCCGCTATTGGTGGCTACGGCGATGTCCGCAATGGTAGCATCTTCCGTTTCACCGGAACGGTGGCTGGTCACAGTGGTATAGCCGTTACGTTGAGCCATCTCAATAGCATCCAGAGTTTCGGTCAGCGAACCGATCTGATTTACTTTTACTAGGATAGAGTTTGCACAACCTTCACTGATTCCTTTTTCCAGGAACTTCACATTGGTAACGAACAGGTCATCACCTACCAGCTGGCAGCGATTGCCCAGACGCTCGGTCAGCATGCGCCATCCTTCCCAGTCGTTTTCTGCCATACCATCCTCTATCGAATCAATGGGGTAGTCCCAACTCAATTTTTCCAGATAAGCAACCTGTTCGGCGGCACTGCGCTTTTCCCCTTTTGGGCCTTCAAACTTGGTATAGTCATAGATGCCGTCATGATAGAATTCGGAAGAAGCACAATCCAAGCCGATGGTGATATGTTTAAACGGTTCATATCCGGCAGCTTCGATAGCGGCAAGGATACAATTCAAAGCATCTTCGGTGCCATCCAACGCAGGGGCAAAACCACCTTCGTCTCCTACGGCTGTACTTAGTCCGCGTTTTTTCAATACCTCTTTTAAAGCATGGAATACTTCTGCGCCCATCCGCAAGGCCTCACGGAATGTTTTAGCACCGACAGGACGAATCATAAATTCTTGAAAAGCGATAGGGGCATCGCTGTGTGAGCCTCCATTAATGATATTCATCATTGGAACAGGCATGATATAGGTGTTTGTTCCGCCAATATATCTGTAAAGAGGAATATCCAAATAATTGGCTGCAGCTTTTGCCACGCTAGGGATACGCCCAAAATAGCATTTGCGCCCAGTTTTGATTTAGTTGGAGTTCCATCCAGATCAAGCATGGCTTTGTCAATACCACGTTGGTCCATAGAGTCCATTCCTTTCAATGCCGGAGCGATAAGAGTATTTATATTTTCTACAGCTTTTAATACGCCTTTGCCTCCGTAACGGGTCTTGTCGCCATCACGTAATTCCAAAGCCTCATGTTCACCGGTTGACGCACCCGATGGGACAGAGGCACGGCCCATAATCCCTGATTCCAATATAACATCCACTTCCACAGTGGGATTACCACGTGAGTCCAAAATCTCTCTTCCTTTAATCTCTGCTATTTTCATATAGTTCTAATTTTATAAGATGGTTTTATTTTAATAACAATAGAGAAGCCGGATTTGTTGAGGTACTAGGGAAAGTTTTTTCATGATATTTACTTTTTTATTTCTTTCCACAGAGTACATCCGTCTTTATTTTTCGTCTCCCTTTAATAAAAGCTAGAGATCAATATGAAAATAAAATGGATAGTGGGGGGGCTGTTATGGGCAAGTTCTTACTTGCAGGCTGCCGCACAAGAATATAAACTGTGGTATGATGAACCCGCTCAAGTTTGGACTGAAGCACTTCCGCTGGGTAACGGGCGGTTGGGAGCGATGGTATTCGGCAATCCCGGTGTGGAGCATATCCAGTTGAATGAAGAAACTATTTGGGCAGGACGTCCCAATAATAATGCTAATCCCAATGCGTTGGAATATATTCCCAAGTGCGCCAGTTGGTGTTCGAAGGAAAATATCTTGAAGCACAAACATTGGTACTGAGAAAATAATGGCGAAAACCAATAGTGGTATGCCTATCAATCGTTTGGCGATCTGCATATTTCTTTTCCGGGGCATACACGTTATTCCGATTACTATAGGGAACTGAGCCTGGACTCAGCTCGTACCATTGTACGTTATAAGGTGGACGGGGTGACTTATCAGCGTGAAACATTGACTTCGTTTGCTGATCAGGTAGTTATGGTGCGTCTTACTGCCAGCCAACCCGGAAAGATTACTTGTAATGCCAATCTTACTACTCCGCATCAGGATGTGATGGTCTCGACGGAAGGGGAGGAGGTTACCCTTTCGGGCGTATCTTCTTGGCATGAGGGGCTAAAAGGGAAAGTCGAATTTCAGGGACGTATGACTGCACGTAGTCAAGGAGGGACCCAGGCTTGTCGTGACGGAGTCTTGAGTATAGAAGGGGCGGATGAGGCTGTGATTTATATTTCCATTGCTACCAACTTTACTAATTATAAGGATATAACAGGTAACCAAGTGGAGCGTGCGAAGAACTATCTGCGCCGGGCTGTAAGTAAGGATTATGTGACATCACGTAAGGCACATGTTGATTTTTTCAAGCAATATATGGACCGTGTCTCTTTGGATTTAGGCATAGACAAATATGCAGGGGTAACCACTGATATGCGTGTACAGAATTTCAAGGAAACGAAGGATGATTTTCTGGTGGCCACTTATTTCCGTTTCGGCCGCTATCTGTTGATTTGTTCTTCACAGCCGGGTGGGCAGCCTGCTAATTTGCAAGGCATTTGGAATGATAAATTATTTCCTTCCTGGGATAGTAAATACACGTGTAATATCAATGTTGAAATGAACTATTGGCCGGCCGAAGTGACGAATCTCAGCGAATTGCACGAGCCTTTGATACAACTGATCCGTGAAGTGAGTGAAACAGGGCGTGAGTCGGCCAAGATTATGTATGGGGCGGATGGCTGGGTATTGCATCACAATACGGATATATGGCGTGTTACCGGAGCTATAGACAAGGCTCCGTCGGGATTATGGCCTACGGGTGGAGCCTGGCTGTGCCGTCATTTGTGGGAACGTTATCTTTATACAGGCGATATGGAATTTCTCCGCTCGGCTTACCCTATCATGAAAGAAGCCGGTAAGTTTTTTGATGAAATAATGGTGAAGGAACCGTTACATAACTGGTTGGTGGTATGCCCGAGCAATTCTCCGGAGAATACTCATGCGGGCAGTAATGGAAAAGCGACTACGGCTGCCGGGTGTACTTTGGATAACCAACTGATATTCGATTTATGGAATCAGATAATCACTACCGCCCGATTATTGGGTACGGATGCTGAATTTGCCACCCGTTTGGAACAGCGTTTAAAGGAAATGGCGCCCATGCAGATAGGACGTTGGGGGCAATTGCAGGAATGGATGATGGATTGGGACAATCCGCAGGATGTGCACCGTCATGTGTCACACCTTTATGGTTTGTTCCCCGGTAATCAGATTTCTCCTTACCGTACTCCCGAATTGTTTGATGCGGCACGTACTTCGCTGATTCATCGTGGCGATCCGTCTACCGGATGGAGTATGGGATGGAAGGTATGTTTGTGGGCTCGTCTGTTGGATGGTGACCATGCTTATAAACTGATAACCGATCAGTTGACTCTCGTACGTAACGAGAAGAAAAAAGGAGGAACTTATCCTAATTTGTTTGATGCCCATCCACCTTTTCAGATTGACGGTAATTTTGGTTGTACAGCGGGTATCGTAGAAATGCTGATGCAGAGCCACGATGGTTTTATTTATTTACTTCCCGCATTGCCGGCGCAATGGAAAGAAGGAAGCGTGAACGGGATTATAGCTCGTGGAGGTTTTGAATTGGATTTGAGTTGGAAGAATGGTAAAGTGAGCCGGTTGGTGGTGAAATCCGTAATGGGGGGAACTGTCGTTTGCGTTCTTTAAATCCGCTGGCAGGCAAAGGGCTGAGAAAGGCAAAAGGGGAGAATCCGAATAAATTGTATGCCATACCCGAAATCTTGCAACCAATTATAAATAAAGAAGCGAAATTGAATAAAGTTGAGTTGAAAAAAACTTATCTTTATGATCTGGAAACCAAAGCAGGTGAAGAATATATATTCTTAGGTAAGTGATGATTCTTGCACTGATTGTAAGGATGAAAAATAGTAAAAAGAAGAAATATGAAAAGAACAGGATTAAACATTATTTGCTCATTGTTGCTGGTAGGTGGAATGTGTGCATGTACTGCCACTCCTAAACAGACCGAAGAAATCAAATGGAGCGAACGTATGGCTCAGTCGGAAATGCAACGTTTCCCTGAGCTTGGATGATAGAAAAAGCGAAAAAGCCTCGTTGGGGCTATACGCACGGACTGGTGGTGAAATCCATGTTGGAGGAATGGAAACACACCGGTGACACAGCCTATTATAATTATGCAAAAATATATGCAGACAGTCTGATAGACACTGACGGTAAGATAAAGACCATGAAATATCTTTCTTTTAATATTGATAATATCAATGCCGGAAAGATTTTATTCGATTTTTATGAAAAGACGGGAGACGGGCGTTATAAGGTGGCGATGGATACTCTTCGTAAACAACTGACCGAACAGCCCCGTACCAGTGAAGGTGGCTTCTGGCACAAACTGATATATCCGCATCAAATGTGGCTGGATGGTATATTCATGGCTTCTCCTTATTTGGCTCAATATGGTAACGTATTCAAGGATACTACGGTCAATGCCGATATTGTGAATCAAATAAAGCTGATTGCCCGTAAAACGTATGATCCTAAAACCGGTTTGTTTTATCATGGTTGGGATGAGAGCAAGACACAAAATTGGGCAAATAAGGAAACCGGATGCTCACCCAATTTCTGGAGCCGCAGTATAGGCTGGTATGCCGCTGCCGTGGTGGATGTATTGGATTATATGCCGGCGCAGTTCGAAGGACGTGACAGTATAATGACGATCATAAATATGTTGGCCGAAGGTATTGTAAAATATCAAGATCCTGAAACAGGGGTATGGTGGCAGGTGACTGACCAAAATAACCGTAAAGGAAACTATTTGGAATCTTCTGCTTCATCGCTTTTTGTGTATTTCTTGTGTAAAGCAGTGAATAAAGGATATATTTCTTCGGAATATAAGATGGCTGCAGAACGTGGTTTTAATGGCCTGATCAAACAATTCATTAAAGAAGAACCTGATGGTTCGTACACTATTACCAACTGTTGTGCTGTTGCCGGATTAGGCGGTAAAGGAAACCGGGATGGAAGTTTTGCTTATTATATAGGTGAGCCGGTAATAGAGAATGATCCGAAGTCAGTAGGTTCCTTTATTTTGGCGGCTATTGAATATGAGAAAATGAAGTAGTAGGAATAATCTGAGAAAGATGAGGACATTTGTCAAAAAAGTCTTCATCTTTTCTCATAAGATCAAGAGCTTTTTAAAAAAGATAACCGCCTTTTTTAAAAAACATAAGGACCTTTTTTTAACACCTTGTTGTTTTGATAAAAGCTCTTGTTTAGAGATTGTTAATTAATTAATAAACGAATTTGAAAATACAATGATGAACAGACACGCATTACTTTCCTTATTGGCTTTATTGCTATGTTACTCTACTTCCTTGCCGGCGCAGAAAGCGAAAACGTATATTCCTGGAAGAATGGCAAACTGGTGGTGTCCGAGGAGGGACGCTACCTGAAGCATGAAAATGGAGTACCTTTCTTCTGGTTGGGTGAAACTGGATGGCTGATGCCGCAACGCTTGAATCGTGACGAGGTTTCTTACTATCTGAATAAGTGCAAGGATGCCGGATATAACATGGTGCAGGTGCAGGTATTGAACGGTGTGCCTTCCATGAATATTTACGGTCAGTATTCCATGATAGACGGTTTTAATTTCAAGGATATCAACCGCAAAGGGATTTATGGATATTGGGACCACATGGACTATATTATTAAAAGTGCTGCTTCACGGGGCATCTATATAGGATGGTATGTATTTGGGGAACTCCCGTGGAACAAGTTGATGAATGAAAAAGAAGCCGTGGCATACGGTAAATTTCTTGCGGAACGTTACAAGGATGAGCCGAATATTATTTGGATGATAGGAGGGGATATCCGTGGTGATAATAAGACGGAGGTATGGGATGCGTTGGCAAACAGTATCCGTAGCATAGACAAAGGTCATCTGATGACTTTCCATCCGCGTGGACGTACCACGTCGGCTACTTGGTTTAATGACCGCGAATGGCTGGATTTCAATATGTTCCAAAGTGGACACCGTCGTTATGGGCAGCGTAATGGTGATGGTGACTATCCTATCGAAGAGAATACGGAAGAAGATAACTGGCGTTTTGTGGAAGCTAGTCAGGCAAAGACTCCGTTGAAACCGGTGATTGATGATGAACCTATTTATGAAGACATTCCACAGGGACTGCATGATCCCAATGAAACCCGTTGGAATCAGCACGATGTGCGTCGTTATGCCTATTGGTCGGTATTCGCCGGATCATTCGGGCACTCATACGGTCATAATGATATCATGCAATTTATCCGTCCGGGATATGGAGCCTCTTTTGGTGCCGACGGACGCAAGAAAGCATGGTGGGATGCTTTGGAAGATCCCGGCTTCAATCAGATGAAATATCTGAAGAACTTGATGTTGACTTTTCCTTTCTTTGAACGTGTGCCCGATCAGAGTGTTATTGCGGGAACTAACGGCGAACGCTATGACCGTGCCATGCTACCCGTGGAAATGACTATTTGTTGGTTTACAATTACTCAGGACGTCCTATGCAGATCGATTTGAGCAAAATCAGCGGTGCGAAAAAGAATGCATGGTGGTATAGCGCAAAGGACGGTAAGTTGGAATATATCGGTGAGTTTGACAGTAAAGTCACTTCTTTCCAGCATGATAGCGGTTATCTGAGCGGCAATGATCAGGTTCTGATTGTTGTGGATTCTGCAAAGGATTATGTGCAGAAAGCTTGGACAGCCTTGCCGGATGCCATACAGAAATGGAATAAGTAAGAAATATGCATATCATGAAAAAACAAGTATTATTAATCATTCTTTTGGCACTTCCGTTGTGGTTGAAAGCAGCGGATGTTTCGGTTACCGGCCTGCGTACCGAGCAGATGGTAGATCCCATGGGGCTGGATACTGCTGTCCCTCGTATGAGCTGGCGGCTGGAATCTTCTCAAAGAAATGTGATGCAGACCGCTACCGGATTTTGGTTGCCTCTTCTCCTGAACTTTTAGCACAGGATAAAGGGGATTTGTGGGATTCCGGAAAAGTGGAATCCGATGCGTCCGTATGGATTCCTTATCAAGGGAAGCGTTTGAAAAGCAATCAGCGTGTTTACTGGAAAGTGAAAAGCTATACCAATCGAGGTGAGACAGAATGGAGCGAGCCTGCCCGATGGGGGATGGGACCTTTAGGTGAGATTCATTGGAAAGGACGATGGATAGGTTGGGACGCTGCATTTGCATGGGATCGGGAAGATTCACACAGCCGTTTGAGCTCTCGTTATTTACGCACGGAATTTAAAACGCAAGCCAAGGAGATAAAGTATGCTACCCTTCATTTGTGTGGTTTGGGAATGTACGAACTGTTCATTAACGGTCAGCGGATAGGTGATCAGGTATTGGCGCCGGCTCCAAGTGATTATCGTCGTACTGTGCTTTACAATTCTTTTGATGTCACTAAACAGGTTGCCGGAGGAAATGCCGACAATGCCATCGGAGTGACCCTGGGCAACGGACGTTTCTACACTATGCGTCAAAATTACAAACCTTATAAGATTCCTACTTTTGGTTACCCCAAGTTACGTTTGAATCTGATTATAGAATATACCGACGGCAGTATACAGCGCATCAACAGTGATGAGAAATGGCGTTTGACGGCTCAAGGGCCTATACGTAGCAATAATGAATACGATGGTGAAATTTACGATGCCCGTATGGAATTGGGAAACTGGACACAGCCCGGTTATGATGATTCCAAATGGCTGAAAGCGCAACGTGTTTCATTGCCGTACGGTACACTTCGTGGCAATACCGCTCCCAACATGAAAGTGATGAAAACGCTGAAGCCGGCTGTCTTCAAGCAATATGGTAACCGTTATATGATTGATTTCGGTCAGAATATGGCAGGATGGGTGCGTATTAACATAGCGAAAGCCGCTGCGGGAGATACGATTTGCATACGTTATGCCGAACGGGTAAAGAATGACGGTACGGAACTGGATGTGGAAAATCTCCGCCATAGCCAGAGTACGGATTATTATATCTGCAACGGTAAAGAAAACAACACTTCCTGGAGTTCTCGTTTTTCTTATCATGGATTCCAATATGTAGAAGTGACAGGTTATAAAAATCTGAAAGCGGAAGATTTGGTTGCTGAAGTAGTATATGATGACTTGGAAGATAACGGTACTTTCGAATGTTCCAATGATATCATGAACCGGGTTTATCGGAATGCCTGGTGGGGGATTTCCAGTAATTATAAAGGAGTGCCTTTGGATTGTCCCCAGCGTGACGAGCGCCAGCCTGGCTTGGCGACCATGCTATGGGAACGTGGGGGGAAAGTTTCATGTTCAATAATGGAAACACCTATGCCAAATGGGCGGATGACATCCGTGAAGCGCAGCGTGAAGACGGTTGTATTCCTGATATTTGTCCGGCTTATTACAATTATTATACATCGGAAATGACGTGGTCATCCACATTTCCGGTAATCTGTGATATGGTTTATGAACAGTTCGGCAATATCGAACCTATTCGTAAAAATTATGCCGCTATCAAGAAATGGATGCACCATATACGCAGTGAGTTCACTACAGAGGATGGAGTGATTAACGCCGATAAATACGGTGACTGGTGTATGCCTCCCGAATCACCGGAATTGATTCACAGTCAGGACCCTGCCCGCAAGACGGATGGAGCGCTGATTGCTACAGCCTACTATTATAAGGTATCGCAAATGCTGGCCAAGTTCGCCCGTTTGCAAGGTTTGGAAGATGAGGCGAAGGAATTCGAGAAGGATGCAGCAAAAATTAAAGACTGCTTCAATGCCCGTTTCCTTACAGTTAAGAAGGGAACTTCTCCGGTACAAATGCCCCATGTTCTTTATCCCGACAGCATATTCTATGGTAACAATACAGTGACGGCTAATATCCTGCCACTGGCTTTCGATATGGTGCCTGAAGCCTATAGGGAAGAAGTGGAAAAAAATGTAATAACAGGCATTATTACCCGGAATAAAGGTCACATCAGCAGTGGGGTGATAGGTATGAATTGGATGATGCGTGAGCTTACCCGTATGGGGCGTGGCGATGTTGCTTTCTTGTTGGCAAGCAACAAAACTTATCCCAGTTATGGCTATATGATAGAAAAGGGAGCTACTGCCATTTGGGAATTGTGGAACGGTGATACCGCCAATCGTTGGATGAACAGTTGTAACCATGTGATGATATTGGGTGATCTATTGACTTGGTATTTCCGTGATTTAGCCGGATTTAATCCGGCACAGCCCGCTTACAAACAAATCATCTTTAAACCGGATTTTTCCATCCAAGAGTTGAGTTATGTCAAAGCTTCGCACAACACTTTATATGGTAAGATGATTAGTAATTGGAAGAAAACTCTTACGCATCTGGAATGGGATATCACGATTCCTTGTAATACTACTGCATTGGTTTATCTTCCTACCTTGGACGAGAAGGCGGTAAAGGATAAGGACGTTACCTTTGTACGTCGGGAAGGCAACTCTACCGTATGGAGTGTTCCTTCGGGAAACTATCATTTTTCGGTTAGTATGGATCCATCTTTAGGTAAAAACCGTGCAGGTATCGTGGAAGATCAGTTTTTATACGAGCAAGCTTCTTTTCCCGAATGTCATGGCGCTACTATTGTGGAATTGAAGAACGGAGACCTGGTAGCTTCTTTCTTTGGAGGTACTAAAGAGCGTAATCCGGATTGTTGTATCTGGGTATGTCGCAAGCCGAAGGGTGCGACGGAATGGAGCGCACCTTATCTGGCTGCCGACGGGGTGTTTAGTCTGGATGATCCGCAAGCTGTTTTGGCGGGCATTACAGCAGAATCCACTCCGGCGGATGCCGGCCCCGTGGCTTCTACGTTTAAAGGGGATAAGTCCCGGGCACGCCGCAAGGCTTGTTGGAATCCTGTGCTTTTCCAAATACCCGGCGGAGATTTAATCCTGTTCTATAAAATAGGATTGAAAGTAGCCGATTGGAGTGGTTGGCTGGTACGTTCTAAAGATGGTGGAAAAACTTGGAGCCAACGTGAACCGTTGCCAAAAGGTTTCTTAGGTCCTATTAAAAATAAGCCGGAGTATGTGGATGGCCGTATTATTTGTCCTTCCAGTACAGAAGGTGATGGAGGATGGCGTATCCATTTTGAAATTTCGGATGATAAAGGAAAGACTTGGAAGATGGTAGGTCCTGTAGAGGCGGAAATGAGTGTGCCTACTGCTTTGCGTAAGGCAAATGCAGCCAATGTAGACGATCAGGAAGCGGTGAAGCCATAAAAGGAGAAGGTGAGAAGCCTATTTATGCTATCCAGCCCAGCATTTTGCGTCATAAGGATGGGCGTTTGCAGGTGCTTTGCCGTACACGTAACGCACAGATTGCTACTTCATGGAGCAGTGACAACGGTGAAACATGGAGTAAAGTTACCTTGCTTGATGTTCCCAATAATAATTCGGGTACGGATGCCGTAACAATGAAAGATGGTCGTCACGTATTGATTTATAATGATTTCAGTACATTGCCGGGCACTCCGAAAGGGCCACGTACACCGTTGTGTGTGGCGGTTTCGGATGATGGTATTCACTGGAAGAATGTAATGACATTGGAAGACAGCCCTATCAGCCAATATTCTTATCCGTCCATCATTCAGGCAAGGATGGCAAACTCCATGCCGTATATACCTGGCGCCGTCAGCGTGTGGCTTATAAAGAGTTGGATTTGAGCAAACTGAAATAATACGATTGTGGATAAAGGAGTTCTTTGATAGAAAGTATTGGAGAACTTGAAAAAAACGGGTGTCTGAAATAAAAATCAGAAACCCGTTTTTTGAAAACAGACTTTCATTATCTGCCAATGAAAGCTCTTTCTAAAGATACAGAATATGAAATAATTATAAATAGAGTACAAACGTTTCTTATTATCGTCCTCTCTTTATAAAGAAAAGAATAAGTGACAGATTATTATGAAGAGCATTAGACTACTACTTTTACTGGCTTCCGGAGTAACTACGGGAGCATTTGCCCAATCGGGCGGGCTGACGGATATGAGCCAAAGTCGTTTTGCCAAGATGGCCAATACGGAATTAGGTGCTGTGCATTGGACAGATGGCTTTTGGGGCGACCGTTTCAATGTATATAGCCATACCTCCTTGCAAAGTATGTGGGATACATGGAACAATCCCGATGTTTCGCATGGTTTCCGTAACTTTGAAATAGCTGCCGGTGTTTGCGAAGGCGAACATTGGGGACCTCCCTTTCATGATGGTGATATGTATAAATGGATGGAGGAGTGGCTTCCGTGTATGCCGTCACGAAAGATCCCGAATTGGATAAACTGATGGACCACTTCATTGAACATGTGGTGAAAGCCCAGCGTGCGGACGGTTACATCCATACCCCTGTCATCATTGAGGAAAAGAATAAGGGGATTGACACTCATTCGGAAAAACAGCAACAGACGGTAATTGGTACCAAAGTAGGCGGTGAGGACGAGAAAGGTGCATTTGCCAATCGTCTGAATTTTGAAACCTACAATTTGGGACATCTGATGATGGCAGGTATTATTCATCGCCGTTCCACCGGAAAGACTACTTTATTCGATGCTGCCGTAAAAGCGACAGACTTCCTCTGTCATTTCTATGAAACCGCTTCTGCGGAACTGGCAAGAAATGCTATTTGTCCCTCCCATTATATGGGCGTGGTGGAAATGTACCGTGCTACAGGGAATCCCCGTTATCTGGAACTTTCCAAGAATCTGATTGATATCCGTGGAATGGTGGAAAATGGCACCGATGATAATCAGGACCGTATTCCGTTCCGTCAGCAATACAATGCGATGGGACATGCCGTGCGTTCCAATTACCTGTATGCCGGTGTGACCGATGTGTATGCCGAAACAGGAGAAGACCAACTGATGAAAAACCTGACCAGCATCTGGAAAGACATTGTGACCCGCAAGATGTATGTTACAGGAGCGTGCGGTGCGCTGTATGACGGTACTTCGCCGGATGGTACCTGCTATGAGCCGGACAGTATTCAGAAAGTACACCAAAGCTATGGCCGTCCTTATCAGTTGCCTAATAGTACGGCGCATAACGAGACCTGCGCCAATATCGGCAATATGCTTTTCAACTGGCGTATGCTGGAAGTGACGGGCGATGCCAAATATGCGGATATTGTGGAAACTGCCTCTATAACAGTGTGTTGAGTGGTGTCAGTCTGGATGGAAAGAAATATTTCTATACCAACCCGTTGCGCATCAGTGCGGATTTGCCATACACACTTCGCTGGCCTAAAGAACGTACCGAGTATATCAGTTGCTTCTGTTGTCCGCCTAATACGCTGCGTACCGTTTGTCAAGCCAGAACTATGCTTATACGGTGACTCCGAATGCGGTATATTGCAATTTATATGGAGCGAATACACTGGCGACAGCTTTGAAGGAAGTGGGAAAGATCGGGCTGATGCAAGAAACGGAGTATCCGTGGGAAGGTGCTGTGAAGCTGACTGTTACCGAAGCTCCGAAACCATCAAAAAAGAAAGCATTCTCTTTGTTCCTCCGTGTTCCGGACTGGTGCGAGAAAGCAACTTTGAAGGTAAATGGTGAACCGGTGCAAGGAACTTGGAAAGCGAATACATACGCCGAGGTAAACCGCATCTGGAAGAAAGGGGACTGTGTGGAATGGGTGATGGATATGCCTGTAAAATTGCTGGAAGCAAATCCGTTGGCCGAAGAAATCCGTAACCAGGTAGTGGTAAAACGTGGCCCGTTGGTATATTGTTTGGAAAGTATGGATATAGAAGGCGGACATAAGATAGATAATGTGCTGATACCTGCCGATATCCGGTTGACCCCGAAAAAAATAATCATTGAAGCAGTCCGATTGTCGCGTTGGATGGTACTGCCCGTCTGGTTGATGAGGTATCGTGGAAAGATACATTGTACCGCGAGGTAGGAAAGGCCGACAAACCGGTCAATATCCGTCTGATTCCTTATTATGCATGGGGAAATCGCGGAAAGGCTGAAATGACGGTATGGATGCCTTTGGCGCGGACTAATCACTAACCACTTACTCCTAATGATTTACAAATGAAAAAAATATTCATAACCACTACTGCGCTGCTGATAGCTTGTACACTATCAGCAGCCGATTTGTTCGTATCTCCGAAAGGTAATGACCGGAATCCGGGTACCAAAGACTCTCCGAAGGCCACCCTTACAGCCGCATTGCGTCAGGCAAGGGAACTTCGTCGTCTTAATGATGAGAGTGTAAAAGGTGGCATCACCATTCATATGGAGGCAGGTGATTACCATCTGTACGAACCCGTCTTTATTCGTCCCGAGGACAGCGGGACGGAAGCTTCACCTACAGTCATCACTTCGGATGGAAATGCCATTCTGAATGGTGGGGTGGAAATCAGAAACTGGAAGAAGCAAGGAAAGTTGTGGGTAGCCGATGTCCCTATGTTTAACGGACGTCCGCTGGATTTCCGGCAACTGTGGATCAATGGACAAAAGGCTGTTCGTGCAAGGGATGTGGCAGACTTTGAAAAGATGTATCGCATCATCAACAACGATCCCCAAAACGAAATACTGTGGGTACCTGCCGCTGCTGTAAAGAAAATACAGAAGGCCGATATGCCGAAATGGTCCTTCATGAAATGTGGTGTGTGGCAAATCTCCGTATCAAGTCGGTCGAAATACAGGGAGACAGTGCCGCCGTGCGTTTCCATAATCCTGAAAGCCGCATCCAGTTTGAACATCCGTGGCCGCGTCCTATGGTGACTAAGGATGGTCACAACTCGGCTTTCTATCTGACCAATGCCATGGAATTGCTGGATGAACCCGGCGAGTGGTATCATGACATTGAAAGCCGTAAAATATATTATTATCCTCGGAAAGGAGAGAAGATAAGCAAAGCCGTAGTTCCCGGCATCGAAACTTTAGTATGGGTGGAAGGAACTATAGACCGTCCGGTAAAGCACATTCGTTTTGACAATGTTACTTTCCAATATACCACCTGGATGCGTCCCTCTTTGCAAGGTCATGTTCCTCTTCAGGCAGGTATGTACATGACAGACGGGTATAAAATCCGTCCTTCTATGATTCGTAAGAACAATCATAAGCTGGATAATCAAGGTTGGTTGGGACGTCCGGCATCGGCAGTCGTAGTCAAGGCTGCCCAGGATATTGATTTCGAGAAGTGCCGTTTCCAGCATTTGGGCTCTACAGGTATTGATTATGAATGGGCCACCGGTGGAGGACGTATAAACGGTTGTCTTTTCCGTGATATTGCCGGAAACGGTATTGTGGCGGGTAGTTTCAGTCCTGCCGCTCACGAAACACATCTTCCATACGATCCTGCCGACCGTCGTGAGGTCTGTACCGGACTGACCATTTCCAACAATTATATCAATGATGTGACCAATGAAGACTGGGGTACCTTGGGTATTTGCGCCGGTTATGTAAGTGATATCAATATCGAACACAATGAAATCAGTGATGTATCCTATTCGGGCATCAGTTTGGGATGGGGATGGACACGTACAGTAAACTGTATGCGCAATAACCGCGTGCACGCCAATCTGATTCATCACTATGCCAAGCACATGTATGATGTAGCCGGTATTTATACATTAGGTTCACAACCTCATAGCTGGATTACGGAAAATTGCGTTTCTAACATTTTTTCACCCGGCTATGCACACGATCCCAATCATTGGTTCTATCTTTACACCGACGAAGGATCTTCATTTATCACCGTCAAGGACAACTGGACGGAAGGAGAGAAGTTTCTGAAGAACGCCAATGGTCCGGGTAATACATGGGAAAACAATGGTCCGATGGTGAACGACAGTATCAAGGCAAATGCCGGACTGACAAAGGAATATAGCTATTTGAAGGAAAAATAAAACGTGATACCATTATGAAAAACAGACTTGCCACTTTAGTCGGAGCACTTGCATTGAGTGCTGCCGCCTCCGCCCAGACCTGGATCTGGTATCCGGGTGATTATGAAATATGGCTGGGCAACCAGATGAACAACCGCCGTACGGAACGCGGTGCTTTTTTCCCTCCCTTCTGGAAAACAGACAGCCATTATGTGGTAGTGGAATTCAGCAAGAAATTGGACCTGGCGGAACCTGAAGAGATCTTCATTGCCGCCGAAGGAAAATACAATGTGAAATTGGATGGCAAACTGCAATTCGGTATGCCCTCCACCTTGAAACTCCCCGCAGGAAAACACAGTCTGAACATCAAAGTGTGGAATCAGTCCACTCCCCCCACTATTTATGTGAAAGGAAAAACCGTAAATACGGACAAAACTTGGAAAGTAACCTACGAGGATAAAGAATGGATAGACGAAAGCGGAAAAGCCAGTGATACTTCTGCTACCGTTTATATGGATGCAGGGTGTTGGAACTTTGACGGAGCCACCCAACTGCCTTCCAAGTTTTCATTGGTTAGAAAACCGATGAAAGCAGTTTCCTCCACTCCCCGGAAAGAGGGGGTATTGTACGACTTCGGAAAAGAAACCTTTGGTTATATCACTCTGAAAGATGTAAAGGGAAAAGGAACGATCCATATCTATTACGGTGAAAGTCCTGAAGAAGCCTTGGATACGGAATATTGCGAAACATTGGACAAATTGCTGGCAGAGCCGGGGCAAATAACCGATCTGGCCATCCGGAATACACGGAAACTATACGATGAATATACTTTAGACAATAGCAAGGCTTTCCGTTATGTCTATGTCACTTGCGATCCGGGAGTAACGATGCAGGACGTTTCCATGCAATACGAATACCTGCCGAAGAGTACCGGGGCTCATTCAAATGTAATGACGAAGAGCTGAACCGCATTTGGGAAGTAGGAGCGTACACCATGCACCTTACTACCCGTGAATTCTTTATCGACGGCATCAAGCGTGACCGTTGGGTATGGAGTGGCGATGCCATCCAGAGTTATCTGATGAACTACTATCTGTTCTTCGATAATGAAACCGTGAAACGTACCATTTGGCTGCTTCGTGGAAAAGACCCTGTGACCAGCCACAGCAATACCATTATGGACTACACCTTCTATTGGTTTCTCAGTATTTACGATTATTATATGTATTCTGGTGACAAAGACTTTGTAACCCAACTCTATCCGCGTATGCAAAGCATGATGGACTATGTATTGGGACGTACCAACGCCAACGGTATGGTGGAAGGTATGACCGGTGACTGGGTATTCGTAGACTGGGCAGACGGTTATCTGGACAAGAAGGGCGAACTCTCCTTTGAGCAAGTCTTGTTCTGCAAAAGTTTGGAAACCATGGCGCTTTGTGCCAGTCTGGCCGGCAATACGGCAGACAAAACCAAGTATGAGAAACTGGCTTCCGCTTTACGTTTCAAGCTGGAACCCGCTTTCTGGAATGAGCAGAAACAAGCGATGGTACACAACCGTATTCAGGGAAAGCAGAGTGAGTCCGTTACCCGTTACGCCAATATGTTCTCTGTCTTCTTCAATTATCTGAATGCCGATAAACAGCAGGCCATCAAACACTCCGTATTGCAGAATGACAGTATTTTGAAAATCACCACTCCTTATATGCGTTTCTATGAACTGGAAGCGCTGTGCGCCTTGGGCGAACAAGAATCGGTAATGAAAGAAATGAAAGCCTATTGGGGCGGTATGTTGAAAGAAGGAGCTACCAGTTTTTGGGAGAAATACAATCCCGAAGAAACAGGTACCAGCATTTGCCATGTACGGACGTCCATACGGCAAGAGCCTCTGCCATGCATGGGGAGCCAGCCCCATCTATTTGTTGGGCAAATACTATCTGGGAGTAAAACCCACCAAACCCGGTTACGAGGAATACTCCGTCACCCCTTGTCTGGGCGGGTTGAAATGGATGGAAGGAACAGTACCTACTCCATACGGCAATATCCATATCTATATGGATAAGAAAGTAATCCGTATCAAGTCCGACGGCGGAAAGGGAATACTGAACATTCCAACCCGGAAAGGAATGAAAGCCATGACCATAGAACCCGGAAAAGAACAAGTATTCAAATACTAATGGTATAGATCAAAAAAAGGTGATACCTACCTTCCCAGGCGGGTATCACCAACACTACTTCGTAAGTTTCCGTTATCCGCTGATAACAGTACTTACCTCTGATCTAACATTAGTTTTCTTATGGGCTTCCCCCTGTATCACTACATTCGGAAGCGGGGATTCTACATCTTGGAAAAAAGTATCTTCCAAAAGCTTCGCTTTTTATTCTCTTCTTTATTATCTGAACTTTGATAAATATCTTCGTATCCCCATTTGTCATGGATCATTCTGTAAATCATCCCCCATTCGGGCAGTCCTCCCAGATTGCGGTCATCAATAAACAAATCCGCCTTCAGTTTTCTGGAATAATGATCACTTTCCAGGGTTTCTTCCGCATAATTGCTGTTTACGGCATAAAACTCCAATCCACGCTCCCGGCAGAAATCCACGGCCTCCTGTAATAATTTACCTTCCCGTACACTCCACAGAATAAGGCGGTGTCGTTCCTGTTGTAGTTTTTTCAGCGTTTCTATGGCAAAGGGTAGTTCCCTGCCTATTTCGGGATATTTATGCTCCACTATTGTGCCGTCAAAATCAACTGCTATAATCATTCCTTATGCTTTCGAAAATTCTTTAATACGCTGCTCCTCTGCCAGTTTGCATATCAGCAGGTTCCCTCTTTCTCGGCTATGATATATCCGTCCAGTCCTTGTATCACCGCTTGTTTCAAATGCGGTGTGTGTACAATGCAGTTATTACATTCATACAATCGGATATTTTCGCCTACGATGGCATTGTTCCGGTTATCTTTGGGCAGCAAGGAATGTAATGAGCCCCAACTGCTAGATCAGACCATCCGAACTCTGCCGGCAATACATAAATCCGTTCCGCTTTTTCCATTACGGCATAATCTATGGATATACTTTCACAAGTAGGGAACAGCTCTTCTATGGTTTCTTTTTCCCTTTCGGTATAGAACTCCGGATAAATCCTGTCGAACACCTCGCGATGCCCGGTGCATAACGGCGTATAGCCTCTTCTATGGTTTTTACATTCCATACAAAAATCCCTGCATTCCAGAAATAATTCCCGGCGTCCACATATTGCTGTGCCGTTTTCAAATCCGGTTTCTCTTTGAATTCATCCACTTTCCTTATATCCTGATCCACCTCTTCTCCTGCGGCTATATATCCGTATCCCGTTTCCGGTCGGCAAGGTTTGATACCTATGGTTACAATGGCCTTGCTTTGATCTGTCATCAGCAGTGCCTTGCTATCGCCCGGCGGAATTCATCCGTATTGATAACCAATGCATCCGCAGGAGTCACTACAATATTGGCGTCAGGGTGGTGTTTTTTGATTTTCCAGCAAGCGTATGTGATGCAGGGTGCCGTGTTACGTGCAACCGGCTCCGTCAGTATATGATGAGGCGGCACAGATGGCAATTGTTTCCTTACTGTCTCCTTGTACTTTTCCGAAGTCACTATCCATATATTATCCGGAATGCACAACCCTTGAAAGCGTTCCACTGTCAGTTGGATCAGGCTTTTGCCACATCCCGTCACATCAATGAACTGTTTGGGACATTCCGGCGTACTCATGGGCCAGAAGCGGCTTCCTATGCCGCCTGCCATGATAACGATATGAGTTTCCATAACGCGTATGTTCTTTATTTCTTTTTATATTCCAGATACCATTGGTACATCTTGTGCACCCCTTCCTCTATGTCTATTTTGTGATGCCATCCAATTCGTGCAATTTGGTCACATCAGTCAGTTTGCGCATGGTGCCGTCCGGTTTCTCCGGATTGAATGTAATGTTGCCTTTATATCCCATCTCCTTTACTATCAGATGAGCCAGGCCGGCGATGGAGATTTCTTTTCCCGTACCGATGTTGATGTGGCAGTTGCGTATCTCTTTTGTGCCGGGACGGTAAGTATCTTTAAAGTCCACATGCTCCATGATGAATACACTGGCATCCGCCATTTCCTCACTCCATAAGAATTCGCGCAGTGGCGTGCCTGTTCCCCACAGTTCCACCCCGTCCTTGCTGATACCGTAGCTTTTCAGGATAGCCAGTATCTCCTCTGTTCTGCTCTCTCCGTTTATACCTTCCACCGGACGCATGTCCAGATCATAGCGTATGTTCTCCCAGTTATCTTCGTTCAAGCATTTGGCAAGATGTATTTTCCGGATCATGGCAGGCAGCACATGGCTGCGTTCCAGATTGAAATTATCATTGGGACCGTACAGGTTCGTAGGCATAACAGCGATATAGTTAGTACCATATTGCAAGTTGAAACTCTCGCACATTTTCAGACCCGCTATTTTGGCGATGGCGTATGGCTCATTCGTATATTCCAGCGGGGAGGTGAGGAGAGCATCCTCCTTCATAGGCTGTTGTGCGTCTCTGGGATAAATGCAGGTACTTCCCAGAAACAATAATTTCTTCACGCCGTGACGGAAGCTTTCTCCTATCACGTTCTGTTGTATTTGCAGGTTCTTATAGATAAAGTCCGCCCTGTATGTACTGTTTGCCATGATACCTCCCACGTGGGCGGCGGCAAGGATTACATAGTCCGGTCTTTCTTGGTCAAAGAAGTCCTTTACGGCAACCCCGTCCAGTAAGTCCAGTTCCTTGTGACTTCTGCCGGTCAGGTTGGTGTAGCCCTTTTCTTGCAGGTTACGCCAAATAGCGGAGCCCACGAGTCCGTGGTGCCCTGCTATATAAATTTTGGCTGATTTCTCCATTGAAATTTTAACTAATGATTTAACAGCTTGCTTTAAGATGGAGTTTCTTCACGAATTTCATATCGTGTTTCACCATGATTCCCACCAGTTCCTCAAATGAAGTCTTGCGGGGATTCCATCCCAGTAACGTTTTGGCTTTGGTAGGATCTCCCAGTAATTGTTCCACCTCTGCCGGGCGGAAATATTTGGGATCCACCTCTACCAGCACCTTGCCTGTAGCTGTGTCAATACCCTTCTCGTTCACACCTTCACCTTCCCAGTGCAAGTCGATGCCCACTTCCTTGAAAGCAAGGGTGGCAAATTCGCGTACAGTGTGATATTCTCCGGTGGCGATAACAAAGTCTTCGGGCGTATCGTGTTGCAGAATCAGCCACATACATTCCACATAGTCTTTGGCGTATCCCCAGTCGCGCAGGGAATTCAGATTCCCCAAGTACAGTTTATCTTGGAATCCTTGTGCGATGCGTGCTGCCGCCAGGGTAATTTTCCGGGTAACAAAAGTTTCGCCCCGGCGTTCACTTTCGTGATTGAACAAAATGCCGTTTACGGCAAACATGCCATAGCTTTCGCGGTAATTCTTGGTTATCCAGAAACCATATTGCTTGGCTACTCCGTATGGAGAACGGGGATAGAAAGGAGTTGTCTCTTTCTGAGGAACTTCCTGTACCAGTCCGAAAAGTTCCGAAGTAGATGCCTGATAAATCTTGGTTTTTTTTTCCAGTCCCAATATACGTACCGCCTCCAGCATACGCAGTGTACCTACCGCATCCGCTTCCGCTGTGTATTCGGGCACATCGAAGCTTACTTTTACATGGCTTTGTGCGGCCAGATTATAAATCTCGTCAGGTTGTACAGACTGTATGATGCGTATCAGTGAGCTGCTGTCCGTCATATCCCCCCAATGCAGGTTCACCAGTCGGTTCTGCTTCATATCCCGCACCCATTCGTCCAGATACAGATGTTCTATACGTGCGGTGTTGAATGAAGAAGAACGTCTCAGAATACCATGTACTTCGTATCCTTTTTCTATCAGGAACTCGGCCAGGAACGAACCGTCCTGACCTGTGATACCTGAAATCAATGCTACTTTTTTACTCATATTTTGTATTAATTGAAAAGATTGTTTTAGCCTATAGTGCCACCACCATGCATACTTGAACTTTGGTTGGTATAAACAAATTCCACTCCCAGATAATGTTTAACTTTTACAGTAACCTTTTTACCGGCAATAGAGAAAGTGTACTCTTTTTCTACATATTTGGCTTTGCAAGAGAAATACAGAATATAGTCACCGCTTACGTGGGCTGTAAAGGTCTTGTTTACGGTGTATACACCTTCCGATCCACCTTCTTGTGCGGCTATGGCAGCTTTCACCAATGAAAGAGCGCTTCATCCAGTCCGGATGCAGAGATTTCCCATCCTAATTTGGCAGTATAAGGAATATCATAAGTAGTAGCGCTCATATTTCCTGCGTTACTGTAGCTGTCTTCTCTCAATATTTCATCGTTCTTGGTTTCGCTGACATTCTTTTCACTCTTTACACGGATAGAATAATCCTTATTCAGTGAACTTCCCTTTTTGATGGTAGCTATGTAGCTGTTGGTCGCTTTATCAAAAGCAGCGTCGGCATATTTCTTCCAGTCACCGATAGCACGTGCGTTAGTCTTTTCGTATACCTCTACTTCGTCAAAATAATAATCGCTGGAACTAGCATTGGCTACAGACAAGGTAACATCCTGATTTAGGGCTGCATCCTGGCTGGAACTGATAGCAATATTAGTCATGGGAATCGCTTCTTCCTTGCTGCCCGGAGTCACATCGGTTGCAACAGCTTCCAGATACGGAGTAAGAGTTACATCGGTAGCGGTTGATACGGCACCGGCGGGAATAGTCAAGATGGTCAGGGCATCTTCTGTTTTCCCTTCTCCTTTTTCTGTAATCACTTTATCACTTTCAGTATCAACAGCTACAGCCACGCCTTCCTTGCTCATAGTCACATTCAGTGCTACTAGACTTCTGTTGATAGCGTTGTTAGCTATTTCTACTGATGCGTCAGAAACAGTTCTATATCCCTCCTTGGCAAAGCTCACCGTATAAGTTTTCTTATCTTTTACTGTCAGTGAATATTGACCGTTTTCGTCTGTGGTTGCGGTAGCTTCTCCCGCTGTTACGCTGACTCCGTCCAGTGCGGCATTATCCGCTACTACTTTACCTTCAATGTAATATTCCACATTTTCGCTTACAGGGTCAACTACAATTTCCGGTTCTTTGTCGTCATCCCCGCAGCTTATTAACCCCAAACTTGCTACAAACAGCAGCAAACCTGTTTTAAAAAACTTGCTTGTTCTCATTTTTCTTCGTTTTTAAAAATTAGTAATCTATTTATTTGCTTCCTTTATCAGGAAATAGCGTATATATTCCGGTTGGAAAAACCGGTTACTCCGGTTCTCATCAGGTCGGGTGCGATAAGTTTCCCCCATTTTTTCATCCGCATATCTGCCCCAGGATTCCATACTGTATTCCATGGCAAAATAATCCGCTTGCCTGACACGCACTCCCCGGTTACGGCTCCACTTCTTGCCGGGCAGAGGGATGGCAAAATGGAATCCTCCGTTTATTTCCCCATCGGTATACATTCCATACACGCCGATGGCATATTCTCCGAAATGGCGGGTGCAGTCGCCTCTTACTCCATAATCCCCATATAGATAACGTGCAGCTTGCAAATCAAATTGCAAATTGAAGCGAGGTTCATACACAGATGCTTTCAGTGCGGCATTCATCCGCAGTTTCCGGCTGATATACCATCCTTCGTCATCGGTCAGCACTGATTGCACAGTAGCTCCTGCCACAGCTCCCAGTTCCAGTCTGCCATTCGCTGTGCGGTATTTCATCTCCGCTTGTGCCCCCATGCGGTTGTTGGTAAAGTTTCCTGCGGTTACTCGCCCCAAAAATCCTTTGCCGAAGCAAAACTCTTGCGACAGTGCAATCACTCCGGGACGTATCTTCTTATACTGTCCTTTTAGGTTGGTCGCTACCGGGAATACCACTTGCGTTGTCAGTTCCGCCCCTTTCCATAAAGCCATCTCTACGGCAGGAGCCAAGTTGACATAGTAAGTATAAAGTCGGTCAAAGCTGGAGTTTTCCAGTTTTACTTCCGGATAGACCACAATGTCTACTTTCCCTGCCGATGAATTGAGTGTCCGGTGTGTCTTTTTCAGTACCTCCATCGCTTCATCGGTATCATAACTGATTCCCATCTGTCGGTACACTTCCCCTATGGTAATCTGTTTCTCTTTATATTCGGTTATCACCTTATCGCTCAGCGTAATGCATAGCTGGGGGATACTGTGCTCCAACACCACCATTTGCAGATTTCCCCCGTACATTCCTTCCATGGCTGCTTCGATGGCTTTGCCTATTCCCCGGTAAGTACCTCTATATACATTGTCTTCAAAAGCAATCGTTGTGTTGCCGTTCACCTCCGTTACCGTTTGTATGTTCTCCATTCCCAGTTGCTGTAGTTTTTCGGCCACTTGTGCCCGGAGGGAAATGCTCCATGCCGAAAGGAGGATTGCTATTAAATATTTGCTCATTGCGTCAATGTATTAGGGTACACTCATAGCGTATACCACCCGATACGCAAGTAAAATCGTGGGTAAAAGCATGCATGGACAAATGTTTCCACAGCCTGACTGCTGCTCCCACATTCACCCCGTCCGAGTCATATTCGGCCATCATTTTCAACTCTTTACAGAAAGCGGGTATATAGCTTATCCCTCCAAATACACCTTTGTATTTATTGCCGAAATTTTTAGTAGGTTTATTTTCTGAACCAGGAATGTAATATCCTATACTACTTGAAAAAATATTTCCATTTAAATCGATTTTTTCGTTATCACTCCATAGTAAGATTGAAAAGTGTTGGCTCCTTTATCCGCTATTGGATCATTGGCTCCTAGTGCTATTCCCGGCAGAAACTTTCCTTCTTTCCACACACACAGCCGGATGGAGTAGGAACGATCCTGCTGATTGTATTTAGGCTTGGATGATATATAGTCCCCTTTTATTAAAGTTTCCCGATAGGCAAGTTCCAGAAAGGAAAAGAAACTGATGCTCACAAAGTAATTTCCTGTGTTGTAGTCGAATCGTGCAGGCATCATCTGTTTGGGCAGATAATTTCCTCCCAACATCACTGTTCCCGGCTTCTGCCTGTCGGCGGTAGGAATATTCATCATACCGGTAGTTCCCAGCATATATTGTGCTTGTATATGCTGATGAACTCCGATAATCAGCAAGGTTAGAACTAGTAAACGTATTTTCATTCTTTTTTATTTGTGGCGGCAGGTTGTATCAGGCTTTCTTCCTCTGCTTCCGGTATTTCACTCCACGGCAGTCTGGCTTCAATGAACTGTGGAATCTTTGAAAGAATTTTGCCTTTCAGCGCCGAGATGGGTTTTATTCCATGACTTTTATACATTCTCAAGTCCTCCGCCCATTTCAGTTTGCTTTTTCCTGCATCAGTAGAAAGCCCCCCCATTCTCATTTTCACGATGTATTTGTTTAGGTAATATACTTTCAGGTTGGCTTCATACAGATAGCGCACCAGCAAATCCGAGTCGGCGGCTATCTTATAACTTTCGTCGTAAAGTCCCCATTTATCCATGCACTCCTTCTTTATATAGACAGTGGGGTGGAGTGGGAGCCATCCGTTTTTTACATTCTCTTTACTGTACCGTCCGCTTATCCAGTTTCGTATCATCTGATTGGTGTCGTCATAATCTACAAAGACTCCGTTGCCGTATATCATATCCGCATCTTGTTCCTCGAATGTTTTCACTATGTCGGAGATGGTGTGAGATGAAAACAGGAAATCGTCGGAGTGAATCAGACCGATAATATCTCCTGTTGCTGCACGTATTCCTTTGTTAATCGCTTCATACATACCTTTATCCGGTTCGGAAATAATTGTATCTATCCCGTTTTTATATTCATTGATGACAGCCAGCGAGTTATCTTTCGATGCTCCGTCTACCACTATGTATTCTATGTAGGGATAATCTTGTTCCAGTACACTTTCTATTGCTCCACGAATAGTGGCTTCCCGATTGTAGCAGGAGGTGATAATTGAAACTTTCATAGTGTTGATGCTTTTATAATGTAAGTGGTTATTTATCTAAATACGTTTCTTTTATGAATGCCTTGATTCTCTTGTCATTCCATCCAAAGCGTTTTTTTATTTCATAAATTTTGGCATCTACCAGGAAACGATACCAGAAACCTTGTAAAAAGTGCCATATAAAGCCCTCTTTTCCATCCAGAAATCCCCCTTTCAGAATGTAGCGTATATTGAAATTGATAAATGGCCGTAAGAATAGCGGTGCTTTTATATATTTCACTTTCAGCCACCGTTTACGCTGTTCCTCTGTACCCCAAAACTTGGCCTGTACTTCTTTGCCTCTGTCGTCCAGTCCGTATTCCATCATCAGCATATCCGCCATTTCCCGTGTAGCATATCCATTGTGCTTTTCTGTCCACCAGGTCAGATCATTCAAATTGGCGTCCACTTGATTCCCCTCTTCCACTGTGATTGTTGTTCCACTGAAGATGCGGATATGTTCATCCATCCATCGGTTCTCACACTCCCCATGTCCTCTTCGCCATACTTTCAGGTGGTAAGAAGGATACCATCCCCCGTGTAACAGAGGCTTGCCCATAAAATCTATACGCTTGCGGACGTATACTCCATTTACCTCATTGTTACATTCCGCCAATGCTTTTTTCATGGCAGGTCCCAAGTTACCCTCCAAAAACTCGTCAGCGTCAATGCGCCATATCCATTCTGTTGTGATGGGACAATTCTTCAGCCCCCAGTTGAACTGTGTCGCATAGTTTTTCCAAGGGTTTTGGTAAACTTGCGCTCCTGATTCTTTCGCAATTTCTACAGTTCGGTCTTTGCTGAAAGAATCGATGACGAATATTTCCTCACAGATATTTTTAAGAGAGTTGATACAACGGGATATATGTTTCTCTTCGTTGTATGTAAGAATGATGGCAGCTATGGAATTATTCATAATAGCTTCGTTATACTTGATATATACTTTTGTTATTGAAAGGCTCATTGCTGAATATCTGTGAAAAAAGATGGGCTGTGCATTTTAGCAGATATGCAGCAATAAATATGATGATATATATAATGATGATATTCAGTGGAAATATGTTATTGAGTTTATCTGTAAAGATGGCATATTGAACCATATATATTTCCAAAGTTAAAGTTGAGATAAAATAAATAAACTTTCCTCCTGATTTGTATTCCAATATTTTATAAATCTGAGGTGTGTCACAAAATCTATATATCCAATAAATACTACTCAATAACGGAATAAGTGATATTAACTGGAATTTACAGAAGAACGGATCTATTTTATAAATTCCCATAAGTACATAATATGTAATAAGACTTACCAAAGCATAACCTCCGGACTTGAGAGGAGATACAACCTTGTATTTTCTGATGGCTACCATAGCGCCTAGCATCATAAAAAGAAAATAATATATTCTCATAAATGGAACCGCGGCATACATTACCGAATGGTTAAAATCTAATACCCAGAAACTACTGATTGCCACAAGCAGGAAAGCTATGCCAAAAACTTGATTTAAATACTTCAATAGATAAGTACGGATGAGATAGAAGATGACATAATATGCCATAATACATGGTATAAACCAATATTTAGGGGTTGTTATTAAGTCTGTAATTTGCCAATTCCAATTGAAAATTACTGCCGATACCAGTGCCCACATTATGATAGTGGGATAAATTCTGTTAATTCGTCTTTTATACCAATTCGGAAAGTCGTCTTGTCTTCCCATAAATAGAGTAAAACCGGAACAGAAAAAGAATAAACCATCACCTATTGCCCCACCGGTAACTAAGCTACCGTATTTAGGAAATAATATTCCCATGTGTGAATAAGTTATTAAAAAGGCGGCAATGAACTTTAAGAGAATAATACCTTTGTTTTTACCCCCCCCCCCATGTAATTATTTTTAACTATATTCATTTCTTTAATATTCTTTTTTTATATATTTAGCCGGATTTCCTGCATAAACTCCCCACGGCTCTGCGTCTTTTACCATTACTGTACCTGCGCCTATCACAGCACCTTCCCCAATCTCTATATCAGGACCGATGAATGTATTAGCGCAAATCCATGTTTGATTACCGATACGGATTTCGGGACGCAGTAGGGGAAGAGCCGGATCGGTATAGTCATGTGTGCCTGCACATACATGGACGGTGGCTGACAGTAGCTTTTTCTCCTATTGTTACTTTACCTAAATTATAGATCAGGGTTTCTTCTCCAATGGCACTCCAATCGCCTATTTCCAGATTCCATGGGAACCAGATAATGGTGGAGGAGTAGATATGGACATGTTTTCCTATTTTAGCTCCGAATAGGCGTAGTATCGTGTTTCTGTATCCGAAAGCTATACGAGGAGAATTACGAAAAAAGATTTTTCCGAATGTCCACAGTATACGTTTTACGTAAATCCATTTGGAGTAGTTCAGATGATTGCGGTTTTCTGCTATGTTGAGTTCCATGTTTATAGACAAACTTTTTTATATAGCTCAACCATATCTTGAGCAACTTTTTGTGATGAATACTTTTCTTCTATTAATTTTTTTCCATTTTTTCCCATTTGCTCTAGTTGTGTTTCTGTACATTGCAGAAACTCTTTGAGAGCTTTAGTAGTAGCTTCGGTTCCTATTTCTGTCCACCATCCGCAATGATAACTTTCCAGCTCTTGCCATGGAGTTCCTTGGGTAGTTATGACAGGTGTACCACATGCAAGTGCTTCAGCTACCACTATACCAAAGTTTTCACTATGTGTAGGTAGAACAAACAGATCGGCTTTTTTTAAAAAGTTCCCACTTTTTATCACCGTATACACCTCCTATGAAATGAATTAAATTTTCAACACCTAATTTAGAAGCTAATTGCTTTAATTCATTGATATAGCTTTCTTCACCTTCTCCTGCAATGTTGATTGTATATCCTTGTAAATCTGCTTTTAAATTTGCTATAGCTTCTATCAAGAAGTTGATACCTTTTTTGACATGGATACGACTTAAAAATAAGATATTCTTATTCCGTATCATGACTCCTTCATTGTGATCTTATCTATTTCCACACAATTAGGAATTACTTCTATATTATTGTTCCATCCTAGCTGCGTAAGATATGTTTTTCACTTTCTGCCGTAGCGTGTATGACGTTTGCTATTTGTATTCCTCGTTTTTGGAATAGCAGTGATGCGGGAAATTTTTTTGTCCAATAATGACGTTTCATAATCCACGGTTCAAGCATTCCATGTGGAGTATACACTACAGTATATCCGATATTCTTAGCCCATATAGTGGTGCGTGCTGATAATGGTAACCAACAACTATTCGTATGAAACACGTCCGGCTTGATATCATTGAGCAGAGTTAAGAATTCCGTTTTTCCTTTGTTTGAGAAAGGATTGTTATTTTTTGGTATATAGTGAACGGTGCAGTTTTCCAAAGTCAACGGATTTGCCTCGCGATGGGTTACAACGTGGAGTTCCACCAACTTTCCTAACTCGGTTGTTAGCAGTTGCATGTATGCGCCGACACCACCCGATGTGCGATCAATACTGGGGATGTAATGTAGTATTTTCATTGTGTTTTTTGTAAAATATCTTATCGTCCACCTGTGCAAATACTATAAATATGTGGCATTATTCGTTTAAAACTAATGCCAATAATAATCCATATTGCTGCAAATATCCAAGGGCTTGCAAGATAACTGAATGCAAATCCGAAACTTGAATGATGGAATGGGATAATTAAAATTTTTCTGATAATGTTTAATGTAGGTTCATGGAAAAGATAAATGAAGAAAGTAAATCCGCATGCTGTCATGAGTACATTATGCTTTTTAATTTCAAAATCCTTAGGACAGAATTTGTCATATAAAATCCATATTGAGGTTATGCCAATCATAATTATTGGAATTTTTATTTGTTTCCATAATTCACATGGATATAATATCTCTGCTATACATAAGATGGTAAAAATAACTGGAATAAATATAGATTTCAAATTTGATAATTTATCCAAAAAGCAATATCCGAACATAAACCAAAGCATACCTAACAAAGGCAGAATTGGTATTGTGAAATAGTTCAGGACAAATAGTATTCCAAAAACTGCATATTTGCTGGTTTTTTCGCTTGCATAAAGTAATATAGGAGATAAAATAACTATAAATATTAAATCGCGAAGAAACCAAAGATGGAATGCGTACGGACTACCGTTTCCTGAATCAAAATATATAAAATTTAATATCTTATGTATTGGCTGATGAAAATTTTTAGAAATCCCTTTACTATTTACAAATTGTTCTATGCCAGGAATAAATTCTAATGTTAAATTAAATACGACAGGAAAAAGACAGGCTATAATATAAGGAATAAGTAATGTTTTTCCTCTTTTCTTTATTTTGAACCACAGCTTTTGGTAATCAGCATTTCTTCCGTCATAAAGATCTGTAAAGAATAAGTATCCACTTATCGCATAAAACAATGGAACTGCACATCGTCCTATCATTCCGCTAATAAAATTCTGCAAATTAGAATTGAATACCATTCCTTGTATCTCATTTGGATAATTATGAATCCAGAATGGATATATAATACAAGAATAATGGATATAAATGATAGAACCTTAATTTTATCACTTAGAAATTTTGTCATGACTATTTGTTAAAACATTCTCTAAATGATATTTTTTCCTTACCTAATAGCATGTATAATTGGGTTCTAAACAATATACATCCTAAAAAGCAAACGATTATTACTACAATTGATGATATTAAAAAGTAATATATGCTTCCATGACTAAAAGGTATTATATTAAGATAGTTTATAAGTTTTATCACATAATAATGTAATGGTAATATTATTAAAGCATTCCTTGAAATAAATCGGAATATGCCGATTTTTATTCCTATACGATTTAAAAATGTAAATATTAGAAACATCCATATTACACCTGTAAAAGTTCCTGTATAAAATGTTACAATATTATTTCCTAAATCATTATGAGACAAATTAGCGGTATATCCAGCTCTAACTATAAATGAGTATAGTAGAATGGCCAATATACTTAATCCAAATATCTCCCAATTCCCTAATTTATCTATAAATTTTTTTACTTTTCTTTTATATATAGAGCCAAAGGCGTAATATACATAGGCTGTACATGATGCACCTAAATTATAAGGAATGTTATGATTATTCCTTAAACCCCATCCAATTGCACCGATACATATAATAGAAATCAGTATTAATGGTATTCTGTTTTTGCAGCGTTCGTCAATAAAAGCATATAATAAACTAACAGTCCATAGAGTAAAAACAAACCATAATGGAGTTGCCCATATAGAAGAATTTCCCAATATGAAAATTTTAAAAAAATTTGCACATAAAGAACATATGAAATTTGATGTTATCCCTACTAAACTTAATATGTTTTCTATTTTAATAAATAAGGGCCCACGTGATGCTTCATCAATATTACCAGAATAAATTGGGAAAGTTATTATAAGAAAAAATAATGATAACCAAATGTAGGGAAAAAGTAAATGTTTTGTTTTACTTATTGCATAATCCTTGAACGTTGGAAATCGTCTTCGTGAGAACAATAATCCTGATAGGAAAAAGAAAGTAAACATTCTCATAAGAGACATCCAATTCATAGCATAAGAAAGTTCTGAATAAGCAATATGTCCTAAACATACTAAACATAGTATGAACCCCTTTAGTTCATCAATATAATTTATTCTTCCTGTTGATGTCATTTTATTAGTATCTTTAAACGTCTAAAATTGGTAAAATATTTTCTTTTGGGAACATATCTAATAAACCACCATTAGTAATATTGGTTATTTGTATTTTGTGGTTCTTACAATAAAGGGCTAAGCGATTTAAATCATGGAGATGACGTGAATGCATTAAGAGGTCTATCGCAAATTGTGCTGTTGGTTTATTTTCGAGTTCCTTATCATTACCATAGAAATGACTGTCTGCGGTCTTTATCATTTCATGACCTATACCTGTTGCATCAAATCCTGTAAAATATATGTGTTCAAATTTTTGCTGAATTGCAAAAGAAAAACAAGATCCAGATACCCCCAAATTATAAAAAGGAAGATTCCAATTAAGCCAATAAATGCTCTTTTCATATGGCTTAAAAAATTTAATATTACTCCATGATAATGGTAGTAATATTTTCGTGTTAGGGCTCATTTGAAGAATATCTCCAATCCATGATACTGGCCATATTCCTTTAAGCATCTTAGTATCAACAAATACATGATATGCTGGTTGCAAATCCTTATACATAGGATGCATAAACCACGATTTACAAACATAGTCTCCTTTCCTTTTAAGACACTTAAATCTTGGGTTTTTAGAGATGGTGCATTTAGTATTATATAAATATCTTTTCCAACTCCAACTGGAGTGATGTTTCTCATTTGTCGTTTTCTCCAGAAAAATGAAGGTGAAAAATTTATTATTATGGAACGTATTCTTTCAACACATGATATAATCATGTCGTCCTTTTTTATCATTAAAGCCCAAAAGTTCATATTTTATCTTTTTATTCTTCCGCTTGTATTTCCTGATAGAAGACTTTCCACTTCTTCTATACTTACTTGGTTATAGTCACCCTTTATTGTATGTTTTAAACAAGAAGCAGCAACAGCAAAGTCTAGTGCATGCTGATTATCATTTGGATATGTATTCAATCCATATATTAATGCTCCCATGAAACTATCTCCACCACCAACTCTATCTACAATGTGTGTAATATTATATATAGGAGACTGATATAAGGTATTACCATCATAAAGGACACCAGCCCAAGTATTATGATTTGCATTAATAGCTCCGCGTAAAGTAATAACCATTTTTTTTTGCAATGAGGAAATTTTTTTCATCATTTGTGAGCAAACATCTTTAAAAATCTCTGGATTAATGTTATCTTTTACCTTTTCTGCATCAAAATTCTTTGGCTTTATTCCAAAAACTTTTTTCGCAATCTTCCTCATTGCCTAAAATAATATCAGATTTTGCAACTAATTCCGGCATTATTTCTTTGGCTTCTTTACCATATTGCCATAACTTTTCTCGATAATTAATGTCACAGCTTATTGTTAACTTTCTTGAGTTTGCAATATCTATTGCTTCTTTAAGAACCTTTGCTGCATTTTGTGAAAGTGCCGGTGTTATACCAGTCCAATGAAACCAAGTAGCTCCTTCGAAAACTTTTTCCCAATTAATAATTCCTGGAGTTAATTCAGTAATAGAAGAATGTGAGCGGTCATAAAAAATGCGTGAAGGTCGATAGATGGACCCCGTTTCAATATAAAGAATTCCAATTCTTTTACCACACAATATGACATGATCAACATTAACTTTTTTTCCACGAAGTTCATCTAAACATTTACTAGTAATAGGATTATCAGGCAGTGCTGTAATATATTCTACAGGAACACCGTAATTTGCGAGTGATACCGCTACATTTGCTTCTGCTCCAGCATAACTTATATCAAGGCTATTGCATTGATTTAATCGTAGATAATCAGGAGCTCCAAGACGAAGCATGATTTCACCAAATGTTACAATTTTCATATTACAACAGTGTTTTATACATTATTTCTGCTATCTTAAAATCTTCTTCCCAATCTATATCTTTGCTATGTATTTCGTCCATTATATATAATAAGGGTTTTTGACCTATACGATTTTTTTGTTCTGTATAGACAGAGCGTTTTGCCAAGAATATAGCGTGGTTTATTTCATACAACGGTTCTAAATCTTGTGTTCTTGGCCAAGGTATATTCGTTGTGTTATTCACAAGTTTACCCTCTTGATTTAAAAGGAAGTTCTTTAGTTCTTTTACACTGACTAATGAATCGTAGCCTTTAATAATTTTTGATAAGTATTGTTCTATAGCTGTATCATATACTTTTGCTTCGACTAATGGTGTAGTAACATGCCCCCAAAGTATGTGATCTGCATTAGTTATTGTGGGAACATAACAAATTAAATCTTGCAAATTTGTTGTACTGAGACAAAGTTCGTTTGGGCGCGGAATAATTCTTAGTCTACTGTCACTAGTATATTTTTCAGCAATTGCAATGCACATTTCATCATTTGAAGAAAATAATATTTCATCAATATGCTTGGTTGAGAGCAATTGTTTTATTTTGTTTTCAACTAAACCGCCTTCAATATCGGCAAATGGTCTTGTGTTTTTGTTTTTTACTCTTTCACTACCTTTACGAGTTGGCAGGAAAAACGCTATCTTTTCTGACATAATATCTTGTTTTTTTAAATGTAATAATTAAGAAAAACAAACAAAACTATTTTGAATATATTCATGTTAGCCTTATGATAGGTGTAAAATATTTAAAATTCAACCTAGCTAATTTATAAAAATATGGGAATATCTATTAAAGATATTGGTAAACAGATTTTGCTATAAGAGATTTATATAAGGTTGGGGTCAGAGATTTTAGTTTTTTTCCTGTAAAGTTTATATAATTCTCAAATAAAGTTCGGTTTTCATTAGACAAATCCATTTCTTTATCAGATAGAATTTCACCCATATAACCATCATAGCCAACAAGAAATATCTCTTCTGTATTTGCTTCTATTGTTGTTTTAAGTGCCACTGCTGTACAAGAATCTTGATATTGTTTCGTAAAGGCTATTTCTGGTAGTTCATAAGTATGTGATTTTGCATATTCAGGAACTTCTGTACCCATTGTACGTGGATAAGGAGGTAGCACACATATACCTTTAAACTCATTCTTTTTTATATTACAGTTCATACGTTTAGCCTCATTACCCACTAGGCAATAAATTTTTTTGTTGTTTATCTTATTGAATAAAGTTGCATGGCGAGAAGTTGCCAAAATAACAATTATATCTTGGTTTCGTTGTAGAAATTCGATTATAGCACTCGTATGTGTGACAACGCTATTACCACCACCTACTATCATCATTCGTCTTGCAGAAATATTTGGTAATAGCGGATAGTGTGCATTATCTTCTATACCATTGCGGCGATTATCTAAAGCTAAAACTATACTGTTGAAACTATATGTACGATTGGTAACCCAATCCATAACATCTTTCTGTGGAATTGAATTTGCGCCAGATAACATATATGGTAAATTCGTTCCCCATGCATACTTATCTAATAGAGGTTGGAATGAGAAAATTACATCTCCTAATATATTAAAATTCACTTCTAATCCTCGTTTAGAAAGCATTGTAAGAAGAAGTTCCATATTGAGATTTCCGGCACCACGTCCCATACCTAATATAGTCGCATCAACAAAATCAACACCTTCTTCTATTGCTGTAAGTGTATTTATTAGCCCCAACTGTAGATTATTATGACCATGAAAACCTATTGGACATGTTGTCTTCTTTTTTACTATTTGGGTTATCTCTTTTATATCTGATGGCGTAATTCCTCCAAAGCTATCTACCATACAGAATAAATCAGCTATACCATTTATTTTTTCCAATTTGTCCAAGAAACCCTCATATTCTTTCCATTTAGACATATACATAGTATTGAATCCAACTTCAAACCCGAATTGTTTAATTTCTTTTGCAAGTATTACAGCCCGTTCGAAATTAATTGGATCAACGGCTATTCTTATCATGTCAACTAATCCTATTATAGGTATTAATAGCGTAGATAAGTCATCAGGTCTTGTACTTTTTTCATTAAGCATTATTGCTAGTTTCTTTTTACTATTATTTCTTATATGCTTGAGAATAGATACAGGGGAATAACCAAATTTACCAGTATAGCCATTTGATGATACATTCCTATAACCTAATTCTATATAATCAATTGGTAACTGATTCATTGCATTGATATAGGTAGTAACAAGAGCGTCATCAAAATCCCAATTGGTGTAATAACCACCATCACGTAAAGTACAATCTAATATTTTCATAATAAAACTATTTGTTTTCCATACTCCTAAAAACATCGTACCAGGCTTCTTCGGAATATTTTTTTATTAGTATTTCTGTATTATTTAAGCAAGCTGTTATTGTTGTATTACTCTTACTATCTGTATTGATTAAGTTTTCAATATATGTAGTCAATCTTTTTTTATCGTATGGTGCGCATAAATAATTTATGCCATTAAGTTCCGGATATTCTATTGTTGAAATTACAATTTTGTTATAGGCTAATGTTTCTAAAATTTTTGAAGGAAAATTATAATGGTTTACTATGGACAATGGGTCACGTAAACTTAAAGTGAAATCTACACTGTGGAGTAAATCCAGATATTCTGAATGTTTTTCAAAAAATCCTTTATAAATTATATTTTTGTATTTTCGACATATTTCCTCAACCTTTATTTTGTAATCATCACTTATTATTCCTGATAAAAATAATGTCGCTTCTGGGATGTTCTTGAAAACATCTAAAGCTAGTTCAATTCCTGTATTTTTATTTAATGTTCCTGAAAGTAAAAAACATTTGTTGCGATGAAAATTTCCAATTTGTTCACTGATTTTGGATTTGGGGATTATTCCAGGGATACATGAAAAATTGTGATTAACTTCATTGCATCTACCAGAAAGAGAAACAACTCCTTTAGCTTGCCGTATTGCCCATAGTATAGATTTTCCTATCCATCTATTATATCGTGCTGGATTATAATCAGCTAATAGTATGTAGACTTTTTTAAATGATAATGCATGTATAAGAAGATATGATAATAAATTTCCTGTCCATACGTTGTAAAACCAAATATTTTTTTCTGGTGCTTTTAATATACGGAAATATAACCAAATATTATCCAATATAATATTTATTGCTTTACCAATACCCTTATGTTTGAATACTCTGCATAAATGATATTCTATACCGGTATTTTCTTCTATTTGGTTTTGAAAATTTTGGTCGATGTTTGCGGGTGGAATAGCAACATGATGAGAAAAATACCCAAGCTCATTTATATGCAAGCAAAAATTGTTTGCAGCTTGAGATACATTATATTTTTTTACCAGAGTATTGGGAACATTTTGAGATATAAATAAGCTATTTTTCATTTTTCAATTTTTCTTTTAGCAATGTAAAATCACATAAAGCATCTTTATAATTTTTAATCCATTCCAAAGACTTGTTCCACCACTGAAGTCTTATTAAATAGTTTATATCAGTATCACTATATCGAAATTTTATTATTTTAGCTGGTATTCCTCCTACAATTGCATAAGCTGGTACATCTTTAGTTACTACAGCGTTAGCAGGATTACAGCTCCATCATTAATAGTTACTCCTCCTGTAATTAAAGCACCTTCTCCTATCCAACAGTCACTGCCGATTTTGACAGCAAAACCAGGTTTTACAAAATTGAATTCATCATATTTAGTGGAATCTACAAATGTTCCTGAATTTTGTTTTCTAATAGAATAGAATGCTGGACAAGTTGTTACATATGGGTAAGTGTAAGGATGTCGACCTGGATTAACAACGACTCGTGGTCCTATTGATGTAAACTTACCAATTTCAGTCATTGCAATATCACAATGAGCACTAATATAAGAACCATAGCCTAATTTGCCATCAAAATGAGTGTTTTTTCCTATTTTGTTCATTCCTTCGAAAATCGTTTTTTTCGAAATAATGGTACCACTATCAAATATACATTTATTTCTATACTTAAATTTTAGTAGTTGCCTTTTTAAATATAGTTTCATAGTTGACGCGTTTTTTTATGAATAAACTAATTCTTTTATCTGTCATATTTAATAATCTTTTATTGTAACATAATCCAATACTAAGCCAAAATGCAATAGACCATGAATTTTGTGACATTTGCAACTCAATAGACATTACACACCAATACAATACGACGAAAATAGAAATAATCTTCATTATGTGATTATGGGAATTGTGCATGGCATAGGCGGAAGCATTTCGAATTAAACAAAAAAACAGAATAATAAAAAATAATCCTCCCCAAAGATAAAATTCCAATATACCAACTTCTACACCATTACGATGAAATTTAATTAATTCATAAGCATCTTTTAAATTTGAATTATATGTTCCTGCAAATGATTTTCCAAATATTATATTAAAAAGATCTGTTTGGTCATAAATAATTTCTTTATAAAGTTCTGTCCGTGTATCTGTTGTTTGTCCGTGGGAAAATGCTTGTTCAAAATTTGAGGTATTTGTCAAATTGAAGATGTTAAAGAAACCTGTGCCTGCAGTAATAAATAGAACAATTGGTAAATAAAGAAGAATATGGCGAATTTTATTCAAATTTTCAGTTATAAATTTCCATCTGAATATAGTCAATAGACTTAATATTGCAACAGAGGACATCATGATAAGGTGTGTACGATCCGTCAAATCAAATCCAAAGGACATAATAAAAAACAATGCGATTAGGATTTTCATTGTGTTCTTTAATTTAAAGAAAAACAGTATATATAGATACAATATGGCTGTGCTTCCTCCAAAATTTGTCATTGTTTGATCTCCCTTATATGGATATTTAAAAAGAGATAATAATAGAATTGTTATTAGTATAATTGAAAAATATTTTCCTTTTTGTTTGGATTGGACCAAATAACTCCAGATCGGTAAAAATAAGATAGAAGTATGTGTAAAGTATAATCCCCAATTATCCCATCCTTGTACAAAGAATGTGGAAATAATAAGATTTGATAATACATATAAAACAAAATATTTGATGGATTTATGGTATAAGTAAAATCGTTTTAAGGAAGTCCAGTTAGTAAATATAAAACAAATGTAACCAAACAAAGTTAGCCCTATTGAAAACATTTGACTTGTTAAGGAAGGTATTATATAAGATAAGAAACTACTTCCTAAAATAAACAGAATACATAAAAGGTTTATGATTTCTTTTCTGTCTGTATAATTTCTTACTGTCAAATCCATAGTATACAGTTCTTATTTTGTAATTAAAGAAAGAATTTTATTAAGACGCTCACCATATGCTTCCCAAGAAAGTCTCTTTTCTATACTACAATATTTTCTTGTTCCAATTTGACTGTCTGCTATATCTAGGGCATTTTTTATGCTAACTCCAATTTCATCAATGTCGTTGAAATCATCTACGACTTTGATATAATCTTTATTATCTATATATTGTAACAAATCATCTCCTCCTGTATGTTTGGTAATAACTAGTGGTAAACCGCATGCAACGGCTTGAGGTTGTACTAATGCAAGTCCTTCATCTTTTGATAGCAAAACAAAAAACTTTGGCTTTTGAATAGTAGTAAATTAATTCTGATTCAGGAACAATATTTTGGTGTTTGAAATTAATTTCATCAGGAAATATCACATCAGAAATTGCTCCTACATGTAATAATGAATAATTATATTTTTTACAAACTTCAATAAGTACATCACAACCTTTACGTTTTGACCAATTACCCACCATTATCAAGTCGTATATTTCCTTTGAGTCAAGTTTTGTAGGTTTAAAATAATCTAAATGCATACCATAATTGTTTACGATTATCTGTTTAGAAGGAAAACCATTGTCAACAAAGCTCTTCTTAACATAATTTGAACCCACTAAAATATAATCGGCATTATTATATTGTGCTTTATCCATTTTGATGTAACTGGCTGGTTGTAGTGTTCCATCATATATTAATTTCATTTTATTAAAATAATCTACATGGGAAGAACCTCTGTCTAAAATAGAAATAGCTCCAAAATGTTTTTTCACCATTTTCATTGTATGACTATAGTTCGGACTTTGAGTTATGTAAACATCACATTCTTTTTTCCATAATAATATAAAATATGCTACCCAATCAAGTGAAGTACGATATAATTCTCGTGTAAATGAACAAGTGAATTTTCGATAAAGAAAATAGAATGGGAAGACATAATATATAAGATTTATACCGCCTTTATTAAGACCATATTTTTTAAAAGTATTATGATGAGTAGAACATACGAATGTTACATCATGTCCTAACTTTTGTAATTCGCGAGCACTATCTAATAAATGGGCACGTCCCATACTAGTAATAATTATTTTCATATCTAATAAATTAGTAATTGTAGGCACTCAAATTTGGTCCTTTTTCTTTAGGGTACTGGTAGATATCATATCCTAAATTGAGTGGAAAAGTTTTAAGATTAGCATTGGTTTGTAGTTAGAATAATCTGCAAAAAAGTCAAGATTCTCATGTTATATACCTAGTTTGAATGTTTATATTCTGTTTCTTCATCACTGTTAGAGTAAGTACTCAATTTAGAAATATCTCCTAATTGAAGTATATCAAATGTTCTAAATTTTGGCTGTGTTTTTTTATTTTCCCTAATAGGATATGATAAAAATAACCCCATTGTTTTTATTCCTAACAATTTGAAAGAATCAGAAAGTATGTATGCCATTATTATTTATTCCATTTCACTTTATTCTGCAGAAATCTACTTATCATATTTCTTTCTTGTCTGCTTAATCCAATAACTATAATAATCAAACTTAATGAAATACTGTTTAAACAGAGAATCGAGATTAACCCCAAAATAGTCTGTGGAATAAACAATGTAATTATTTTGCATATAAATGATGCTGGCACAGCTACAAAGAAGCAAGGTTTGATTACTTTTTTAAGTAATTCATTTATTTGTATGATTGAGACTTTTGAGGCTATCCATACTCGTATTGTGCAAACAAATATCTCATACAATACCATTGCTATTATCAGGGCATTAGGGTTATTGGTTATTATGCCTGCATAGTAACTGATAGGCAAAACTAATAAATATATAGCTTCGGGCCATATCATAAATTTAGTAATATTGCCGGTTGCATATACCGCTGTACGTATTGTTTCAAAAGAAGCATAGGTAAGACTCAGAAATATAGTACACTGTGCATAAGTCACTGCATATGGTGGTACATCACCTAGCCAAAGGTGCATGATATATTCCGTTTGAAAAAGGAATGGTATCATTATAAAAAAAATAAGAAATACTTGAAATTTACTTCCTGCATAGATAAGTTTTTTATGTATATCCAGCTCACCATTGGCATATGTTTTTGTTATTTGTGGAGCGATGGCACGCTGCAAATTTTGAGCAAATGACAAAACTGAGTTTTTCAATTGCATTGAAATTGTATATACAGCATTAATAGCCACACCAAATGTAAGATTGATAACGAGGACAAACCCTTGTGACGAAAGAACCTGCAAAGCACCGGAAGCAGAGGATATACCGGCAAATTTGCCAATTTGCATTATTTGGTTTTTGTCTATAATCATATAATAATGGACTTCCGGAAATTTGCGATGGCAATATATCTGATAAGCTATTCTTATTAATATGCTTATTGCTGCCATTAATATAGCATAAATTAATAAACGGCCAGTAGGAAAATAGCTAAGGCAATAGGCTGAAGCACATGTTAAGATTACTTGAAGAATACTGATAGCAGCAAAAGCATTCATTTTTTCATGTGCTACGATTAGTGAATTATAAGGAATGCTTATAAGATTGACTATACAAGTGAGTACTGATATTTGAAACACCCATTGGGCTGCATCCATACTTTCCGCTGGTATGTTTATTTTGGTATGTAGAAACCATAGGCCTCCGATTTCAAGTAGTATAAATATGATTCCGGACAATAAAAATATGACATTTAAGCAAGAACAAAATACTTTGTTTGGATCACCGTTATCACGTCCTATTTCATAAGTTAGAAAACGTTGTACGGCATTGCTCATTCCACCACTGAAAACAGCGAACATACTGACAATACTACCAACAACACCATAGATTCCCATATCCTCTACACCAAGGTTGGCAAGTGTTAAACGTGTGGTATACAAATTCAACCACATTGTAAACAACATACGTACATAAAGTAATATGGTGTTTTTGGCTAAGCGATTTTTATTAAAATTGTCAGACATTGATGAGTATTTAATTGGATATGTCTTTTCGTAATTTTCGGATTCGAAACTTATAAAATGGTAGAGGTTTTATACCTAAGTGTTTATTTTATCAAAAACAAGAACCATTTCCTTATTCAGGTTATTAATCTCTTGCATCTTTGTTTCTATTCCGTTTTGTCGATTTGTTATTTTTTTTTGTTCTTCAATGCACCTTTCTATCATTCCCTCTAAATTGGAAACAGAAGGTCTTACATCTTCTTTCCAATGAATATTATCTTTTATTGCTTGCGTGCATTTTGATGAGAATTCATAAGAATGTAGATGTTCTCTAATACTTGATATTATTCTCTTCTTTTTTTGATTATATTGGAAAAATCCCAATCCTAAGATGGCAATTATGATCCCAATTAAAGGTGCGAACGTCATTCCAATCAGCGGTATCATGTTCCTTTCCATCATAACCATTGTCGCAGCTATAGAAAAGGGAGTTATTTCAGGGAACAATGCATTGTAATGTTCTTCCATCTCTAACCTTAGAGCTGGAAGATTAATTTTGCAGTTCGTGCCCAGCTCTATATTAATGATATATTTTTCCACTGTATGCTTAATCTCTTTCTGTAATTTATCGCTCGCTGAGTTTAAATATGGAACAATTCGTCCTTCTAAAGCAGCATTGATTCTTTCTGTACATTTTCTTTGTATTGTTTCTATTGTTTTAGTGGCATTATCTTTTAGCCCCAAAGTAAACATAGAAAAATTAGGTGTAAACACTTCATCAACCCATTCCTCAATCTTGCTGTCAACGCTCAATATCTCGGTTTCTATTTGTATCTTTATGAATTTATATGCATCTTCTTCATACAAAGAACATATTTGGGTTATTTCTGCAATACATGCTTTTGTTTCGGTTTCATTGTTTCTCAGTTGTTTCTTTTTCTGCAGACAAATATGTTGGCTATTCTGTAATGCTTCTATTTTCTCTCTAATAAAACTTTCAAGCTCCTCTCTGACTTTTCCAATCTTATTACATGCTATTTCATTCTTTATGGGTATGCGATTCGTTTGCAAGAATTCCCATATTTTTTACGGACATTATCAAAACCTGCATCGTTGAGTACAGTCTTCTTCTGCTCAATCCTGTTTAATTCCTCTGCCGCACTTACAAAAAACACACCATCTTCATGGAGAATAGACTTGGATGACAACTCTTTTCTTAGACGAAACTTCAATGTATCGCATTCTTCCTCGTCAACATTCTGTAAAAGGTCTGAAAATCCAATAGCAAAGAAAATAGATGTTATTCCGTTTTTCTGCAAATATTCTATTTTTTCCGCATCTAATCTAGAGTTTGCCTGTGATATATGCATACAATATATCACAGCATCGGCTTTTTTTAATGCATTATTTGTTTCCTCATCATCCATATATGGGTCGTTAAAGCCCGGCGTATCAACAATAACAATGTCTTTTTCACAGAAAATATTGTTGTGGAAGATTTCTAATACATCGCCAGTTCTTGGTATATAATTGGAAGAATTTCTGTCAACGAATTCTTTTAATTCTTTTATACTTATTTCTTTCACTAAAATATTCCCTTTTTCGATATATTGTATCTTTAGATGTGAATTACAATAGCCTATCTTACATACCATACTAGTACTGGGATTTATATTTTCAGGCAAGATTCTCTCTTCTATCATAGCATTTATGAAAGTACTTTTGCCTGAATTAAATGGCCCAATGACAGTCACAGTCAACGGACTGGTTAAATTCAAAAGGACATCTGACAAATCATTGACCAGTCTTATCTCGTCATCTGATTTGATTATCTCAACTTTTCTCATCTTAGTAATAAGTTGCGACGCAGAATTGATAGTTTCTAATATATATTTTTTATTCATTTTGTTTATCTTTTATGTCGTTAAAAAGTTGAGGTATTTCATCAAAGTTGTCAAGCCAGATTATTTGAAAACCGAAACTTTTCGCATCCAACTCTTCTAAACACATTATTTGGTTCAACAACTTTGTCTCTGACAGAAAACGGTTTTCATTATTCAAATGTATGTCAGGAATCTTTTTTATTAAATAATGGGGAGTTTGCCTGTCTTGATGTTCTTTTATATATGCGTCTGCCAATCTTCTCATATTTGGGTCTGTAAAGCTGATACCCACGTATAAACAAATATTTTCGTCTAACACTCCTAATTGTTTTATAGTTTCATTATTCGTTAAATCTGCATATTGTTTATGGTATTCATCTTCACTGAAAACAATTCTTCTGTTGAGGCTAACTTCACTTTCTTGTGGAAGAAAGCCATGAACATGATGAATAGGAATGCCGTCACCATGACTATGGGTATATTTTATTCCATTTTCCTTAAAATTGCGTTCCAAGAGATCATCAAAATTATATGTAATTATTTCTTTTACACCTTCATTACGACTATTACTGGAACAAAGTTCAACGATTGCATGAATTGTATTTGTCCAATCTTTATTCAGTCCTTTATAAAGATTCCTTTGAATACGTTCATAAAAACATTTACAGTCTGATTGCTTTATCATGCGTGCCAGCATTTCCTGACTAACAAATAATTCGTTTTTAAGCTTATCACATAAAACATCAGTATAATCGGAAGACAATTTTGAAATCTCTAAAAACATTGAAACAAGCAGTTTATTCCATGATGGAATTCCTGAGCCAATAGATATTCCAGCTCCACAAAACAACACTAGATTTTTCTCTTTATATGCGTTCTTTAATTGAATAAGGGCATCCGACCTGCATTTTTTTCTAAACTTGTCATTGGCTACGACTTGTCCTGCATTTATTTTGAGATACCGGATTAGTTCCTCACAATTTTCTTCGACGGTCTTTGTTCTTGTTATAAAAAAACGATTCCGATTTTCTGAAAATTTAAATATTGGTAAACGTTCCTCTATATAAATAGGCAAGAGACGTTTGTTTTGTTCCTTTTCTTCAATAAGGGCAATCTCATGATAGTATCTAAGTAACTTTTTTTCTTCTGTAATTCTTGACAATATCCATATTATGGAATCATTCTCTTTTAATAAACTCTCTACATGTTCTTTATAATTAGAATTATTGTTGTAAGCAGCACACTGAACACAAATATCATTCTTTCTTAATATGTGGGTTAGTGTTTCTGCAAACTCCTTATCTTGGTTATGATATTCTATATGTACATGTGGTATCATAGAAAAATCTGTTGTTTTTTCAATGTTAGCATTTTTTGTTAATCCATTGTTTTGATATCCCCGTTATTTTATCATTATGTGCTATGTCATTTGCCAAAGAACTAATGATAGACACAAAGAAAGAACTTACGATTTGTTGTGCAATGTTGGTGTTTATGTTGTCAAACTCTCCATATAATCCTGCCCTGACAGCTTCGGAGACCTTTTTATCCTTTTTTTAGGGAGATTGGCAACCTCATAAGTGATAAACGCAATCAATAACGGTATTATAATTCAAGCGATTGACATATCTCCTAAATGAGCCCCAACCTATGTAATAAACTTCCCTTACGGCATGGAAACAAGACCCGTTTACCAACGAATGAATCTTGTTTAATATTAACCATTTCTTTATGGAATTCTATACTCCGATCCAAGATAGGATATGAACCTTACCTTTTTTTCACACGGTCACAGATCGAACAACTGCTTTTTTATAAATTAGTAGATAGTAGAGAAAATCTTATTTAACAGTGAATTTCTAAATGCGTTTGCTTCCTCTCGATAACTTTGTTACGAAGTTTATGTTATAGAAAAAAGTATCGGGAAAGAATAGTCTGTATCACAGCTTAAGCGTGTCTGTTGCCTTTGAAGGCACTTTTGGAAAACAGTTCATTCAAAATGACGGTAACATCTGTTTCAAGCAAAGAATAATCCTGTGAATTTTCTTTTCTGTCATATCAGTTGTATTCCGTTTTTCAAAGCTTCCTGCACTACCAGTGAATCCTCATGGTCACCGATGACGTCAATCTTTTGGTCGCCCAAATGCAGTTTCAAGCGTGCGGTCATGCGGATGCGTGCCAATACACCTTTCTTTTCTCCCGTGCTGCGGACTAATAAATCAATATCTCCTCCACGCTTTTCGTCATTCAGACGGGAACCGAAGAGATATACCTTCACTGTTTCACCATAAATATCTTTGGCTATTTGGATGATGGTTTGTTTCCCCTCCACATTTCCTAGCGTCCGCCATCCTTATTTCATCTTCTCCACAAACCCCACCGGCATATCAACCCCCGCACATCCCAACAAATCCAGTCTCACCACCACTTTCGCCTTTCCATCCACTTCCACCAATTCTCCTTCCAGTCCCTTTAGCGGACCTTTGACCACTCGTATCAATTCTCCCGGAACCAATGGTGCGGCACACATCTCCACCGCCTCGTCCGAATAATCCAGCATAAATTTGAACCGTTCCATCTGCTCGTCCGGAATCACCGCCGGAGTATGTTCGCCATGCAGCACCATATACCGGCTGATGGCCGACAGCGTGAGCACCTGCGAACGTTCCGCCGCATCCACATGGACAAAAATCATCATAGGGATAACCACCCGTTCTATTTTCTTTTTCCGGTAAGTCCATTGGCGGATTTCTTCTTGTACAGGCAGGAAGTTTTCTATATTCATTGCAGTCAGCCGTTCGGCCGTCTTCTTTTCGTGGTGAAGGCGGACATACGCCACTAGCCATTTTTTCATATTCGGAGGAAGGAAAAGTAATGTTAGATGTTCTAAAAATTGAAAGAAATGATGCCTCTTAAGCACGCTACGCTGTTACCTGTGTCATTCCCAGGTAAGCTTGTCGTTAAATTCTGATGCAAATATAGACAATATTTTACGATAACAAGCTATTTGTTCGCAAAAAATGAAAAAATTAACAAGAATAATACATTTATTCCTACTTTTGTACTTTTTATATTTTAAATCATATTAACATCATGGAAAAATCAAGATTTATAAGAAAAATAATGGCAGATTGCAGTTCTTTCAGGAACTGGAGATAGTAATGGTGAAATATCGCCTGTCCGGTGAAGGATACACCGATGAGGAAATGAGGGTTTTGAAACACATGTGTAAGGATACACTGGCTGATATAAACGAGTTTATGCGGAAAAAGGAGGAAAAGAAGAAGAAAGAACGGAAAGAGAAGAAAAAGAGGAAAGAAAGGAAATAAGGAATAAAATGTAAAAAAACACTAAAAGGAAGTCTCCCGGTTATTTGTACACTTGTGTAATGAATGGGTGTTGTAAATCAATACTTTATGTTTGGTTAGTGTACAATTTTAACTTTTGATTGTATGGGTTTGCAATATACTTTTGTTTTCATGGTGGAGGGAAATGCCCTCCTTTTGATAATTTAAATTCATACATGAATGGTTTATACCGATTTATGCTCTTTCTATTTCTCGGTGTTCGATGAACATGCCGTGGATATGACATTGAAAGAGTTTGTGGAACTTCTGCGTGGCGAACGCTGGAAAGCGCAAGTGGAAGAGTATCAGCGCCTGAAGGCTTCGGGCAGGGAGACAGAGGCCAAGAAATTAAAGAGAAAACTGGCTGCGCTGGTGATAGCCGGGCGTTGCGAAGGGAGCCATGCCGAAACTAATCTGAAGCAGTGGAGCGGGGACGCCATGCTGGATGTGGATAAATGTAACGGCCGTGTGTCTGAGTTCTTGCAAGTCTTGAAGGACACTCCTTGGGTGAAGGCGGCATGGCGCAGCGTTTCGTACGACGGGCTGAAGCTGGTGGTGCGTGTGGAAGCAGAGAGTGTGGACGAGTATCGTCTGGCATACGCGTTGGTGGCATGGCACGTGGCGCAGCTTCTTGCCTTTCCCTGTGACATGAGTTGCAAAAATCCCACCCGTCCTTGCTTTGCGTCGTATGATCCGGAAGCTTTTTTTCGTCCGGATACCGAAGTTTTTCCCTGGCGCCGCTTTGTGACGGAGCATCCCGACAGGGTGGGGGAGATTCTGGCAGAGTTGAAAGTGAAGACCCCGGCAAGTGCATCCAAGCCTCTCGTTGCGGCTTCGGGCATGCTGCACACATTCTTCAACGAGTTCCTGGCGCAGAATCCTTTTGTGGATGGCAAAAAGAATGAGTTTTTGTTGAAGCTGGGACGTATCGCCCGCTATAAAGGAGTGGGGGAAGAAGAGTTGGTCCGGCTGAAAACGCTGGCGGTGGAAAGGCTGGCGGGTATGGGGTGTGCCGCCGGGGATATACCTCCGCGCATAGACTCCGGATACCGGTATGCCGACATGAACAAGGGTTCCGAAACACCTGCTTCCAGGGCTCACAAGGCTCAAGGCTCACTTAGGCGGTATTCTGATTCCGGCGAAGAGGGTGAAGAGGCTGAAATAGAGAAACTTGAGGCTGACAAATTGCGCCGCAATGTTCCGTGTCTTCCGGATGAACTGTTCGACCGTTTGCCCGACTTTTTGAAGCGTGGTTTGACACACGTCCGTAACAAGCGCGAGAGGGATATTCTGTTGCTCTCCATGATTACCAACATCAGCGGTTGTCTGCCGGGGGTGAGGATGAATTATGGAGGAATGGTTTATTCCGCCGATCTCTACCTGGTGGCTTTAGCCGGTTCGGGCAGAGGAAAGGGGGTGATGCAACTGGCGGCAATTCTGCCGCAGCCATTCAGGGGTATTACGATGAACTGAACAGGAAGGATGAGCGTGAGTACCGGCAGAAATTGCTGAAGTGGAATCTGGAGGAACGGCTTGCCGCTCAGGAAAAGAGGGTTCCCGATTTGGACCAATGCCCGGAGATGCCGGTAGAACGCATCCTGAAGGTGGCTCCCAATATTTCGAAAAGCCAGTTGATATTGGCTTTGGAGGCGGGTGGATCGGTCGGCTTGGTGATGAATGCCTCCGAGCTGGATATGATAAGTTCTGCCATGCACCAGGAGTATGGAAAACATGATGATGTGATGCGTGCCGCCTCCCAGCACGAGGAGGTGTCTTCTTATTTCAAGACGGATCACCGGCTTGTTATTGTGAGTGATCCTCATCTGGCATTATGTGCTTCGGGTACTCCCGCCCAGTTGCATAAATTTATTTCTTCGCTGGAGAATGGGATGTACAGCCGTGTGGCTTTCTATGTGGGACAGGCCCCCTGGGAGTATAAGTCTGCCAATCCCGGCAAAGTCCGGCTGGATATGCGCGCTTATTTCAAAGGGATGGGCGAGGAGCTGCTGCGTATGTTTATCTTTCTCTCCGGATCGTCTACCGAGTGATTTTCACCGAGGAACAATGGAAAGAGCATACGGAGCGTTTCAGAACGTATCTGCGTGAGGTAGTGGCGGAAGATGATGATTCTCCGGGTGCTATTGTGCTGCGCCACGGACTGATGATGTCTCGTATTGCCATGGTGCTGACTGCATTGCGTAAGTGCGAGCCGCAATGGAATACATCGGAGTGGAAATGTTCGGATGAGGATTTCCGTACGGCCATGCAGATAGTGGATGTGTTGCTGGAACACAGTTTGCTGCTTTCCACTTCCATGGATGATACTGCCGGAAGAATCAGGCCGGTAAAGGCTTTTTTCAAACTGCGTCCCATCTTGAGAACAATGCCGCGTGAGTTTACATATTCGGAGCTGATGGCGGCTGCCAATGAAGCAGGGTTGCCTACAGCATCCGTGAAACGTTATTTGTTGCGTTTGGTGTATTATCAAATCGTTGAGAAAGAGGATGGTAAGTATAGAAAGACCGGTAAGTCTTGGCCTAAATTACCGCCTAAGTGAGCCCTGAGCCTTGTGAGCCTAAAATACTGGTAAAAAAGGTCCTGTTGTTTTCAAAAAACAACAGGACCTTTCCGGTAAAACAACAGGGGATTTTAAAAAAACAACAAGGTCTTTCGAAGTAAACAACAGGTCCTTTGGGAAGCGTATGTCCTAAGGTTCTCCCAGATGCCTCACTATGATTGCCACTTCATGCTTCAGAAAGCTGTGGCGGAATTTGTTGTAGCCCGCTTCGTTTAATTCTTCCTGCAGCAGCATATTTCTCCGCATCCAGCATATAGGGTTTGCAGGGCTGCCGCAGCGGTCCGTCCGGGGCTATATAATTCTGCCAGTTCCGCTTTGTCATACGCTCTGATAATGAATGCTTTTTCTTCTTGGTTCATGTTCTTTTATCTGTTTTGATTATAGAGTAAAGATACACAAAATGTCCTTGTTTTCCTACTCTGCCTGTAAGTTATTCTCGACATTTCTCGACAATGTTCTACGGTTCTCTACCAATGTCGACACAGGGCTTCCGCTTCATCGTATCTTTGTAGTGTAATCAAAAGTCAATCATAGCCGGCTTAGTGATTAACAGTTGATTGTCAGTGTGTTTCTTAATTTAAAAGTTTTAATTTTTAATTTTAAAAGTATGGGAAGAACAGTTTCTTATTCGGTAGTAAAGCGTAATAATCCGCTTGATCAGGATGCGGTGCCTAAGTTTTATGCACAAGCTCAGGCCAATGGCCATGTAGAGATTCGCGAAATGGCGGATCGTATTCAGAAGACCTGTACGGTGACGCGTGCGGATGTAATGGCTGTGCTTGTTGCTTTGGAGGATGTGATTATGGAGGCTCTGGAAGGGGGTGAGATTGTAAGGCTTGCCGATCTGGGCACTTTCCAGATAGGTCTGAGCGGAAGAGGTGCGGAAACGGAGGATACGTATGATGTGTCGATGATTAGAAAAGCGCGTATCAATTTCCGTCCGGGTATTGCGCTAAGCGGTATTCTGGCAGCACTGAAATATACGAAAGTGGATAAATTGCCGGTGAAAACGAAGGAGGAGCAAAAACCTGCTTAAGTAGGTGGCGGACAAGTGTTTAATTTTAAAAAAAAAACTGTAGAATGAAAGGTAAATCTGTTTGGAGCACTATTTTGAAAGTGGTGATTGCAGTAGCTACGGCTATTGCGGGTGTAGTAGGAATAAGCTCGTGCATAGGAGGATGAGAGTGATTAATCTGATTGTTGTCCACTGTTCCGCCACAAAGGCGGACAGGGACTTTACCGAACAGGATTTGGAGGTGTGCCACCGCAGGCGTGGAATGAACGGACCCGGATATCATTTTTATATCCGTAAGAACGGGGATATAAAAACAACCCGTCCCATAGAGAAAATCGGGGCGCATGCGCGTGGGTATAATGCGCAGAGTATCGGGATATGCTATGAGGGGGAGTCAGCGAGCGGGGCAGGCCGGCGGATACGCGGACGGTGTGGCAGAAACATTCATTGCGTGTACTGGTCAGGGCGTTGCTGGTGGATTATCCCGGTTGCAAGGTTTGCGGTCATCGGGATTTAAGTCCGGATTTGAACGGAAATGGTGAGATAGAGCCTGAGGAATGGGTGAAACAGTGTCCCTGTTTTGATGTTTCAAAAGAAAAGTATAGTAAATAATATTTATATATTAAAACATAATAAGACTAATTCTCTTCTGAATTTGTTAAAATGTTAACGTTCTGGAAAGAGGATTAGTCTTATTTTATTATGTAATTAATTTTGAAATTACTTTTTGTTTACATTTTCTGCGCCGTATCCATAGCCGTAACCGTATTTTTTACCATATCCGTAATACTTGCCATACTTGCCGTATCCATAGTAATATCCGTACTTTTTTTTCTTCATGTCCAGTCCGTTGATAATGGTACATAGGTTGGGCAGTTTTTTCTGTTCGCCCAGTTCGTTGATTAAAGTATAATCTGCCTTGTGGGTGTAGTCTGCCCGGCACACATAGATGCTGGCATTGGCTACTCGCGAAATCAGTTGGGTGTCGGTCACCATGCCGATGGGGGCAGTATCCAGAATGATATAGTCAAAATGCTTTTTCAGTATGTCGATAGCCTGAGGCAAAGATTCACGTGCCACCAATTCGGTCGGGTTGGGAGGGATAGGACCTCCGGGCAGAATGGACAAGTTAGGATTGATGTTTGAAACTTGTACCAGCGACATCAGGTCGGTATGTTCCGGATTAGCGAGGAACTGGCTGATGCCTTGTTCCTTGCGTGACAATTGGAAAGCTTTGTTCAGACCCGGCTTGCGGATGTCAAGCCCCACAATCACGATTTTCTTTCCTAATAAAGCCAGACTGACAGCCAGATTGGAAGCGATAAAGGTTTTGCCTTCTCCTGTAGTGGTGGAGGTAACCAATATAACTTTCTCGTTACTCTTCATCATATAAAGTACATTGGTGCGTACATTACGGAAAGTTTCGGCCATCAGGTCGTTTTGGTTTTCGTGTACTACAATGGCTCCCTCCGAAGATTTATTTTCAGAGAAAGGTACGTCACCGACTATAGGAAGGGATGTGATTTTTTCCACATCGGCACGTCCTTCTATCTTGTATTTAAAAAGCTCGATGATATAGATCACGGCAACCGGCAGAGCGACACCTAGAATCAGTGCTACCAGATAAATCATCTTTCCTTTGGGAGATACGGGGATGGCATCTGCCAGCGCTTCGTCTACTATGCGGGCGTTGTTGGCGGTAGATGCCAGAGTGATGGCATTTTCTTCACGCTTTTGCAGCAGCATCAGGTAAAGTCCTGCTTTGATTTCCTGTTGGCGCGAGATGCTGACTAGCTGGCGTTCCTGTCCCGGAGCATTGGTGATGCGTCCGGCATATTTGCCTGCCTGGCGTTCCAGATCCGCCTGGGTGATGGCCAAGCCTCTTTGCACGCTGTTGATGGTGGTCAGCACATTGCTGCGCATGGCGCGGATGCTGGCATCCAGATTGACTACCACCGGGTTGTTTTCCTGAGAGGAGCGGAGCAGGCGCTTGCGTTCCAGCAGCATCTCATTGTAGCGGTTGATCAGTTCGGTCAGTCCGGTATCTGTCAGGCCTACATTGACAGGAAGTACTTCGTAGGCATGATCCGGATTGTTGGCATAGCTGGCCAGGAATTGTACCAGCCGGAGCTGGGTGCTGTTTTCAGCACGTTTTTTTTCGTATTCCGAGTTTTCACTCAATGCCAGTTGGGCGTCGCTTTTCAAGTCGGTCAGCCCGGCATCGCGCTTGAAGGTTTCCAGTTCTTGTTCCGTGGTTCCCAGTTCGCCGTTGATAATATTAATACGTTCATCAATAAATTCTGCGGTCTTGGTGGCCACTTCGTTTTTATCGTCGTTGGCATCCCGGTTGTAGATTTCCACCAGTTTGTTGATAAAATCCATACCACGTTGCGTATGCGTGCTCTTTACAGAGATCTGTGCGATAGTGGTGGATTTGGAAGTAGGCTCTATGCTCAATGCTCCCCGGTAGCTGCCGGCCACACTGCGGGGGGAAGAAACGGTAGCCATGATTTTTTGCTCGCTTTTTGCGATTGTCGAATCAGCCGGGGTGAAGCTGAAAGTCCCCGACGGAGTGGTCAGCAAGGCAGGCAGTTTGTCGAATTGCTTGCTGTATTCCTGTTCTCCTATTGTGATCTTCACATTCAGTTTATTGCCTGGTTGCAAAGTCAGGTTGATATATGCCGGAGCAGGGAGTTTCTGAGCTTCTTCAGGGGTAATCCATACTTTGACAGGGGAACTTTTGTAAAGTTCTATATCATGAAAACTACTTTTTGCCGCATAGCTGATGTAAAGATCCAGTTCTTCCACTACTTTCTTGATAAGCGTACGCGATTGCAGGATTTCTACCTCATTGTCAAAATTGTTGATGGAAGAATAAAATCCCAAGTCTTCCAAGTCGGCCATGCCGCTGCTTGCTTTGCTGTTTTTGTCATTGTCTTTGATGATGACGGACGCCGAGATGTTGTATACTGGCGGGGTGTAACGCAAATAAAGCCAGGCTCCTGCCATGCATAACAGAATGCATGCCACGAACCAAGGCCAATGAATGGTATATTTAAAAAGAACCGCTTTAAAATCAGTCTTTTCTTCTTTTTCTTCCAGATAGAGGTCGTCGTATAAATCTTCTTTCATAATTCTGTTTATTTGGCAATGGTTACTATCAGGCTGACGAGTGAGACAAGGGTTCCCACTACAGAGAACCAGATTGTAGTACTGTTGCTGATTCCTGCATTTTTGGCTTTGGTCTTATTGGGAGTGACATACACTACATCATTCTGCTGGAGGTAGTAGTAAGGAGATACGATGATGTCGGCATCGTTCAGGTTCAGCGGGATAACCTGGCGGTTGCCTTGCGCGTCTTCACGGATCAGTTTCACTTTGTCGCGTTGTCCGTATACGGTCATGTCCCCTGCCATAGCCAGTGCTCCATGATATTTACTTTTTCATTGGTGATGGTGAATGTACCGGGGCTGGCAACTTCTCCCATCACAGAGATTTTGTAGTTTGCCATGCGTACATTTACAATAGGGTCTTCTTTGATATAGGTCTTCAGTTTCTCCTTTATCATATTTTCCGCCTGGCTTTTGGTAAGGCCGCCGATGTGCAGTGTTCCCAAAACAGGGAAATCAATGTTTCCGTTATTGTCTACCAGATACTGTTGTAAAGATGGTTGGCTGGTAAGGTTTTTGCTGTTTGCCGTGATAGGGTGGCTACCGTCAGATTAAAGGGAATGGCGGCATCGGGATCGCTGGTATTCACCGTGATAGTCAGCAAATCTTTAGGCATGATGTGTGCATCATACAAGGGTGTTTTGACATTTGCCATGTCCAGATACTCGGACCCTTGCAGGTAAGGTACTTTTTTGTAGGCGCTGCAACTACATAGTAGTAGTGAAACCAGCGCGAATAGGGTAAGTTTCAATCTTCTCATTTTTTGGCTCTCTATTAATTTTAATTCTCTATTTTGAACTTAATAAGCTTGCTTGTCTTTGCGTAGCACATTTGCCACGGTTTTGTACATGATATAAAGGTCGAGCAGGAAAGACCAGTGCTCCATATACCATATATCGGCTTTCACACGTCCTTCCATGTCTTCCAGCTCACGGGTTTCGCCACGGAAACCGGTCACTTGCGCCCATCCCGTGATACCGGGTTTGATGAAATGGCGGACCATGTATTTATTGATTATCTTGGAATATTCTTCCGTGTGTTTCAACATGTGAGGGCGTGGTCCCACAATGGACATATCTCCCAGCAATACATTGATGAATTGCGGAAGTTCGTCAATATTGGTCCGGCGCATGAAATCGCCGAATTTGGTTTTTCTAGGATCATTGAGGGTGGCCTGTAAGGTGTCCGATTCCTTGTTTACTTTCATAGAACGGAATTTATAACACCAGAATTCTTTATTATTCAATCCATTACGTTTCTGACGGAAGAATATGGGACCCGGAGAAGTGATTTTAATGGTCACTCCTACAATAAGGAATATAATGGGGAACAATGTGCATAAAAAGAGTAATGAGAAGGCTACATCGAATATACGTTTTATCAGCCTGTTTTCTATTTTTCCCAAAGGTTCCTTGCGGATGCTGAGAATGGGGACACTGCCTATCATTTCAAAGTACATACGGTGGCGCAGGTAGTTGCGCACATTGGGCACACTGTAGAAATGTATCAGGTTGTTTTCGCAATAATTAATGACCGGCACGATACATTCGCTTAATGCCGAGGGCAGGCAACAATAAAGTTGGTTCACTTTGTTTTTTGTCAGGTAATCAATGGTTTGCTCCGGCTTTCCCAAATAAGTACAACTGGCAGGGAACTTGGCATTGGGGGTTGTGTCGAAGTATCCCAGTACCCGGTATCCGGTAGTGGCGTCGGAGGTCATTTCATGATAAAGTTCGGCTATATTTTCGGTGCTTCCCAAATAAAGGACGGTACGGAAATTACCTCCGCGGCTTCTGTATAGCTGTATGCAGAAACGGAAAAGCAGACGATAGAAAGTGATGCAGAGGAAAAGTAGAATGAAATAATAGACAAAAAAGCGATTGGAGTATATTTCAAGTTCTGATAGTACAATTAAGCTTGTTGACAATAGGGAGAAATAAAAAAACGTTACGGAGTGCCCGGAATACAATTTGATCGGCACGGGCTCCTCGTCGATGTAATATGACACCTCCTGAGATAGTGCACGCAAAATAGCATACGCTGAATAGAGTTAGAATTTGGGGTAAAGTGCCACTGTAGGCCCTCTCCCCAAACAACTCGTTCCATATTGAATTAAATGAGATGAAAAGTACATTCAGAATGACTAAATCTCCTAGAATGACTGCTAATTTAAGTGCTTTATTAAATCTCTGAACTTGTATCATAGGTTAAATTTTTTAGATGTCAGATCTATATTATGTTTTTAAAAGGTGTGTTTTAAATATGTCACTTTTTTTCTTTTTAATATCCTTCTGTTACTTCGTAAGTAACAGAACGTGAATTAATGGATTAGTTGTATAATTAATATTCTGTCGTTTTATAAATATATATAAGAGATAACTATGTGAAATATAGTGAATTTATTGCATTGCGTTAATAGTAAAAAGCGCAATGTGTGTTGTTGTATTTCTTTGTTCTCCTTCGATTTGATAATTGTTCATATTATTATTACTTTTTATCTATTATATAACCTTTTTAATTAAAATCTAGAAAAAAGCTGTGCCTTTATTTGTTTGCTATCAGTTAATTGTCTATTTTTGCCCTCCAAATAAGATCTGTTACTTACGAAGTAACACAATATAAATCTATTGATAATTAGAATTTTATCTATTTATACTCTCTTTTTCCCATTATTTGAAACGTATAGAATTATCGCATCATTAGCTTTCTTTATTTCTTCATTCTTGAAATTTTTCAAATATGTTTCTGTAACTTTCACTGACGAGTGTCCAAAAGCCTCACATATTAATTGTTCGGAGAAATTACAATATTTGGCAAGGGTGGCCCAGGTATGGCGCGTAGTGTATGAACTGACCTTGGTTGCCACTCCGCATTTTTTCGCCAATCTGCCTAAATTGTAATTCATGGTTCGTAGTGCCTGCTGATACTCTGTATATAGATCCTCTCCGGTTTTTGTTCCACTGAGGATGGGAAAAAGGTAGGGAGAGTCCTGATTGGTATTTTGATATTTGTTTATCAGCTTCATTGCTGTTATCGGAATATCAACAATCATTTGCCCACCTGTTTTATATCGGCGATAAGAAAGTGTGTTGCCTTTCAAGTCGCTTTTGTGAAGATGGGCCAGATCAACAAAGGGCATTCCGCGTAATTGAAACATTAAATTAGCCCAAACTCTGCATCGTATCAAATCTTCCGGTAGTTTCTTTAGAGGAACCTCGTTTAGTAACTTGTTTATCTCTTCTACTTCCAATGCGCGTTTTATATCGTTTTTCACGCCGGTGTAGACATGATGAAATAAACGGGAATTCTCGGTTATTATTTTTTATCCACTGCTTTGTTATAAGTTGCACGCAATGTCCGCATATAGGTGGAAACAGTATTCCAACTTAGTTGCTTGTCACGCAGGTAGGTTTCAAATTCTTTCAGATTGGCTCTGTTGAGCTGGTGAAAGTAAATAACCTCACATCCACAAAATTCACTGAATGCGTTCAAGGTGCTTTGATAAATGTGAGCCGTACCATAACGTTTCTCGTCTTTCAGTTCATCAATCGTTTTGTTCATAAACTCGTTGAATTTTTTTTTATTTCTCATAATGTTCCGTTTTATAGATTTTACAAAATAAGTTGTTTTCTTAACGGAATCGAATATAGGTTGAAATGTTCGAATTAGAAAGGTTATTTATCTAATTCTGCATTATTTATACGTATCATCCATCCGTTTACTTTCATTTGTAAACATATATAAGGTTGCTGCGGATCATTTGTTGAGTCAAGAAAAAATATCAGATTATAGCGGTCTTGCCTGTCAAGATATTCTTGTGGAGGCATATAGGTTGTCTCGACATTACGTGACAGGAGCAGATATTGTGTAAGCGGAATATCGAAAATCTCTTTTCCACTAGGTTGATAGATTAACCGTAGACGGGTATCGTCATTTTCCATCAGTCTCAATGTATTCATTCCGGCATGTACTACCTGTATGTCTTCCAAATTGGCGCTTTCTTGCATAAAGGGGAGATAACAGGTGGAAACGGAGTCTATCGGAGTGTTCCAATGATCCATGCATCCGTTGCCGGCAGTCAGTTCCAGACGGAAATCATCTGTATCCAGCGGGACGGCCGACTGACTTTGCAATATGCAGCTCAGAATATTCGTGTTTTTAGTAAGAGAGAGAGCCAAAACCTGATATTCGCCGCTGATATGCACGTTGTCCAGCCGCCCGTGGAATAGAGATGAAAGTTTTTCGGATTGTTCTCCCGCTTCATTGCGTAATAGTGTCAGTGAAGTGGGAGTATGTTGATAATGCGAGTCCGACAAACCTGCCCAAACCAGAAAGGTATAATCTCCCTGAGGCAGGGAGGGGACTTGGATTATACATTCATTTTGATGGAATGTAAGACTGTCTACTTCCTCCCGGTCTATATAGTTTCCTTCCTGATCGAGAATAAATAGCGTGACATCTTTTACCTGGGTGGTCACGGCATCTACATTCAGCATATTATAGGTATAGGATAACTTTAACCAACAGCCTGTGGGACAATCGGATTGGTCATCGTCTACCCAGGAACATGCACTACAGAAAAGAGTACATAGGGCGAAGAGGATAGTAGCAGTTTTACTCATTGTTTTTCTATTTTGAGACTGTTTTATTCAAGGTCGGCATCTTGGTCACGGACAATCCACGGATATACTCCGAATTCTACGTCCAAGTATGCTTTGTATTCGTCCGGATCGGGTTTGGTATCCGGAGTGCCGGGACCCAGGTTCTTGATGCTGGTAATATTGACAGAATAAATATTGTTACGTACAATACCGAATTCCATTACGCCCATTGTGTAGGATCGCCGTTATCAAGATGTTTGATCCAATAGTTGTAGAAGGTAGAGAAATTACCTTCATTCTTGGTGAAACGGGTAATCTGCTTGGCTGCCAGGTCTGCATCGCTGGATGCTTCTGTCAAACCATCAATATTGGCATCACCATGTTCACCCACAGCCGCCAGCGTGGTGTAGAATTTATAGTTGAAATAATACAGTGTCTTGAACACGAGCGGGTCTTCTACCGGCTGGCCGTCAGTGCCGATGGTCTGTGAGGCTTCCGGAGTGAATGTACCTTTCAGCATGATGCCGGTGGTGTACACCGTGTTCTGTGCCGGACGGAACATACAGTTTTCAAGACAATACATGGAAACGTACTTTCCTGCATCGGCCAGACCGGACCAATTGCTGTCTGTTTGTTTTGACAGGTGGTTAGTGTAGAATGAACCGCCTGTGAAACTGGTAGTAGCTCCTGCTACGGTCTTGTCGAAGAAATAGGGATCGATAAGATAACCGTTGTTGTCGGCTATGTTACCGAAATTTCCTGCTTCCACGCTGTAAGATGACGGAGCGGAAGGAGTTTCAGATGCGGCATCCAGTGTAGCGACATGACGGAAAGTGTAGAACTTGTTTGCCAGATTGATGAATTTGTAGTTGTTCAGCCGGACTGTGGCGTAAGTCACTCCCTTAGGATTCTTCAACGTGTAGATTTCCTTGCTGTCATTTCTAACCATCAGTTTGGCAACGGCACGTTCCAAATTGATTCTGACGTGTGCTCTGGTGTCGCTCTTTTCGGGAGATTCTACGGCAATGTTCAGATTGGCCGAGCCACGGTTGGACATGATGAATCCCTTTCCGGGTACGCTGGTTATCATACCGTTTCCATAAGTGGTGGCGTCAATCTGTCCCAATAATGTTGATTCCTGGCCTATTTCTTTTTCGATGTCAAGGTTTTGTGTACCGTTTGCTACGGCAAGGATGTCATAGTTGCCCGGTTCCAATATGATTTCCTTGTTGCAAGAATAGATGATGGTTTGTCCTTCTTGGCTGTTTTCTTTGCTGGAGATACCCAATTCATTTTGATCTACGTCGAGGGTAGTAACCAAATTCTTGCTGGAAGAATCAAACAGATAGAGTTTCACATTGCTCACTTTGTATTCTTCGGCAGTACCGTCTTCATAGACTCCAGAGTCTTCGGCGGAAGCGGCACGGCTGCCGTTAGAAGAGTTAGGGACTACAAATGAAATCTCCATGTTGCCTCCTTTGGCTCCGGAAATCGGATTGTCTCCATTTCCTGAGGGGACATCTGCATCATTAATACATCCTGCCATTGCAGCTGCAAGAGCGAAGGATAATAATAATTTTTTGTTCATAATGTAAAAATGTTTTTAGTAAAAAAATGTGATTAGTAAATCTCATGTAATATCTTCAGGTTTTCATCTGCTTGGGGCAGTCCTGCTTCTTTCGCTTTGCGCAGCAGGTTTTCTGCTTCGGTATAATTCCCATTCAGCATTTGCATGATACCTTGCAAAAGGGTCTTTTCGGGAGTCTCACCGGCTTTGTCCAAATAGAGTGAAGCGCCTTTTGTATCTCCCTGTGAGAGCAGGATGCAAGCTGCATTGAGATTGGCAACGGGATGTTCCGGATTAAGCAGAACGGCCGTCATGAAAATCTTATTGTATTCCGGACTGCCGGCAGGGTAGGTCTGGGCTATGCGGAACATCTCTTCAATACTCAGATTCTTGGGGTTGCTTTCGAAAACCTGCTTGGCCTGCTCTACCGTAAACGGACGTACCACATAGTGGATGGTGTAGTCTGAATGACGGAGACCCGGGAACCAGTGTTGCAGGATGAAACGGAACTCTTCGGGATAACGTTTCCGTATTTTCCGTTCTTTCTCATCGGGGCTGTTTTTGCTCTCCGCAATATGTAACAGTTCCTCGCGATGGGAAATAACGGTATCGGTCAGCAACTTGATAAATCCGTCCCAGTCTTCGGGGGTGTAATGGGTGGTAAACAATGTATCATTGAAAGAATATTGGCTGCATACATAGTCTTTCAGGGTCTGGGTCCGTTCCCGTGCCAGACGCTCGTTGTTTGAGTAGGGACCTTCGGGAGAGGCGTATCCATGAATGTCAATGTGTGAAATGACTACATTGGTATCGTTTTTTATCAAGTCGATACTGCGTTTTATCTTTGCCAGTTCGGCCGGATTGTTTCTGTATTCGGGATAGATAATTGTTTCGTTGAGCGGGAAGTCCAGATAGGCACGTCCGCTTTCTTCACGCAATTTCCTTTCTTCCATCTGCGGAGTGATAAAGCTACGTGCGGATGGATATCGGGAAGCATATTCAGGCGGGTCAGATAGGTGGAGTCTGTATGGCGGGGGACTCCGCATCCGCATTCTTTTTCGATGAGATGCAAGGAGGCATGTTTCATCCAGTGAGTGAAGGGGATGCTGCGTAAGTAGTGTACGCTTTGTTTCCGGTCATTGCGGCGGCGTAACTCTTCATAGTCTTTTTCCTGCCGGCCGGTTTCACGTTGGAAGAAAATATGTTGTTTACGACCGTTCACATAGATGGCGGGAAGCTGGATGAAGTTGTCCAGGCTGTCGCTGAGCTGGGGAACCAGTATGACTGATTCGTTAGAGGGAATCTGTCTGGTAATGTCTACTTGCATGGACACTACCAGACTTTCTCCCATCCGGTAGAGCTGGGAGGAGGCGATGTAAATCGAACTGTCCCGTTCTGCCGGCTGCGCTGATGAGCAAAGCGTAGGAAAAATAAATGATATAAAATAGAATAAATATTTCATGGCTCTTTAGTTAAATATGTAAACTATACTCAGGGATGCTTTGGAGGGGCCGAAATAGTGATAATGGCCTTTTTCCAGTAATTCGGCACACACGTCAGGGCATTTATATTTCTTATAATCGATATATTCATACCCTACACCGACGGAAACTTCTATATTCCAGTGGCGGTTGAGCATGATATGGTATCCATAACTTATGCCTCCACCGGCCAGCCAGCCTGCATATCGGTGCTCTTTCAGCCAGGGGAAGAGCCCGAAAGGCATCTTTTTCCCTCCTACGTTGAACTGCGCTCCGTTGAGATAGGCTCCCCAAAAACTGCCGTTGAATTTCTGGCAAGTCCAGTAGCGGTATTCAGGTTGTATGAGCCAATATTTGTTGACATATCCTTCCGAGCGTTTCCACGGACGTATGCTGCCGGACAAATCGAATGTGGATTTGGAGCCGAAGGCATATTCCACACCGGCATTCAGCGCACCGTTGGCGGCGGAAAGCAGGTTGCTTTTGACAGCCATTTTCTGTGCGGAAACGGAAAGGGCGCCGCCGAGCAGAAGACAAGAAAGGATATACCGGGTTTTCATATTTTATTGTATATTGGTTTGATTGGATTCAAAGAATATTTTCAGGTTATAGGTGGCTTCTTCCGAGCCTTCGGCTTTGGCTGCTTTCAGCAGGCGGATGCCTTCGTAGGTGTTGTTGCACAACAGTTCGTAGGCGCCACGGCAGTTCTTGTAGGCAAGCGTTTCATGGGAAGCCATTTGCAGATAGCGGCCGGCTGCCTGTGTGTTGCCCCGTTCGATGGCGGCAGCAGCGGCGTTGAGGTTGGCAACGGGGCTTGCCGGATATATCTTGACACTAATATCTATGATTTTGTAGAACTGTTCCGGAATGTTCTTGTAGCTGATGGCTACGGTGTAAAGCTCGCGTAACGAAAGCATCTGCGGATTGATTTCGGCTATGACACGCGCTTCGTCCAGACTGAAGTTCAGCTCTTTCTGGTTGCGTTCATCGGTTGCGTCACTTTCGGGAGATACATAGCTTCCTTTGAAATATGGTTTGGCAGATGGTGCAGACGGGGCAGGGGAAACAGGACGGTGTTCCGGAACAACGGGGGCAGAGGGTGAGGCTGCTGCCATAGGAGCTTCCCGGTTCCTGTCCTGTTGGGGAACGAAATTATCTGTTACTTTTGCTATATGGGTTGCTTTGTCCGGAATGGGGATATTTTCACTTTGTACTTTCTCTCCGTTGCCGTTGATGACTTCCTTCTTGAGGTTCAATGTGGCGAACTGTACCCAGTCGGCTGCCGGGAGGGAAGCACGGTAGTGGATAGTCTGAGCGCTGTCTGTCAAGGGGATAGCGGTAAATACGGGAGTTACATTCGCTTTGCCTCTTCGTTTGTTGAGCGCCAGGGTGCGGCGGTATAGCCGATGTGCACGTTCTCCGTTGAGCAGAATTTGAGGTAGTTCTGCAGTGTGGGTTCCGTCTGTGAGGACAGGGGTGAGACGGATATGGCTTTTGGTGTCCATCTGGGGAACATTGAGAGTCATTTTCATGGACACTATGGCAGAGTCCTGTCCGAGAGTAACGGAGGGAGGCAGGATATCAAGTTTCAGGTTTTGTGCAGTGGCAAAGGTGCCGCATAATAAAAGACTGAATAGTATGTTTGTCTTGAGTTTCATGACTGATAGGGTATATTTGCTTTTATATTTATTGAATGAAATAAATGAATGATATGCCTAGCTGGGTAGGTCCGACATAGTTGGAGTGGGATTTCTTAATAAGTGCGTCTCCTTTGGCGGGACCGTATTTGTCATAGGTGAGATGGGCGTATCCGACAGATATGCTTGCTTCAAGACTCCAGAATGTGCTGAGCAACCATTGGTGTCCATAGGTAATGCCGCAACCTATCAGATTACCCTGATAACGGTTGTTCTTTACTGTTGTAAAAGGAGTGGTTCCACCGAAATTGTATTGGGCGAAATGGGCTTGCACCCCGAAAAAACTTCCTATGAATGTTTCATTGAGCCACCAACGATATTCGGGCTGGATCAGAATATGTTTCATTTTTTTGTTTTCTCCCAGATTCCAGGGATTATAGTTGACGCTCAGATTGAATGAATGGGTGTCATCACACCTTATTTCTCCTCCCAGGTTGAAAGTGCCGGTAAGGTCATAAAGAACATTGCTTTTTACAGCGATACTTTGAGCCGAGGCTATACGCGGAGTTATAACTGCTAGCATGATTGCTATTATAAATAAGTAAGAATGTCGCATTGTCAATATTTTTGTTTTGTTTTTTTTCTGTTACTTTAGAAGTAACGGAAGGGAAGGAGGGAGGGAAAAAACATGAAAACAGCGGTAAAATAAAGATTTAGTGGCTGTTAGAGAAGATAAAAGACTGGGAATGTAGCTTAACTCATATTGACGATCAGAGTATGGGCAGGGAGGGCTATATGCGGAATAAAAAAATTTTTTGAAATAAAAACGAAAAAAAAGTGTAGAAATCTTGCACTGTATCTAAAGTTTGTATACTTTTGCTTCCAAAATCTGTTCCGTTACTTCTAAAGTAACAGTCTTGTAATTTACTGTTTTATAATGTAATGTGAAGTTTTAAAATTGATTATATAGAAATGTTAATGTGATTAATTATTACTTTATTTGCTTTGTCTAATTCATCGTTTTTAAAACTTTTCAAATAGGTTTCGGTCACCTTTGTGGAGGAGTGCCCTAGGGCATCACAAATCAATTGTTCCGAAAAGTGGCAGTATTTAGCCAAAGTGGCCCAAGTGTGGCGGCTGGTGTAGGAACTGACATTGAGTTTGATTCCGCAGTATACCGCCAGTTGTTTCAGGTCATAGTTCAGTTTCCGCAAGGCATGTTGGTATTCTGCATATTCTTCTTCGCTTTTCCGGTTTCCACTGAGAATGGGAAGCAGGTAGGGGGAGTTGGAATCTGTATTTTGATACCGTTTGATAAGGTTCATGGCAGCGGGAGGAATCTCTACGGTGAGCAGGGTTCCTGTTTTGTGGCGGCGGTAGGAGATAACGGAATCTTGCAGGTCTGTTTTGCGCAGGTGTGCCAGATCCACAAAGGGCATCCCGCGTAACAGGAACATTAGGGTAATCCATGCCCGGCTCTCTTCCATACTTTGCGGCAAGGGGCGTGGAAGGGAGGCACTTAATAATTTGCTCATGTCTTTGGCATCGAGGGCGCGTTTGGTATTGGCTTTTACACCAGTATATACGTGACGGAAAAGACGGGGCTTTTCTTCTGTCAGACCATCGTCCACGGCTTTGTTGTAGATGCTTCGCAAGGTACGCATATAAGTGGAAACAGTGTTCCAGGTGCATCCCTTGTTACGCAGGTGGTTCTCAAATTGTTTCAGGTATGAACGTTCCATCTGGTTGAACCGGATGGTGTCGGTCTTGCAGAAGAGCATGAAGGCGTTCAATGTGCTTTGGTAGATGTGGGCGGTACTGAAACGCTCTTCTTCTTTTAGCGACCGGATAAGTTGTTCCATAAATAGGGTCAGGTTAGATTTTTCTTTCATTGTTCTTTCATTTTTAAAATTTAGATACTGTATATTTCTCAGTTTAAATGCGCATTCTCTGAGTTAATCTTAAAAGTCCGGATGAGTTTATTTGTTCATCGTTTTATTTCTTTTTGTGATAGCTTGTGCTTTTTCCTCGCTTTTTGACGATTGGCGGAGGTCTTGTGAGTACGTCTTGTTGTTTTTTTCGTCTAACTGTAAATAATTTATATGAAAAGAATGAAAAATATCAGGCTAGGAACACTTGTCGCATGTATGTGCGTGTTATGGGGGTGCGAGAAACCCAATGTGAATATTGTGATGCCGCAGGAAGCGTCGAACCGGGTGCTGTTTGCTGGAGAACATTTGAAAAAAGCGCTGGAAGATGCGGGGTATTCGTCTGTTATGTTGTCGGATACTGCTGGTATAGATAAAGATGAGGTCTGCATCCGTCTGGAACAGGCTACTGATACAGCCGGACTGAAAAAGGAGGGATTTACCATTTCTACCCGTGGAAACATGACTACAGTGACAGGAAACGACGGAAACGGTGTGATTTACGGCTGTCGTGAATTGATAGATCATGTAGGACAATACAAGGATTTGAAGTTTCCGGCACAACTGACGGATGCTCCTGAATGGTGCTTCGCGGAGGTTGTGTAGGGATTCAGAAAATGGAATACCTGCCCGGAAGAGGGGTGTATGAGTATCCCTATACGCCGGAGAGCTTCCCTTGGTTTTATGATAAGGAACAATGGATAAAATATCTGGATATGCTGGTGGAAAACCGTATGAATTCCTTGTATCTGTGGAACGGGCATCCGTTTGCTTCCTTGGTGAAGCTGGAAGAGTATCCTTTTGCCGTAGAAGTGGATGAGGAAACTTTCAAGAAAAATGAGGAAATGTTCTCGTTCCTGACTGCCGAAGCGGACAAGAGAGGTATCTTTGTGATCCAGATGTTTTATAATATATTGTTAAGCAAGCCTTTTGCCGAGCATTACGGGTTGAAAACACAGGATCGTAACCGTCCTATTACTCCGCTGATCAGTGATTATACACGTAAGTCGGTGGCCGCGTTTATAGAAAAATATCCCAATGTGGGTTTGCTGGTATGCTTGGGGGAAGCGATGGATACCTACGAGGATGATGTGGAGTGGTTTACCAAAACCATTATTCCGGGAGTGAAGGACGGGTTGAAGGCACTGGGGCGTACGGATGAGCCGCCCATCTTGCTGCGTGCGCACGATACGGACTGCAAGATGGTGATGGATGCCGCGCTGCCGTTATACAAGAACCTCTATACCATGCATAAATACAATGGTGAGTCACTGACTACTTACGAACCGCGAGGTCCTTGGTCCAAGATACATTCGGATCTGAGTGCTTTGGGAAGTATTCATATCAGTAATGTGCATATTCTGGCAAACTTGGAACCGTGGCGTTGGGGATCTCCCGACTTTGTACAGAAAGCGGTGAATGCCATGCACAATGTACATGGAGCCAATGCCCTGCATCTGTATCCGCAGGCTTCTTATTGGGACTGGCCGTACACGGCTGATAAGTTGCCGGATGGCAAACGGGAGTATCAGCTGGACCGTGACTGGATATGGTACAAAACCTGGGGACGCTATGCATGGAACTGTCATCGGGACCGTTCATCCGAAGTGGAATATTGGGACAAGCAGTTGGGCGATTTTTATGGTACGACTCCTGCCGAAGCCGGAGATATTCTGGAGGCATACGAGCAGAGTGGAGAGATTGCTCCGAAGTTGCTCCGCCGTTTCGGCATCACGGAAGGGAACCGGCAGACTTTGTTGCTGGGTATGTTTATGAGTCAGTTGGTGAATCCTTATAAATATACCATTTATCCGGGATTTTATGAGAGTTGCGGGCCGGAGGGCGAGAAGCTGATAGAATATGTGGAGAAGGAATGGAAGAAACAGCCGCATGTGGGCGAATTGCCGCTGGATATTGTGGCGCAGGTGGTGGAACACGGTGACAAGGCGGTGGCGGCCATTGACAAGGCTGCCGCAGCGGTGACTCGTAATAAAGAGGAGTTCGGACGTTTGCGGAATGACATGCATTGCTATCGTGAATTTGCTTATGCCTTTAACCTGAAAGTGAAAGCTGCGCAGCGTGTCTTAAACTACCAGTGGGGAAAGGATCTGAACGAATTGGATGCTGCTATTCCATTGATGGAACAAAGTCTGGATCATTACCGCAAGCTGGTGGCATTGACGGATAGTACTTATTATTATGCCAACAGTATGCAGACCGCGCAACGCCGTATTCCTATCGGTGGTGACGGTGGCAAGAACAAGACCTGGAAAGAGATGCTGGTGCATTATGAAAATGAACTGGCTAATTTCAAGGCGAACTTGCAGTTGCTGAAAGATAAGGCGGCAGGTAAGGTGACGGAAAGTGCAGCTGAGATAAAACCTTTGTCCGCCGCAAATGTGAAGATCCTGAACGGACTGGCTCCGGTGAAACTGGCGACGGGGGCAAGCCTGTTCTCCAATGTACCGGGCAAGGTGGATGCGCTGGCCGCCGAGCTGGAAGGGCTGACTGCTTATAGAATGAACGGGGATGTGCAGCGCAAGGAAGGTACGACAATAGAGTTTGAAGCGGCTGCTCCGGTGAGTTTGTTGGTAGGTTATTTCCGTGATGACCAGAAGAAGTATGCGAAAGCCCCGAAACTGGAAACGGACGCTTCTGCCAATGATTACGGTCAGGCGGAACCGAAACTGACCAATGCCATACGCATAGCGGGTATGCCGCTGGCGAATGTGCATGCATATCATTTTGAGGCCGGAAAGCATACCTTGTTGCTGCCGAAAGGATATACGATGGTGCTGGGATTTACAGACGCGCAGGTAACTCCGCGTAATGCGGGACTGGCAGGTGCGGAGGAGACGATGGACTGGATGTTCTATTAAAAAGATTATAGGGATAGGGTAGCCACTTTGTCTATGATAAAGCTTTTTATCCTATCCCAATCTATTGCAACAAGCATTTCGGGCATGAATTGTTCTTCAGCATCTTCAAAATAAGTTAAACTCATCAAAGCGCGGAATTGGGAATTATCGGGGTATTTATCAGCATAGAATTTTAGAATGTTTTCCAGTGAATAGTGTTGCAGTAGGAAATAAATATCTATAAAGTCTTTTTTGGTTCCCCGTCCCTCTATTGCATTTATTTTCATTGCTGCAATATCTCTGGGGGAGGCTAGTCTTATACCATTTTCTTCAATAGCAGGATCCAGCCAATTATATCTGTAATTGACAAAATCTATTTTAATATCATCAAGTATGTATATCTTGATGTTTTTAGACTCTTTGATAACAGATAATTTCCCTATGTTGATCAGTACTTCTTTTATAGTTTCATTATCTTCCTCTATATTCCCGAAAAAATCTAAATCAATTGAAATACGATGGCCGTATTGAAGTGCTAAAGCTGTTCCACCTACTAATCTGGCTTTTGAAAGAAATTCTTCATTGGTCAGCTTTTTTAGCAATTCCAAAGTGTGGGAGTTGACTGTTTGATATGATAACATCTGTATTGTTCTTTAGAGGTGTTTGAAATACAGCAAATATAAGACAATGCTTTTTTGTCCAATGTGCGTAATGATTGGCAAATAGAAACGATTCTATCCAATCCATAATATGATAATATAAGTTGCCAGTCTTTTAAATTGCCATATTCCAGTACACGTTGGATAATTTGTGCCGGGCAGGTATCTAAATTAACTTTATTTACGTCCATATCCCAAAATAAATGTCGGGATAATAGAGAAATATATTCTTTTTGTGACATTACATTCATAATGACTTTAATTTTTTGTTGGTTTCTTGCTCTAATATTTCATAACCAATTTCTTTTTGACAAAAATAGCTGTTTTGCTTCGGAATATCAAATATTACGGCTTAATTTTGTATGCTCAATCCTAGTACATTTTACTTTCTTATCCGTCTTGCTTGTATATAAAAGGTGATTATGAAAAAGATCTTAATATTAGCATTTTCTTTGTTCACGTTGGGAACATACGCCCAACGTGAAGTTCCGCAATCGCGCATGGAGCAGATTTATGAGGAAGCCAAGACTCCTTATAAATATGGCTGGCTGTAGCTCCTGCCGACAACAGGCATAAAATAGACTGCCCTACCGTGTTCCGTGAAGGGGATAAGTGGTATATGACCTACGTGGTTTATAATGGTAAGAGCGGACTGGACGGGCGTGGATACGAGACATGGATAGCCGAAAGTGATAATCTGTTGGAATGGCGTACATTGGGACGTGTCTTGTCTTATCGTGACGGATTCTGGGATTGCAACCAGCGTGGTGGTTTCCCTGCATTGCCGGATATGGAGTGGGGAGGAAGCTATGCCCTGCAGACGTATAAAGGCAAGCATTGGATGACTTATCTGGGTGGGGAAGGGACCGGATATGAATCGGTGAACAAGCCGCTGTATATCGGTTTGGCCTGGACAGACCGGCCTTTGGGTTCCGCCCATGAGTGGCAGGCACAGGACAAGCCTGTGATGAGTATCCATGATAAAGACGCGCAATGGTGGGAAAAGCTGACCCAGTACAAAAGTGTGGTCTATTGGGATAAGGAGAAAACACTGGGCGCTCCTTTCGTCATGTTCTATAACGCGGCGGGACGGCATCCGGAAACGGATTTGAAAGCGGAACGGGTGGGTATCGCCTTGTCAAAGGATATGAAGAAGTGGAAACGATATCCGGGCAATCCGGTCTTTGCACACGAAGCGGACGGAACCATCACGGGGGATGCGCATATCCAGAAAATGGGCGATGTGTATGTCATGTTCTACTTCTCGGCTTTTGAACCGAGCCGCAAATACAAGGCATTCAATACATTTGCTGCCAGTTATGACCTGGTGCACTGGACCGATTGGAAAGGAGCGGATTTGATTATCCCTTCCAAAGACTATGATGAATTGTTCGCTCATAAAAGTTATGTGGTGAAACACAATGGGGTGGTGTATCATTTTTATTGTGCCGTGAATGACGCGGAACAACGTGGTATAGCCATTGCTACCAGCAAGCCGATGGGACGTTCGCAAGTGCATTTCCCGGAACGGGAGGTGAAGAACCGCCGGATGGTGATGGAACTGGATAAAGGATGGAAAACATGGCTTTGTGATAAAAGTGCATACGGGCAGGCGGACAATGCCCCTACAGTGGTGGATATCCCTCATAACTGGGACGATTATTACGGTTACCGCCAACTGACTCATGGCAATCTTCACGGTACTGCCATGTACGAAAAGATATTCACGCTGGATAATTCTCAATTTCCAATTTCCGATTCTTCATTCGGAAAACGTTATTTCCTTCGTTTTGAGGGAGTGGGAACGTATGCCACTGTTACATTGAATGGAAAGGATTTCGGCCGTCATCCCGTAGGGCGTACTACGTTGACATTGGATGTGACGGAGCGTTGAAGCCGGGAGAGAACAGACTGGTGGTGAAAGCGGAGCATCCTGAAATGATAGCCGATATGCCTTGGGTATGCGGTGGTTGTTCTTCGGAATGGGGATTCAGTGAAGGTTCCCAGCCTTTGGGCATTTTCCGTCCCGTGGTGCTGGAGGCTACGGATGAAATACGCATCGAGCCTTTCGGAGTGCATATCTGGAATGATGATAAGGCGGGAACTGTCTTTGTAGAAACGGAGGTGAAAAATTACGGGAAGACTGCCGAAACGGTGGAAGTGGTTAATAAATTCAGTAATGCGGATGGCAAGCAGGTGTTCCGCCTGACGGAGAAGGTGACTTTGCAGCCGGGTGAAAGGAAAGTGGTGAAGCAACAATCGCCGGTGCAGAATCCTGTCTTATGGAGTACGGAGAATCCTTATTTGTATAAACTGGCCAGTATGATAAAGCGTGGCAAGAGTACGACGGATGAGATTAGTACGCCCTTTGGTATCCGTACCGTCAGTTGGCCGGTGAAACGGAAGGACGGTGACGGACGGTTCTATCTGAACGGACAGCCTGTCTTTATCAATGGGGTATGTGAATATGAACACCAGTTCGGACAAAGTCATGCTTTCAGCCGTGAGCAGGTGGCAGCCCGTGTGAAACAGATCCGTGCGGCGGGCTTCAACGCTTTCCGTGACGCTCACCAGCCCCATCACCTGGATTATCAGAAATATTGGGATAAGGAAGGGGTCTTGTGGTGGACTCAGTTCTCGGCCCATGTATGGTATGATACTCCGGAGTTTCGTGAGAATTTCAAGAAACTGCTCCGCCAGTGGGTGAAGGAACGCCGCAACTCGCCCAGTGTGGTGATGTGGGGATTGCAGAACGAAAGCACGCTGCCTAAGGAGTTTGCCGAGGAGTGTAGTGAGATTATCCGTGAAATGGATCCTACGGCGCGTACCATGCGTGTGATTACTACGTGTAACGGTGGTGATGGAACAGATTGGAATGTTATTCAGAACTGGAGTGGAACCTATGGTGGTGATGTGAATAAGTATGGCCGTGAATTGTCACAGAAGAATCAGTTGTTGAATGGTGAATATGGGGCATGGCGCAGCATCGGGTTGCATACGGAACCGGCAGCTTTTGATGCAAACGGCGTATGGAGCGAGGAACGTATGTGCCAACTGATGGAAACCAAGATCCGATTGGCGGAACAGGCTAAAGATAGTGTATGCGGACAGTTCCAATGGATATTCAGCAGTCATGATAACCCGGGACGCCGCCAGCCGGACGAATCGTATCGCCGTATAGATAAGGTGGGACCGTTTAATTATAAAGGACTGGTTACTCCGTGGGAAGAACCGCTGGATGTATATTATATGTATCGTGCCAACTATGTGCCGGCTTCCGAAGATCCGATGGTCTATCTGGCATCCCACACGTGGGAAGACCGTTTTGCGACAGGCCGCAGACGGGCTACCATTGAGGCGTACAGCAATTGTGACAGTGTGTTGCTGTACAATGATGCGGTGGATGCTGAATACTTGGGACGGAAATTGAATCATGGGGTGGGGACTCATTTCATGTGGGAAAACCGCGATATCCGTTACAATGTGCTTCGTGCTGTGGGGTACTTTAAAGGAAAACCGACAGCGGAAGATGTGCTGGTGCTGAACGGTCTGGAAAAAGCTCCTCATTTTGAGGCTCTTTACCGTGGTTCTGCTATAGTGCCTGTTGCTGCCGACCGATTGAACGGAACTGATTTGTTGAAAGGAGCTGAGGGATATACGTATCTTTATCGTTTGAATTGCGGAGGAGACGCTTATACGGATACGTATGGTCAGGTCTGGGCGCAGGATAACAGCCGTTATTCTCATTCGTGGGCGGAATCGTTTGTTCATCCGTCGGATAGTGTACAGTTGTTGAGCCTTATCAGGCGAGCCAGCGTACCACGAATGATCCCATTCATGGCACTAGGGACTGGGAACTGTTCCAGACTTTCCGCTTCGGACGCCATAAGCTGAATTTCCGCTTTCCCGTTCCGGATGGCGAGTATCGTGTGGAACTTTATTTTACAGAACCCTGGCATGGTACAGGAGGCGGCGTACGGACGGATTGTGAAGGCTTGCGTATTTTTGATGTAGCGGTAAATGATAAAGTACTTCTGGACGACTTGGATGTATGGGCTGAAGCGGGTCATGACGGCGCTTGCAAAAAGGTGGTGAATGCTATCGTGAAAGGGGGAGTCTTGAAGATTAATTTTCCGGAGGTGAAAGCGGGGCAAGCTTTGATTTGTGGCATTGCGATAGCTTGTAAAGGCGACTTGGATTCCGTTCGCTCTTTTTCTGCCATAGCTTCAGCTGGGCTGCACAAGACAAGGAGGTGATGGAAAAGACTCCCAAAGAATTATTGCCTGAAGATAAAAACGCCCGTGCCAATGTGACTTATCAAGCGGAGGATGCTGTGCTGAAAGGTAAGTTCATAAAGAAAGAGGTTAAGAAACAAACCGGGGTTTTCTTTGGTAAAGGTACACAAAGCAGTATTACTTGGAACATTTCTACCGGTCTGGCACAAGTCTATGCTCTTCGTTTTAAATACATGAATGTTACAGGGAAGCCTATGAAGGTGCGTATGCAGTTCATTGATTCCAAAGGGGTGGTACTGAAGGAAGATAATCTGACTTTTGCCGAAACTCCCGGAAAGTGGCGTATGCTGAGTACAACGACGGGTACGTATATCAATGCAGGCTATTATAAGGTGGTGCTTTCCGCACCGGATATGGAGGGACTGGCATTGGATGCGCTGGATGTGCAATAAAGTATTTTTTTATTTGCCGGTAGGAATAAATAGTTTATCTTTGTTCTTTTAAAAAGTTTGAATTCGTCAGAACAGAGTTTATGCCAAAATTTATAATAGATAAGATAGGTCCGATAGAGCATGTTGATTTTACTTTGAATAAAGTGAACATGCTGATTGGTCCGCAAAGCAGTGGGAAAAGTACAATAGCTAAGGTTATCAGTTTCTGTCTATGGTTGGAAAAGGATGTGCTGATGCGTCGTAACACTGATTATGTAAGTTGGAGCTTTGTGGAAAAACAGTTGCTAGAGTTTCATAAATTGAAAAACTATCTGAATGAAGGATATGCTATATTCTTTGTGGGTGATGCTATTGATTTTTGTTATACAAAAGATATGTGCTTCGCTAAATTAAAAGACGGGTTTGAAAGGTGCAAAATTGGCAAAGTCGCTTATATACCCGCTGAAAGAAATGCTGTTACGTTACCCAATATTGCGTCATTGAAGATGCCTGAATATAATACAAGAAGCTTTATTTTTGACTGGTTGGAAGTTCATCAAAAGTTCCAAAAAGAAAAATGCTGTCGATTTGCTGAAACTGAAATTGAAGTATTATTATGACGAATCATCCCAAAAGGATATGATTGTGCTGGAAGATGGAAAAGAAATAGGATTGGAGGAGGCTTCCAGCGGGTTGCAGTCGGTTGTGCCGTTGTATGTTTATGTATATTATTTAACCCATTGGATATATGATCATCAGGAAGATATTTCTTTTGAAAAGAAAGACAGAATAGAAGGGGCATTGTCCAGGGAGTATATTAAAATGTTTTCCAAACAAATGAATGTTGTTATGGATGAGGAATTCTTGAATCAGGCAGTAAAAGAAGCAAAGCTTTCTCCAGGGTTCAAAAAGATATTAGGAACAGCAAAGACCTTGAAAAAAGCGGGTAATGATTCTTTGGATAATTTGTTGGAAACCGTTTTGGAACTTGAAGAGAATATTTCTCATCCTCATTACTCCAACATTATAGTGGAAGAGCCGGAGTTGAATTTGTTTCCCGAAACTCAAAAAGATCTTATCTATGATCTGTTGGAGATGATCAATAGCGGACGGGATCATTTACTGATGACTACCCACAGCCCTTATCTGCTTTATGCACTGAATAATTGCATGCTGGGGGCTTTGGTACAAGAAAATATACCGGAAGAAGAGGAGGGATTACAAAAGATGAAGGATTCGTTTGTCAAGCCGGAGGATGTTTCTGTATGGGAGATTAAAAATGGAAAATTTTTTCCTTATAAAGAGAATCCGAACTATACTATTCAAGATGAAAGAGGATTGATTCGCAATAACTATTTTGATCGGATAATGAAGAATATCATGACAGACTTTGCTGCCTTAATGGATTATTGTGATGAGGATTGAAGCTTTTACAAGATATAATGAGATGACAGGTGACGCCTATGTCATGGATTATACACAAGCGACAGCCGGTAAACGGAAAGTATGTATAAAGGAAGAAGATCCTGATGATATAGCTTCTTTTCATTTGATTAATCCAAGAAAAACGACTTATTGGGCAGTGAATTTTGAGGAGAATCCGGCTGTGTTGAAAGGTTCTGATCAGTGTGAATGTATGTTTGTTTCCAGTAGGGCAAGCAGTAAGGGATGGGTTTGCTTGGTTGAACTTAAATATTGTTTGGAAAAGAACATAGAGAGGAATGCAGGAGATGCTTTTAAACAATTGTATGAAACATTGAACAAATTGGTGGAATTGAATATTGTAGATTATAAATCACATCGGATTTACTTAAATATATCTATACCTGAACATTCCCATAGGGCACCGTTTACTGCTTTTCAGAATACCCAAGATGATTTGTTGGAATGTTTATATACTCATAAGGTTAAAGTATTGGGATATAATGAAGTTCTGATATTAAATGAATGTTTTATCAGACCACCGAAAGAGGAGATCTGAAATCTATATGTATCATTAAATGGGCGATCTGAAAATATAAAATGGAATCATAAGGGGAAGGTTTCAGCATTTGGCATTTTTTACTATCTTTGTGCTCTGAAACTAACCTCTTAAAAATATGTTAATTGATTTACTGCATTCTTCTTATTTCTCGCTCTTTCTTATTGTAGCGTTGGGTTTTATGCTAGGGAGGATTAAGATAAAGGGCTTGTCGCTGGATGTGTCGGCCGTTATCTTCATTGCCTTGCTTTTCGGACATTTCGGTGTGATCATTCCTAAAGATTGGGGAACTTCGGTTTGGTGCTCTTTATCTTTACCATCGGTATTCAGGCCGGTCCCGGATTTTTTGATTCTTTCAGGAGTAAAGGAAAGACACTGATTCTTATTACTATGCTTATTATTTGCTCTGCCTGTCTGACGGCGGTAGGACTGAAGTATGCTTTCGACATTGATACGCCCAGTGTGGTGGGATTGATAGCAGGGGCATTGACCAGTACGCCTGGTCTGGCGGTAGCTATAGACAGTACAAATTCACCGTTGGCTTCCATTGCATACGGTATTGCTTACCCGTTTGGAGTGATAGGGGTGATTTTGTTTGTGAAGCTGTTACCCAAGATTATGCGGGTGGATCTGGATAAAGAAGCGCGCAGGTTGGAACTGGAACGGCGCAGCGGTTTTCCGGAACTGACAACTTGCATTTTCAGAGTGACCAATCAAGCGGTATTCGGACGTACTTTGGCGCAAATAAATGCGCGTGCCATGACGGGAGCCGTTATTTCGCGGGTAAAGCATGAGGATTCTATATTGATGCCTAAAGCGAATACCATGTTGCTGGAAGGGGACTATGTGCAGGCGGTGGGAAGTGAGGAAGCGCTGAATCAGTTTGCCGTATTGGTTGGAGAACGGGAGGAAGGCGAATTGCCTCTGGACCAGACACAGGAGATTGAATCTTTATTGCTGACAAAGAAAGATATGATAAACAAGCAATTGGGAGATCTGAATTTACAACGTAACTTTGGTTGTACGGTAACCCGTATCCGTCGAAGCGGCATAGACTTGTCACCTTCTCCGGATTTGGCCTTGAAATTCGGTGATAAGTTGATGGTGGTCGGTGAACGGGAAGGACTCAGAGGCGTTGCTCGTTTGTTGGGGAATAATGCCAAACAGTTGTCTGATACTGATTTCTTCCCGATAGCTATGGGGATTGTATTAGGTGTATTGTTCGGTAAAATAAATATTTCATTTTCAGACAGCGTTTCATTTTCACCCGGATTGACCGGAGGAGTATTGATGGTGGCATTGTTGCTGAGTGCCGTGGGAAAGACAGGACCCATATTGTGGTCTATGTCCGGTCCTGCCAATCAGTTGTTACGTCAGTTGGGCTTATTGCTGTTTTTGGCTGAGGTCGGTACTTCTGCCGGTAAGAATCTGGTGGCTACTTTTCAGGAGAGCGGATTGTTATTGTTCGGAGTGGGGGCGGCCATTACTGTTGTGCCTATGCTGGTTGCTGTTGTGGTTGGCAGGTTGGTCTTTAAAATCAGTTTGTTGGATTTGCTGGGCACCATCACTGGTGGTATGACCAGTACGCCCGGTCTTGCGGCAGCCGATTCCATGGTAGATAGTAATATTCCGAGTGTTGCATACGCTACGGTGTATCCGATTGCAATGGTGTTCCTTATTTTGTTTATACAAGTGATCGCTTCGGCAGTTTATTGATATATCAAACAGCCGGGTGGGTATGTGCCAAAGGTAGTAAATACTTTTGGCACATTTTTTATTTGGATGAATGTTGTATTTTTATTTATCGATATGAGGAGAAAAAAATATTCATTTTGTTTCTTTTATAGATTTTAATTTATATATTTGTCACAACCTTAATATAATACGGAGAAAGATTAGGCTTATTCGGTGACAGAATGACGATTGGAATATGTATGAATAAGCTGAACTCATATATGGTATTTATAAATATACTCAATTTTATGAGGAATAAAGACACACACACTCGAATTACAGACAAATGCAGATGTTTGTTTGTAGTTGCCTATTCGGCAATGTCTATTACAGGATTGAGCTCCGTGCTCGCAGTGGAAAACCATGCACTATCTTCTCCGGTTTCAGATCGTGTGGAAAGCGTACAGCAGAAAAAACATGTTTCAGGTAATGTGCAGGATGCTAACGGAATGCCTTTAATCGGGGCGTCCGTAATTATCAAGGGAACCAATACCGGTATGATTACCGATATTGAAGGTAATTTCGCTCTTGATGCTAAACAGGGTGATATTATCGTAATCAGTTACATCGGTATGAAATCGGCGGAGGTGAAAGTGCCTGCTAACGGGCAAATAAGAGTGATGCTGAAGGAGGATTCTCAGTTGATGGATGAAGTGGTAGTGACTGGTTATGGTGATTTTAAGAAGGCTACTTATACGGGGTCTGCTTCTGTTTTGAATACGGATAAATTGGAGTCATTGCCTGTTGTGTCTGTAGCACAGATGATGGAGGCTAATATTCCGGGGTTAAGTTCAGTAGCCAGTTCTTCCCAGCCGGGTTCTAAAGCTACAGTGCGGGTGCGTGGAATTGCTTCTATGAATGCTTCTACAGAACCTCTTTATGTATTGGACGGTGTGCCGGTAGCGTCTAGGGATATGAGTGGTCTAAGTGCCAATGCCAGCGCGGGAGGACTTGGTTTGATCGAGACATTAAATCCTGCGGATATTGAAAGTATAACCGTATTGAAAGATGCCGCTTCTGCTTCATTATATGGAGCAAAAGGATCTAACGGTGTAATCCTTATTACTACTAAAAAAGGTAAGGAAGGTAAAATGAGAGTGAGTATGCAGGCTACTTACGGTATTACGGATATTGCTTACAATTATCGTCCGATAATGGGTGGTGAAGAGCGTAGGGAATTGATTTATGAGGGATTTGTTAATTATCGTTTGAATCAGGGGGACTCGGAAGCCGAGGCAAAGGCTTATGCGGATGGACAAATTGACAATTATGCGGCACGCCCGGTCAACGGATATGCTGATTGGGAAGATGCTTTATTGAAAAAAGGACATCAGCAAGACTATAGTTTGTCTGTAAGCGGAGGTAATGAAAAGTCGAATTTTATTGGTACGTTAGGATATACCAATCAGACAGGTATAAGCATAAATTCAGGAATGGAACGTTTTACCGGTCGTATTGATGCAAACAGTAAATGGAATAAATTTGAGTATGGAATGAATGCTACCTTTTCATGGACTCGTAATAAACATACGCCGGAGGGACAGTATTATGCCAGTGCGCTTTATTCTTCAAAATATCAATTGACCCCTTCTATACCTATTTATAATGAGGATGGCAGCTATCATACGGGTTTCCAGAATAATGGAGGCATTAACCCGCTGTATGAGAATTCTGTAGATTCAAATTATGCACGTCTGGCACGTACAATGGCATCTGCCAAGGCTGCCTATCATATCTTGGATGGGTTGAAGTTATCTACTATCTTTACAGTAGACTATTCTTTAAATAAAGACTTTTTCTTTTACTCGCCTGACGGTAAAGATGGGGAAGCTACACAGGGATCCGGACAGATGATGATGATTGAGAGAATGAGTTATACTTCACAAACGAATCTGGCATATAATAAAACGTTTGGTAAACATAACATTAATGCGGTCTTAGCGTATGAGGTTATGAAGTACGATTATGAGGATATGTATGGTGAGAAACAGGTTTACGGGCAAACACTTAATCCGTCGTTGGATAATGGTGCCAAACCTGCTGATCTTACTAATACAAGGCAGGAAGATGCTATGGTGTCGTATGTGGGAAGCTTGAATTATGGATATAATGATAAATATTATGCAGGTTTCAGTTTCCGTCGTGATGGCTCTTCCCGATTGGCACCTGATACCCGTTGGGGAAACTTTTGGGCTGTTTCCGCTTCATGGAGACTCTCTCAGGAAAACTTCATGAAACCGTGGGAGAATGTTGTGTCGGATATGAAATTAAGAGCATCGTATGGTGTGAACGGTAATCTGCCGACCGGTTATTATGGTTATCATGGAACTTATACTACCGGAGCATTTTATAATGGGAAACCTGCTCCGTGGGAAGATGCTATTGCTAATCCTGATTTGACTTGGGAAAAGAACTATGCATTGAATCTGGGGGTTGATTTAAGTCTGTTCAGACGGGTTAATTTGACTTTCGATTGGTATACCAGAACGACTAAGGATTTATTGATGAGTAAGCAATTGAATTCTATTAGTGGTTTTGGCAGTATTCTTACGAATGTGGGTGAAATGAAAAATACCGGTTTTGAAATAGAAGTACGCTCAAGTAATATTCAAACCAAAGATTTTAGTTGGACAACTTCTTTAAACTTGTCACATAATAAAAATAAGATTGTAAAACTGGCGGATCTTCCGGAATTTATAGATGGAAATTATATCAGAAAGGAAGGCTGTTCGTATGCGACAATTTATTTGAGAGAATATGCCGGAGTGGATCCTAATGACGGACGCCCGATGTATTATGACAATAAAGAAGACGAAAATGGCAATAGAAGCAGGAATATTGTGTATGATCCAATGATGCCGACCGTGTGGAGTTGAAAGATATATATCCTAAATTAACCGGTGGATTGATGAATACGTTTAATTATAAGTTTATTGATTTATCTTTTAATTTGTCGTTTCATTTAGGTGGATATTCTTACGATGGTGCCATGTATGCTTTGCAAGATGACGGCTATACGGCACAATACAATAAGAGTACAGAGTTACGCCGCCGTTGGAAACAGCCGGGAGATATAACAGATGTTCCCCGATATGTGTATGGACAAGAGTATGGTGCTGGTGGAACTCATCACGTGGTATTCATAGTACAGATCATTTGCGCTTGAAAAGTTTGATTGTTGGCGTTTCTGCTCCTCAGTCTTGGTTAAGAACCATAGGTATTAATTCTGCCCGTATTTATTTTTCGGGTACCAACTTGTTGACATGGGCTGCATACGATCAATATGATCCGGAGTTGAATGGAATTGTAAGTTATTTTACTCCTCCTCTTAAAACATTCGCATTTGGACTTGAACTTAAATTCTAATCAATTAACACCGAACTGTTTATGAAAAAAAATATAATTATATTAGGCTTGATTTCTTTATTGGCCGTATCGTGCGGGGATGATTTTTTAACCACTCATCCTGGTGATAGCGTTTCTACGGATTTGGCACTGAGTACAGAGCAGGATATAGACAATGCTGTGAATGGATTGTATGATTTGATGTCCAGCTATGGCTATTATGGCGGAACCATGTTTTTTTATGGGGATATGAAAGGGGATGATATGCAGAGTTCTTATAATAGCGGGAGAACTTGTAACCGGTGTTATTTATATGATCATCGCTCTACAAGCTTAAATGCCGGATATTTATGGGGACGTCCTTTTTATATTATCCGTAATGCATGGAATGTGATCAATGCGATTGATGATGGAAAAGTGCAAGGTTCAGAGCAAAGATTAAAGGAATTAAAAGGTGAGGCGATGACTATCATGGCACTTTGCCAGTTTGACTTGACCCGTTGTTTCGGTTATCCTTATACTAAGGATAAAGGGGCCGGTTGGGGAGCTCCAATTGTAGATCATGCAATTACATTAGATGAAAATCCGCCACGCAGCACTGTAGCAAAGGATTATGAGTTCATAATCAATACATTGGAGGAGGCTATACCTTTAATGAGTACTTCTAAAAATAACAGCCGGATGAATGCGTATGCTGCAAGAGCATTGCTGTCTCGTATTTATCTGTATCATGATGATAACGAGAAGGCGTTTCAAATGGCAAGCAACTTGATTGAAGAAGTGGAAGGAAATGGAATGTACCGTCTTTATACACGTGATGAATATATTCCGGCATGGGATCTGAAAAATACGTTTGGTACGGAATCATTATTTGAAATTGCTAATAGTACAGATGATAATGGAGGACGAAGTTCATTGGCATATCTAATGCATTGGAATGGGTATCGTGAGATTTTTGCTACTCAGAAATTTGTGGATGAGTTATTGAGTGATCCGGATGATATTCGCTGTCTGTTGCTGGAAAAGAATGTTTATAATAAAAATGATGTATGGTGGTTGAAAAAATGGCCGGGAACAGATGCTACGACTCCATCTTTTGAAAATAATTATGTTATTTTCCGTTTGTCTGAAGTCTATTTGAATGCGGCGGAAGCCGGAGTGAAAATAGGTGGGGCATCTGCCGTAAAAGGTTTGAATTATCTGAATGCAATTGTGCAGCGTGCTAATCCTGTAAAAGAAGTAACGGCGGCTGAATATACATTGGATAGGGTGTTGGAAGAAAGAAGTAAAGAATTGATAGGTGAGGGGCATCGTTTCTTTGATATGTTGAGAAATGGAAAGACCATTGTTCGTAAGGGAGGATATCATTTACCGGGTATCGTGGAGGAAATAGACTGGGATTATTATAAATGTGTTTTACCGATTCCAACAGACCAGTTTACATTTAGTCCTGATATGGAGCAGAATCCGGGATATACTAAAAATTAATTTTAAATAATTATTAAATGAGAGGGTGTGGTATCACACCCTTTTTTTGTGTGGACAAATTCTACATTCATGTGGATTTATTCTACAGTTTTACAGATGTTCTGTTTGCTTATTTAGTTAATATACAGTGATTTGACGGGCGGTTATTGTTGTTGGCATATCTTTTGACCGGAACATGATAAATTATTATATAATTATATAAATATAAATCATGAATAAATCTAGGTATGTTTTTTTCATTTTGGCTTGTTTATTCGGTTTGTACGTGCAAGCTCAGAATAGAACAGTGAAAGGACGTGTTCTCTCAGCAGAGGATAAAGAACCATTAATTGGAGCTACTGTCAAAATACCCGGTACATCTATCGGTGTGGTGACAGATATAGATGGCAATTTCTCTCTGGAAGTTCCCAACAAAGACAAAACATTAGTGATTGAGTTTTTAGGTATGAGTACACTAACGGCGAAGATACCTGCCAATGGGGTACTGAATGTATCTTTACGTCCGGATACACAACGATTGGACGAGGTTGTGGTGACAGGCTATGGTAATTTTTCCAAATCCTCATTTACCGGTTCGGCAAATACATTACGGGGGGACTTGTTGAAGAACGTTCCGGTTGTATCGGTAGAACAGAAGTTGCAGGGTATGACTCCGGGTGTGTCCATTTCGGGAAATTCCGGTCAGCCGGGTGCTAATCAAAGTATACGTATTCGCGGTATGGGGTCATTCAATGCATCGAAAGAACCTTTGTTTGTCATTGACGGAGTACCGGTGACTTCCGGAAGCTTGAGTGGTGGCTCGGCAGATGCCGCTTACATGAATAATTCTAAAACGAATATAATGAGTACGCTGAACCCTTCGGATATTGAAAATATAACAGTCATAAAGGATGCGGCGGCGGCTTCTTTATATGGTTCACGTGCGGCAAACGGTGTGATTCTGATAACCACTAAAAAAGGTACAAAGGGACGTGCTAAGGCTACATTAAAAATTGATGGTGGCTTTTCTAATGCTGCTGTGGAATTCCGTCCAACGTTGAATGGGGAGCAGCGTAGAGAGCTAATTTATGAAGGTTTGATGAACTTTCAGCAAGATGAGATAGCCAAGAATCCGGAGGCGGGATTGGCGTCGCCCACAGAGTATGCTGATTTACATATCAATGATTATGCCTCCATTCCGGAACTGGGATATACTGACTGGAGAAAGGAATTAATGCGTACGGCACATCATCAAAGTTATGAAGCGTCCGTATCGGGAGGTAATGACAAGACTACGTTCTATTCTTCATTGGGTTTTAACCGTCAGGAGGGTTTGGTGGAAAATTCTAATCTAGATAGATATACAGCGCGTTTGAATGTAACCCAGAAGGTAGGTTCCCGTGGGGAAGTGGGTGCCAATGTGATGTTCTCTCAATTGAATCAGGAAATGAATGAGGAGCGTGGATCATCTATTAATCCTTTCCTTTGTGTGGCTTTGAACACCACTCCGTCTTTTCCGGTACGTGACGCTGAAGGGAATTATGTAGGGTCATATCCCAGTAGCAATGTGAATCCGTTGCGTGATATCCGTACAGATTATAACCGTACCCGCATGACACGTATGTTTTCTACAGGCTATGCTTCGATAGATATTATCAAAGGGTTGAAATTAAAAGAAACGCTTAGCTATGATTATAATATTCAGAAAGATTCCCGTTATTGGAATCCGTTGAGTGGAGCCGGAGCTAAAAGTGGTAGTGATGCACAGACGGCAAAGGGATTTATAGAATATAGTAAATTGATTTCTTCCACTTCATTGGGATACAATACGACTATAGCACAGTTGCACCATGTGGACGCATTGATAGCTTATGAAATTGAAAATTATCAGACTGACAAAGCAATGGGGGATAAATCCAAACTTCCTTCAGATTATTTGGTGGAACCGGATAATGCAGCATCATTGAACAGCTTTGTGTCTTCTACTCAGGATTCAAGAATGATTTCTTATGTATCCCGTATCAACTATGATTATGATGACCGTTACTATATTGCTGGTAGCTTTCGTCGTGACGGCAGTTCACGCCTGTCACCCGAGAACCGTTGGGGAAATTTTTGGTCTGTATCCGGTATGTGGAATGTAGGTGCGGAAAAATTTATGCAATCTATAAAGAGTGTGCTGAGTGATTTAAAGATACGTGCCTCGTATGGTGTGAATGGTAATCAACCGGGTGCTCTTTACGGATATATGGGACTTTATTCCTACGGGCAGAATTATATGGGAGGCGGTGGATCTTATGAATCGGCATTACCGAACCCGAACCTTAAATGGGAAAAGAACTATAACTTGAATTTGGGACTCGACCTGGCATTTATCAATCGTATTTTTGTCAGCTTGGAATATTATAATCGCGATACGAAAGATTTGCTTTACAATCGTCCTATCAGTAGCACTACCGGTTTCCAAAATTATTTGGGGAATTTGGGACAACTGAATAATAGAGGTTGGGAACTGGAACTGCGTACCATAAACTTTGCCGGTAGCAACTTTAATTGGACTTCTGTTTTGAATATGACCCACAATAAAAATAAGATTGTATCATTGGATGGTAAATTGGAACAGTCTATCGAGGGAAGCTGGTTTATCCATAAAGTGGGGTTGCCGTATTCTACCTTCTATGTGAAAGAATATGCGGGGGTTGATCCTCAAACAGGAAAAGCTTTGTACTATATGAATACACAGGATGCAAATGGCAATTATGACAAAACAGTTACTACTGACGCTTCTGCAGCACAGGCAATTCCTTATAAGTCTGTGGATCCGAAAATTTCAGGAGGTTTTACCAATATCGTGAATTACAAATGGTTTGATTTAGCATTGACATTGACTTATTCTTTAGGAGGATATTCTTTTGACAAAACCGGAACTTATAATGAAACCGACGGTGCAAAAGAGCAGAACTATAACTTGCCCATTTATGAATTGGATCGTTGGCAAAAGCCGGGTGATGTGACAGATGTACCCCGATTTGTACTTGGCCAAGCAGCAGGACCGCAGAATTCATCCCGTTATGTACATAGCACGGATCATTTACGTGTAAAGAACTTGACTTTGGGCTTTACATTGCCAGATCAGTGGTTGACCAAACTGGGTGTCAGTAAAGCAAGATTGTATTTCTCAGGCAGTAACTTGTTGACGTGGGCAAAGTGGGACCAGTATGATCCGGAAGTGCCTGTTTCCGGTGAAGTATTTTGTGAAACACCTCCTATGCGTACTTACAGTTTTGGAATAGAAGTCTCTTTTTAATGAATTTCCTTTAAATTAGAACGAAATGAAAAAAATATATTTATCGATTGTTGCGGCTGTATCATTGATGTTTGTTTCGTGTACTGCTGATTGGCTGAATACAGATCCTTCTACGGCAGTTCCTAGTGATGATGCCATTAAAAATATAGATGATGCACAGGTGGCATTGAATGGTATATACCGATTAGCATCCGCACATAGTTATTATGGTGATAATTATCTTTATTATGCTGATTGTCGTGGAGAAGATGTGCAGGCACGTATTAATAAAGGAGCAGGCCGCAGGGTTTCTCCTTACTATTTCTTTGATGTTACGGCGGATGATAATTTTAATATAACCCTTGTCTGGAACCAACCCTATAAAGTGATCCATCAGGCTAACAGTCTGATAGAAAAGTTGGATGCGGGGAATGCGGGGAATGCCAAGCCGGAAGAAGTGGCACGGATTAAATCGGAGGCACTGGCAATGAGAGGACTGGCTTTATTTGATCTGACCCGTTTATTTGGTATGCCTTATACTTTGGATAATGGGGCTTCTTTGGGAGTTCCTATTGAGATTCAGACCACCTTGGAGGATCATGCTCCGGAACGTAACACAGTGCACAATGTTACGAACAAGTGCTAAAGGACTTGAACGATGCGTTGGGAGGACTGACAAAAGAAAAACATGATGCCTATATGAATTATTGGAGTGTGAAAGCTTTACTTTCCCGGGTGTATCTGTATATGAATGACAATGAAAATGCATTGAAATGTGCAGAAGAAGTAATCAATGACAATGGGGGAATTTACCGGCTTTTTACTCATGATGAATATCCTTCTGTATGGGGAAAAGACTTTAACTCAGAGTCTTTGTTTGAATTCTATTTTACGATGTCTGAACCTTCAGGCGGTTCGGGAGGAGAAGGGGCGCCGATGGTGTATGCCGATAATGTGAAAGATTGGAATAACCTGATTCTGACAAAGGCTTATTTGGATTTGCTGAATGAAGACCCTGAAGATGTGCGCCATGTATTTCCTCATTTGCCGGAAAATGCAGTTGCAGATACATTGCCTGTAGCTGCCAAAGGTCAACCGAAATATCTGATTAAATATCCGGGGAAATCGGGCAGTGTGACCGATGCTGTTTCTACAGTCAATCCACAGGATAATGATCTTTGTATTCTCCGTTTATCCGAGGTCTATTTGAATGCTGCGGAAGCTGCTTTTAAAATCGGCAATACGGAAAAAGCATTGACATATCTGAATGCGATAGTTACCCGTGCCAATCCAGCGAAATCCGTAACATCTGCTGATCTCAGCTTGGAGCGCATTTTGAAAGAAAGACGTAAAGAACTGGTAGGTGAAGGTCATGCTTTCTTTGATTATATGCGTAATGGCAAGTCAGTGGACCGTTCAGGAGGCTGGCATCTGACTATGCCTGAAGATGCTCGTGTCATTACTCCTTCAGACCCTAGGGTGGCACTTCCTATTCCACAAACTGAAATTGATGCTAATCCGAATATAGTTCAAAATCCTAGATAATTGTTTTGTCCATGTTAAGTTTGCCCTTCTTTTCGATGATGATATCGGAGAGAAGGGTTTTCTTTTTACAATTTATATGGTACAAAATCATATTTCGTCCGTCTTCATTTGAAAAGAAAGAGCAAAAATATGAGAATATATGGATTGTTACTGTGCGGATGGATGACGGTATCCTTACAGGCCCAACAAATACATGATTGGGAGAATCATCATGTATTACAGATTAATCGGGAACCGGCAAGGGCTGCTTTTGTGCCTTTTGCCAAGCAGAAGGGGGATTGTTCGATGAGTCTGGACGGGATGTGGAAATTCCGGTGGACTCCTGTGCCTTCCGAACGGATAGCGGATTTCTACCGTACGGACTTTAATGACGAGGATTGGAAAAGTTTTCCGGTTCCTGCCAATTGGGAAATCAACGGATACGGAACACCTATTTATGTATCGGCAGGATATCCGTTTAAAATAGATCCTCCACGGGTAATGGGGGAGCCTAAAGCTTCGTATACCACCTACAAGGAACGTAATCCGGTGGGACAATACCGGCGTACTTTTATTTTACCGGCTGGGTGGAAAGCGGATGGGCAGACTTTTCTTCGTTTTGAAGGAGTGATGAGCGCTTTTTATGTATGGATAAACGGTGAACGTATAGGGTATAGCCAGGGAAGTATGGAACCTAGTGAGTTCAATATCACCCGTTGGTTGAAACCGGGAGAGAACCAAATAGCTTTAGAGGTTTATCGGTATAGTGACGGATCTTATTTGGAAGATCAGGATTTTTGGCGTTTTGGAGGTATTCATCGCAGTATTCATTTGGTGCATACTCCAGATATCCGTATCCGTGACTATGTAGTGCGTACCCTCCCTGCTGTTCAGGGGAATTATCAAGATTTCAGACTGCTGATTGATCCGCAGTTCAGCGTTTATCAGGGAATGGACGGTAAAGGCTATACGTTGCAGGCAGTGCTGAAGGATGCGGATGGAAGAGAAATAGTGAATATGGTTGGCAATGTGGAAGATATCTTGGATTTGGAGCATAAGGCGGCACGGATGAATGAATGGTATCCGCAACGTGGTCCACGTAAGATGGGACGTATGTCCGCCGTTATAAAATCTCCACAACGTTGGACAGCCGAAACTCCTTATTTATATAAGTTGGAGCTTCGTTTACAGAATGTAAACGGACAGACCATAGAGCAAGTGGAACAGCCGGTAGGTTTTCGTTGTATTGAAATAAAAGACGGACAAATGTTGGTTAACGGTAATTCTGTCCGCTTTCGTGGGGTAAACCGTCATGAACACGATCCGTATACGCACGCGTGATGAGTGAGGAGAGAATGTTGCAGGATATATTATTGATGAAACAAGCCAATGTGAATGCAGTCCGTACCAGTCACTATCCCAATGTGAGCCGTTGGTACGAACTGTGTGACAGCTTGGGACTGTATGTGATGGATGAGGCGGATATAGAAGAGCACGGATTGCGTGGAACATTGGCCAGTACACCCGATTGGTACGCCGCTTTTCTGGATCGTGCGGTACGTATGGCGGAACGCGATAAAAATCATCCTTCGGTAGTGATGTGGAGCATGGGAAATGAAAGTGGTTACGGACCTAATTTTGCTGCTATTTCGGCTTGGCTACATGATTTTGATCCTACACGTCCCGTACACTATGAAGGAGCTCAGGGAGTGAACGGAGAACCCGATCCGAAAACGGTGGATGTAATCAGCCGTTTCTATACCCGTGTGAAACAGGAGTATCTGAATCCCGGCATTCCCGAAGGGGAAGACAAGGAACGGGCGGAGAACGCACGTTGGGAACGCCTGTTGGAAATAGCGGAACGCACGAATGATAACCGTCCTGTGATGACCAGCGAATATGCACATTGCATGGGAAATGCTTTAGGTAATTTCAAGGAATATTGGGATGAGATTTATAGTAACTCACGTATGCTGGGCGGCTTTATATGGGACTGGGTGGATCAAGGTATTTATAAGATATTGCCGGATGGCCGCCAGATGGTGGCGTATGGCGGTGATTTTGGTGATCAGCCTAATTTAAAGGCTTTTTGTTTTAATGGTGTGGTGATGAGTGACCGCGAAACTACGCCCAAATATTGGGAGGTGAAGAAAGTATATGCCCCGGTTAAATTGGAAATGGAAAAAGATCTTCAGGTTTTTCCAAAAGAACAAGATCTTTTAGTAAAAGAACAAGATGTTTTGCCCAAAGGATTAAGAGTTACGAACCGCAATCACCACATTGGTCTGGAAGGATATCGCTGTCTGTGGACTTTGATAGAGAATGGGAAGAAGATGGAACAAGGGGAACTGGCGCTTCCATTGGTGGCACCCGGTGAAACGGGAACGATGGCTTTGCCCGATGTCAAGATTAATAAGCAGGCTGATGTTCGATTGAATGTAAGTATAGTATTGAAAGAAGATGCTTTATGGGCGAAAGCCGGGCATGAGATTTTAAAGGAACAGTTTGCCTTGAATGATCATTTGATGGCGGTGGCTAACGGTGTACAACCGGGTAAACGTAAAAATAAGTTTTCTGTTTTGGATTTATGGAAAGATAGTTATTTTCAGGCTTTCCGTGCTCCGACGGATAATGATAAAAGTTTCGGTAACTGGTTGGCCAAGGATTGGAAGAATCAGAGATTGGATGCTCCTCAAGTAGAGGTGATTACTCCCGAAACGGAAACTCAGGAAACGAATGGCACCGTATCGAGGAAATCGGTTGTGAAATATCGTTATGCCAAAGGTAGCATCCGTGTCTCTTCCCATTATAAAATATATGTGGATGGAACGGTGGATTTGGAACAGACTTATCTGCCACAAGGAGAATTGCCGGAATTGCCTCGTCTGGGTAGTGCATTTGTATTGGGAGAAGAATACGAGAATCTTTCCTGGTACGGTCGTGGCCCGTGGGAAAATTATCCCGACCGTAAGACGTCCTGTCTGATAGGCAGATGGAGCAGCAAGGTGAGCAGTCAATATACACATTACCCCCGTCCTCAGGACAGTGGCAATCACGAGGATGTCACAGAGGTGACCCTTACCAATAAAGAAGGGAAAGGTATCCGTGTGACAGCCATAGACCGGCCATTTTCATTTTCGGCCTTATATTATACTGTGGATGATATTTATAAAGCAACTCATGATTGTGACTTGAAACCACGAAAGGAGATTATTCTCAGCCTGGATGCTGCGGTTTTAGGTTTAGGAAACAGTAGTTGTGGTCCGGGAGTGCTGAAGAAGTATGCCATTGATAAGCAGAAACCTCATACTTTGCGGGTACGTTTCAGTCTTATTAAATGACATATGGCAAAAGGTGTGAATGAGCGACACATCTTTTCGGGAAGCAGTCGGAAAAATAGAATTAAATTAAAAATCAAATATCAAAATGAAAAGAACAACAACTTTTTTATCACTCCTTGCTTTATCGGCAGGTTTGTTGGCGCAATCTTCCGTAAAAACAGAACGCCAATACTTGTCAGGACGTGGCTGTGATGATATGGTACAATGGGATTTCATGTGTACCGGTGGTAATAATTCCGGAAAATGGACGAAAATCGGAGTACCTTCTTGTTGGGAGCTGCAAGGATTCGGTACTTATCAGTATGGCATGAAATTTTATGGTAAGGCTTTCCTGAAGGAGTAGCTGATGAACAAGGTTTGTATAAATATGAATTTGAGTTGCCTGCCGAATGGAATGGTAAACAGATAGAGCTGGTATTTGAAGGCTCTATGACTGATACGCAGGTAAA